>Ga0065721_10006849_pt1 | contig 10776 bp, 13 predicted proteins | sample Mesricmetagenome_FD_59108 | JGI IMG/M metagenome (GOLD analysis project Ga0065721, IMG submission 59108) | Mesophilic microbial community from rice straw/compost enrichment Sample: eDNA_1 v2 (version 2) | ecosystem: Engineered > Solid waste > Grass > Composting > Bioreactor | place: USA: Davis...
GGGATCGAGCTTGCGCATCACGCGGAGCATGCGCTCGACGGTGGTGGCGGCCTCGGAGCGGGCGAGCACGCTGCCGCGCTGGGCGGCGATGCGGGCGCGGTCGAGATAGGCCTGCACCTGCTTCTGCATGGTCTCGGCCTGGCCGCGCACCAGCTTGCCGTGGTCGGGCCGCATGTCGCGCGATTCGTTGATGAGCACGGCGATCGGCGTCTTCAGCGAATGGGCGAGATTGCCGACCTGCATGCGTGCGCGCTCGACAATCCGCGCATTGGCCTCGATCAGCGCATTGACCTCGGCAGCGAGCGGCGCGATCTCGCGCGGGAAGGCGCCGGTCAGCGACTTCTCCTCGCCGGCCCGGATGCGGCCAAGGGCGCGGCGCGCGTGTTCGAGCGGCTTCAGGCCGTAGAGGATGGCGATGGCGTTGACGATGAGGCTGCCGATGCCGAACAGGCCGAGGGCGAGGTAGAGGCGATTGGAGAAGGCGGCGATGTCGGCCTCGACGACGGCGCGGTTGCCGGTGACGCGGAAGCGCGCCGCGCCGTTGCCGAGTTCGACCTCGGTCTCGACCACGGTGATCTCGCTGCCGGCCCAGTCGGTGGTGCCATACTGGCGGATGTAGCGCTCGCCGAAGGGAACCTGGTCCGTCGTCGGGATCGGCAGCGTGCCCGTGCCGGCGGACACCGAGGCGAGGCGCTGCCCTTCCCCGTTCTCGGAGGAGAGCGGATCGACGATCCAGTACCAGCCGCTGTCGGGCTGGGAGAATGTCAGGTCGCCAAGCTGCGGATTGCCAGAGAGCCGGCCGCCCTCGTCGATCGAGACCGCGTTGATGACGCCGTTGAGATGGGCGCGCAAGAGGTCGCCGAAGGCGCGCTCGCTCGCATTGCGGTAAAGGGTGGAGATGACGAATGCGATGGCGAGAAGGGCGATCACCGCCCAGACGCTGGCCAGAAGCAGGACGCGCGCGGTGAGCGAGCGTACCCGCATCAGGCCGCGTCCGGCGCCTGCATGCGGTAGCCGAGGCCGCGCACGGTCTCGATCATGTCGACGCCCATCTTCTTGCGCAGGCGCCCGACGAAGACCTCGATCGTGTTGGAATCGCGGTCGAAATCCTGGTCGTACATGTGTTCGACCAGCTCCGTGCGCGAGACGACCTCGCCCATGTGGTGCATGAGGTACGAGAGAAGCCGGAATTCGTGCGAGGTCAGCTTCAGCGCCTGGCCGTTGACCGTCACCTTCGAGGCCTTGGTGTCGAGGCGCACCGGCCCGCAGACGATCTCGGAGGAGGCGTGGCCGGAGGCGCGGCGGATCAGGGCGCGGATGCGTGCCAGCACCTCCTCGACGTGGAAGGGCTTGGTCACGTAGTCGTCGGCGCCGGCGTCGATGCCGGCGACCTTGTCGCTCCAGCGGTCGCGGGCCGTCAGGATCAGGACCGGCATGTTGCGGCTCGCCGCGCGCCATTTCTCGAGCACGGTGATGCCGTCCATTTCCGGCAGGCCGATGTCGAGGATGACGGCGTCGTAGGGCTCGGTGTCGCCGAGATAGTGCCCCTCCTCGCCGTCATGGGCGCGGTCGACGACATAGCCCTGTTCGGTCAAAGCCTCATGGAGCTGCCGGTTCAGGTCCTTGTCGTCCTCAACAACCAGAATGCGCAAATCCGTCCCCCTGCCCTTCGTCGCAGAATCAGTCGCCCGATCCTACATCGGAACGGTGACGGTGACCTTCTTCGGCCGCTCGTTGCCGGCGCCGGGCACGAGCACGGTCACCTTGCAGACGGCCTGCCCGCCCTGGTTGGAGGGGGTCGCGGACAGAAGCTGCCCGCCGGTCTGCGCCACCACCTGCGCGGCGGCCGCCGAGCAGTCGCCGCTCGCGGCAGACGGCCCCCCGCCCGCCGCGAGCCAGACGGCGGATGCAAGGACCGTCGCCAGAATGCTTCGCATCGTCATCTCATGCCTCGTTCTCGTCCCTTCGCGGGACATTATTCGTCTCGTGGCACGGGTTCTAGCCCATAGCGTCTGAACGGGGCATGAATGGGGGAAAGCGCGGGCGGAGGCAAGCGGGCATTCTCGCCCGCCCGCCCTCAGCCGATGCGGTCGGTGGCGACGATGCGGCCGACCAGCGAGACGATGGCGCCAGTGGTGCCGCCGGCGAGCATCAGGAGTTCGGCGAGCCGCGCCTGGTCGAGGTCGCTCACCTCGGCACCGCCGAGCGCGGCTCCCATCGATGCGAGCGTGACGATCGAGCCCCAGACGGANTTCGATTCATACCATGCCTTCCTGTCGTTCATGGTCANTCCTTCCCTGCCGGATCAGAGCGAAACCGTCGCCGGTCGGGCGACGCCCCACGGCACGTGGCGTCCGGCCTGCGCCACGCGCAGCGAGATCTGGGTGAGCGGCGCGCCGAAATCTGCGAGTTCGGCGGCGGCGGGATAGAGCCATTCCGGCGCGTCGACCTCGACCGTTCGTTTCACCGCGACGCCGGCCATCACCTCGACGCGGTAGCGCTCCACCGTCTCGTCGAAGCCGATCTCCGGGGCCGTCCAGGTGTCGGCGTCGAGACGCCCGCGCCGGATCCATGTGACGCGGATGCCGCCCGCCTCGCGCCGCGCCCGCACATGCGCCGGCGAGAGGGGCGTGCGCGCCCGCATGCCGCCGGCAAAGGCGACCGGCGCGATCGCNCCGTCCGGCGCCGCGCCCACCGCGTCGGCGACGAAGTTGCGCATGAGGCCGGCTTCCGCGGCCTCGAGGCCGATCGGCCGCACCGCTCCCTCGTCGAGCATGACGAAACGCGCGCCCGCGGCCGCGCCGGCGCGCATGGCGTCGTCGGTTCCGGCCTGGCCGCGCAGGAGGTTGGCGAGCTCCCAGATTCCGGGCGCGAACTCCTCGGCATCGAGAAACTGCACGATTTCGAAGACGCCGTTTCCGGCAAGGATTGCCGCCGCATTGGCTCCGTCGAGAAGGGCCGCCATCGTCACGCTCTCGAGCCCGCCGAAGCCGAGCGAGACGCGGATTTTCCCGACACGGTCGATCACGCCCTCGCGGCGGCCCGGGAGAAGCATCTCGGCAAGCCGGCCGATCCTGGCCGGCGCATCGAGACGGCCGCGCGGGCGGAACCCTTCCGACCCGGTCGAGGACGACAGAAGCAGCGGCCGCCACGGCCGCATCCTTGCCGCCGCGCGCGCCCAGCCGAGTTCGTCCGTACCCGTCAGCGCCGGCAGGTCCAGGAGGACGAGATCGGGCCGGTAGAGCGCGTTCGCCCCGCTCTCGCGCGGCGAAACCTCGATCGCCGCCGGCTCGCGGCCAGGCGCCGAGGCATGCGCCACCGCCTCGACACGGCGCGCTGCCCCCTCCTCGATCCGCACGATGCGGAAGAGGCCGGCCGGCGCGCCGTCGAGCGCGAAGCGGATCCTGTCGCCCGGCTCCGGCACGATGTCCGCGGGCGACAGTGCGAAGGCGAGCCGCCTGCGCGCCGCCCAGCGGTCGGAAAGCCAGCGCTCGGCGACGAGCGCCGCCGAGCCCGCGTCGAGCGCGACTGGCAGCGCCAGTTCCTCCTGCCGCGCGCCGGCCTCGGCGATGCGCCGCGAGCGCGCGCTCGCAGGCTGGTGGTCGGCGGCCGGGTCGAAGAATTTGATGACCGCCTCGGCCTCGAGCCCCGCTGCCTCGCCGCGCGTCTCCTCGAAGCGCGGCCTGTCCTCGGGATCGGCGACGATGTCGACAAGACGCGGCGCCGCGCCGTCCTCGAGCCGCGAGGTGAAGACGAGACCCGCCGGCCCCTCGCGCATGTCGATCGCAAAAGCGTCGAGGATCGGTTCGAGCAGGCTCCGCGGCGAAACGATCCCGGCCGTGGCATGGCCGGTCACCACGCCGGTGACCCCGGAGACGTCGAAGCGGGTGAACCCCGCTTCGGTGAGGATGGCCGCGATCAGGTCGGCGAGCGGCGCGCCGCCGAGCCGGCCGTTCAGCCAGTGCCCGCCGCGCCAGTTGGCGCCGTCCGACCACAGGTCGGTGCGTCCGGGAAAGGCCGGATAGGGCCGCGCGTCCCAGGCCCACAGACAGATCCGCTCGGGATCGACCATGCCCGCCGGCGCGTCCGGGCCGAGCCAGTGGTCGAGCGTCGCCGAGAGATAGGCGCGCTGCGCGTCGTCGTCGCGCGCGCCGGTCGAGAAATACGGAAGCGCGCCCTCGGACGATTTCGGGTCGGGGAAGACGTTCGGCTGCGCCGCCCCCTTGTCGACCGCCGGCGCGCCGAGCTCAGTGATCCAGACCGGCTTCGAGCCCGGCACCCAGGCCGTCGCCGTCCCCGCCTCGACGCCGCCCGGGCGCTCGACATGCGGGTTCTGCCACCAGCCGGCGACATCCTTGTAGCGGAAGACCCACGGCTTGCCGGCATCGTCGGTGATCGGCGTGCGCAGCCGTGCGGCGCGGTCCGCCTCGCTCGCATAGTACCAGTCGAAACCCTCGCCGGAGGTCACCATCGCCCGCAGCCCGGCGCGGTCGTTGCCGTGGCGGTGACCATCGGGATTGCCGTCCGTGCGGTCGCCGTCGCGCCAGTCGGAGAGCGGCATGTAGTCGTCGATGCCGATCGCGCCGATCGCCGGATGCGCCCAGAGCGGATCGAGGTTGAACCAGACGTCGCCGGAGCCGTCCTCCGGCTGCCAGCCGAAATATTCGCTCCAGTCGGCGCCGTAGGTGACAATCGTCTCCGGCCCGAGCATCGCCTTCACGTCGGCGGCGAGCGCGCAAAGTTCGTCGACGAAGGGGAAGGCGCCGGTCTCGTCCCGGAGCCGCGTCAGCCCGCGCAGTTCCGAGCCGATCAGGAAGCCGTCGACGCCGCCGGCGGCGAGTGCCAGCCCGGCATGGTGCAGGATCATGCGGCGATAGCCGTCGTCGAGCCCGGCCGCCCAGTCGACCCGGTTCGCACCCACGAGAATGTCTGCGGGCGTCGCCGTCCCCGCGAGCCCAGAGATTTCGGCGCGGATCGCCGCCGTCCCGTCGGGCGAGCCCGGCAAGCCGGAGGCCGGATGGCAGGTGATCCGCCCACGCCAGGGAAGGCGCGCCTGCTCGGTCCCGCCATAGGGATCGGGCAGGCCGTTGCCGGGCGGCACGTCCATCAGCACGAAGGGATAGAGCACGACCTTCAAGCCCCGCGCCTTCAGGTCGCTTATCGCTTCGATCACCGCCCGGTCGTCGGGCGTTCCGCCATAGACTGGCGCGCCGTCGACATGGCTGACGAGGCGGGCCGTCGTCCGGTTGTAGCCGCCGGCTTTCCAGGCCCGGCTCTCGGCGCGCGTCCGCGTCTCGACCGCGGGAAGGAAGCGACAGGCTCCAGCCCTCAGGTCGGTCCCCATCCAGGCCGTCACCAGCGCCACCGTGGAGAGCGCCGGGCAGAGCGCCTGCAATTCGTCGAGCGAGGCCCCCCAGTCGGTCTCGGCCATCCCGGTCGTGCGGTTGAGGATGCGGGTCTCGCCGGGGGCGATCTCCTCCGTCACACGCTCGACGGCATAGCCGTGCTCGGTCGCGCCGGGGATCAGCGCCACGGCGCGGATGCGGCCCTCGAGGTCCCCGACCGGCCGCACCACCTCGAACTGCAGCACCGGAATGCGGTTGCCGAAGCCGTCGAGCGGCAGCCGCTCGAAGACGACATAGGCGAGCCCGCGCCAGGCCGGCACGCGGCCCGCGCCCTGCTTCGCCTCGATCAGCGGATCGGGCATCTGCGTCGCCGTGCCCTTGTGGACGCGCATCTCGACCGTGGAGAGATCGAGTTCGCGCCCGTCGGCCCAGACGCGGCGCACCGAGGCGATCGGCCCCTCGCAGAGCCCGATCGCGAAATTGGCGTGGTAGGAATAGGTCTCGATTTTCGGCCCGCGCGCCTTGCCGCCGCTGCGCTCGACCGTCACCGTCTCCTCGAAGCGCGTCGCCCAGATCAGCGTGCCGGCGATGCGCGCCGTGCCGTGGACGCGGCAGATCGGCGTGCCCTCGTCGGCGGAGGGAATCCGCGCGCCGGAAAGCCCCCTGCCCCGGATCGTGCGCGTCGCGTTGATCAGGCTCTGGTCGATCAGGCTGCCAGCGAGCGCGCCCGCGGCCTGGCCGAGCGCGGCGCCGACCGGCCCGAAGACGCCGCCCAGCGCGGCGCCGGCGACCTGCAGCAGGATGACGGCCATTCAGCCCTCCCTAGAGCGTATCCAGACGACGTGGAATCGGTTCGCCGTCCGGATACGGGATAAGGCAGACCGTGATCATTTCGGCGTTTCCGTGAAACGATCAAAATGATCGAGTCGGAATGCGGAAGAGTGCGGCGATGCGGCGCGCCCAGCCGGGCGTGAGCGGGGACTCGATCACGCCGGCCTGCTCGTAGGCGTGGATGAAACGGCCCTCACCGGAGAGGATGCCGGCATGCTTGGCCGCCGCCTGCGGCTGCCAGCGGAAGATGATGATGTCTCCGGGGATCTCGTTCCCGGCCGCGACGGGCAGGCAATGAAGACGCGCCGCCTCGATCAGCCGCTCTCCGCCCGCCCGCTCGGCCCAGTCGGCCGAATAGGGAGCCGGGCGCGGGATCGCCTGCCCGGTCACCTCCGCGTAGACGCCGCGCACGAGGCCGAGGCAGTCGGCGCCGACGCCCTTGCGGCTCGCCTGGTGGCGGTAAGGCGTGCCGATCCAGGTGCGCGCCGTTGCCACGACGGCTAGCCCCGCCACGCGCTCCCGGTCCCCGCTCATGGCACGATCGCCCTGCCGTCATGGACCGTGTCGCCGTCGGCATAGCCATAGGCGAAGTCGCTGCCCGGCATGAAAGGAAAACCCTGAAAATTGAGGATATTGTCGAAGGACGTCGAACAGGTTTCCCGGGTCTTGTCGCAGCCTGCCTCGATGGTGAAGGCATCGCCCGGCGCGGCAGGCGCCGCCGGCGGTGCCCAGAAAGTCAGCACCGCCGCGCCGCCCGGCACCGCGTGTTCGGCGATCCTGAATGAGAGCCCGGCGAGCCGTCCGGACGAGAAGGTCAGCCGCCCGTTGCGGAACCGGCCCGCGGCGTGATCGCCGAGACCGGCGGCCGTCAGCGTCCCGTCCGCCGCGACCCCGGTCACGGTGGAAGCGAAGGTGAAGGCGGCAAGGTCGACGCGGCAGCGATCGTCGCCGAGTTCGGCGTCGCAGCGCCGCGCATAGAGCCGTCCCTGAGGCGCGTCGAGCCGGGCGGCGAGGCTTCTGAGCTCCGCCCTGAACGCCCCGGCCGCCGCCCGCACCTCGCCGAGCTCGCGCGTCGAGAGCAGCACGTGCTGCGCCTCCGGGTCCCGCCAGTTGACGAGGAAGGTCTCCACCTCGGCGCCGTCATAGCGTCCGTCGGCGAGGTCCCCGGCCGAGATCGTGTCGCTCGAAAATGCGCCGGCGAGGTCTGCCCCGTCGGCATGAAGCCCGAGCCCGGTCTCGACCTCGCTCGCCGCGAATCCGCTCGCGGCGGAAAAGACCGTGCCGTCGAATTCGAGGTCGCGGTCGTGCTCGGTGAAGCCGAGAACCAGCCCGTCCTTCCGGGTCAGCCGCCAGGCATGGCAGGTGGTCGTGGCCGGGCCCGCGAGATGGGCGGCGAGCGCCGGGGGCAGCGTCCTCACGGGCGGATCTCCTTCAGGGGTACTGTCGGAACCGAGCCGGCGCGGAAGGCGGCAAGGTTCACCTCGATCCGGTCGGTGTCGAAGCGCACCGGCACATCGAACTCATAGCCTGCCGTCACCGCTGCGCCCGCTTCCGGCGTCGCCTCAGCGGCGAGCGTCACCTGCCCCGTCGCATGATCGACGGTGAAATGTTCCGATGGCAGTTCCTCGTCGGCCACGGCAATCCGCACGCTGCCCTCGACAGGCTTGTCGATGCGCCGCACCGTGGCGCTGCCGGCGTCGCCATAGGTCTTGACGAGCTGGAACAGTCGCCGCGTCGCGTCGCCGATGCCGATCGCCTGGTCGAGCGCCGTCACCGGCTGCCCCAGCGGGGCGGAGGAATGGTCGATCGGATCGCGGAAGCGGAAGCCGTATAGTTCACCCTGCCGCGCCTCGAAGAAGGCGACGAGTTCGTAGAGGTCCTCGACGCCGCGCAGGCCGGTGCCGACGTCGTAGCGGCGCCGCGCCTCGGCGAAGCGGGCGTTGCGCGCCTCGCCGCCATTCGACAGGGCGACGATGTCGGTGCGCCGCGACGGCCCGCCAGTGGCGCCGAGCGCCAGCCGCAGCGGCAGCCGCACCTCGTGAAATCCTGCCGGCATCCCCGCCTCCCTCAGAGCCCGCGGCCGCCGCGCGCCACGGCGCGGGCGAGCATGGCGGTCAGCTGCGCCTCCGACTTGCGGAAGCTTCCCGCATCGGGCGTCGTCACGTTGAAGGTCACCTGCACCGCGCCCTGGCCGCCGGTCGAGGCGACGCCGAGCCGTCCGTCGGCCCCGCGCGCCAGCGGCAGGATCGCCTCGGCGCCCGCCTCGCCCATCAGTCCGATCTCGCCGCCGGGCATGGCGAAGAGCGACGGCGCGCCGACGATCCCGCCCTCGGCAAACGGCGTCACCCGTCCGGGGATGCCGCCCTGCGCGAGGGGAAGCAGCCGGCCGAGGCCAGAGGTCAGGTTCGCCGCCGTCGAGGAGACCAGCCGCTCGAGCGGCGCAAGCCCGGCCGAGAGTCCGATCTCCGACAGCCGCGCGGCGAGCCCGCGCAGCACGTCCTCGAGGCTGCGTCCGTCGACGATCGCACCGCGAAGCGCGCCCATCAGCGCCGAGCCGAAGGAGCGCGCCCGCGCCTCGAGTTCGGCCAGCGCCGCGTCGGCGCCCTCGAAATCGACGTCGACGCGCAGGTCGACCTGTCCGTCCTCAGCCATTCGTTCCTCCATCGGGAAATTGCGTCATCATCTGTTCGAGCCGCCGCCGGGCGATCGCGAAGCCGCCGGCCGGGGAAATGCCGGCCATGGCGGCGAATTCGGGCAGGCTCAGCGCCCAGAACGAGGCGGGGAGAAGCCGCAGGCGGCCGAGGCCGAAGGCGAGCACCGCCTCCCATGGGAAGCGCGCCGTCTCCGGCCGCGCCGTCACTCCGCCTGCGGCCTGCAAGGGTCCGCCTCGGCCCCGCCGAAGGTCGCGGCGAGGAGCTCGGCGGCGATGCGGGCGAAACCGGCCAGGCCGCCATCGACGGTCATCTCCGCCACATCGGCGTCGCTCGCCACATTGCCCGCGCCGCGCAATCCGGCGCCGACGATGGCGATCAGGTCGCGCGCCGACAGTCTGCCGCCGGCAAAGCGCGTGCCAAGTTCCGACAGGTCGGAGACGCCGAGCGCCGCCTCGAGCTCGGCGAGCGCGCCGAGGGTGAGGCAGAGCAGCCGCGTCTCGCCGTCGATGGTCGCGGCGATCTCGCCGCGGCGGCGGTTCGGATGGGCGCGCATGTCACGCCGCCGCGAAGGTGAGCGCGCCGGCCGATTCCAGCGCGATCTCGAAGGTCACCTCGCCGTCATGGCGCCCGGCATATTCCAGCGCGACGATCTGGAACGGCCCGGTCACCGTGCCGAAATCCGGGATCGCCGCCTGCCAGGTGCGGATATCGCCGGAGAAGAACACCTGGCGCGCAAGCGCGTCGCTCGCCGCGTCGCGGAAGATGCCGCTGCCGGAGATCGCCGCGCGCTGGACGCCGGCCCCGGCGAGAAGCTCACGCCAGCGCCCGGCCGATTCCGCGTCGGTGACGTCGACCGCGCCGGCATTGAAGGCGAGCCTGCGTGCCCTCAGGCCCGCGACCGTCACGAAGCCGCCATTGTCGATCTTGAGGAGAAGGTCCTTGCCCTTCTGAGCGCCCATGTCCGTGTCTCCCGTTTCACTGTTCGATCGCCGCGCGGAAGGTGAGCCGCGCGACGTGGAGGCGGCTTGCCGCGGCGCGCCGCGTCTGCGTGCGCAGGTGGCGCAGATTGACGAGCCGGACGTCCTCGATGTCGAGCGCCCGGTCGTGCAAAGCCGCGCGCACCGCGTCAGCCAAGGCCGCCGCGCGCCGTCGGCCGTTGTCGTCGGTCCAGATCTCGATGTCGAAGACGTGCTCGGCCCCGGCCTCGGTACCGGTCGACCAGTCCTCGATGCGCCAAGGGCCGAAGAGGACATGCGGCAGGTGCCTGTCCACCGGCTGGCGGTCGAGGATCCTCCCCTCGCCGAGGAGAGCGGTCAGGGCGGCGTCCGCGGAAAGGGCCGCGTAAATGGCCTTCTGCAGGGCGTTCGCGCTCATCGGCCGTCCTCCTCGCAGAGGCAGACCAGATAGGCGCCGCGCGCGTCGGGATCGTGGACGGCGCGGATCGCCAGCGCCCGCCCGCGATGGACGAGGCGCATGCCGCGGGCGACGTCGCCGCGCATGCGCATGGTCACGCGGTGGGTGATGGTGGCCGCCGTTGCGCCGGCCTCCTCGTGCGGCCGCGCCGAGACCGGCTCGACGAGGCCCCAAAGGCTGGCGACGTGGCTCCAGGCGACGACCGCGCCGCCCTGCCCGTCCGGCGTCGCCGCCTCGGCCTCGAGGTCGAGCCGCGCGGTCAGGCGCCCGGGATCGAGGAAGGTCAGCCGCATCAGAGCCGCCTCCTCGTCCACGGCGCGACCAGCGTGTGGTAGCCGTGCGGCAGGCCGGCGGGCTGCATGTCGGGGGAGACCGCGCCGCGGAACTCGTACATGTGCGCCACGTGCAGAAGGAGCGCACGCCTCAATTCCGGCGGCACGTCCGCCGCCGTGCCGAAGCCGGCGGTCAAGTCGATCTCGATGCCGTTGAGGACCGCGCCCGGCCGTGGCGTGTCGGCGAGGATCAGCCGCGCC
>Ga0065721_10008093_pt1 | contig 10774 bp, 12 predicted proteins | sample Mesricmetagenome_FD_59108 | JGI IMG/M metagenome (GOLD analysis project Ga0065721, IMG submission 59108) | Mesophilic microbial community from rice straw/compost enrichment Sample: eDNA_1 v2 (version 2) | ecosystem: Engineered > Solid waste > Grass > Composting > Bioreactor | place: USA: Davis...
CGCCGCCAAAGCCCCTCCCCCCGCGAAGTGGGGGGAGGTTGGGAGGGGGGGCCCAACGCGACCACCACTCCCAACACCCCGTCACCCATGATCCTTCAGCCCGAAGGCCGCGACCTCCGACCGGAACCCCCGCAGGAAATCCTGGGCCAGGGTGGACAGCGAGCGCTGGGCTGAATACAGCACGGCCATCTCGAAATTGATCGTCGGCTCGAAAGGGCGAATGGTGATGCCGCGCCCGGCGTATTCCTCGGCTGTGAACGGATCGACGATGGACACGCCCACGCCGGAGGCCACCATGGCGCAGGCGACCATGGTCAGCTGCGTTTCCACGTGCATCGTCCGAGCCACGTCGTGGTCGGCGAACACCGCGTCGATGCGGTAGCGCAGCAGAGTCGATGGGCCGAGGGAAATGAAGGCTTCCCCCGCGAAATCCGCCGGCGTCAGGTGGCTGCGTTCCGCCAGCGGATGATGGCTTGGAACGATGGCAACCACCGACACGGGCGGCATCTTCTCGCTCAGCACCGTCGTGTGCTCCACGGGCGTCTGGACGAAGCCAAGCTCGCATTGCCCGGCCGCCACCCAGTCCAGAACCACGGTGGAGCTGCTGCCCCACAGCGACATGTCCACGCGCGGACGTTCGTTGAGGAACCGCGCGACGAAGCGCGGCAGGAAGCCGATGGCCAGCGCCGGCATGGCGGCGACGCGCAGCGTGCCCGCGCGCCGTTCCTGAAGGTCGCGCGCCGCCTGCTCGATCCGCTCCAGCCCGACGAAGGAACGCTCCACCTCCTGGTAGAGCGACAGCGCCTCGCTGGTGGGCGCGATGCGCGACCCGCGCCGTTCGAACAGCGTCAGCTTCAGCGCGTATTGCAGGTCGGCGATCAGGCGGCTGACCGCGGGCTGGGAGATGTTCAGCAGCTCCGCCGCGGTGGTGATCCCGCCGGTCAGCATGACCGCGCGGAAGGCTTCGATCTGGCGGGGGTTGAGCACGTGCCGGTCCGCTCACACGGTGACTGATGCGTTGCAGCATAACATTTGGCTATGGATACCACCAACATTTCGATTTGACGATTATGCTGCGAGGAAGCGACGCTTCGGGGGTGCGACAAAACGCGCACCGCTGGGAACGAACCAGAACAGGAGAGGGCAGATGCGTGCATTGGTCTACGGCTTGATGGCGACCGCAGCGGTGTGGTGCGGAACGGCACACGCCCAGCAGAAAACCCTGTATGTGGCCGCCTACGGCGGTTCCTTTGAACAGACCATGCGCAAGGACGTCATCCCGGCGTTCGAGCAGAAGACCGGCGTGAAGATCGAATACGTCGCCGGCAACTCCACCGACAACCTCGCCAAGCTCCAGGCGCAGAAGGGTAACCAGCAGATCGACGTGGTGATGCTGGACGACGGTCCGATGTACCAGGCGATCGCGCTGGGCTTCTGCGCCGATCTGGCGAAGGCGCCGGTCTACGACGATCTCTACGACCTCGCCAAGATTCCGTCGGGCAAGGCGGTGAACTTCGGCGCCGTCGGCACCGGCATCGTCTACAACAAGAAGGTCTTCGACGAGAACAAGTGGCCGGCCCCGTCGTCCTGGAAGGACATCGAGGACGCCAAGTACAAGAAGAAGCTGGTCATCCCGCCGATCAACAACTCCTACGGCCTGCACGCGCTGGTGATGATGGCGCGTCTGGACGGCGGCGGCGAGAAGAAGATCGAGCCGGGCTTCCAGGCCTTCAAGGACAAGATCAACCCGAACGTGCTGGCCTACGAGCCGTCGCCGGGCAAGATGACGGAGCTGTTCCAGAGCGGCCAGGCGACCATCGCCGTCTGGGGTTCAGGCCGCGCCAAGGCGCTGGCCGACACCGGCTTCCCGGCGGCCTTCGTCTATCCGGAGGAAGGCGGCATCGTGCTGGCGTCGGCGGCCTGCCAGATCGCCGGCAGCAAGCAGGCGGCCGAGGCGCAGCAGTTCATCCAGCACATGCTGTCGCCGGAGGTGCAGACCGCGATGGCCGTCAGCGCCGGTTTCGGCCCGGTGAACAAGACCGTGAAGCTCGCGCCCGAGCAGCAGGCCGGCATCCCCTACGGCCCGGAGCAGATGAACAAGCTGCTGGTCGTGGATTGGGACACCATCAACGCCAACCGCGAAGCCTGGAACAAGCGCTGGACCCGCGAGATCGAGCGCTGACGGTTTAACACCCTCTCCCGCCTCCGGCGGGAGAGGGCAACAACGGCTCTGACGCGGAGACGGAACCATGCCTTACCTTGTCCTGGACAAGCTGACGAAGCGGTTCGGCCAGTGGCTCGCCGTGGACAACCTGTCGCTGACGGTGGAAAAGGGGGAGCTGATCTCGCTGCTCGGCCCGTCCGGCTGCGGCAAGACCACCACCTTGCAGATGATCGCCGGCTTCCTCGACCCCAGCGGCGGGCGCGTCACGCTGGACGGCGCCGATCTGCTGGCGAAGAAGCCGAACGAGCGCGGCCTGGGCATCGTGTTCCAGAGTTACGCGCTGTTCCCGCACATGACCGCGGCGGAGAACGTCGCCTTCGGGCTGGAGATGCGCGGCATTCCGCGCGCCGACCGCGACAGGCGGGTCCGGGAGGCGCTGGAACTGGTGGGGCTGGGCGCCTTCGGCGACCGCTACCCGCGGCGCATGTCCGGCGGCCAGCAGCAGCGCGTGGCGCTGGCCCGCGCGATGGTCATCAAGCCGAACCTGCTCCTGCTCGACGAGCCGCTGTCCAACCTCGACGCCAAGATGCGCGAGGAGATGCAGATCGAACTCCGGCGCATCCAGCGCACCGTCGGCACCACCATGATCCTGGTCACCCACGATCAGGCGGAGGCCATGGCCCTGTCCGACCGTGTGGTCATCATGAACAAGGGCAAGGTGGAGCAGGTCGCCGCCCCGCAGGACGCCTACGACAACCCGGCCAGCGCCTTCGTCGCCAACTTCCTCGGCCGCACCAACCTGCTCCAGGGCACGGTGCGCCATGACGGCGGCGCGGCGCGCATCGACGTGGCCGGAACCGCATGGCCGGTCGGGCCGAACCTGCCCGCCGGTCCCGGCGTGCTGACGGTCCGCCCGGAGAAGGTGTCCTTTGTGGACGGTGCCGGCGTGTCCGGCCTCGTCCAGGCGCGCGTCTTCCAGGGCACGCAGTGGCTGTTCGAAATCAAGACGGAGGCCGGTCCGCTGACCGTCATCCGCCAGCACGACGGTCAGGTCCTGCCGGCGGAGAACGAGCGGGTCACGGTCGGCTGGCGCGCCGAGGACATGCGGGTGATGTCCGGCTCTGTGGGTGGGGCATGACCGCCGTGGACAGCCAGAACGCCATGGATGCGGGGCTCGCGACGGACACCGCCGCACCGCCCGCGAAGCCGGAGCGCCGCAACCCGACGCCCTACCTGCTGAGCCTGCCGGCCCTGGCGCTGTTCGCGGTGCTGCTGCTGGTGCCGCTGGCGATGACGCTGTTGCTGTCGCTGAACAGCTTCGGCTTCTACACCGGCATCCAGGACGTCTGGCAACTCGGCAACTACACCGACATCTTCACCGACAGCTATTTCCACGAGATCTTCCTGCGGACCTTCCGCATCGCCTTCGTGGTGACGCTGCTGTCCGCCGTGCTCGGCGCGCCGGAGGCCTACATCCTGCGCCGCATGCACTCGCCGTGGCGGGGCCTGTGCCTGCTGATCGTGCTGGGGCCGCTGCTGATCTCCGTCGTGTCGCGCACGCTGGGCTGGGCGCTGCTGTTCGGCTCCACGGGCATCATCAACACGGCGTTGATGTCGGTCGGCCTGATCGCGACGCCCATCGAGTTCATGTACACGGAAACCGGCGTGATCATCGCGCTGACCCACGTGCTGGTGCCCTTCATGGTGCTGTCGGTGTGGGCGTCGCTGCAACGTCTCGACCCGCAGGTGGAGAACGCGGCCATGTCGCTGGGCGCCAAGCCCTTCACGGTGCTGCGCCGCGTGGTCCTGCCGCAGGTCGTCCCCGGCATCCTGTCCGGTTCGATCATCGTCTTCGCGCTGGCGGCCAGCGCCTTCGCCACCCCGGCCATCATCGGCGGGCGGCGGCTGAAGGTCGCGGCGACGCTGGCCTACGACGAATTCCTGAACACGCTCAACTGGCCCCTGGGCGCGGCGGTCGCGATCCTGCTGCTGGTCGCCAACGTCGTCATCATCGTCGGCTGCAACCGGCTGATCGAGCGTCGCTACAAGCAGGTGTTCGAATGAACCGCAACGGCCCCGTCGCACTGATCTTCCACACGCTGTTCCTGGGCTTCCTGCTGGCGCCGATCCTGATCGTCTGCGTGGTCGCCTTCACCTCGCAGGGCTATCTGTCGCTGCCGACGGAGGGGCTGTCGCTGCGCTGGTTCAAGGCCATCGGCGACAATCCGGAATTCGTGCGCGCCTTCCGCGACAGCCTCGTGCTCGGCGCCATCTCCTCGACCATCGCGGTGGGCTTCTCGATCCCGGCGGCGCTGGCCATCGCGCGGCACCAGTTCCGGGGGCGGGAGTTCATCACGGCGCTGTTCCTGTCGCCGCTGATGGTGCCGCACATCGTGCTGGGCATCGCCTTCCTGCGCTTCTTCACGCAGATCGGGCTGGGAGGCACCTTCGTCGGGCTGGTGCTGAGCCACGTCATCATCATCCTGCCCTTCGCGCTGCGGCTGATCCTGGCCGCCTCCACGGGCATGGACCGCTCCATCGAGAACGCGGCGGCGTCGCTGGGCGCCACCTCCTGGACGACCTTCCGGCGCGTCACGCTGCCGCTGATCCTGCCGGGTGTCGCCAGCGGCTGGGTGCTGGCCTTCATCAACAGCTTCGACGAGGTGACGATGACCGTCTTCATCGCCTCGCCCGAGACGACGACCCTGCCGGTCCGCCTCTTCCTCTACATCCAGGACAACATCGACCCGCTGGTGGCGGCCGTGTCCGCGGCGCTGATCTTCATGACCGTGGCCGCGATGCTGGTGCTGGACCGCCTGTACGGGCTTGAGCGGCTGCTGGTCGGCCGCGGACAGGAGTGACGCTCACCATGACTGAACGACAGAGATCCGACTACGACGTCGCCGTCGTCGGCGGCGGGCTGGTCGGATCGGCGATCGCCTGGGGCCTGGCCCGCCAGGGCCAGAAGGTCGCCATCCTGGACGAGGGGGACATCGCCGTCCGCCCGTCGCGCGGCAACTTCGCCCTGGTCTGGGTGCAGGGCAAGGGGCTGGGCCTGCCGGAATACGCGGCCTGGACCAAGCGGTCGTCCGACAGCTGGGCCGGCTTCTCCGCCCAGCTGCGCGAGGAGACCGGAATCGACGTGTGCTTCGAACGGCCCGGCGGCTTCCTGCCCCTGCTGTCGGAGGCGGAGGTCGAGCACCGCACGAACCAGCTGAAGCGGCTGCACAACCAGCCGGGCGTGGTGCGCTACGACTACGAAATTCTGGACCACGCCGCCGTTGCGAAGGAAATGCCCTTCATTGGCAAGGACGTGGTCGGGGCCAGCTATTGCCCGCTGGACGGCCACTGCAACTCGCTGAAGCTGCTGCGGGCGCTGCACATCGGCCTGGACCGCAGCGGCGTCTCCTATCTGCCGCACCACCGCGTGGAGCGCATCGAGCAGCGCGGGGGCGGGTTCGCCATGGTCACCGCCGCGGGCGAGGTGCGGTCGGGCAAGGTGGTGATCGCCGCCGGCCACGACGGCCGCCGGCTGGCGCCCATGGTCGGGCTGAACGCCCCGGTGCGGCCGGAGCGCGGCCACATCATCGTGACGGAAAAGACCGCCCCCTTCCTGAAACACCCCGTCGGCTTCATCCGCCAGACCGACGAGGGCGGGGTGATGATCGGCGACAGCTTCGAGGACGCCGGCTTCGACACCACGGTGCGCAACGGCGTCACCTCCACCATCGCCGACCGCGCCATCCGCATCTTCCCGCAGCTGGGCCGGCTGAACGTGGTGCGCACCTGGGCGGCGCTGCGCGTGCTGACGCCGGACGGCTTCCCGATCTACGAGGAGTCGGCGTCCATGCCCGGCGCCTTCGTCGCCACCTGCCACAGCGGCGTGACGCTCGCCGCCAACCATGCCCTCGCGCTGGCGCCGCACATCGCGGCCGGCAGCCTGCCCGAGGAGTTCAAGGCTTTCAGCGCCCGGAGGTTCGATGTTCCAAAGGCTGCCTAACGCGTCCGGAGAGCGCGTGTCCTTCACCATCGACGGCCGCCCGGCGGAGGCGCTGGCCGGCGACAGCGTCGCCGCCGCCCTGATCGCCAACGGCGTGCAGACCTGCCGGTCCACGCCGGTGTCCGGCGCCCCGCGCGCGCCCTACTGCATGATGGGTGTGTGCTTCGACTGTCTGGTGACCATCGACGCGGTGGGCAACCAGCAGGGCTGTCAGGTGCGGGTGCGCCCCGGCATGCGGGTGGAAACCCAGAACGGCAAGCGGGAGATCGAACGGTGACGGACCTTAAGAACCGCTACGACCTTGCCGTGATCGGCGCCGGCCCGGCCGGCCTTGCCGCCGCGACCCTGGCCGCGAAACGGGGCGTCTCGACCGTCCTGCTGGACGAGCAGGCCGCCCCCGGCGGCCAGATCTACCGCGCGGTCACCCAGACGCCGGTGCGCAATCCCAGCGTGCTGGGCACGGATTACTGGCACGGGGCCGATCTGGTCGGGCCGTTCCGCGACAGCGGGGCGGAGTATCTGCCCAGTTCGACGGTGTGGAGCGTGTCGCGCAGCCTGGAGATCGGCTTGTCGCGGGAAGGGGCGGCGCGCATCCTGCCGGCCAGGCACATCATCCTGGCGACCGGTGCGCTGGAGCGGCCCTTCCCGATTCCGGGCTGGACGCTGCCGGGCGTGATGGGCGCCGGTGCCGCGCAGATTCTGCTGAAGACCTCCGGCCTCGTCGCCTCGGGCAACGTGGTGCTGGCCGGGACCGGGCCGCTGCTGTGGCTGCTGGCGTGGCAGTACCTGCGCGCCGGTGCCCGCATCGACACCATCCTGGACACCACCCCGCGGGAGAACTGGCGGCAGGCCATGCCGCACATGACGACCTTCCTGCGCTCCGGTTACATCGGCAAGGGCCTGAAGCTGCTGCTGGAGGTCCGCCGCAAGGTCAAGGTGATCGACAACGTCACCAGCCTCCGGGCGGAGGGCGACGGGCGCGTGCAGTCCGTCCTGTTCCGCCGGGGCGACGGGGCGGAGCAGCGCATCCCGGCGGACACGCTGCTGCTGCACCAGGGCGTGATCCCCAACATCAACCTCGCCAACGCCACGGGCTGCGCGCAGGCCTGGGACGAGACGCAGCGCTGCTGGGTTCCGACCGTGGACGCCTGGGGCGCCACCTCGGTGGAGGGCGTGTCCATCGCCGGTGACGGCGCCGGCATCGGCGGCGCGCTGGCGGCGGAACACCGCGGCCGGCTGGCCGCACTCGACGCTCTGCACCGCCTCGGCCGCATGGACCGGGCGCAGCGCGACCGCGAGGCCGCCCCGCACCGGGAGGCGCTGGAAAAGGCGGAGCGCGGGCGCGTCTTCCTCGACACGCTCTACCGGCCGGGCAAGGACTTCCGCGTGCCGCAGGACGACACCATCGTCTGCCGCTGCGAGGAGGTGACCGCCGGTCAGGTGCGCGACGCCGTGAAGCTGGGCGTCAGCGGGCCGAACCAGACCAAGTCCTTCCTGCGCTGCGGCATGGGCCCCTGCCAGGGCCGCCTGTGCGGCCCGACGGTGGTGGAGGTGATCGCGGACGCCCGTGGCGTCTCCCCGGCGGAGGTCGGCTACTACCGCCTGCGCCCGCCGGTGAAGCCGATCACGCTGGCCGAACTCGCCTCACTGCCCAAGCGCGAGGACGAAATCGCCGCCGTGGCACCCCACTGAGGAAGGACTTCGGCCCATGCCCATGCCCCAGCCTGACGTCATCGTCGTCGGGGGCGGCCTGCACGGCTGCTCCGCCGCCCTGCACCTGTCGATGCGCGGGGTCAAGGTGCTGGTCCTGGAAAAGGACCACATCGGCCGCCACGCCTCCGGCGTGAACGCGGGCGGCGTGCGCCAACTCGGCCGCCATGTGGCGGAGGTGCCGCTGACCGTCGCCTCCATGGCGCTGTGGCACGGCATCCGGGACCTCGTGGACGACGACTGCGGGTTCGAGAGCCATGGGCAGGTCAAGGTCGCGGAGAACGAGGCGGAGCTGGCGTCCTGCCAGGCCCGCGCCGACCAGCTTCGCGCCCTCGGCTTCACGCACGAGGAGGTGGTGGACCAGGCGGAGCTGCGCCGCCTCGTCCCCGCCATTGCGGAGCATTGCGTCGGGGCGCTCATGTCGCGCCGGGATGGGGCGGCGATTCCGTACCGCACCACTTTCGCCTTCAAGCGCAAGGCCGAAAGCCTCGGCGCGCGCTTTCTGGAGGGGGTGACCGTCGGCCGCATCGTGCGGAACGGGAAGGCCTGGACCGTCGAAACGGCAGACGGCGCGCGGCACAGCGCCCCGGTGCTGGTCAACTGCGCCGGGGCCTGGGCCGACCGCATTGCCGCCCAGATGGGGGAGCCGGTGCCGCTGGAGGTCATCGCGCCCATGCTGATGATCACCGCGCGCATGCCGCCCTTCATCAAGCCGGTGGTCGGGGCCGCGGGCCGGACGCTGTCCTTCAAGCAGTTCCCGAACGGGACGGTGCTGATCGGCGGCGGGCTGCTGGGCCGCGCCTATCGGGACGAGAACTGGACGGACCTGGACTTCGCCAACGTCACCACCAACGCCCGCACCGTCTGGGATTTGTTCCCGATCATGCGCGGCGCCACCATCGTCCGCAGCTGGGCGGGGATCGAGGCGCGCATGCCCGACGAGATCCCGGTGATCGGCCCCAGCAGCACTGAGGAGGGCGTGTTCCACGCCTTCGGCTTCTCGGCCCACGGCTTCCAACTCGGCCCCATCGTCGGGCGGATCACCGCGGACCTGATCACCAAGGGCGGCACCGACCTGCCCATCGACCCCTTCCGGATCCAGCGCTTTCGCCAGACGGCGGCCGCGGCCTGACGGATCCCTCATCGCTTTCAGGAGACAGAGCCTTGCCGATTCAGCGTTTCGATTGCGGCCCGCGGATGAGCGAGATGGTCATCCACAACGACACCGTCTACCTCTGCGGCCAGATCGCCGACTTCGAGGCCATGGGCGGCGTGACCAGCGACGTCGAGGCGCAGACCCGCGACGTCCTGCGCCAGATCGACGCCCTGCTGGCCCGCGCCGGCACGGACAAGAGCAAGCTGCTGACCGCGACCGTCTATCTCAAGGACATCGGCGGCTTCGCCGCCATGAACGCCGCCTGGGACGCCTGGGTCGACCGCGCCAACGCCCCCGCCCGTGCCACCGTGGAGGCCAAGCTGGCCGACCCCGACCTGCTGGTCGAGATCCAGGTGATCGCGGCGCGGTAGGCGCATTCCTGATCTCCTGCGGGAGCTTTTCAAGAAACATTTCTTTTCCGTCATTCCCGCGAAGGCGGGGATCCAGGGCCACTCGGAAGCCTGTCGGGATGCCCTGGATCCCCGCCTTCGCGGGGATGACGGCGAGGGAATGGCTTCGCGGAAAGTAGCCGCGTGGATTCCGAAGTTTCAAGAACGGAGCATACCATGAAACGTCTGGCCCTTGGCCTGGCGCTGAGCCTTTGCGTATCGACAGCCGCCCTGGCCGACGGTCCGGCGCTGCGCATCGCGACGGAGGGCGCCTATCCTCCGTTCAACCTCACCAAGCCGGACGGCCAGCTCGGCGGGCTGGAGGTGGAACTGGCGAACGCGCTGTGCGAGCGCATGAAGCGCACCTGCACCATTGTCGCCCAGGATTGGGACGGCATCGTTCCCGGCCTTCTGTCGCGCAAGTACGACGCGATCATGGCGACGATGAACATCACGCCGGAGCGCATGAAGGCCATCGCCTTCTCCACCCCCTACATGGTCGTACCGGCCTACTTCGTGGCGGCGTCCAACAGCGGCGTCGACGGCACCGCCGCGACGCTGAAAGGCAAGAACGTCGGCGCCCAGACCTCCACCACCCATTACCGCTATGTCGAGAAGCACCTCGGCAGCGCCGTGTCGCTGAAGAGCTACGACAACGCCTCCAACCTGCTGGCCGACCTGAAAAGCGGCCGCATCGACGCGGCCATCACCACCGGCGCCACGGCGTCCGACTGGGTGAAGGGCGACGGGTCGAAGTCGCTCCAGCTCGTCGGCAAGCCGCTGGTCGATGCGGATGTCTTCGGCCCCGGCGTGGGCGTCGGCCTGCGCAAGGAGGACGCGGACCTCAAGAAGTCCTTCGACGCGGCCATCGCGTCGGTGGTCCAGGACGGCACGCTCGCCCGCATCGCGGCGAAGTATGTCGATTTCTCCGTCAACCCCTGACCCGAACCATCAAAGAAACCGGGAGAGCACTCGTGATCAAGCGCATCGAAAAGACCAAGATCATGCACCGCGTCGTCGTGAACAACGGCACCGCCTACCTCGGCGGCATCATCGCCGACGACGTCAGCGTGGGCATGAAGGAGCAGACCGCCCAGATCTGCAAGAAGCTGGACGCGGTGCTGGCCCTGGCCGGTTCGGACAAGACCAAGCTGCTGTCCGCCCAGCTGTTCATCACGAACATGAAGGCGAAGGACGACATGAACGCCGCGTGGCTGGAATGGCTGGACGGCAACGACCTGCCGGCCCGCGCCACCATCGGCGTCGCGGACCTCGGCGATCCGTCGATCCTCATCGAAGTGGTGGTGACGGCGGCCGTCTGACGGCTATTGTGGCGAGCCCCCGAACCAGGGGGC
>Ga0065721_10052977_pt1 | contig 10774 bp, 12 predicted proteins | sample Mesricmetagenome_FD_59108 | JGI IMG/M metagenome (GOLD analysis project Ga0065721, IMG submission 59108) | Mesophilic microbial community from rice straw/compost enrichment Sample: eDNA_1 v2 (version 2) | ecosystem: Engineered > Solid waste > Grass > Composting > Bioreactor | place: USA: Davis...
CCGCGGACAGGACCGCGAGGACGACGAGGAGGCCGGGGGGTGATCGCCGAAGCGCGTGCAGGTGACGTCATTGAATACCTAGCAATAGTTAACTATCAGAGGTCAAGTGTACCGTTGCCGATATGAGCGACACCGTCTCCTTCGACATCGCCGACCGGATCCTCGCGATCGCCCGCCAGATCCGGCATGCGGATGCCGATGCGAACCCGCCCATCACGAGCCTCGAGAGCTCGGTCATGCGCTACATCGACCGCAACCCCGGCGCGAGCGCGAAGGCCGCCGCCGAAGCGTCGCTGCTCACGTCCAGCAACTTCAGTCGCGCCCTCCGGAGCCTGGAGACGAAGGGGTTCATCCGCCGCGAGACCGACCCGACTGATGCGCGCTCCATCCGCCTCTACCCCACCCGGAAGGCGGCGGACAACCTCGTCGCCCTCCACGAGCGCTGGGGAGCCCTCCTCGACGGCGCGCTGCCGGCATCCACGGCCGCTCAGGTCGCCGACGCGCTCGCCGACCTCGAAGCGGCGCTCGCCGCCCGCGCAGGCAAGGCCTGAATCAGCGTCCCGCGGCCTTCTACTGCTTCGCCCCGGCTCGAGCCTCGAGCGCTTGCCTCAACTCTTCTCGACCGCGCCCGACATGCTCGCGCATGGCAGCTTCTGCAGCCTCGACGTCACCCGCGGTCAGGCATTCCATGACGCGTTGATGCTCGGCAAGTGAGCGGCTCATCCGGCCATGCGACGCGCTGACGACGAGGGACAGGTATTCCCGGTGAAGTGCTTGAGTGAGGATCCGGTAATGCTCGTTCAAGGCGGGGTTCTGCGTGGCCTGCATGATCGTGGCGTGGAACGCCTCGTCGAGCGCTACGTATGTGCGGGCGTTACCTGACTCCGCGGCGTCTTGCATGGTTTGCAGCAGTGTTTGCAGTTTGGTCAGTACAGGCTCGGTCGCGCGTTCGGCGAGCAGTCGCGCCGCCTGCACTTCGAGTGCTTCTCGTACTTCCAGCTGCGCGACGACTTCTGCTGTCGACAGTTCCGTGACAAATGTTCCCACCTGTGGCACGACACGGACCATGCCCCTCCGGCTGAGTTCAATGAGGGCTTCGCGAACCGGCATCCTGCTGACGCCGAACGTTTTCGCAAGCCGCCCTTCTGAGAGCTTGTCGCCGGGAGCAAGCGTGCCGAGCATGATTTCGTCGACGAGCGTGTCGAGAACTCGGGCCTTAAGGGTTTGCCGATCGTCGCTGGTATGTAGCTCAAGGGTGGCGTTCACGGGGATATCGCTGCTTGCTTCGCTCTTCTCGGCCACCGATCTAGTGTAACGGAGTTGCACAAATGCCAGGTCATACGGGACTTGTTCGACGATGGTGCCAAATCTTTGTGCGAGGACAAAGAACTCGTTGCCAACCTACCTACTGGTATGGTAGTTATGGTAGGCCGGAGTGGCAAAGAGCAAGAGTTCCATTAATGAGGATGGAGTGGCCTATTCATGCGTCACAGCAGCAGGCAGGTAATGCGAGCGGTTCGTCTGCTCGGTATGGCGGCGGCAGCCGCCCTCGTATTCACGTCGTGTTCGGCCCAGCCGGAGACGGGCACGCCCGGAGGTGACTCGGAAGTGAAGTCGGTCACGTTGCGTGCGGTCACCGCGTGGGATTCCTCAAACGCGGGCCATTACGAGCCCTTCATGAAGTTCGTCGAGGCGCTCGAGGCGGATGAGGACAGTGGGATCTCGATCGAAGTTGTGGGTGGTCCGGAGACGATGGCTCCGACCGAGCTTGCCGAGAATCTCGCAAACGGCACGATCGACATCGCCCTCAACACGGCCAGTTACTACTCGAACACGCTGCCCGAGTCCCTGGTGATCAGCCTCACAAACCTCAGTCCGGAAGTATGGCGCGAGAAGGGCCTTTACGACGAGGTCAACGAGTGGCACGTTGACAAGCTCAACCAGCGGCTTCTGGGGCGACTGGCGTGGGGCCAGCGCTATGCGCTCTACCTGAAGGAACCTGTGCGATCGGTTGCGGACTTCGAGGGTCTTCGAGTTCGCGGCGTTGCGGTCTACTACGGGCTATTGAACCAGCTCGGCGCAGAGATGGTGGACATGCCTCCGGGTGACATCTACAACGCAATCGAGCGTGGAACGGTCGACGGTACCGCCTGGCCGGAACCGGGCGTTATGGACCTGTCGCTCCAGGAGGTTGTCGGCGCGGTTATGCTGCCCAACTTCTATAGCAATGGTCTCGGCTTGTACATCAACGAGGATGCGTGGAAGAAGCTGGCCCCGTCGCAGCAGGAGGCGATTCAGCGCGCGGTCGAGGTCGCAGAGAAGTTCGGCCCGGAGTTCGCGGAGGAGCTGCGAACGAAGGAGCGCAAGGTTCTTGACGAGTCCGGCGTCGAGATTGTCGAGCTCGCCGGGGCAGAGGCCGACGCCTACCTCGACAAGGCGCTCCGCGGGGCCGTCGACGTCCTCGTCAACATGGGCGTCGACCAGGCGCGCGCGAAGCAGCTAATCGACCAGTTTAACGACTGATGGTCATTGCCGAGTCCCGACACTCCAAGGAGACTGCCTCATGAAACGGATCGACAGAGCAATCTCGCGGATGGAGGTGTTCTTCGCGGCGGTGTCGGGGCTCGGTTTGGCTGCGATCGTCCTCCTCATCACGGTGGACGTGGTCGGGCGTTCCCTGCAGATGGTCTCACTGCCGTGGACGGTTGAGTTCTCTCAGTACTGGCTCATCGCCGGAACCTTCCTGTCCGCAGGATGGATCTATCGAGAGGGGGGGCTCGCGCGAATCTCCATCATCGATGAGATGAAGCGGTTCCGCCGAGGCCTGATGATCATCGCTTCCGTGCTGACGATCGGTGCAGCCCTATTCGGCCTCGTCTTCATGAGTGAGATCGTGTGGGTTCAACTTGAGCGGGCGACGTCTGTGGGCACATACGTTCGCGTGCCGCGGTGGCTCGTCTTGAGCCCCGTTGTCATCGGCTTTGCACTGTTGGTTTACGAAGCCTGCCGACGACTCGTGGCACAGCCCCAACCGATCCTCCCGATCGCCGGCCAGGAAGGTGAGGCTTGAGCATGTGGGCAATCGCTCTAATTCTGACCATTCTCGCCATCATCTGCATCCTGCTACTCGGCGTGCCGGTTGCGCTTGGATTTCTGGCGTTGAACGCAATCCTCTCGCTCGTCTTCATCGGCTATCCGGCCGGCGGCCTGCAGGTCGTTGGCAGCATCGAAAGCTCGCTCGGCAACTTCAACCTGCTTCCCATCCCGCTCTTTGTGCTCATGGGAGAGCTACTCTTCCGTGCGGGCGTCGCGACGCGGGCTCTTAACGGCATCGCGCTGTGGCTGGGGCGACTTCCCGGCAAGCTGGCGCTGGTAAATGTCGGAACGGGAACCATGTTCGCGATGTTCAGTGGATCGGCAGTCGCGACGACGTCGACGGTCGGGAAAATGGTCCTCCCCGACATGGTGCGCCAGGGCTACAACAGGCAGTTTGCGATGAGTTCAGTGCTTGCGGCGGGCGGCCTGGCAGCCATCATCCCCCCAAGCTCTCTTGCTGTTCTCGTCGGCACTATCGGGGGGATCTCCGTGGGCGGGATGCTTCTGGGAGGACTCATCCCCGGGCTGCTCATCGCCGCCATCGCCGCGGGCTACATCATCGTGCGGTCGATGATCAACACGTCACTGGTGCCGACCGCGGTCGACACCTCCTCGGTCGACTGGGCTCAGCGGTGGCGAGCCCTATTCCGTGACATTCTGCCGCTCGCAGCCATCATGTTGCTCGTCCTGGGATTGATCCTCACCGGCGTGGCGACGCCCACGGAGGCGGCAGCCCTGGGCACGGCTGGATCCTTCCTCATGGCGGTGACGCTCGGAAACCTGCGGGCAAAAGAAGTCCTGGCGAGCCTCATGAGCACCGTGAAGGTCGCGTGCGGCATTCTTCTCATCATTGCCGGGGCAGCGGCCTATTCTCAGATGCTCGCGTACTCAGGTTCGATCTCCGGACTTATCTCGTTTACCACGAGTCTCGACGTCGCACCCATTCTCATCGTGATCCTGATGCTGTTCGTCGTCTTTCTGATGGGGTCGCCGCTGGAACCTGTCTCGATCATGCTCATCACCCTCCCGGCGTTCATGCCAATCGTGATGGGGCTGGACTTCAATCCGATCTGGTTCGGCGTGATGTTCCTGATCATGATCGATGTCGGAAACCTGACCCCCCCGCTGGGACTGCAGCTGTTCGCTTTGAGTTCGGCGGCCGGCCCAGGGGTGACGTTCTGGGCTATCGTGCGAGCTGCATGGCCGATCATCGCGATCGAAGTGGTTGCGATCGCTCTCATGCTGGCGTTCCCCGGCATAGTGACCTTTCTCCCAGACCTTCTTCGCTGAGAACTCAACCTAGTATGGTAGTATGGCGGGCGTATGCGCGCGCGCAGACAAGGAGACACTGATGACTCACAATGACGACCCGTACGCCGGTATCACCCCCGCGGGGACCATGACCCTGACGAGCTCGGATATTCGCGACGGCTACGAGAAGCCCGTCGTATTTCGGGACCCGGAGATCGGTGGAGAGCAACTCTCGCCCCAGCTTTCTTGGAGTGGCGCCCCCGCAGAAACGAAAAGCTTCGCCATCACCTGCTTCGACCCCGATGCGCCGACGGGTCAAGGTTTCATGCACTGGGCCGTGGCCAACATTCCGCTGGATGTCACTTCGCTCGAGCGCGGGCAGGGCACCGATCCGGCGCTGATGCCGGCCGGATGCCTCACGCTTCCAAACGATCTCCGAATTCGTGGGTACGTCGGCGCGAACCCGCCGGCTGGTTCCGGCCGGCACAGGTATGTGTTCGTCGTGCACGCCGTCGACGTCGAGCGCCTGGATATCGAGGCCGATCTGACGCCTGTCGTCCTCGGGTTCAATCTCCACTTCCACACTCTCGCTCGCGGGGTCCTGTCCACCTGGGTGGACGCCCTTCCCGGGGGTGTCGAATGACCGGGGAGCGTCACGCCGAAGTCGCGGGTGCGGGCTTCGCCGGTCTCACCGTCGCAACGGCGCTTGCGAGGAACGGGTGGAGCGTGCGCGTGCACGAGAAGAGTGAAACGCTCCGCGATTTCGGCGCGGGCATCTTGATCTGGCGCAATGCGATGATCTCACTCGAGATGATCGGCGTCGCGGATCGCATCGAAGCAGAGGGACTTCGGCCACGCACCTACGACACAGATCTCAACGGTGTGCGCGTTTCGCGTGAGCTCGAAGGTTTCCCCTACTTCGCGATTCCGCGCCCGCGCTTACACACGCTGTTGGTCGAAGCGGCGAGGGCGGCGGGCGTCGAACTCGTGACGAGCTCGGAAGTCGTCGCTGCTAAGGCCGAGGGGGCCCTGGTGCTTGCCGACGGTTCAGAAGTCACCGCAGATCTCGTGATTGGAGCGGACGGCGCGGGTTCGGCTGTGCGTAATTCTCTCCCAGCATTCTTGCAGTCTCGTCAGAAGTACCTCGACGGAGTCGCGAGGGTGCTGGTTCCTCGCCCGGAAACTTTCCGTGGCGCGGAATGGGATCGTGTGATCGACTACTGGACGCTCGAGCCAGACGCCATGCGGATTCTGTTCATCCCCTGCACGGAGGAACTGCTCTACATGGGGCTCATGGCCGAGACGAAGAACATGCGGGCTTCTGCGTTGCCGATCGATGCGGAGGTGTGGAGCGAGAGGTTCCCACATCTGCGCGAACCAATCGAGTTGGCCGCCCGGGCGGAAGGGTCCCGCCACGATTCGTATCAGACCAATCGCGTGTCTACATGGTCGCACGGGCGCGTGGCGATCGTCGGCGACGCGGCCCACGCGATGTGTCCGGCCCTCGGTCAAGGGGCGAGCGTGGGCATCGTCAACGCCGTCGAACTCGCGCTGACGCTGGCGGACGGCGGGGATCTGACTGCGGCACTCGAATCGTGGGAAAGCGCGCAACGTGCCGTCACTGATGCCGCTCAGCGAATCAGCGGTGAAATGGCAGCCACGCGGAACATGGCTAAAGGTGGCGGTTTCGCGCCCGAAGTGTTGGAGATCGCGCGTTATCGATCGCCTTCGATTCCTGCCGAAATCGAAGATCGGTTCCCGCTCAGCGCTGTCTGACCGGCCCGAAAAGAACAAGGAGCACATGATGGATGAGCGATTCGATGCCGGTATGAAAGTGCGTCGCGAGGTGCTCGGAGACGCGCACGTTGACGCTTCCCTCGACGCAGCGACGGACTTCACACGGGATATCCAGGAGATCGTCACCCGCAACTGCTGGGGCGACATCTGGACCCGGACCGGACTGAGCCGTGAGGAGCGCAGCCTGATCAACTTGGCAATGATCAGCGCGCTGAACCGTCCCCACGAGTTCAAGGTGCACGTGCGCGGGGCCCTGCGCAACGGCGTGAGCGTGGACAAGATCAAGGAAGTTCTGCTCCAGGTGGGCTTCTACGCCGGCGGCCCGGCGGCACTGGACGCGTTCCGTCTTGCCGCGGAGGTTGTCGCCCAGGAGGAGAAGAGCGCATGACGGGTCCGTCGCGTATCGGGGTTGTTGGCCTCGGCAATATGGGCTGGGAAGTGGCCGACTGCTTCGCGCACGAGGGACATTCACTTCTTGTCCACGACGCGCGACCCGAGGTCGAGGCCCGCTTCATCAATCAGCATTCCGATGTTTCCTCCCTGACCGACAGGTGGGAGGAGATCGATGCGCTCGTCCTCGTGCTCCCGAACTCGGACATCGTCGACGCGGTTGTGGGGGACGTTGTGGAACGCCTTCGACCGCGTGCGCTCGTCATCGATATGAGCTCGTCGGATCCCGTACGCACCCGATCGCTTTCTGAGCAGGTAATGGCGACAGGAAGGCGCTTCGTAGATGCCCCCGTCTCGGGCGGCGTGGCGGGTGCACGCGCGCGACGCCTCGCCATTCTTATTGGGGGCCAACCGGATGACGTGGCTGAGACCACGAGCCTTGTAGCGCCGCTTGCAAAGAGCGTGATCCATGTAGGCGAGGTCGGTGCCGGCCACGCCGCGAAGGCGCTCAATAACCTCGTGTCCGCGGGGGCGTTGTCGCTGACGGTCGAAGCGCTGCATGCAGCAGCGTCGTTCGGTGTCGACCGCGAGCGCATGCTCGAAGTTCTCAACAGTTCCTCCGGCCGCACAAATACGAGCGAGAACAAGGTCGCACAATTCATGTTTTCCGGATCCTTCGGGTCTGGATTCTCCCAGCACCTCATGGCGAAGGACGTCGCTATCGGTGGGGGCTTAGTCCGGAAGTTGAATCTCCCCATCACCATTTCTGAGCGCGTCGAAGAACAGTGGGCCGCCTCTGCAACCCAGCTCGATCCCGGTGCGGATCACACGGAGATGTACCGCATGCTGTCTGCCGCATCGGAAAGCGAAGGATGACCATGATTCTCGAACATTGGATTGACGGTGCTGCGCGTGCATCGATCGATGGCCAGACCGTTGAACTCGCGCAGGGCGCTCGCGCGGCGGCGCCGATCCGTGTGGCGCGAGGGGGCGCGGCTGATGTCGATGGAGCTGTACAGGCGGCTGCGGCTGCGACGTCGTCGTGGCGGAGTCTTTCCGCGAAGGACCGCGGACGGATGCTGCGCGCGGCATCCGAGCTGATCCGTGAACGCGTGGACGACCTCGTCGAAGAGGAAGTGCTCGACACGGGGAAGCCTCGTTCGCTCGCCGCCGCGGAGATCTCCGGCGCGGCTGACTATTTCGAGTTCTATTCGACGCTCGTCAACCTCCCGGTGGGCGATGTGTTGGATGTCCAACCCGGCCTTCATGTGCACACGGTGCGTGAACCTTACGGCGTTGTAGGGATCATTACGCCCTGGAACCTGCCCATGAACCAGGCCGCGCGCGCAGTGGCACCCGCGCTGGCTGCGGCAAACACGGTCGTGCTGAAGCCGGCGGAAGTGACGCCGACAACGAGCGTGCGGATGGCGGAAGTGCTCCGGGACGCGGGCGTACCCGCAGGAGTCTTCAACGTGGTTCTGGGCCAGGGAAGCGTGGCGGGCATGGCGCTCGTCCGTCACCCCGCAGTTCGCAAACTCGCATTCACCGGCTCCGTACCCGTGGGACGTGAGATCGGACGCGTTGCAGCGGAACGCGTCCTCCCCCTGACTCTCGAGCTCGGCGGGAAGTCGGCGTGCATCGTCTTCGAGGATGCGGACCTCGACCTCGCCTCTCGTGAGGTCGTACGCGCCTTCACGACCAACGCCGGCCAGGTTTGCTCCTCTGGCACACGACTTCTCGTCGAGGAGAGTATACGAGAAGACCTCGTTTCACGGGTCGCTCAGATCGTGGCGGACCTGCGGGAAGGCGAGCACATCGGGCCGCTCATCACGGACCAGCAGGCGAGAACGGTGCGCGACTATCTGTCGATTGCAGAGCAGGAGGGCGCCAACCCCGTCGTCGGTGGGCGCGTGGCGGACGAGCGTGCGGGCGAAAAATGCTTCATCCCGCCCACCGTCTACGACCGCGTCACGAACGACATGCGCATCGCGCGCGAGGAGATCTTCGGTCCGGTCTTGGCCGTCATCTCCTTCACGTCCGAAGGCGAGGCTGTGCGCCTTGCAAATGACTCCGACTTTGGGCTGGTCGGCGGGGTGTTCTCAGGAGACGTCGCCCGCGGACTGCGAGTGGCGAGTCAGCTCGAGGTGGGTCAGGCCTACGTGAACTCATGGTCCACACAGTCGGTGGAAATGCCTTTCGGTGGCCACAAGCTATCCGGCTACGGACGAGAAAAGGGTATCGAAGCAATCAATCACTACTCCCAGGTGAAGTCCATCAGCCTGAATCTGGGTGCTATCCAGTGATTATCGACGTCCATACGCATTTCTGGCTCCCCGAACATCAGGGGTTGCCGTGGAGCAACGATGTTGGTCGTGTGTCTCGCAGTCTCGCAGCCGACGATATGCACAGTGTCGACGCGGAGTCTTACCTCGCCGGCATGAGTGAGGTGTCACGCAGCGTCGTATTCGGTTTGCAAGCCCACGCAGCTGGCATTCACGTCCCCAACGACGCAGTCGCCGACTTCGTACGCCAGCTCGCAGGGCGAGCAGTGGGGTTTATGTCCGTTGACCCCCTCAGCCACGACGCCATCCACGAAATTGACCGCTGCGTCGGCGAACTCGACATGCGGGGAATCAAGTTGGGCCCGCTCTACCAGGGCACATCGCCGCTGGAACCGCGGGTCATGCGCGTCTTCGCGCGAGCGGAGCAGCTGGGCTTGCCCGTGATGATTCACCAGGGAGCGGTCTTCTCGACAGCGGGACGACTGCAGAATGCGTCCCCGCTCCTCCTCGATGACGTTGCGCTGACGTACCCCAACCTCAAGCTCATTGTTGCGCACATGGGCCATCCGTGGGTGAACGAAACGGCGATCGTCATGCGTCGGCATCGGAACATCTTCGCCGACACATCAGCTATTGCGTCACGCCCCACCATCATGGCGAACGCGTTGATTGCTGCGAAGGAGTACGGCGTACTTGACCGCGTGCTCTTTGGCAGCGATTCACCCATGGTCACGGCAGAGTCGACGATCAGTCGCCTGCGCGCAATCGTGCGACGCACGCAGGAGATCGCCTACACCCCGATCACGGACGAGGACCTGGAGTCACTGCTTCATCGACCGTCGTTCGATCTACTCGAAATTTCAAGCTAGGAGGCTTCATGACTCACGACGATGTTCGCAGTGATGTGATCGTTATGGATGGGGCGGCGGTGAGCTTCGGAGAGCTGCCATCGGTGATTTCGATGCATCCGGTGGTCGAGGGCCCGGAAACCGCGGTCGAAGTGGTGGTAGCCGACGATGCCGGGGGGTTTTGTGCAGTCTGGGAGGCCCAGCCGGGTGTTTACCCGCGCGTGAAGGACAAGCGCGGGTCGGCGATGCTAATTCTCGCTGGTGATGCCGTGGTCACTGATGGCGACGGCACGCCGCATGAGGTACATGAAGGCTCGGTGCTCGTGCTTCCGTACCGCTGGGAAGGTCAATGGAATATCCGGCGGACGATTCGCAAGGTGTACATCTACTCCTGGCCGACCGCTGAGCCGGCGCAACGACCTGCCAAGGCTGTGTCTTCGGCCGGAGCCGATTACGCGACTGCTCCCTTCGAGACCGCCCTGACGGCTCAGGTTCATCTCGGGTCACTTCCCGATCTCGCCGCCGAGGTGATCAGTGACGGCGTGGACGGGATGTGTGGAATCGTCCGGATCGCCGCTGGTGTGCACGCCGTTTCACCGGGACAGCGGTGGGCCTACCTGTATGTACAGGCAGGATCGCTGTCTTTCCGAAGGGGTGGCAACGCGCCAATTGCCGCATCCGCTGGCGCCGTAGTTGCGGTGCCGCGCGGATGGGCAGGCGTGGTGGAGGTCGGTGCGGACGTGTCGGCGTTCGCCTTCTTTACGTCGGAGAAGCGAGAGGATGGCACCCCCTCAACCCTCCGAAGTGCGCCATGATCGCGCACGAGCTGGCAGCATGGGCGGCGTCCTACCGCCCTCGCGCTCAGGACGAGACACTCGCGCTACGAAGCCTAGTCGACACCGTCGCCGTAAGTGTGGCCGCCCGCCAGCATCCCCTCTTGGAAAAGACAGAAGGTGTACTCGGTCGCGCAGGGCGGTGGGCCGTCGCGGCGCACATTCTTGATTTCGACGATCTTCATGTCGAGTCGACGGCTCACCTCTCGGCCGTGACAGTCCCAAGCGCCCTGTCGGTCGGCGGTTCCGCACGGGCGTATCTCGTCGGCGCGGGTGT
>Ga0065721_10007290_pt1 | contig 10773 bp, 5 predicted proteins | sample Mesricmetagenome_FD_59108 | JGI IMG/M metagenome (GOLD analysis project Ga0065721, IMG submission 59108) | Mesophilic microbial community from rice straw/compost enrichment Sample: eDNA_1 v2 (version 2) | ecosystem: Engineered > Solid waste > Grass > Composting > Bioreactor | place: USA: Davis...
GGTGATCCGGTCCGCGGGAACAGGCGTCATCGACGGCCTTGCCGTAAACACGGTAGTGGCAACCGTAGCGTCCCTGGTAAGCCCTTCGGCTCCCGCAATCACGTATCCCGCAGGCCAGGTATTCTGTATCGACAGCGACGTTTCCGGAGTTCTGGTAAGCGCAACGGGTACCTCATTGAAGTGGTATTCCGATGAAGATCTGCTCAATGAAATCACAACCCTGAGCGCATCAGCAACGGGAACGGGAACAGATCTGTCAATATCTTCAGTAGCAAGCCAGGAGTTCGCAAGATATGTAACACAAACATCAGGTGGCTGCGAAAGTGCGCCGGCTAAGGCTACCATCAAAATAGACGCCGGCCCTCAGGGAATCGAGACAGGATCTACACCCAATACGGTCTGCTCAGATACTCCTGACGGTGCTGCTGAAATTACCGACGTGAACAACGAAGGTCTTGACGATTATACCGTCAGCTGGTATGACAACGAGTTCACCCCGCTGGGTGCGACAGGGCCTGCTCTCAGTGGCGTTCCTGCAGGCGAGTATAATGCGCTTGTCACCAGCAACATTACGGGATGTTCAAACTATGCCGCGACCATCACGGTTACCAACGATCTCGAAATCCCTGTAGTGGTTACATCATCCATCTCCAACACACACTGCGTTACTCCGAACGGAGCGGTAACGGCGTCGATTCAATCACCCGCAGGGCCTTCCAGTGATTACCAGTACACATGGTACAACGGTCCGGATACTGACAGTGATATACTCGCAGGTACAGGCGCCGGACGCACTGGCCTCGCGGCAGCCCAGTATACCGTGATCGCGCGGTACATTCCAACAGGATGTACATCTGCAGCTGCTACGGTGAATGTTGACAATAATTTATCCTATCCAGCCATCATTAACCCTTCCGGAGATGTATGCGAAACGGCGTTTGAATCAGGTAGCGCCAACGTAGATCTGACCTCATACAATGCTACTGTTACAGGATCAGACGCTGACCTGACGGTAACGTGGTTTGACGGCTCATCAAATCCTGTTACAAGCGCCACCGTCTCCACCGGGGCGGTTTACACATTTGCCGTGACCTCCCTTTCTACGGGATGTCAGGCAGCGGGAACACTGGAGTTTACGGTATTCACTCAGCCTACGCCTGCCGTCGCCGGTGATGACCAGACCGTGTGTGGTTCTACAACCACCCTCGAAGGAAATCAACCCGTTTATGGGATTGGCAACTGGACTGTATTGTCAGGTACAGGCGGAACGTTTGATGACGCATATGATGCGAACACTGACTTTCACGGAACCGCAGGAAATACGTATCAGCTCCAATGGGAAACGTTCCACGTAGGCCAGTGCCCAGGCAGTACCTCTACCGTTGAGATAACGTTCGCTGCACCGCCTTCTACCGCTGACGCAGGTTCTGCTCAAACCGTGTGCGACGTCCCTGCAGCGCTTGCAGCCAACACGCCTACCGTGGGCATCGGAACATGGACTATCATCTCGGGGACAGGGGGCTCATTCGACGACATTCACGATCCATCAACTTCATTCACTGGAACTCCAGGAAATGTTTATGAGCTTCGCTGGACCATCGCCAACGGATCGTGCCCAGAGTCAAGCGCGGAAGTAACCATCATAGTTACACCACCGCCAACCACAGCTAATGCGGGCGCTGACATTTCCAGCTGTGGAAACAGCGTAACACTGGATGCAAACACTCCCACAATAGGCACCGGTGCGTGGTCAGTCATTGCAGGTACCGGGGGCCTTTTCGCATCGGCATCAAATCCTTCGTCTTCATTCACAGGTACGGCAGGAGGAAGCTATACCCTTCGATGGACGATCTCTAACCCGGGTTGCTTATCCGTCTGGGATGACGTGATCGTTCAATTTGTGAATGCCCCATCCACGGCAGTCGCGGGCAGCAATCAGGAAGTGTGCGCGTCAACGGTTGCCCTTGCGGCAAACACACCTTCGTCGGGAACTGGTACCTGGTCCGTGGTAAGTGGAACAGGAGGAACCTTCGATAACACCTCCGCTCCAAATGCATCCTTCACAGGTACTCCCGGGTTTACATATACGCTGCGATGGACGATCACCAGCGGGGCGGATTGTCCGGTATCAACAGACGATGTAACGATAACGCTTGTAGCGCCCCCGACGCCGGCAAATGCCGGCGACGATATGACGATATGCAACTCCTCGGTAACCCTAGCGGGCAATACACCAGCGGTGGGCTCGGGGCAATGGACAGTCGTCAATGGCGTGGGTGGATCATTCACCAATGCATCAACCGCCGCATCAGGCTTCTCCGGAACAGGAGATACTTCGTATCAAATCCGCTGGACAATCTCCAACGGAATATGTCCGCCTTCATCCGATGACGTCATCGTTACCCTTATCACGCCGCCTACCGTTGCGCAGGCTGGCCCCGACCAGTATGTCTGTTCGTCGAACGCAATACTGGCAGCAAACGCTCCCACGTCGGGTACGGGCAGGTGGTCAATTGTATCCGGATCAGGGGGAACTATTACCTCTCCGGCAAATCCGTCAAGTTCATTCACAGGTGCAACAGGTACCACTTATACACTTCGCTGGACCATCGAAAAAGATGGATGTGCCGCGTCAGCAGATGACGTAGTCATCACCTTGCAAAGTGCGCCACAAGGCACAGCGGTCATCGCAGGTGCCGGTCCGTTGTGCGAAGGTGAATCTGCTAACCTCGTCGTTACAGGAATCACCGGAGCAGATACGTTCAATTGGACAGCCCCCTCCGGAATGACGCTGACGGGAAATGGAGCACCTTCTGTTTCAATTGCGGGAGTCTCCGCACCGGGAGGTACCATCACCGTTATGCCAGCAAATCAATGCGGCAATGGTGCTACCGCAAGCATTCAGATAACAATACTTGAATCACCTGAAGTCGATATCAATCTGCCGGCAAGTCCTTATCCGGAAGAAGCGGTGCAGTTTTCCTTCACCAGCAACACAAACCCACAGCAGATTGCCTGGGGCTTTGGCGACGGCGCTTCTTCCAATGAACATTCGCCATCATACGCGTACGGATCAGAGGGCGACTACACAATAACGTTAACTATTGCAGACGCGAATGGCTGCGAAGGAACGGCATCACAAACCCTCACGGTGAGAGGGGAACCTGACCTGGACGACATGGCGATCAAAAATGTCATTACAGCCAANGGTGACGACAAGAATCGGTATCTCCACATTCTGAACATCGACCGTTACCCGGAGAATGAGGTTCGCTTTCTCGACAGGTGGGGTGTCGAGGTGTTTCGCGCNGAGAACTACGCAAATAANTGGGATGCGCGTGGACGTGATGGACAATTTCTNCCCGCAGGNCAGTACATATGTGTTGTGCGACTGCCACAGTCGGGAAAAGTGATATCAAGAACNGTTTCAATCATAAANGGACGGTAATGCTGCGATTAGTACTGCTTTNATTTTTTCTGGTTACTGCCCTTNGGGGTGTTGCGCAGGACGTCCCCGTGTATAGCCAGAAGCTTACCAACTCCTTTTTGTATAACCCCTCCGTTGCCGGGAATACGCTTGGATCGGCGACTCTTTCGTATCGGCAGCAATGGGCAGGAGTTGAAGGCTCGCCGCAGACTACGTTCATGAGTCTGCATACGCCTTTCGCACGACATCGCCTGGGAACAGGATTTAACTTCTATCACGAGACTGCCGGTGTAAATACAAATATGTACGCATCGGGTGCCTTCGCGTACCATATCCGTACCACTGATTACAACATGTTCTCGATGGGACTCTCCGTCGAATACATCAATTCACGGATCGCCTATTCGCGCCTTGATGCATTAGATATGGATGACCTGCTTCTCAACGAGAATCAAAGCGATATCAACAAACTAGACTTTTCGTACGGGATGAGCTATCAGACCCGGTGGATGACCCTCGGAGGATCGGTGAACAGGCTCGGTAGTCTTGTCGGTCTTACTGATTCGACAAGTCAGTTCCCTGCCTTTTATACAGGGTTCGTAACCTTCATACTTCCCTTCAGCGGTGACCGCAGTCTGCTGGAACCCGTAGTGTACTATCGGAACTTGTCGAACGGAAAGGATCAGATCGACGCCGGGTTGTACTACACGTACAACAGAAAGCTTACCATAGGAGCATCGTACCGAACTGGCGGCGCTGCTTCGATCACGGCAGGCTTCAGAGTAGCGCCAAACCTNATGCTTGGCTATAGCCGGGAAATGNTAACGGGTGAATTTGGCAATGCCTTGCGCGCATCNAATGAGTTCACNTTACGCCTCGATTTTCGCGACCATAATTACTACAGTAACGCACGGAACGCGCGGCAGATCAATACGTCGGCGATGTCGCTCAGACGGAAGACCCTGAGTAAGTATCCCGCGAGCAAGTCGCCTTATACGTTCGCGAAAAGCAATAAGAAATTTGCGAACCGCAACTATCATAAGTCGCCGAACTACCGGATGGATGCAAGTAAGAAGCTGAATACGTACCGCGTCAAAAAGCGTCCTGTCCGCAAGCCTTCATATCGAAGGAAACGATAACCGGAAGATTACTTCTTGAACTTGTTAACGAGCATGGCTAGCTTTTCTTCCATACTGACTTCTTTTTCCTTCGGTTTATTGGATTTCTTCGGACCACCGCCGCCTTTTTGAGCGGGAGCATCCTGTGCAAAAGGATCAGTTTTCATCGACAGGCCGATGCGCTTGCGCTGAACATCAACTTCAACGACGGTGACATTCACCTTTTGCTGAACCGTCACGGCTTCCTTGGGATCCTTGATAAACTTGTCCGAAAGATGACTGATGTGAACAAGGCCGTCCTGATGAACGCCGATGTCGACAAACGCGCCAAAGTTGGTCACGTTGGTAACAATACCGGGAAGTTTCATGCCAATCTTCAGATCGCCGATAGTGTTGACGCCTTCCGTGAAGCTGAAGACCTCAAACTTTTCACGCGGGTCGCGACCCGGTTTCTCCAGTTCGGTGAGTATATCCGTAAGGGTGGGTAACCCGATCTTATCCGTAATGTATTTCTTGAGGTCAAGCTGCTTGCGCAACTCAGCGCTGCTCATCAGGTCTTTCACGGAGCATCCCAGGTCAGATGCCATCTGTTCAACGAGGGGATAGCTTTCAGGGTGAACCGCACTTGCGTCAAGGGGATTCATTGCTTCGTGAATCCGGAGGAAACCTGCAGCCTGTTCGAAGACCTTTTCGCCAAGGCGAGGCACCTGCATCAGGGCTTCGCGGGTTTTAAATGGTCCATGCTGGTTGCGGAATTCAACGATGTTTTTCGCCAGCGCCGGACTGAGCCCCGAGACGTAGGAGAGCAGCTCCTTACTCGCCGTGTTGACTTCAACGCCAACGGAGTTAACACAACTCATCACAACATCGTCGAGACCTTGCTTGAGTTTGGTTTGCTCTACGTCGTGCTGATACTGACCGACACCGATTGACTTGGGATCAATCTTAACCAGCTCTGACAGCGGATCCATAAGGCGTCGCCCAATGGAAACAGCACCGCGAACAGTAACGTCCTTGTCAGGGAATTCATCGCGAGCGACTTCAGAAGCCGAATACACCGACGCGCCGCTTTCGTTCACCATTACAACGATGATCCGATGGGGGAGCCCTATATTCTTGACGAAGGTTTCCGTTTCACGGCTAGCGGTACCGTTACCGATAGCGATAGCTTCGATGTCGTATTTTTCACAGAGCGATTTCACGAGCGCCGCCGATTTCACGACTTCGCGCTGTGGATCGTTCGGGAATATGGTATCGTGATAGAGAAGTTTTCCCTGCTTGTCGAGACAAACCAGCTTACATCCTGTCCGGAAACCGGGGTCGAGCGCGAGGACATTCTTCTGCCCGAGAGGCGCTGCGAGAAGGAGCTCCTTCAGGTTGGATGCAAACACTTTGATAGCCTCTTCGTCCGCCTTCATTTTTGTTTCCATCCGTATCTCGGTTTCGAGGGAAGGACGCAACAGACGCTTATACGAATCTTTGATTGCCAGCCGAAGCTGCTCAGCGGCAGCATTTTCGCTCTTGATGAACTGATGTTCCATCGACTGGATCGCAAGTTCTTCAGGAGGATAAATATCCAGGGCAAGGATGCCTTCTTTTTCACCGCGGCGCATGGCCAGCAACCGGTGTGAAGGAGTGCTTGACACAGATTCTGTCCATTCAAAGTAGTCTTTGAATTTCTGGCCTTCGTTTTCCTTACCTTTCAGGACACGCGATTCAATGATACCATCGCGCCAGAATAATTCGCGGACGCGTTTACGTGTATCCTGATTTTCACTGATCCATTCAGCTATGATGTCGCGGGCTCCTGCAAGGGCTTCCTCGGCGGAAGCAACACCTTTTTCGGCATCCACGAATGACGCGGCGAATTCTTCGATGTTGAAGCGTTCCTGGTCAAAGATCTTCTGCGCAAGCGGTTCAAGCCCTTTTTCCTTCGCCGCCGACGCACGCGTCTTGCGCTTCGGTTTATAAGGAAGGTAGATGTCCTCTACCTCAGCCAACGTTTCTGCATTTACAATTGATCCAAGTAGTTCCGGAGTCAGCTTCCCTTGTTTTTCAATGGAACTGATCACTGCTTCCTTGCGCTTGTCGAGTTCGCGCAATTGCTCAATACGGTCACGGACATTCGTGATTTGCACTTCGTCCATTGTGCCCGTCATTTCCTTTCTATACCTCGCGATGAAAGGGATGGTCGATCCTTCAATCAATAAATCGGCCACAGCCTTCACATGCTTACTCTGCAGGGCGAACTCTTTCGAAATCTGTTCTACCCAACGACCTAAATTCTCATTCTCCATAATTTCAAACAGGCTGGCAAAAATAGGATAAGGATAATAACCTGCAATAAACTAATTTCGAAACCAGGTAAATATGTTTATGCGAAAAAAAACGATTGCACTCGTCGCCCACGACAACAAAAAAAAGGAGCTTGTCGAATGGACGAAATACAACGTGGAACGGATGTCTGCGTTTGAAATCTATGCTACAGGTACCACGGCTCAATTAATTGAAAAAGAGGTAGATGTAAAAGTGAACCGGCTTCAGAGCGGCCCTCTCGGCGGAGACCAGCAGATTGGCGCGCTGATCACCGAAGGCCGGGTCGACATGCTGATCTTTTTCTGGGATCCCCTCGAGCCGCTGCCGCACGACCCCGATATCAAAGCATTACTCCGCCTGGCTGTGCTGTGGAACATCCCCATGGCCTGTAACAGAACCACGGCCGACTTTCTATTCTCGTCGCCCTTGCTTACCAGCGACTACCAACGGAAAATGCCAAATTTCGATAGCTATTTAAATAGGAAAATCTAAGCAGACTAATGGAGGAAAGACACGTCAAAAACAGGGAGTATGGGCGCAGGGGAAATTTAGGTGCCGTGTTCATGCATTTTATCCGCGAGCGTTTTAATCTTGAAACCGACAAAGCTGATGAACTCGAGACAATCGAGTACATGAAAAAATCGGTTGAGTTTAAAGGTCCAAACCTTTGGATTCTCATCTTCGCGATTTTTATAGCCTCCATCGGATTAAACGTAAACTCAACGGCAGTGATCATAGGAGCGATGCTCATCTCTCCGTTGATGTCGCCAATTCTCGGCATCGGGATGAGCGTCGCGATCAATGACCTCGACTTCCTTAAAAAGTCGTTCAAAAATCTTATGGTAGCGACACTGTTCAGCGTGGCTGCCTCGACAATCTATTTTGCCATCAGTCCACTCAGCGACGCCCAATCCGAGTTGCTTGCACGGACAAATCCCACAATATGGGATGTGCTTATTGCCCTTTTCGGGGGACTAGCCGGAATCGTCGCGGGATCGCGCAAGGAAAAAAGTAATGCAATACCGGGTGTAGCAATAGCCACAGCGTTGATGCCACCCCTTTGCACTGCCGGATACGGTCTGGCTACTGGAAACCTGTTTTATTTCCTCGGCGCATTCTACCTCTATTTTATCAACGGTGTCTTCATAAGTCTGGCAACATTCCTGATCGTGCGGATGCTAAAATATCCGCAGAAAGAATTTGCCGATGTACGACGTCAGAAGCAGGTGCGTGCCTGGATAACGTTCTTCGTCATTATTACAATATTGCCCAGCACATATCTTGCATACCTCACCGTTCAGCGAAGTGTCTTCGAGCGGAATGCTATGGCTTTTGTGTCCCAGGAGCTTTCATTCCCCAAGACGCGGGTGATCAGCAAGCAATTCAACTTTGACGCCAAATACCCCATGATCGAAGTGTCTCTTTTTGGTGAAAAGGTTAGCGACGATCTTATTGAACTGGCAAAAAGTAAGCTGCCGAATTACAAGCTCGCCAATGCAGATCTGGTCATCTTTCAGGGGTATGACGAAAATTCGAATGAGGTCGCGTTAACCAGTACGTTGCGGTCGGGCATTGTAGAGGAGCTTTACAAACAGAATGAGCAGGTCATTCGATCCAAAGACGACCGGATCCGCATCCTCGAAAGGGAAGTCATGGAACTCAAAGGCAATCAGTTTCAGAATCAGGAAATCGGAGCCGAGATAAAGGTCTTATATCCGGATCTGGAGGGATTCACGCTCAACCGTACGCTTTATCTTAAGTTGAGTTCCATGAAGCAGGATACTACGTATCTGGCGCTGGCAGCATTTAAAAAGGTGCCACCGAAAAAGGACCTCGACAAACTGGAGGAGTGGTTGCGCGCCCGCATCAAATCCGACAAGCTGATGATGGTGGTCCAGTAGGGCAGAGGGACATTTATTTGTTGAATTGCCAATCCCGGGCAGTCGGCATTTGCCTGGCGCCCATGGAGTTGAAACTCCGCGTTAAAGATTTGCGCGGATATATTGTTAAAATTCTACTGAACTTGTATGTTTGCGCTCCTTTTAACGGTTTGCCGACCGGAAAAATGAGAATGGCGCGGTAGCTCAGGTGGTTAGAGCGTTGGATTCATAACCCAAAGGTCGGGGGTTCAACTCCCCCCCGCGCTACTCAAAAATTCCTGATTCCTCATTTCTGATTTCTAATTCCACCGCCTAAACTAAAGCGAGACATTTGATCCAGGTGGATCATGGTCAGGAATCACTCTTTCCCCGCCTTGAGCCTTCTACTCACCGCTTTACTCAAAAGGACGGAAGCAGCAAGCGTGACAGCAACCCAGGCATCAACACCCTTGAATCTTGAAACGTTCTGTCCCGAAGCAACGCATTTCCCTGACCGGAATACTTAACGGATGATGGTGCCCCAATCTGAAATCAGAAATCCCTTTGTCTTCCTCAGATATTTACTCTAAATTCAGCGCAACGACTCACACCCGCCCCGCATGTCAAAAAAGAAGTTGTTCACCGCTGACTATGAGATCCACGCTTCCATAAAGATGCTGTATCCCTATATTCAGACAGCAGGGGGGCTGGCAGAATGGTTTGCCGACGACGTGCGGATCAATAATATTAAGAAGACATTCAAATTCATGTGGGACCATGAGGAGCGCGAAGCCCACCTCGCCGCCCACAGAACCAATCACTTCGTCCGCTTTGAATTCCTTCCTGAGTCGCCTGAAGATGAAAACGACCCTGCTTACTTCGAACTCCGTCTCGAATTCAACGAACTCACACAGTCCGTTTACCTGAAAGTGGTGGATTACACCGATTTTGATGACATGCACGAACTCCAGGACCTCTGGGGCGGCCTGGTCGACAGACTTCGCAAGACCGTTGGGGGATAAACAGCTCCTCCCGCTAAACTTTTTCCCTATTTTCGTCCTTATTCCTTCACGTTGGCTTTATTTTTGAGATTTTTGCGCCGCTCATGAAGAAAATTGATAAACTGGTATTGGGCGCCTTCCTCGGGCCATTTGTAATGACCTTCCTCGTTGTGGTCTTCATCCTGCTTACGCAGCACATGCTGAAGTACTTCGACGACATCATCGGCAAAGGCCTCGGCGCCGAAGTTATCAGCCAGTTACTCTTTTACTTCGGAATCTTCATGACACCCGTCGCGCTCCCTCTGGCGGTTCTGCTGTCTTCGTTGATTGCCTTTGGAAACCTCGGTGAACACTTCGAACTAACGGCCATTAAGAGCGCAGGCATCTCACTGGTTCGGGCACTCAGACCAATCTTCTTCTTTGTACTGCTCCTTACCGGTATTGCCTTCTACGCCAATAACAACCTTGTTCCCAAAGCAGCCCTCGAAGCCTACAGTCTCCTTTACGATATCAAACAGAAGAAACCAGCTCTCGACCTGCGGGAGGGAAGCTTCTATAACGGAATTAACGACATCAGTATTAAGGTGAACAAGAAATTTCCGGACGGAATCACGATCCAGGATGTCGTTGTGTACGATCACCGCAAGGCTGATGGAAATAAGGAGGTTACTGTGGCCGACTCGGGCCGCATGTATACGATCCTGAATGAGCGTTATCTCAAGTTCGAACTCTTTGACGGTTATCGCTATTCGGAAGGTGGCTCATCAGACCGCGACCTCGCCGGAAAGGGCAAGATGAGCGCCGAATCGATGACGCGCACAAAGTTCTCCAAAAGCCAGGTGGTTTTTGATCTCTCGTCTTTCCAGTTTGAGCGCACCGACAAAAAATGGTTTGAGGGCAACCGCATCATGCGGAACGTTGACCAGCTCAGCGACGACCTGGATTCACTGCGCGGTGAAATTCTTACTCAGCAAACAAACTACTACGGTTATCATCCGTCGTACTTCAACCTTTACGCCAAGAACAAGGTTATTGCCCCGATGCCCGAAGAG
>Ga0065721_10052978_pt1 | contig 10773 bp, 6 predicted proteins | sample Mesricmetagenome_FD_59108 | JGI IMG/M metagenome (GOLD analysis project Ga0065721, IMG submission 59108) | Mesophilic microbial community from rice straw/compost enrichment Sample: eDNA_1 v2 (version 2) | ecosystem: Engineered > Solid waste > Grass > Composting > Bioreactor | place: USA: Davis...
CGCGACGACGACCGGAATGTTGCTGTTGGGGCGGGCTTCTTCCGCGTTAAAGAATCGTCCTGCGGCGGGCTTCGCGCCCATCAGTGAAAAGAAGTTTTCGGAAACGATGAAAATGAAGCTGCGGCGCATGTCGCCCGCCTCGCGGCCGACGCCGGCGAGGGCGAAATTCACGGCGGCGACGTCGGAGAAGACGTCCGTTGCCTCCTTCAGCGCGAGGTATTCCGCGTGCGAAAACTGGCGGTAGTCGCGGCTGGCCTCCTTGCGGGTGGTGAAGACGCTGACGACTTCCTCGGGCTTTTCCCAGACGAGCGGCTTGAGGAGCAGGCCGTTGACGAGCGAGAAGATCGCGGAGTTGACGCCGATCGCGAGAGCGAGCGTGCAAACGGCGACGGCGGTGAAGCCGGGGCTCTTCGTCAGCAGACGAAAGGCGAAGCGGAAGTCTTGGAGCAGGGTGGACATGGACGGCGGAGGGTTGTGTTAGCAGTCCGGAAATGATCCGGAATGCGGGCACAACACTGTCCGGCGGCCAAAAGTTGCGAAAAAATCACGCCTGCGCGCTCAATCGAAGAGCAGGAGCAAGCGCGCCTCCCTCCGCTTGCTCAATCGGCGCGAAGGGCCTCGACGGGGTTGACCCGGGCGGCGCGGCGGGCGGGGAGCCAGGTGGCGAGCGCGGCGGCGCTCCCGAGCAACAACGCGGCGACGAGGGGTGTCCATGGTTCGAATGGCGAAACTTCGTAGAGTTGGCTGCTGATGGCCCGGGCGGCGAGGAAGGTGCCGGCGAGTCCGACGAGGGTTCCGAGCGCGAGGGGCACCAAGCCTTGCCGTAGCATGAGCGCGATGACGGAGTGGCGCTCGGCTCCGAGTGCCATGCGCACGCCGATCTCGCGCCGGCGCATCGTCACGCCGTAGGCGACCACGCCATACAGGCCGGTCAACGCGAGCACGAAGGCCAGCACGGCGAAACCGGTCAGGAGACGCGATTGCAGCGTGGTGTTTTGGTAAGTGCGCGCGACTTGCTCCTCCATCGTGCCGACGTTGTAGATGGAGATATCGGGATCGAGTTTGGCGAACAGTTCGCGAATGCTGCGCTCGAGCAGGCGTGGATTCCCCTGGGTGCGCACGAGCGCAGTTTGCTGAAGCCAAGCATTTTGACGCATCGACCAGTAGGCCTGCGGACGCGCGACCGGTTCGCTGTAACCGTAAACCCGCACGGTCGGAACAACGCCGACGACGGTGAACCAGCTGTCCTCGGAGCCGCCCCAGTTGATACGCTTGCCGAGCGGATCTTCACCGGGCCAATATTTCTCGGCGAACGCCAGATCGATGATGCAGACGCGCGGGCCCGTCGCATCCTGCGCATTGAAAGCGCGGCCTATGAGCAGCGGGATGCGCAAGGTGGCGAAGTAGTCGTCCGTGACCATGTTCATCTCCGCGAGCGGGTTTTCAGGACTGCCGAGTGAGTGAATGCCTTCGACGGCAAACGTCGATTGCCAGCCGGCGTTGAGCGGCGGCGTGGCACTGATCGCGGCGTGCATCACGCCGGGCAAATCGCGCAGCTCGTCGGCGAGACGTTGAAAGAAGCGAACGGTCGGGCTTGTGCGAGGATCACCGTCGTCGGGCGTGGCGTAGCGACTGCCCGGCAGCGAAACGGAAAACGTCAGCGTGTCGGAGGCGTCGAAGCCCAAGGGCGCGCTCTGCATCCGTTCGAGACTGCGCAAGATCAGCCCGCTGACGCTGAGCAGCACGAGCGTGAGCGCGACCTGGGCTCCGACGAGAATCCGGCGCACGCCACTGCCGGCGGTCGAGCCGCGACTGCCCTCGTGCAACGCGGCGCGCACGTCCGTGCGCGAGATTTTCAATGCCGGCCACAAACCGGCGAGCACGCCGGAAACCAGCGCGACCACTAAGGCGAAGCCGAGCACCCAGAAATTAAGTTCGATGCCTTGGAAGCGCAGGGAGTTTTGCGGGACGATCGTGCGAATCACGCCGAGCGACGCTTCGGCGAATGCGACGGCGATCACTCCGCCGAGCAGCGCGACCAGAGTCGATTCGGCGAGCATCTGCTTCACCAGTTGCATGCGAGTCGCGCCGAGCGCGGAGCGCACGGCGTAATCGCGTTCTTGGCGGATGCCGCGCGTGATGAAGAGGCTCGCGACGTTGGCGCAGGCAATGACGAGCACAAAGAGCGTGGCGCCGAGCAAAGCCCACAGACCGGTGCGGTGCGACGCGGTTTGGTTTTCCCGAAAACTTTGAAAGCGCGCGGTGACGTCCTTCAGCCACGGCGATTCCTGGCGTGCGGCTTCGTAGATGCGTTCGAGGTCGGCTTGGGCTTGGTTGATCGTGACGCCGGGCTTGAGGCGTGCGAAGGAGTAGAGGCCGGGATTGTTGCCGCGACTTTGCCAGCTCTTTTGAGTGGCGGCGTAGGGGGCGATCGGAACCCAAACGTCCGTCAGACGTGGGAAGGTGAAGGCGGCGGGCGCCACGCCGACGACGGTGCGTTGCACGCCGTCGATCGGAATCGTCTGCCCGAGGATCGCAGGGTTGCGATGGAATCGTCGCGCCCAAAGGCTTTCGGAAATAACGACGACCGGCTCGGCGCCCGGCCGGTCTTCTTCGGCGGTGTAGTAACGTCCCTGCAGCGCAGGCAGCTTGGCCGCCTGGAACAGCGAGGCGGATGCGTAGGCGCCGGTGACGTTTTCCGCGAGTCGGTCGGGATCGGAGAGATTGAAACGATCTCGCCGGTAAATCGACAGCGCTTCAAAGGTCTCTTGATCCCGCATCCAATCCTGCGCGGTCGGCCACGAGATGGACATTTCCATCTGCGGACCTTTTTGCCAGATGAGGACGAGGCGGTCGGCGTCGGGATACGCGAACGGCCGTAGCAAAACAGCGTAAAGCACGGAGAAAATCGCCGTGGTTGCGCCGAGTCCGAGAGCGAGCGTCAAAACCGTGGTGACGGTGAATCCGGGAGACTTGCGCAACGAGCGCACGGCGTGGCGAAGAAGCGTAATCATGGAGAGGGCGAAGCGTGGGTCTGTGCCATGACAACCCGCAAAACGGAGTGAGGTTACAAAAAAGCTTCAGGCGCGGGCTCTCTCGGACGAGTGCGATGGCGTCGATTGGCTTTGTGAAATGAAAATTCGGATTCGTTGCCTTCGCGTTTCGCGCTCGACGCGTGCGGGTGTGCATGCCCGAAGCGATTTTGACCGTTACCGCGTTGTTTTCGTTGGGCCGGAGCGGAACGGAAACAACATGCCGACGCTCCGCTGGGGGAAACGGCGTGTTGCAAAGGCGCTCAATGAGCGCGCGCAAGTTTTTCTAGAATCGGCGGGAGCCGAATCTGCTTTAACCGCGGCCGCGTGGAGTGAGGCCGGCCCATTTCGACAGCTCGCGATGAATCTTCGCGACGCGCTCGACCTGGCCTTTGGCGGGAAACCGTTCGTAGAAGCCTTCGTTGCGAAACTCGCGCACACCTTCGCTCCACGGTGCAAGCGTTTCGGCCCAGCGGGCGACACGGCTCTCGGGATTGTTGCCGTCGCCAGCGGTGAGATCGGCGCAGACACGCATCATGGCTTTAAGCGTGACGGGTTTCGTGACCATGAAGTTCGGATTGCCCCAAGCCTCACCCCAGACTTGTGCGGCGGCTTTGAGGAAATCGCGGGCCATCGCATAGTATTTTTCCGCGGCGCGACGGTCGGTGCCCGTGGCTTCGATCTCTTTCCACGCGAGTTTCACCCAGCGGTGCACCTCGTTGTAGAGTTCGGCTTGGAGTATCCACTTCTCCTGCTTGCTGCGTCCGCCGAGACGATTGATGCGGTAACGTAGCGGGCTGTCGCTCTCGCGGTAGAGCATTTCGACGATGTGGGCGGAGAAGCGTCGATCCGGCTCGGCCCAGGAAACGCGTTCGTAGAGGTCGATGAGGTGGCTCTTGTTGATGCGCGTGGGCGTGGAGTTGATGATGACGAACATCTCGGTGGCGAAGTCCTCGCTGCGACCATCGAAGATCACGCAGGGGACATTGATGTTCGCGGCTTCGTCGGGATGTGTGCGGTTGAAAAATTCGAGCGCGGCGAGTCGATGTTGGCCGTCGATGATGAGGAATTTTTCGGCCGGTTCCTGCAGTTTGCCGACGCCTGAGCCGTCGGTCCACGCCTCGAAGTTCAGCTTTTGCGGGGTGAAGAGCAGCACGGTGCCGGGAATCGGCGGTTGCGTGACGGCGGTTTCGTAGAAGTTGCGAATGGCTTTGATCTTTGCGCGCGAGAGTTCGCGTTGGAACGCGGCGTCGCTGCGTTCGACGCGGGAGATGAATTGCGCGACGTCGTCCTCGACGGGAAGTTCCTCGGCTTTGATTTGGCCGCCTTCCTCGTCGTAGTAGCGCGAGATGAAACGGACCTTTTCGAGAAGTTTCTTCGAGGAGTAGGATGCGAAGTAAAAGACGGCGTCTTTTTGGCGAATCTGCGTAGCGATCAGGCTCATGGTCGAATCGGGGGATGGGGTTGCGTTGCGACTCGCCGAGTCTGTGCGAAACGCCGCGATCGGCAAGGGCCGAAGCGGCGTTCGGTTGCGGTTTCGAGGCGTCGGATGTTTTTCGAACGCTTAAGAAATGGCTCACGCCGCGGTTGGAGGGGGCGGCGCCGCTGGCAACCCGTCTGCTTAATGGGGGAGTGCTTCGATCTGGGCCTTGAGGGCGTTGTATTCCGCGGCGGAAAGCTCGCGATAACTCATGCGTCGGGCATTGAGGACGATGGGTTCGAGCGGGACGTCGTGATTGGCGTCGCGCAGGGATTGGTGCAGACCCCAATTGCGGATGGCGCCCTGGTAGTAGCGGATGCTCCACGGTTCGGTGGCGACCTGGCTTTCGAACATGGCGACGAGCGAGCCGCGGATGTAGAGCGCGACGGTGCCGGCCCAGTTTTCGGAGAGGCGCGGGAAATTGTGCACGCCGCCGCTGGTTTGCTTCGATTCGGAAGACGACGATTTCGTGGTGGGCACGATGCCGGTCAGCAAACACGTGGACACTTCGGTTTCGCTCGGCGTGAATTTGTAGGTGCGCGTGCTGGGGGCGGTGTCGGAAGGGCGCGGACGAGGCCCCACGCCGGTGAAATTCGAGGGCACGGTGAGATTCGGCATCAGCGCGGGTTGGATGGACGCGCTGATGCCGTCCATTGTGTTGGAACTGCTCGGGTTGGTGCTCATCCAATTGGAGCTGTAATTCGCCGTGCCGTCACGGCGGCTCGCGCTCATCGAATCGGCCCAACCGGTGTTGGGGTAGTAGCGATAGTTCGGCGAGCTGCCGGAGCGCGTGAACTCCGGTTGCGAGAAAATGCTGATGGCGTCGCCCATGACGGACGTGAGCATTTCGTTGCTCGATTCAGGATAGCGCCCGCTGTAGCCACCGGTGCCGGTCGAGTTGAGGTCGGAGTTGACTGAGCCGTCGGCATTGAAATGGCCCATGATGTAAACGGCGTCGTTGGTCACGAAACTCAGGCCGGTGCGTCCCGGATAAGTTGTGGACGAAAGCGAAACGAGCGGACCGCGACCGTTCCAGAGTCGCACGCCGGAATCGACGCGGTTGCGCACGCGGCTGTTGCCGGAACCGGTGGTGGACAGATCTTCGGCGTCGACGGAGTGAACGTAGATCGTGATGCCGTCGAACCACGGCGTCGCGCCCATGCTGACAAGATCGGAGGCGGCGACTGCGCTCGGGGCGTCCGTGGGATTGGTCGGGACATAATAGAAGCGGAACGGATCGACGGCGACGGGAGATTCGGCGTCAAACCAGACGCCGGTTTGATTGTCCGTCGGGGCACCCGTGATGCTCTTTTGTTTCACCAAGGTAAAGTTGCGCCACAGATTGGTGTAGCCGGTTTTTGAAGCGGTGATGCGGACCACGCCGGGCGAGGTCGTAGTGCCGGCGCCGGAACTCGTGGACATGCCGGAAGCCGTGTAACGGTTGCCGAACGGTGCGTTGCCGAGCGAGCCGGTCACGCTACCGCTTTGGGTGGCGGCGGTGAAGGTCCAGTTAGGCGTGTCGTCCACGCCGCCGACATACACGCGCATGGAGGTGACCGCGTTGCTGAAGAGCAGGCCGGAAGTGGTGCTGTTACCCGGCACGACGTAGCGATCGGTGGTCAGAACGGCGGTGACGAGGGGGATGTGTTGTTCGCGAACGAGCGTGCTGAAGCCGCCGGCGGCATACTGGCGAACGCGGATCGCCGTGACGTTCGAGGAGCTGGGAACGTAAGAGACGAAATTTTCGTCGGCCGCGGAGGTGTATCGATTGGTATAGCTGGAGCCGACGGTGGGCGTCGATGCGGTTGTCTCCGCAATGATGAAGCGCGAAGCGTCGGGCGTGCCATCGTGGTTTTCATCGCTCGCGCGGACGGCGAGGGGGGAAAGGCTTGTGACGATGGGAATCACCTGCTGCGAAAGCAGGTGCGAGGAGCTGGCCGCTGCCGTGCCCGAGGTGTAAAGACTGATGCGGACAGCGGTGTCACCGACGCGCGGCGTATAAGTCGCGCTGGCGGCGTCGGACGCGGGGAAACTGCCGACGACGGTCCAACCTGGGTAGTCATTGCCGATTGAAGGATCAGGGAGTGCGGAGGTGGTCTCGATGACGATGCGTCCGCTGTAGGCACTGGCTGCGCCGGCGCCGACGCGTTTCCATGAAGTGATGTTGAGCTGCGATGGCACAAAGTTGCCCGCCGAGGTGTAGTGGATCACATTGACGGCCGTGCTCGCGGGAAACTCGTTGAAGGACGTATTGGTGCCGGTGGAAATGCCGAGGCCGTAGTTCCCGGGATTGGCGGAGGGGTTGAGGACGTTGTTCGACCAATTGCTGTTATCCGGCACGCCCGGGTGATAAATGCTGGCGGTCGTGGCGCCGCTCAGCGTGCGCTCAACGGCCATCTTGAAACGGGTGAAGTCGAAATCGATTTTCGCGATCGGGCGCGGGCGGTAGCGGTTGCTTGAGCTCCGGTTGAACGGATAGCCGGTGTTGTTGAACGCGCGACGCAGATCATAGAAATAGGCGTCATCGAGGAGCACTTCCTCGGGCGTGGGATCGGCGTCGAAGTTGGGCGGTGTGCTGTTGGAAAGAGAGCCGTAGCCCGTGCCGGGGAGATCATCGCCGCCGCCTTGTGGGATGCGGAGGACTTGGTTGTGGCCGACGGAGGTGTCGACGCGGTAGGCGTTGGGCTGGGTGTTGACGAAGGCGTTGAGCGGACCGTAGCTCGGCTGACCGGGGAGGATGATTTCGCGAATGATATGTGAGGCGCCGCTGACGGTGTTGAGAAACGCACGGTAGGAGCGACCGCGCATCGTGACCGACGTGCCGTCGGGGAGTTTGCCGGTGCGTTGGCCGTCGTCGGGATTGACGATGATGTAGAGGCCGGCGTTGCGCGCGAACTTGGTTCCGAGCAAACCGCCGGCGTCGGAGGCGTCGGGCGCTTCGATGATTTGACGGCCGTTTTTGCGACCTTCGGCGGTGGATTCGTCGTAGTCGCCGATGGCGGGAAGCACGAGTTTGGTCACTCCGTGCACGGAGGTGCGGAGGTTGCCGGCGTAGCTGGAGGTGGCGAAATTGCGGAAGCTGCTCAGCGAAGAAGCGGTTTCGGTGGAGCCGCCCCATTTGTGATCGCGCCACGTGCCACCGGAAGATTTGATGTCCGTGCCGCCGGTGACGGATTCCGTGGGTTTGCGGAAGTAGAGCGGACCGGTGCCACCGGGGCCGTTGTCCACCGAGCCGTCGGCCATGTAAGTCGGTCCACGGTGGGCGGTGTTGGCGTAGAAACCTTTGGCGCTGGTGACGCGGTCGGTGAAGCGAATCGTGTTGGCGAAACCGGTTTGGATGCGGGAAATGAAATCGCCGTTGGTATGGACCGGGCCGCTGATCGTCATGTTCGGACCGGGGCCGAACTCGAGGTCCATGTTGTAGAAGATCGCGAACTGAAACAGTGGCATCATCGCGACCTCGAGATTTTGTTCGGCGTAGGTCGTAACTTCGCCGACAGCCGGGTGGCGCATGGTGGACTTGCCGATGATCGGCACGGTGCTGTTGCTCACCTGCAAGCCGGCGTTGGGGTTGGTGGCGTTGGCGGCATCGGTCGGATCGAGGTAAACCAGTCCGCTCGTGGACGTGAGGCCCGCGCGAACTTCGACGTCGGAGGCGGTGGAGTATTCGGTGACGAGCACGTCGTCGGGCGGGAGCGAGACGGCGTTGTCGCCGAGGAACGCCATCGGAGACGGGCTGCGGAGTTTGTAGAGTTTGTTGGTGATCTGTTCGGAAGCGTAGAGCACCACGTTCTCGGACATGTTGCGCGAGCGGAGAACGAGGCGTTGGCGCTCGTTCATGCGGCGCTCGGCGATGCCGTAGCTGAGCAGGTAGGTGGTCATGATGGCCATGACGGCCGTGAGCATGATGACCGTGAGCAGAGCGGAACCTTGATGGCGGGAGAGTTTCATGGGCTTACCTCCGGGGCGAAATCGTGTAGTTGAACGAACTGCTCGAGAGCAGGTTGTTGACAGTGGAGCCGTTGATGATCTCGACGTTGATCGAGACGTTTTCGTTCGTCTTCGTCAGGGTCGGGAACTCGCTCGAGAAAATCGGGTAGATCTTACGCGGATCGGAATCGACGGGACGCCCGCGCGAACGCTCGGCGAGTTGGCGCGAGCCCGAAACGTTCGGGTTGTTGCGCAGATTGACGCCGTTCAGGAGCGTCGTGAGCGAAGTCGCGGTGCCGCTGGCGCCGTAGTCGGTGCTTTCGTAGTAGCGAATCGGCGCTTCGACGCTCGGGTCGGTGGCCACACGATAGTAGATGCGGAATTTGCGAACGCGCGCCGAAGCGTCGAGGTTCACGCGCGTCACGAGCACAAGACAGTCGCCGTGGTAGACGTTGACGCCATCGACGTAGGTGACGGACGTGGTGACGTCGTCCTCAAGGTCGACATTGCCGTCGAGGGCGCGATAGTCTTGGAAAATGTAGAACTCCGAAGCGTCGAGCGTTTCGTGGGAAACTTGGGCGACGAAGTAACGGAGCGTGGCGTTGGTGGCGAGGCGCTGGCTGTCGCGATACATCATGCGATAGCCGAAGAGAAAGGTGCTCATCGTCGCGGCGAGCACGAGGCTGACAACGCCAAGGCTGATGAGCACCTCCGGCAGTGTGAAACCGGAGGATGCCTCCCTCGAATGATACGAGCGGCAGGAAAGGTTCATTGGTCGAAACGAGTGCGGAGGAAGACTTCGCGATCGCGCACGATGCGCTCACGGTTTCCGTCCATGTAGCTGTAGGTGTAGACGAGCGTGATCTTCTTCACCTCGGAGACGTCGCCGGTCGGCGCCAGTTCATCGATCCACACCCAGATGTTTAGCGACAGCGTTTGCGAGGTGGTGCCGGTGATCGTCGAAAGCGGAATTGCGCCGAGGAAGTTGTCGATCGCTCCCACGCTGGCGGCGGTGGCGGTCGACGCGGGTGTCGAGGTCGGACCTTGGGGCGAGTTCGGTTGCTTCGTGTAGACGACGCGGAGCCAGGCGGTGCGGTCCTGGTTCAGGCGCACGCGGACGAAAGGCGCTTCACCGAGACGGTTGCTTGGATCGTCGGGATGGTAATCGTCGACTTCGCTGGGGAGCAGTTCGGTGTATTCGAGCCCTTTGATCTGCTCGATGATGCCGTAAATCATACTCGAGGCGGCGGCGTGGAGGACGCTCGACTCGGTCACGCGACGGGACTGCACGAAGGTGCCGATAAACCCCAGCATCACGGTCGCCATAATCGTCATCGAAACCATCACCTCGACCAAGGTGAGGCCCGCGGACGGATGTCGGGATGCGGTTGCAACGGAGCGCGCGCGGTGGGAAGGGCGGACGGCGAAACGCATGTCCCCATTCTGCCCGTTTTTCGGGCCGTCCATCAGGGCCGGCCGAATTCAGGGAACGCCTCTATGAAGGCCAGAGGCTTTCGCCTTTACCCACGTAAAACGCAACGGCGGGACTGGTTCGACGATTCGCCGCGCTCAGAGCGATTCGCGTTGCGCTTCGGTGTAAAGAGCGGCGGCTTGCGCGCGTCGCGAGATCCCGAGTTTGTCGAAGATCGTTGCGAGGTAATTTTTTACGGTCTTCTCCGTCAGGCCGAGTTTGTCGCCGATTTCCTTGTTGGTAAGACCTTCGGTCAGCAACGCGACGACGCGTTGTTCCTGAAAGGAGAGACTCTTGATCTTGTCCACCGCGTTGAGCTCGGGGCCTTTTTGGACGAGCCGGACAACTTGATTGGCAAGCGACGGATCGAGGACGGAACGACCCGCGGCCACGTGTGCAATGGCGTTGGCGAGCGTGGCGCCATCGTTGTCTTTGAGCAGGTAGCCGTAAGCGCCGGCGGTGATCGCTTGCTGGACGTTTCGCTCGTCGGTGGAGGACGTGAGAATGAGCACGCGAGCGGAAGGAATGCGTCGCACGATTTCTCGGCATGCGGCGAAGCCGGGCTTGTCGGGAAGGCGCAAATCGAGAAGCACGATGTGTGGCTTGAGCTGTTCGGCGGTCGCGACGCCTTCCGTGGCGGTGCCCGCCTCGCCGACGATCTGCATGTCGGTGCGATCTTCGAGCGCGGCACGCAGTCCGAGCCGGATCAACGGGCTGTCGTCGACGAGCAAAATGCGAATGGGGGCGGGCGATCCGTTCATGGGGTGGCGGAAGAATGGAGCGGAAGCGTGAGTAGCACGCGAGTGCCTTTGCCGGGGGCGGAATCGACGGTCAATTCTCCGCCGAGTGCGGCGGCGCGG
>Ga0065721_10006120_pt1 | contig 10772 bp, 7 predicted proteins | sample Mesricmetagenome_FD_59108 | JGI IMG/M metagenome (GOLD analysis project Ga0065721, IMG submission 59108) | Mesophilic microbial community from rice straw/compost enrichment Sample: eDNA_1 v2 (version 2) | ecosystem: Engineered > Solid waste > Grass > Composting > Bioreactor | place: USA: Davis...
CCCCTCCCTTCCCGCCGGATCCATCGACGCTGTCCTGATCGTTGATACCTATCACGAGATCAAGGGGTACGAAGCATTCCTCGCCAACCTGAAACGGGCACTCAAACCGAAAGCCACCGTCGTGATATGCGAACCAATTGCGGGGGAGCGAATGGGCTTGTCGCGCGAAGAGCAGTTCCGGAAGCACGAAATCGAGTCGCACTATGTTCTGGACGACCTGCGGCGCGCCGGATTCACTATCGTCCGCCACTCCGAAAAGTTCGTTGACCGAACGCTGGAGAAAGGCGATATCATGTGGCTAGTCGTCGCCCGATCAGGCAATTAGCCCCACGCCATGCCGAATTCACACCTATTTCTCGATTACGCTTGATGAGGCGGGCTAAGCCTCCGTCGGGCGGATTTTCCATTACCTCATGATTTAACCAGCGAGACCGCCGCTCTTGTGAACTTTTGGGCGTGGTTATAAGGTCGTGCACCATTTCTTTACATTAGTGCGGAGATGAAGCAGAATTAACACAGCAATATAGCGGAGATAAAGCGGTCCTTTAAATGGATGCCTTATCACCGCTTTATCACCGCTTTATCACCGCCTTATCACCGCTTTATCTCACNGGATTTGTGCACTTCTGGTGCACCCTCTGAGCCCCCGAGGTCAAAGCGACCTGAAGNCGCACGGAACGCCAGGTTCAGAAGAGAAATTTCAGCCTCAGCTGTTGNCTACTGCCTGAGCGCCGGGGGTTAGCGGTTTCGGACGGCCGGCTTTCTCCGGGAGTGAAGTCCCCGATCTCCCTTTATGGCTGCCTTAAGAGATTTTTTATATTTGTCGATTATGGCTGAAGCGAAGACGACTACCGAAACCCCGTTGATGAAACAGTATAACGCCATCAAGGCGAAATATCCTGGCGCACTGCTGCTTTTTCGCGTGGGGGACTTCTATGAAACCTTCGGTCAGGACGCGGTTGCGGCCAGCAAGGTGCTTGATATCGTACTGACGAAACGTGGGGCAGGATCGACTTCCGAAATTGAACTCGCGGGATTCCCGCACCATTCGCTTGATACCTATCTGCCGAAACTTGTTCGTGCCGGGCACAGGGTAGCCATCTGCGACCAGCTCGAAGACCCGAAATTCGTAAAAGGGATCGTGAAACGCGGCGTAACCGAACTGGTTACCCCGGGGCTCTCTTTCAACGACAACGTCCTGGACCGGAAGCAAAACAACTTCCTCGCGTCCGTCTTCGCAGGCAAGAATGCATTCGGAGTAGCCTTCCTGGACGTATCAACCGGCGAGTTTTATGCTGCCCAGGGTCAGGAGAATTATATTCTTAAACTCATCCAGGGGTTCGCGCCCTCGGAAATAATCTTCAGCAAATCGTCACGCGACAAGTTTGAAAAACTCTTCGCCGACGGCTACAGCACCTACGCCCTCGACGAATGGGTATACGGTTTTGATTTCGCATACGACAAGCTCATCAACCAATTTCGCACAGCCTCGCTCAAGGGATTTGGCATTGAGGATCTGGGCGAAGCCATTATCGCGGGAGGCGCCATCCTCCATTATCTGGAGGAGACGGAGCATCGCGATACTTCGCACATTGCAGCGATCTCCCGAATCGATGAAGAGAAATATGTGTGGCTCGACAAGTTCACCATACGCAACCTCGAACTCGTATTTCCCCAGCATGACGGCGGCGTTCCGCTTATCGACATCCTGGATCGCACGGTTACGGCCATGGGTTCACGCCAACTGCGCAAATGGATGATTCTTCCGTTGAAGGATAAGGTCGCCATTGATGAAAGGCTTGAAGTTGTCGACACGTTCTTCCGGGAGCCGGAGCTTGCAGACTCCGTACTTGAACCCCTGAAGCAGATTGCCGACCTTGAACGGCTCATTTCCAAAGTAGCCGTCAACCGGATCAATCCGCGGGAGATGATTCAGCTGAAGCGGTCGCTGAAGTGTATTGAACCTATCCGCAAGCTGCTATCGACACAGACTTCACCCATTCTGAAGAAGCTCGCGGATCAACTTCACCTTTGCGAATTCCTCGTTACAAAAATCGAAAGTGAACTTCGGGAGGATGTTTCAATACTCTCCAACCAGGGCGGCCTCATCAAAGAAGGCGTAGATGCAGAACTCGATGAACTTCAGAAGATCGCATTCTCCGGAAAGGATTTTCTTGTTCAGATCCAAAAACGCGAAGTCGAGCGCACCGGCATCAACTCGCTGAAGATTTCATACAACAAAGTATTCGGTTACTATCTCGAAGTAAGCAACGCCAACAAAGACAAGGTTCCCTCCGACTGGATTCGGAAGCAGACCTTGGTGAATGCCGAAAGGTTTATCACCGAAGAACTGAAGGTATACGAAGAAAAGATCCTGCATGCTGAGGAAAAGCTCGTGGTGATAGAACAACGGATATTCCAGGGATTGATCAACACGGCGGCGGAATTCGTACCGCAGATCCAGCAAAACGCCCGTGTTCTCGCGCAGCTTGACTGTCTGCTCGCATTCGCGTGCGTCGCCCGGGCGAATAAGTATGCCAAGCCTGAGATAAACGAATCACTCGTTATCGACATCAAGGGTGGTCGGCATCCCGTTATTGAGAAGCAACTTCCGATCGGAGAGTCTTACGTTCCCAACGATATTTACCTCGACAGCGAAAAACAGCAAATCCTGATTATCACCGGTCCGAACATGGCTGGTAAGTCGGCATTGTTGCGTCAAACGGCGCTCATCGTATTGCTTGCGCAAGTGGGAAGCTTTGTCCCTGCAGCGTCCGCGTCTATCGGTATCGTTGACAAAGTGTTCACACGTGTGGGTGCATCCGATAACTTATCGCGCGGTGAATCAACCTTTATGGTGGAGATGACTGAAACTGCAAGCATCCTGAACAACCTGAGTCATCGAAGCCTGATCCTGATGGATGAAATTGGTCGTGGTACAAGCACGTACGATGGCGTGTCTATAGCGTGGGCGATTGTTGAGCATCTGCACAATCACCGGGACTTCAAACCGAAGACGCTTTTTGCAACGCACTACCACGAGTTGAATCAACTGCAGGAAGACCTGCCACGTGTAAAAAACTTCAACGTCTCGGTAAAGGAAGTCGGCGATAAGATCATCTTTATGCGAAAGCTCAAGGAAGGTGGAAGCGAGCACTCCTTCGGGATACATGTGGCACAGATCGCGGGGATGCCCAACCGCGTCGTGCTGCGCGCAAATGAAATCCTGCACTTCCTGGAGAAGGACAAACACAAAAATGAACAGCGCAGAAAAGTCCAGGAGATGCCGAAGCCCACGCCACAAATGAGTCTGTTCGAAATTGATCCGAGGCACAAGGCGGTGGAGGAGATGTTGAGCAAGGTGGACATCAACACCATCAGCCCGGTGGAGGCGTTGCTTAAGCTCAACGAGGTTCTTTCCCTTCTGAAGAAGTAATTCAAACCGTTATGAATGCAAAAGGACCTTGCTCAGGTCCTTTTTACTTTCTTGAATGATCCGCTTTTTCTCCGGCGGAAGTTCCCTTTCTTATTATCCTTCCTTTCACCGGGTTGGTATGCTGGCCCCGGACCTACGTGTTCCGGAAGAGGCCTCTTCTCAATTGATTGCCCGATGAGGCGTTCGATCGATTCGAATTTGCGCTGGTCTTTTTCATTTACGAGCGTTACGGCAGTTCCTGTTGTCTCCGCCCGCGCCGTCCTTCCGATACGGTGAACGTAATCCTCGGGATCCGGGGGAACGTCGTAGTTGATCACGAGGCTGATACCTTCAACGTCAATGCCCCGTGACAATACGTCGGTACCGATAAGTATTTTCAGTTGTTTGTTCTTGAACGCTCTGAGTATTTGTTCGCGTTCGAGCTGTTCGAGATCTGAGTGGAAGGCTTTTGCAGGCAGTCGCGACCGCTGAAAAGCGGCGTCAAGTTTCTTCACCATCTCTTTGGTGGATGCGAAGATGATCATGCTATTCCACGGCGTATTTTTCATGACGTGCTTGAGCACTTCACCTTTTTGCTGCTCGTGAACAATGTAAGCCTGTTGAACGATGCCCGCGGCGGGTTTCGCAATCGCGATACTTACCTCCTTAGGATCGCGAAGAATCCGATTCGCAAGCGTGCGGATCTTCGGTGGCATGGTCGCTGAGAACAGCAATGTTTGCCGTTCCTTGGGCAGGTAGTTTATAATTTTGATGATGTCGTCGTAGAAGCCCATGTCGAGCATGCGGTCTGCCTCGTCGAGGATGAGGTGCTGCAGGTGGTCGAACTTGATGGTACCTGCTGCCAGGAGTGCAATAAGCCGTCCGGGGGTGGCAATGACAATGTCTGCGCCCTGTTCGAGGGCCCGTCGCTGGATGTCCCAGGTTGCGCCGTCTCCACCGCCGTAAATTGGAATGGAGCTGACGCCAAGGAAGTATCCGAAACCTTCGATTTGCTGATCGATTTGCTGGGCAAGCTCGCGCGTAGGCGCAATTACGAGTGTATTGAGGTGTCTGTGTTCAGTGCGCGAGATGCGGTCAAGAACGGGAAGGATATACGCCGCAGTTTTGCCGGTACCGGTTTGAGCACAAGCGATGATGTCGTGTCCTTCCTGGATCATGGGAATAGCCTGTGTCTGAATCGGGGTTGGTTTGCTGTACCCCATCGCGCTCAGGCCGTCGAGCAGCTTTTCGTCAAATTTAAAGTCCTGAAATGTCAATGGTCCTAAAAGTTAAATGATGTTCAGTTGAAAAAATAAAGGATTACACCAGGCTAATTTACTCCAAATTTCTCTGAATTCGCATACGCCCGCCTGGATTGGACGACAATACGTCGATCTAAATAACAAAAAACCCTGGAGTTAATTCCAGGGTTCTTTCTTCTTTTCATTAGGCGGCTTTCTTAACCGACTCAATTTTCAGTTCCCTTTGCTTCGTCAGCTGAATAATATTCAGCTTATCCAGAAACTTAATGACCTGATAGGTCGGGTCGATTTCATGCCAGCGGATTCCGCCGAAGTTAGCGCGCGAGCCGTGTTTATGGTGGTTATTGTGATAGCTTTCGCCCATCATCAGAAAGTCGACGGGAAGGAAGTTCTTCGACGTATCGCCGACTTCAAAGTTTCTGTAACCATATTTATGTGCAAACCAGTTGATGATTGCGCCGTGGATAGGGCTCATCAGGAACTGAATTGGCAGCAATGCCCAGAGGTACCATGCGCCAGCAGGAACGAAGATCGCGTACATGGCGATGTAAAATCCGCCCCAGAAGATGCGTGACGGCCATGAACGGGCGAACTTGTCGAACGACGCCCAGTTAGGCACGCCTTCCGTAAAGCGCTTATCTACCTCCATCCGGTGGTTGGCAATCGCAGAATAGATGGTTTTGGTTTTCCACATCATATTCCAGATCGTCTCGTCGTATTTGGGAGAATGTGGGTCGTTTTCAGTGTCAGCGAATGCGTGGTGCATCCGGTGCATTACGCCGTAGCCATAAGGGCTTAAATAATTGGATCCCTGGAATATCCAGGTCAGAACGTAGAACACCTTCTCGGTGGTTTTGCTCATCGTGAATGCTTTGTGTGCAGCATAGCGATGCAGGAAAAACGTCTGAAAGAATAGCGACAAATACCAATGCGCTATGAAAAAAATCAAAATAACTTCCATGAAACTCAGGTTTACAATTTAGGACTTACACTGAGGCCGGAATAAGACCCCGTTAGAGCAAGACAAGTGAACTTTACTTTTGTGACAGATTTGAAAAAAAATTATTAAATATCTTTCTTGAGCTCCTGAATCAAGCCGGCGGGATTGCCAATGTCGCATGCGTTGCGAAAGCTCTCGATGAGGCTGGTGGGGCTGGGAAAGGAAATTCGTGATGTTTCGTCGTTTATTTTTTTGCGGGCGCGGCAAAGCAGCTGTCGGCAGTGCTCTTTCTTCTTGTTCAGCGTTTCCTGAAGCGTGTCGTAATCAAAGTCGAAAACTTCCTTCAGCAGATACACTGCACGTTCAAGGGGTTCCAGCTTGTGGCTGACCATCTGAAGGGCCTTTGAGATGTCGAATTCCAGATCGAGATGCGACAGATTTGTTTCCTTGAACTTGAGAAACGCCTCCGACACATTGTCGATACATTCGACTTTCTTCCGGTTGAATGAGTTCAGATGATTGATACAGTTGTTTGTAACCGCCTTAATCAGATAGGCTCGCGTGTTCTGAATTTTGTGATGTTCGGCGCTTAACCACTTTATGAACGTTTCCTGCACGATATCTTCGGCATCCTGCTTACATCTAACAAGATTATAGGCAATGCTTTGAAGGAGCGGCTGGTAGAGCGTTATTGTTTGCGCGTGACTCATCAGAAATCCAAAGGTACGGCTAAGAATACGAAAATCAATGTAGCAACAATTGGATTATTATTCCAGCTGCCATACAGTTGTTTGTAAGGATTGAACATGACAAAAATCAAAAAACCGGGGTAAGGCCCATTGAACGTTATACCTTAACTTTGTGTTTGGAGATCGTACCTGCATCTCGCACAACAAATCATTTTTTTACTCAACGAAGTTTCCTTCATGTCCGCTACCTCTCTTACTCCTGAAGTCAGACGTAAACCGATCCTGAAACAGGAAATTGCTTTCGCTTTAGTGCATCTTCTTCCATTGGGAGCGCTTTTCACAGGAGCGACTCTTTTCGACTGGATTCTCTGTGCATTTCTCTATGTATTCCGGATGTTCTGGGTTACCGGCGGCTACCACCGTTATTTTGCCCATAAGTCTTACAAAACGTCACGGTTCTTCCAGTTTGTAATTGCATTTATGGCGCAGACCTCCGCTCAGAAGGGGGCACTCTGGTGGGCAGCGCACCACCGCCATCACCACCGTCATAGTGATACTCCTGCCGATCCGCATTCGATGAAAATCTACGGCTTCTGGTATTCCCACATTGGCTGGATTGTGGGACCCGATTTTAAGGAAACTGACTACAAAACCATCGGCGATTATGCCAAGTATCCCGAGCTGGTGTGGCTGAATAAATATTATCTCGTGCCGCCATTTGTGCTTGCCCTGGTTGTAATGGCTCTCGGTGGAATTGTCAACGGAGGCAGCATCACCGCAATGTTCACCTCTGCGGGATTTTCGTCACTGTTTATCGGTTTCTTCCTGAGCACGGTAATCCTTTATCACGGTACGTTCAGCATCAACTCGATCATGCACAAGTTTGGAAAGCAGCGCTATGAATCGAATGATGAGTCCCGAAACAGCCTCTGGCTGGCCCTGTTGACGCTGGGCGAAGGCTGGCATAACAACCACCATTATTATGAAGTTTCTTCCCGTCAGGGTTTTTTCTGGTGGGAAATTGATATCACCTATTACATCCTGAAAGGTTTGGCTGCCGTAGGGTTGATCTGGGACCTGAAGGGCGTTCCCAGTCACATCAAGTACTCGAAAAATAAGGCGCATGCAGCTGAGTTGCGGAAACAGCTACAGCAGCAGACCCTGAATTCAGAAAAAGGTGAACTGGTGCACTAAGACCGGTTCCGTAAGAAATAGAAAAAGCCGCTCTCTGAGCGGCTTTTTTGTTGTCTTCAAAAGAAAGGAATCGTTTTCCGAAAGTACCCCGGGCGGGACTTGAACCCGCACGACCATTACTGGCCACAGGATTTTAAGTCCTGCGTGTCTACCAATTCCACCACCAGGGCAGGCTTGATTCACCGAAAAAGTGAACCGGCCAGAAACAAAAAAGTGTGAGATGAAACCCACACTATTTTTGCATTTGTGAGCGGGAAACGAGGCTCGAACTCGCGACCCCGACCTTGGCAAGGTCGTGCTCTACCAACTGAGCTACTCCCGCTTATGGATCCGGAACCGAAGATCGATTCCGAAAGGGACTGCAAATTTATAAGCGATTCCGGAATTTCCAAGGCTTGCCGAAATCACTTCCCTAAAAATTTTTTTCTAAGCTTCAGTTCAGGGCCCCCATGTTGAACACCCAGGCATCCCTGACAATCTGTTCAGGGCCTAACACCCTGAGCCAGTTGTACATCTTCCCGAATAACAGGATCCTCACCATACATGCGGTCGAACACCTCTTTGTCCGCCCCGTAAACATCGTCGTAAAATTCAACCGCGCCATCGCGCCATGCACACGTCAGGTATCGCAGATGGACGGGTATCGGCTCCGTTATCCGGATCGTCATCTGCTTTTCGAACTCAAGGTATTGATCCAGATCTTCAGGTGAAACGATGTCNTTACCNCGCACAAGATATCTCCCGAGTTCCATAGCCTTTTCAACGCGCACGCAACCGTGACTCAGNGCGCGCTTCTTCCGATCAAAAAGTAGCCGTGCNTTTGTGTCGTGAAGAAACACCGCATACGGGTTGTCGAACCAGAATTTAATAAGACCCAACGCATTGTGCAGTCCTTCTTTCTGCCGGATCGTATACGGGAAATTATTCTTATGCAATGCCATCCAGTTTATTGAATCCGGATGTAGTACCTCCCCGGCGGGACTCAGAACTTCATAATGATGGTTTCTCAGATACAGACTATCCCGCTTCGCCTGCGGAAGAATTTCGTTTACCGCGATGCTTCTCGGAACATTCCAGTATGGGTAAATAATGAATGAGCGGATCAGTCCGTCAAGTACCGGTGTTTGATTTTTCGCTGTNCCCACGATAACCCTCGACTTAAAGCTNACGGAATCNTTCTCCGTTAGCTCGAGATATCCTCCCGGAATGTTTACAAGGATATGNCTGCCACTGATAGCCGATTCCTTTCGCCAGCGATCCATGTTGATCTCCAGCGAAACAATCTGTGCNCCNAGATCAGTAGTATCAGTAACAAGNCCGTTAAGATATGCTTTAGCGTCTAGTGAATCGTTTCGTAGAATTTTCCGCAGCTCCTGCTTTAACATTTGGTACTGCCCGTATTTGGGCTCCTGTTCTTCCAGGACACTTCGGATTTCATTTTGTTTTATCGTCCGGGTGAGGTTGACCAACGCAACTGAGTCAACATACCTGAGGACGCTATCGGAATCCATTTCCGTAAATGCTCTTCTTCCATATTTCAGATCCTTGCAGATCGCGATAAAAGCATCTGTCAGGAGCATATCCGACTTGCGAATAATATACTCGTCGGCAACAGCGGAATCATAAAGAAGCTTTTGTAGTTCCAGCGAATGATAATGTTGTGGTAACAAACCGTATTCGCGGATGTTGCTGATTAATTGAAGCATTGAATCTGCACGTGCTGATGGAATATTTTGNTCCCACCATACAGGCACGAAATGATTGTTGTGATAGAACTGATAGACGAGAGATCCNTTGCGCAAACTATCGAAGAGTGCTGAACCCGAATCGATCAATGCTNTTTTTTGTACATCGGCGGCGGATGGTACATCTCCCGAAACGGTGTTACCGGAAAAATGGTGGCAGCCCATNGTCATNACCACCAGCAGCAGCAAAAACTGAAGCCGGACAAAAACGNTGGACCAATACGCCGGAATAAAGCCGGATAAAATACTTGTCATAGAAATCGTTGAAATGGAATATCGGCAATTGCTGTTTCATGGTACCGACTAACAACCGGGCAACCTTACATCGCGAGGACGGCCAGCGAATTTGTTCACCACCGCAAACGACAAAAAATTCTTTTGGGGAATTGGAATAATTGCATCCTGATAATTTTCTCTTCAGAAAAGATACGTTGGCAACAAACTCGTGCGTTGAAACAGCAGACTGCCAAATCAAAAAACGATTTTTGGCATCTCCATTAGCTGCATTGGCGTTATTTCGGTAACCATTTGAAGCTGTCGGAGTATTATCGTTGGCCATCACCTGTGATCTTATGAAAATCTCGCTGCTGCTCCTGACCGTTGTATCCATAAACGCAGTATATGGTCAACAATCCGCCAGTAGAGACACCGTATCGCAGGTAAATGCAGACAGTATGCGCGTTTACACCACAGCGCGCCTTGCAGGCACTCCCCCGACTATTGATGGCAGACTTGACGATCCGGCGTGGGAACAGGTTCCCTGGGGTGGTGACGGTTTCCGCCAGGTCAGTCCGAATAAAGGTAAACCTGCCACTGTGCAGACGCGCTTCAAAATTCTTTATGACGCAAAAAATCTCTACGTCGCTGTTAAATGCCTAGACCCGGAGCCCGGCAAAATTGTTAAGCGCATGGCACGTCGCGATAGTTTCGAGGGCGACTGGGTTGAAATCAATATCGATAGCTACTACGATAAGAGGACAGCTTTCTCGTTTACCGCTTCCGTGTCAGGTGTTAAGGGCGACGAATACGTTTCAAACAACGGCGATAACTGGGATGCCGGTTGGGATCCTATATGGTATCTGAAGACATCTATCGACGCGGAAGGATGGAATGCTGAATTCCGAATTCCCTTAAGCCAGCTTCGCTTCACCAACAAGGAAGAACTTGTCTGGGGACTGCAGCTTACCAGAATCTACTTTCGCCAACAGGAGCGCTCGGTCTGGAAATATATTCCACCTGACGCCGGCGGATGGGTTCACTTGTTTGGCGAACTGCGGGGTATCATAGGTATCAAACCACAAAAACAGCTCGAAGTTCAGCCTTTCATTGTGGCTCAGACGGAGTCGTTTCAAAGAGAGGAAGGGAACCCCTATCGCACAGGATCACAGAGTCACGTAAACGCCGGCCTCGATGCCAAGATTGGTATCACCAGCGACATCACGTTAGACCTAACAGTAAATCCCGACTTCGGACAAGTAGAAGCGGATCCTTCACAGGTAAATTTGTCGGCTTTCAGATTATTCTTCC
>Ga0065721_10052979_pt1 | contig 10772 bp, 10 predicted proteins | sample Mesricmetagenome_FD_59108 | JGI IMG/M metagenome (GOLD analysis project Ga0065721, IMG submission 59108) | Mesophilic microbial community from rice straw/compost enrichment Sample: eDNA_1 v2 (version 2) | ecosystem: Engineered > Solid waste > Grass > Composting > Bioreactor | place: USA: Davis...
CTGCGAATCTCGCCGACCTCGCCGATGAAGATCGTATGGTCGCCCGCCTCCACCGTCTGCACGACTTTGCAGTTGCATTGCACCAGGGCGCCTTCCAGAAGCGGCGCGCCTTCCGTCTCGCTGAAGCGAACCTCCGGCGCCTTCTCCAGCTTCTGATGGGCGAACAGCCGGGAGACGTCTTCCTGCTCCGCCGACAGAACGTTCACGCCGAAATGGCCGGCTTCCCGAATATAAGCCAGGCTGTTGGCTCTATGATCTATGCACACCAGTACGAGCGGCGGTTCCAGAGAAACGGACGAAAACGCGTTCGCCGTCATGCCGCGAGGCTGCCCTTCATGATATACGCTGATGACCGTAACGCCCGTCGCGAAAGTTCCCATGGCGTTCCTGAATTCTCTTGGGTCCATTGTTGCACCTCTCTATCGGATATTTGGGGGATACTATAGATCTAGCAATTGCCGTGCCAAGACTCGAAAGAAGGCGAAAAAACTTTTTTCGCCCCCCCGGAATGCCTGCGAACCCTCATCCCGACGCCTGGATCGTGCATTTTCTTAATCCCGTCTTTCAATAATGAGCGTTTATCCCGGCAACGTCGTTCTCGACCGTCCAATATCCTCCGCCCCCTTATTGCGAACCTGAAATCCGTCGCGCGAAAAAGAAAGCCACCAGGGAGAGCCCTGATGGCCGGATCTATCGATGAGGGCCGCTACCGCAGGAACAACAGCGACAATTGCGGGAAGATCGACGTGACCGCCAGCGCCAGCAGGCTGATCATGATAAACGGGACCAGCCCGGGAATGATTTTGGAGATCGGCATTTTCAACGTGGACGAAGCCACGAAAATATTCAGCCCGAAAGGCGGAGTAAACATGCCGATCGCCAGGTTGACCGTTAAAATGATGCCGAAGTGAACCAGATCGATTCCCGCCGCCTGCACGATCGGAATGAATAGCGGCGTGAAAATCAGAATGGCCGAGTTCGGCTCGATGAACATGCCGACGATGAGCAGGATGATATTGATCACCAGCAACACGAGAAGCGGCGTCATGTTGAACGAATCCATGAAGCTCGCGATTTCCTGCGGAATCTGATTGAGCGACAGGAAATACGAGAAAAAGGAGGACGCCGCGACCAAAATGAAAATCTTCGCCGTCAGCAAGGAAGAGGAAACGGCGATTTTCACCACGTCGGCGAGCTTGACTTCCCGATAGGCGAACAAGGAAACCAGAAGAGCGTAGATGGCCGCGATCGCCGCCGATTCCGTCGGCGTGAACAAGCCGGAATAGATGCCGCCGATGACGATGGTCGGAACGCCTAACGCCCAAAGCGTCTCTCTCGTCAACTTCCAAAAGTTTTCTTTCTCCAGTCCTTGCTCGTCTTTGATTTTGTTCTTGTATACGTAAAAAACGACGTAAACCAGAATGAACAGCCCCATGACGATGCCCGGAACGATGCCGGCGATGAACAGGTCGCCGACGGAGACGTTCGCCGTAATCCCGTACAGGATCATGCTGATGCTCGGCGGGATGATGATCGAGATTGCCCCGACGGAGGTCAGCAGGCCCGCCGAAAATTTCTCGCCGTAGCTCTTGTGAAGGAACGGGTACAGGATTTTCCCCATCGCCGCGACCGTCGCCGGACTCGAACCGGACATCGCCCCGAACAGGTTCGCGGACACGACGGTCGTAACGCCGAGCTTCCCGCGCACTCCGCCGAACAGGGCGCTGACCCAATTGACCAGACGGGTAGCCATTCCCCCGGTAGTCATCACGTCCGCCGCGAAGATAAAGAACGGCACGGCCATCAGCGCGAATTTATCCATCGAGCTGTACATGTTCTGGATGACCGTAATGAAAGGCACGTCGACGAAGAAGTAGACGCCGACAATGGATGAGATTAGGAAGGCCACGTAGATCGGCGTCCGAAACAGCATCAGCAGAACGGCCAACCCCATGACGAGTACGAATTCCAACACGGCTTATTCCTCCTCCTTCGCCGGCGTCGGCTGTTCGTTAGGCTTTAGCATGCCGATGATTATCGTGATAATCGTCACGGCCGCGCCTACCGGAATGCTCAGCATGACCAGGTAGAGCGGAATGTGTCCGTCCATGCTTTTCTGCCCGAGCATGTGCAGGTTTCGGGTCACGATCGATCCGTAATAGATCAAGAAGACCGAAACCGCGAGGACCAGCACGTTGTTGAAGACGTCCAGAACCCGTTGAACGGGTTTGGATACCCGGTCGTAAACGATCCCCATCGACAGATGCTCATCCCCGGAAAACACGAGTCCCGCGCCGAGGAAAACCGTCCACATGATCAAATAGACGACGAGCGGCTCGACCCATTCCAATGTCGCGAATCCGAACGTCCGCAACACCACGTTCGCGAAGAGCAGCAGAAGCGCCAACAGCATATTCAATCCGACGAGAATTTTCAGCACTTTAAGAGGCACGTCGAGAAGCTTCGTCCATCTCATCCGCATCCGCTCCTTTGACGTTTCGTTTAACTATTGACGATGCTCTCCAGAATCGGAACCAAATCCGCGTTTTTCGACTTGAAATCTTCGATCACCGGCTCCGCTTGCGCCTTCAGCCAATCCATCATCTGCTGGCTCGGCATGTCGATGCGCATCTGCTGCAATTCGATGATCGTCGTCCGCTTCTCGTCGATGACTTTAAGCTCCTCTTCGGTCCGCAGATTGATCATGTCTTTGGACACCTTCTTCAGCGCCTCCTGAATGTCGGCGGGCAGCGAAGCGAACCAGGCTTTGTTCACGTAAAACAGGTCGATGATCGCGCCGTGGTTCGTAAGCAGCATCTGCTTCTGAACTTCGTAGAGCTTCGCGTCGTGAACCGTGCCGATATCGTTGCTCTGTCCGTCGATGACGCCTTGCTGCAACGAGCTGTACAACTCGGTTAGCGCGATCGGCGTCGGGCTCGTCCCCCATTTCGAGAACAGGTCAAGCTGAATCGGCGTGCCCATCGTCCGGAACTTCTGGCCTTTCAGATCGTCCGGAGTCGCGATCGACTTATTGGAAGTCAGCTGTTGGATGCCCAGAGGCCACAGAGCCAGCCCCGTCATCCCTTTCTCATCGAGCGTCGCAAGCAGCTCGTCGCTCGATTCGCTAAGAGCGAAACGTTCGATATGCTTCATGTCGGTGAAAATAAAAGGAAGGTCGAGCACGCTTAATTTCGCTTGCACGCCTCCGAAGAACGAGGTCGGCTGCACGGCCGCTTCGATCGTGCCGAGCGGCACGGCTTGCAGCAGTTGGTTGTTGTCCCCGATGGAGCTGGAATGGAACAACTCGACTTTCAGCTTCCCGTCCGTCTCCTGCTCGACGGCTTCCTTGAATTTCTCCAGGATGACATGCCTTGGACTTACCGGCGTCAGCGTGTGCCCGATTCGCATCGTATAAGCCGCGGAGCCGTCCCCGGACGCCGCACCGGCATTGCCTTCGTTTTTGGAGCCGCAGCCCGCCAACATCACCGTCGCCATAACGAACGCCATTCCCGCCAACCATTTTTTCTTCATCCTACCTTCGCCTCCCCGCAGGTTTACCTTGCTTCGTCCAGTTGAATGGAGTTCATTTTTCTCCATAACGTCGTCGTGCTGATCCCGAGCTTCCGGGCGGTTTCTTGCTTGTTATCGTCGCATTCCGCGAGCGCTTGTTCGATCAAAGACCTTTCGAAGTCCCTCACGACGTCGTCCAACGTTCTTCCGGGTTCGATCTGCCAAGCATCCGCTTTCGTTCTGCCCCCGCCTGACGATCCTTTGCCGGAAATCAAATATTTCGGGAGATGCTCGACCCCGATCTCTCCTCCGTCGAGAAGATTGGCCGCCCGTTCGAAGCAATTGCGAAGCTGACGGACGTTGCCCGGCCAAGAGTAGCCTCGGATGAATCGCATCGCTTCGGGCGTGCATCCGCCGATGCGCTTGCCCAGCGCGGCATTGAACTCCTCGACGAAGCTTCGCGCCAGCTCCTCGATGTCTTCCGGACGCTCTCTCAAGCTCGGAATCGCCACCTCCACCACGTTGATTCGGTAGTACAGATCCTCCCGGAACTTGCCCTCTTCGACCATTCGCTCCAGATTCTGATTCGTCGCGGCGATGATTCTCACGTCGACTTCCCGGCTCTTGGCGCTTCCGAGCGACATGACTTCCTTCTCCTGAAGCACCCGAAGAAGCCTCGTCTGCAAGTGCAAATCCATTTCCCCGATTTCGTCCAGAAACAGGGTTCCGCGATCGGCCTCCACGAACAGTCCCTTCTTGCCGCCGGGACTGCCGCCCGTAAAAGTGCCGTTCTCGTAGCCGAACAAGATGCTCTCGATCAAGTTGGCGGGCACCGCTCCGCAATTAAAAGGAATAAACCGATGGGCGGAGCGGTCGCTCGCGTGATGAATGGCATGGGCGAACAGCTCCTTGCCGGTTCCGGATTCCCCAAGCAGCAGGACGGAGGATTGGCTTTTGGACACTTTGCGGCAGAACGACTTGGTGCGCTCGAATACCGGGCTGCTTCCGATCAGATCGTCGAACGTATATTTGGAGACGCTCCGGTCCTTCTCCCGCTTTTCGGCCGCATCGCTTCCTCTGCCCGGCACGTTGCTGAACTCCAGGCCGACCTGCTTGGTGATCGGGATCAGGATGCTTTTCGCGCCCGGCATGGCGGACGACTCCAGCACCTGGGACTTAAAGAGCGCCATCGAAGTATACGCGTCTTGGTTGATCCGGCCGATCGCCGCCTCGTTCTGTCCGCCGTCCCTGCCGACGCTGTGCGTGACCTTGCCGATTTCGTCGAACAGGGAGACGTCGCAGCCGAGCGCGTCGGCGATCATTTGAAGCGAGTCCTTCAGCGAGTATTCGAGCTGATTCTGCTTCTGCTTCTTCCCGTCGTCCGTTACGATCAAGGCATAATCCCCGATCGGTATCGCCCACAGCTTCGAGTCCCTCGATAATTCGGACGGTCCGGACAGCACCTTCTGCTCCCGAACGGCTTCCTCCGCGACCGACAGCTTCAGACTCTCCAGGCTCGCGATCGAATTGCCGTTCGCGTCTATGACCTTCAGCCGCACGCCATCGCGATCCGTTAACGCGACGAAGCCGTCCGTCAGGTTCGCGATGATCTGGAGCGCGTTGCGCAAAATTTTCTCCATGTCCGTTAACTCCTCCTTATCGAGAGCCGATCCCCACGCCCTTTCGCCCGGACAATCCGCATCCGGCTTCGGCCGCATTAGACCAAGCCGTCTTCCTTCTTCGCCTCGGACGCTTTAATTCCGCCGACGCGGGCATTCAGTCTGCCTCGGCTCGCCAAGCAGCACATGATGGCCATCTCGTCCGGCAGCGGGCTGTCGTGGAGCGTGATCGACATGCCGTCGTAATGGGAGCGAACGTACAGCGCGTCCTTGAACGCAAGCGGCACGTCGATGGTGATGCCGGGCGCCGCGCGCTTCGTCATCGAGGATACCCATGCCTTGCCGCCTCCTACCGCGTCGCGCAGGATGTTGCCGAAGATCGTCGTCAGCATCGCGACGCCGTGCTCTTGCTCGCCGTCCAATCCGACGACCGCGCCCTTGCCGTAGCTCTCCACCGGGTAATCGCCCATCGCTTCGACGGCTTTGGACGTGACGAATTCGGCAATCTCCTTGCTTTCCTCGATCAGAAGGCTAAGGTCTTCCCGGTAGGCGCCGGCATACGGGTTCTTGACGATGGCCACGACGCCGACTTTGCGCAGCGGAGTTCCGTCCGCTCTGCCTTTCTCCGTATTGATCTCTTCGATGACCGTAAAATGCTTTCTGATTTCCAACATCGTCGTTAGCCCCTTTGCTTGTTTGATTAGTCTTCTTTCGTCGCCGTAAACGAGCGAATCCGCTCGAATTGCATATACTTGCCTTTGAACCACTCTTCCTCGGCCAACCGCGCTCTCCAAGGAGACCTGCGGGCCTCCGCCCTCTCCTCGCTTTGAAGCGCGGAAACGTCGGACAGATAATGAAGCGCGAGGTGAGTCCAGTTTTCGGGCTCGCCGCCGATCACCTTATATCGGCGGCAGGCCAGCCAGTGCGGGTTCTTAAGCAACGTCGGCACGTGATCTTCCTCGTACCACCGGTTGAATTCTTCCTCCCGCCCGGTCGGCACCTCGAACATGACCGAGTACAGAATCGGCGCCTCGTAGGGATTTCCATCGCATTCCGTTTGGATCTGTTCGCCGATCTGTTCCGCGGTATAGCGGGTAAATCCCGAGACGTTGGCCAGCATCCATTTCGTCTCGTCGCTCGGCTCTTCCTTGATCTTCCGGTACTCGGGCGTCCGGAACGCTTCCGCGTCCTCCGTCTCGTACACGGCCAGGAACTTGCCGCTGCCGATCTCGCGATATCTTCTCGCCCGTTCGAAGCCGGGCGCCTTCATGCGGATCGGAACGTGCTCGGTGTCATACCAGTCATGGAAGCGCCGCTCCCATTCCTCGGCGGGCGTCATCTCGGAGAAGAGAATCGTCTTCGCCATCTCCTCGCCTCCTTACATCCAGATTTTCAGGTTTTCCTGCACGACCTTCGTCGGCTTCTTCGGAGGCGGCGTATTGCGGCTAACGAGATATCTCAGTTGACCGCTAGTGAAGCAACCCGAGATCGCGGGCAAGTCTCCGTTCTTCATCGCGTCGAGCGCCCGGCCGGTCGTTCCGCCGAGCGGCGCGTCCACGATGAGCAGATCCGCGGGACGACCCTCTTCGAGAATGCCCGCGTCGAGCCCGTAGGCGAGGCCCACGTTGCCCGTAGCCGCGGCAATCAGCCATTCCGCCGGCAAATCCGTGAACGAAGCCAATTCGACCGCCGATTTCAGGACGGCTAGCGGCATCGTTCCCGTACCCGTCGGCGTGTCGCTCGCGATGAGGAGGCGTTGAAGCTGATCCGCCTCTTTCGCCAGCTTCGTCGCCAGCAGCGCCGACCTGAAATTGCCCGCCTGAACGATCTGCAGCGCGATGCTCGTCTCGCGAATGACCTTCTCGAGGTCGCCGTCGCTGAGCGCGGTCGGCCCGCCGTTCACGTGGCCGCTGACATCCGGCAGCATCGCCAGCAGGTCCTCCGCCGTAACGGGAGACGAGCCGGGAATGGAAGCTCCGCCCGTATGGCACATGACCTTGAAACCGTGCTTCTGGGCGTCCCTGACGATCTGGGACGCATCCTTCATCCTTGCGAAATTGCCGAATCCGGCTTTCGCGAGCCACACGCCTTGGCGCTTCAGCTCCTCGAAATCCTTTTCCGTCAAGCCGGGTTCGATGATCACGGAGCCGCCGTGGATCGTCATGCCTCCGGGCCGAAAATTCGAGAAGCAGCGCTGCGCCATCAGCGCCAACGCTTTTACGCCTTCCGGATCCTTAGGCCTCCCCGGGGCATGAACTTCGCTGGCGGTGATCGATCGGGTAATCCCCCCGTGCGTGTAGCTCTCCAGAAAATCGACCGTTTTCTGGCGCGGAGTATAATCCCCGAGCACGACGTGCACATGGGAGTCTATTAACCCCGGGACGATCGTCGAGCCGTTCGCGTCCGCGACGATCCCGCAATCCGTCAAGTCTACCCCTTGGCTTCCCATATAGGAAATAACCCCGTCTTCCATCACGATGCATTCCACGTCCGTGCGCGCGGCCTCCAATCGCCCCGTTACCACGGTACCCACGTTCACGATCGCCTGTTTCAAATGTGCAACTCCTCTCTTCGATGGAAATGAACCCCGGCTTCGGATCTGCATGTCAACCTATGTGATGTTACCTAACTTTCCCCCGCTTTTTATAGAAGCAATTAGCGTGCCAACTGCCCGTAATTATTAAATGTCATTTTGAATTTATAGACAATTTTCGCCCGAATGTGCTAGCATGGACAAGAAACTGTCGAAACATGAACCTAAGTATAGAATATCAGCGCTTCCAATTGGGCATTTTATGAAAACTTCAATGATTTACCAATCCATTTAATGTAATGTTATATGACATTTAGAAATGAATCAGACGAATCCGTCGACGACGCTCCCTTTGAATCGATTCGAAGAGCGGCCATCCTAGGCACAAGAAGCCGCTTCGCATAACAAAACCGAAATGTGAAGCGCTGTCATATCGCGGAATGCGGCAACCCGCGACTAGAAAGGAGACTCCTTCATGCAGATCGATATCCAGCTTTCGTCCCAGCAGCAATTAGGACTGAAATTGACGCCCGCCATGAAGCAGTCTATCGACCTCCTGCAGATGCACGCCGCCGATCTCGTTTCATATTTGCAAGATATCGCGGACGAAAATCCCATTATTGAAATCCAGAGCAAGCCGGCCTTCGACGCTTACGGATCGGTCTCGAGAAGATCGGCCTCTTTCGCGGGCGGGGAGGAGCCTTACGATCCGATCTCCGGCGCCGGATGCAGGGAAGAAACGCTCGAGATGCATCTCATTCGTCAGCTTCGGCTCTCGGGATATCCGCGCGACATCGTTCAAGCCGCCGCGTTCCTGGCCGGGAATCTGAACGAGGACGGCTACTTGGAAATCGATCTGATCCAGGCTTCGACGTTGGCCGACCGGCCCGTCGGCCTGATGATGAAGGCTCTGAACCTCTTGCAAAGCATGGATCCTCCGGGGGTAGGAGCCCGCAGCCTCGGCGAATGCCTGATTCTGCAGATTGAACGGGACGGCGATGCCCCCGCATTTTCCAAGCGAATCGTGCAAAGCCACTTTCAAGACTTGGCCGCGGGCAGAATCGGTTTGATCGCGAAAAAGCTGAAAACCTCGCCGGCCTCGGCGGAGAGAGCGGCGAATTATATCCGCTCGTTGAATCCTCGCCCCGGATTGGGCGCGTCTCGCGTTTCGCTACCGAGAGTGGTTCCCGACGCCGAGGTGATCGCCATCGGAAACCGCGTCGTCATTACGGTATTCGACGGCCATCTGCCGCGGATCCGGATCGACCGGAATTACGAGCTTCTGCTCCGAAGGGCGTCCGACGAGGAAGCCGCAAGCTACTTAAGAGAGAAGATCCGTCAGGCCCATGCCGTCATAAACGGCCTGAAGCAGCGCAAGACCACCCTGCTCCGGGTCGTCGAGGCCATCTATGAACGGCAGAAGGATTACTTCAGGTACGGGAACGCCGGTCTCCGTCCGCTTAGCCTCCGCGATATCGCCGCGCAGCTGGAGCTTCACGAATCTACGATCAGCCGGACCGTGCAGAACAAATTTCTTCAGACGTCCCACGGCGTCGTCAGCTTAAAATCGTTTTTCTCCGGCGGATTGTCCGATCTCGAAGGCCGACAGCTTTCTTCGCAGAAGGCGGTTATGCAGCGCATTAAGGAGCTGATCGACGGGGAGCGGAAAACGGCCCCGTACTCCGACAGCCGTCTCGCCGAGCTCCTGCAAGCGGAAGGCCTTCAGATCTCCAGAAGAACCGTCGCGAAGTACCGGGAGGAATTGAGAATTTTGTCGTCCGTCCTTCGCAAATCCCGTTCCTAACCGAAAAAGAAGGTCCCGCCACCCGGCTTTACGCCTTAGCGGAACCTTCTTTTAATTATTGCCGAGAAGCTTAGGCTACCTTATTGTAGGTCATAATCCAGATCGAGCCCGCGACGACCGTGAGCACGATGATCAAGCCTAGTATGAGGACCATCAAGTTCCAGCGCGGCTTGCCCTCTTCCTTCAGGTGCATGAAGTAGAACAGCTGTACGACGAATTGCAATACCGCCGTGCCGAGCAGCACGATGATCGTCGCCGTCCGTTCCAGCAAGCCGTTCATGACGACGACGAGCGGAATTATCGTCAGGACGAGCGACAGGACGAAGCCGGTGACGTAAGACTTCAGCGAACCGTGCGCTTCGCGGGACCCGTGATCGTCATGGGCACCGCGGTCGCCGGCGCCGTGATTCGTGTGCTGCGCCATCTTACATCACCCCCATCAGATAGACGATCGTGAAGACGAAGATCCACACGACGTCGAGAAAGTGCCAGTACAAGCTGACCATGTTGACCTTCCGCCGGGTGACGGAAGTGATCCCGTGGCGTCCGAGCTGAATCATGATCGCGATCATCCAGAAGGCGCCGATCGTGACGTGAAGTCCGTGCGTGCCGACGAGGGTGTAAAACGCCGACCACGACGCGCTCGTGGAGATCGCCGCGCCTTCGTGCACCAGCGTGACGAATTCGGAGATTTCGAGCGTCAGGAACGCCGCGCCGAGCACGACCGTAACGGCCAGCCAGCCGATCAGCCCCTTGCGGTCGCCCTTGTTCATGGCCAGCACGGCCAAACCGCTCGTGAAGCTGCTCGTCAGCAGGATGAACGTCTCCGCGATAACGCCCGGCATCTCGAACAATTCCGCGCCCGTCGGTCCTCCGGCCGTATTGCCGCTGAGCACCGCGTACGTGGCGAACAGCGTTCCGAACAAGATACAGTCCGTGATCAGGAAGATCCAGAAGCCCATCATGCGCAAGCCTTCCTGATCGTGATGTCCTTCGTGCCCGTGCCCGCCGGCGTGCGCCGTCGCGGCGACGGTACGGTTATCCGGCTTTGCCATTAGACAGCCCTCCCTGCAGCGGCTTCGGTGCGTTTGATTTCCTCGACCGGGATATAATAATCCGTATTGTAGTTGAAAGAATGCCACAACATGCATACGGCTACGCCGGCCAGGCCCGGAATGATCATCCACAGCCAATCCCACACGAACCCGAAGCCCGCCACGAAGAAGCAACCGGACATGATAATCGGAATCCCCGAGTTTTTGGGCATGTGGATCGGCTCGAGCGCGGGCTTCGGCCTTGGCGCTCC
>Ga0065721_10002592_pt1 | contig 10771 bp, 7 predicted proteins | sample Mesricmetagenome_FD_59108 | JGI IMG/M metagenome (GOLD analysis project Ga0065721, IMG submission 59108) | Mesophilic microbial community from rice straw/compost enrichment Sample: eDNA_1 v2 (version 2) | ecosystem: Engineered > Solid waste > Grass > Composting > Bioreactor | place: USA: Davis...
GACAATGCACCATTGGAAAGCCGGCCCGACGTGCTGACCTATACAGGTCGCGTCTTCACCAGCGAGCTGACCGTCATCGGGTCATGCCAGGTCACTCTGCACGCCCGCGCCAGCGTTCCTCACGCCGATTTCTTCGTCCGCCTCAACGACGTTGGCCCCGATGGCGTCTCGCGCAATATTTGCGATGGCTTCATCCGCGTGACGCCGGAAACGCCCCTCGATGAGAACGGGGCCTGGCGCCTGCCCATCCCGCTCCATGCCACCGCGCACAGTTTCCTGCCCGGCCACCGTCTGCGCCTCCTGATCGCCTCGGGCGCCCACCCACGTTACGCGCGCAACATGGGCACCGACGAGTCCATCAGTGTCGCGACGAGCATGGTGGCAAACGACATCGAGATTTTCCACGAAGGCACTGCCATCACCCTGCCGACATACCGGATCGACTAGCTACCACCGCTCCGCCCTCGGGCGCGTCCCGAGGGCCTAGCGACCAGTCTACCGCAGCCCAGGCTCGGATGGTCCTCTGATCCCGTCAGATGACGCTACCAGGGGTACGCTACTTGGCGTCCCGCTTGGCCGCCTCGCGCGCCTTTACCTTGCGCCGCGCCGCATGCAGCAGTGGCTCGGTATAGCCGCTCGGCTGATCCGCCCCATGCAGCGCCAGGTCCAGTGCCGCCTGGAACGCCACCGACTGGAAGTTCTCCGCCATCGGCCGGTAGAGCGGATCACCGGCATTCTGCTCGTCCACCACGGCAGCCATGCGCTCGAATACCGAGGTCACCTCGTCGCGGCTCACAAGGCCATGGCGCAGCCAGTTGGCGACAGCCTGACTCGAAATGCGGCAGGTCGCGCGGTCTTCCATCAGCCCCACATTGTTGATGTCCGGGACCTTCGAGCAGCCAACACCCTGCTGCACCCAGCGCACGACATAGCCCAGAATACCCTGCGCGTTGTTTTCCAACTCACGGGTGATCTCCTCCCGGCTGAGCGAGTACGGCGCCTGCACCGGCATCGAAAACAGGTCCGAAAGGCCCGGCAGCGCCTGATTGTGCCGGCGCTTCTGCGCCTCGAAAACATCGACCTGATGATAATGCAGCGCATGCAGCGTCGCCGCCGTCGGTGATGGCACCCAGGCGGTGTTGGCGCCCGAATTGGGGTGGCCGATCTTGGCATCCATCATCGCCGCCATGTCATCCGGGCGCGCCCACATGCCCTTGCCGATCTGGGCCTTGCCGGAGAACCCGCAGGCAAGGCCGATCAGCACGTTGCGGTCCTCGTAGGACGCAATCCAGCGCTCGGACTTGATCTCATCCTTGCGCAGCACCGCGCCCGCTTCCATCGATGTGTGGATCTCATCGCCGGTCCGGTCAAGGAATCCGGTATTGATGAAGAATACTCGCTGCCGCGCCTCATAGATCGCGGCCTTGAGGTTGGCCGAGGTCCGGCGCTCCTCGTCCATGATGCCGATCTTGATCGTATTGGGCTTGAGCCCGAGGAACCCTTCAACTGACGCAAAGATCGCGCAGGCAAAGGCCACTTCTTCCGGNCCATGCATCTTGGGCTTGACCACGTAGATCGCGCCGTTCCGCGAATTGCNGCCCTTGTCGTGCATGGCGCAAAGCGCGGTCACGGCGGCATCCATCAGGCCCTCGCCGATCGGCTTGCCATCAAGCAGCACCNCATCGGTGGTCATCAGGTGCCCNACATTGCGCACNAGCAGCAGCGAGCGGCCCTTGAGCACCAGTTCGTTGCCACTGACGTCCTNGTAAACCCGGTCCGNTTTGAGCTTGCGGGTGACCGTCTGGCCGCCCTTTTCGAACGTGTCNTCCAGCGTGCCGGTCATCAGGCCNAGCCAGTTGCGGTAAACGCCGACCTTGTCCTCGGCATCCACAGCCGCCACCGAATCCTCGCAGTCCTGGATTGTGGTCAGCGCCGCCTCGACAATCACGTCACTCAAGCCCGCCGCATGCGCTGCGCCTATGGGGCTCTTGGGATCAATCACCAGAACCACATGCAGCCCATTGTGCCGCAGCACGATCTCGCCGCTCTCTTGGGTACCGCCATAGCCGACAAAGGCACCGGGATCACGCAAACCCGTGCGGCCTGCTGCAGTATCGGCCACGAAAACCCGCTGCTCACCGTCTATGATGACGTGATAGCCCGTCACATCCCTATGGCTGCCGGCGGCCAGCGGAAAGGCGTCGTCGAGGAACTGCGCGGCCCGCGCCACCACGGCCGCACCGCGGACCGGATTATACCCCGTCCCTGGTGCCAGATCGCCATCGCGGGCGATGACATCGGTGCCATAGAGGGCGTCATACAGCGACCCCCACCGGGCGTTGGCGGCATTGAGCGCATAGCGTGCATTACTGACCGGCACGACCAGCTGCGGTCCGCAAATGCTCGATATTTCCGGGTCCAGCCCTTCGGTCTCGATGCTGAAATCAGCCGGCTCGTCCACCAGATAGCCGATGTCTTTGAGGAAGAATTCATATCCCTGGGGATTATTGGCGACCGGACCATATTTGCGGTGCCAGTCATCGATCCTGGCCTGCAGGTCGTCGCGCTTGGCCAGCAGCCGCGCATTGGTCGGCACGTGCTCGCGCGCCAGATTGGCCAGCCCATCCCAGAACTGCTCCGCCGATACCGGCAGTCCGGGCAGGGCTTCCTTCTCGACAAAGTCGACAAGCAATGGGTGCACGGACAGGCCGGATTTGGTCAGATAGTCGGTCATGGGAAGCCTTCTCAAATGAATCTGGCGTGATCTCCCGCGCCGTCACCACCCGGTCGGGCCGGGCATTGACGAAGACCGGAAGGTCCCGTCTCGAAAGTAAAGACGCGGGGAAGTTAGTGCAGCGCTGGCGGCCTCACAACCCGCCTAAAGTCGACTTCGCCCTTGCGCCGGCAACATAGACTTCAGCAATTGCCCGATCATCGCCCAATGTCTGTAGCAAGAACAGTTCTTCAGCCAGCGAGCTCATCGTCGCCTGCCGCATGCGCATCGTCGGCGTGGCCCCCGCATCGAGCACGATCAGGTCCGCCGCCCGGCCCGGCGCAATCGAACCGATTGTATTTTCCAGCCCCAGCGCCTCGGCATTGCCGCGCGTGGCCATGTGGAACGAGGCAAAGGGGTTGAGCCGCTGCCCGCGCAATTGCAGCACCTTGTAGCCCTCGTCGAGCGTACGCAGCATCGAGACGCTGGTGCCCCCGCCGATATCGGTGGCAATGCCCACTCGCACCCCATGCTTTTCCAGCCGCTCACGGTCGAACAGCCCTGACCCCAGGAACAGGTTCGATGTCGGGCAGAACACTGCCACAGCGCCGGTCTCGGCCAAAACAGCCGTCTCGCGATGGTTGAGATGAATGCAGTGCCCCAACAGCGTCTTGCGGCCCAATAGCCCGTAATCCTCGTAGATGCCGGTATAGTCCCTGGCATCCGGATAAAGCTCCATGGAGTAAGTGATCTCGGCGTCGTTTTCGCTGAGATGGGTCTGCACATAGCAATCCGGATACTCGCCCACCAGAGCCTGCGCGGCCTCCATCTGTGCTGGCGTCGAGGTGATGGCAAAGCGCGGCGAGATCGCATAGAGAGCCCTCCCTCGCCCATGCCATCTGGCGATCAGCGCCTTGCTGTCGTCGTAGCTCGATTGCGCCGTATCACAGAGTCCCTCGGGCGCATTGCGGTCCATCATCACCTTGCCGCCGACCATCAGCATGTTGCGCCGCTGCGCCTCGGCAAAAAACGCGTCCACCGAACGCGGATGACTGGAGCAATAGGCCACCGCCGTCGTCGTTCCGTGCCGGATCAGCGCGTCATAAAAGTCGACCGCGACAGCATCGGCGTGCCCCTGCTGGGAGAACTTCTGCTCCTCGATGAAGGTATAGCTATTGAGCCATTCCAGCAGCGATCCGGCATAGGCCGCCATCATCTGGCTCTGCACATAGTGCAGATGCAGGTCGATGAAGCCAGGCATGATCAGATGCGGTCGATGGTCGATCACCATGGCCCNCNCCACTTCCGNCTCGGAATAGTCGCCGACGGCGGTGATCTGCCCGTCTTCGATGCTGACGGCCCCATCCTCGAGATAGAGATAGCTCTCGGCGTCATCGAGGCCCTGCGGCGCGCGATGAAAGCTCAATACGCGTCCCCGCAGGATCGTCCGGCTCATGAGCCTGATCCCTCGCGATACCACTCCACCAGCAATGCCCGCTCCGCCTCGGTCATGCCGGTGACATTGCCCGGCGGCATGGCGTGGCTCCAGCCCGCCTGGATGGCGATTTCATGCGCATGGTTGGCTATGGCCACGTCATTATCGAGAATGACATTCTTGGGGGCCTGGTAGACGCCCTCCCACACCGGCTCGGGCGTGTGGCACATGGCGCAGCGCGTCTGCACGGCAAGGCTGGCTGCGGCGAAATGTTCGGTCTGCATGAAGCGCTCACCGGTCGCCGTGACCAGTGTCTCGCCGTCCGCAGTGGGCAATTTCGGCCCGGTGGAAAGCCAGGCGATAACCAGCATCAGGATCACGGCGACGGCCCAGGTCCAGTGCGGATTGCCCTTTCGTGCGTGGCGTGTGTTGAAGTAATGGCGGATGACCACGCCCACCAGGAAGATCAGCGAGGCGATGATCCAGTTCCACTGCGTCGCAAAGGCCAGCGGATAGTGGCTCGAGAGCATGAAGAAGATGACGGGCAACGTCAGGTAGTTGTTGTGCAGGCTCCGCTGCTTGGCGATCTTGCCGTATTTCGCATCCGGCACCCGGCCGGCTTTGAGGTCGCCCACCACGATCTTCTGGTTGGGGATGATGATCATGGCGACATTCGCCGTCATGATGGTCGCGGTGAACGCGCCCATATGCAGCATTGCCGCCCGCCCGGTGAAAAGCTGCGTATAGCCCCAGCTCATGGCGACGAGGATCGCGAATAGCACCAGCATCAGCCCGGTGGTCGACTGGCCGATGGGCGACTTGCACAGCGTGTCATAGAGCAACCAGCCCAGCACGATCGAGCCGGCCGACAACAGGATTGCCACCCAGTTGGGCACATCGAGCACATTGCGGTCGATCAGGAACAGGTCGGCGCCCACATAGTAGAGCAGCACCAGCAGCATCGCGCCCGACAGCCAGGTCGAATAGCTCTCCCATTTGAACCAGGTCAGATGTTCGGGCAGGAATTCCGGTGCGACCAGGTATTTCTGGATGTGGTAGAAGCCACCGCCATGCACCTGCCACTCTTCCCCATGGGCCAGCGGCGGCAGGCTCGGCGTCTTGCGCAGCCCCAGATCGAGCGCGATGAAATAGAAGGATGATCCGATCCAGGCGATCGCGGTCACCACATGCAGCCACCGCGCGGCGAACATCGCCCATTCGTACAAGATTGCGTAGTCGGCCATCCGGCCCCTCCTTGTTCCTCTCCCCTCGGGGAAAGGGTGGATCGGGCGTAGCCCGAGACGGGTGAGGGGGATCCGTCCAGGAACTCAGCGGGTGTGGCAGCGTCCCCCTCATCCGGCGCTGTGCGCCACCTTCTCCCCATGGGGAGAAGAATGGGCCGGCGAACCGCCGGCCCCAAGCCCTGTCGGCCGATTACGCCGGCGGGTTCACGCCTTCGACATACCAGTCCATGCTGAGCAGCTCGGCATCGGTCATGACNACGCCGGCAGGCACGCGCTCNANGCCGGTATGGTCCTTGATCGGGCCGGTGAAAATATGGAACGAGCCGTCGATCTGGCCCAGGCGGACCTTTTCGGCATCGGCAACGACATCGGCCGGAACCTTCTCGTGGTAGGGGCCCATTTCCACGACGTTTTCCTTCAGGCCTTCCCAGGTATCGCCGGGGGTCCAGGTGCCATCAAGGACAGCCTTGGCCGAAGCCAGGTAGTGCGGACCCCAGTTGTCGATGATCGCAGTCAGCTGGGTTTCAGGAGCAAACTCACTCATGTCGGCACCCTGGCCGAAGCCGCCGACAATGCCACGCTCGGCGGCAACCTGCAGGGCAGCCGGGCCGTCGGTGTGCTGGGCGATGATATCCATGCCCTGGTCGATCATGGCGCGGGCAGCATCAGCTTCCTTGGCCGGGTCGTTCCAGGTCGAGATATAGACCGGGGTCACGGTGAAGTCGGGGTTGATGCGGCGGCCGCTGAGAGCCAGGGCGTTGATGCCCATCACCACTTCCGGGATCGGGAAGGAGCCGATATAGCCAGCCTTGCCAGTCTTGGACATGTGGCCGGCAATGGTGCCACAGACGGCGCGGCCTTCATAGAAGCGGGCATTGTACAGGCCCACATTCGGGGCGCTCATGTAGCCGGTGGCGTGCTCGAAAGCGATATCCGGGAACTGCTCGGCCACCTTGATGACCGAGTCACCAAAGCCGAAGCTGGTCGCGAAGATCAGCTTGCAGCCCTGCTGGGCCAGTTCGCGCAGCACGCGCTCGCAGTCCGGACCTTCCGGCACGTTCTCGACATAAACGGTCTCCACCGCATCGCCGAGCTGTTCCTCGACATAGAGGCGACCCTGGTTGTGGGCGTAGTTGTAGCCATTGTCATTGATCGAGCCGACATAGACGAAGCCGATCTTGAGCTTCTCGGCCTGACCGAAGGCGGTGCCACCGAGAAGCGGCAGGGTCAGGGCGGCGCCGCCCACCTTGATAAAACCACGACGTGAAAGGGTCATCTGATCTCTCCTGAATGACGAACCTGTTGCTTGAGGTGGTCGTTCATCGCCACCTCAATTGCTGGGCATGAACGGCCTGCCAAGGCAGGCCGGTGCATTGGTAGACGCGTCGCGGCGCAGGGAAATCAACACCAGCACCACGATGGTTGCGAGATAGGGCATTGCCGCCCAAAGTTCGGACGGGATGACCGACAGGGGGCCACCACCCGCCTTGGCATAGAGCTCCATGGTCATGACCAGACCGAAGAGATAGGCCCCCGCCAGCAGGCGGAACGGCTTCCAGCTGGCAAACACGACAAGCGCCACCGCAATCCATCCCCGCCCGGCCGTCATTCCCTCGGCCCATTGCGGCGTCAGCAGCAGCGGGAAGCAGGCCCCGGCAAGCCCAGCCATCGCCCCGCCAAACATGATGGCGAGGTAGCGCACGCCGATGACCGAATAACCAATCGAGTGGGCCGACAGGTCGTTCTCGCCCACGGCGCGCAGGATCAGGCCGGCGCGGGTCTTGTGCAGGAAATACCAGACGGCAACGACCATGACAAAGGAGAGGTAGACCGGGAACGAATACCCGAACAGCACTCGTGCAATGCCGTGATCCGCTATGGCTGCCGGGAAGAGGTCTCCCATCAACTGCACCGGTCGCGCCGAATAGGACGACCCCGCAAGCGCTGAAAAGCCGGTACCGAAAATGGTGAGCGCCAGGCCCGTCGCGGTCTGGTTGGCAGAGAGCGATAGCGTCAGGAAACCGAAGATCAGCGATGCAGCCAGTCCTGCACCCGCCCCGCAAAGCAGNGCCAGATAGGGGTTGCCAATGTGGAACTGNACCACGAAGCCNGAAATGGCCCCGATGAGCATCATGCCNTCGACACCCAGATTGAGCACNCCGGAGCGCTCCACCACCAGCTCGCCAAGCGCNGCCAGCAGGATCGGGGTTGCNGCACCAACAACAGTGACGATGATCGCGATAGTCAGGTCCATCATGCCGCTCCCGCTGCACTGGTGTGCTGCACCCTGCGGATGCGATACTTGACCAGCAGATCACCAGCCAGGACCAGGAACAGCATCATGGCCTGGAAGATCCCGGTTGCTTCGTCCGGCAGGCCGATCGTTGTCTGCGCCACGGCGCCACCCACGAATGTCACCGCCATGACAATCGCCGCGATGATCACGCCGATCGGATGCAGTCGACCAAGGAAGGCCACGATAATGGCGGTGAACCCGTAATTCGCCGGGAAGCCCGGCACCATACGCTGGAACGGCCCGGCCACTTCAAGCATGCCGGCCAGCCCGGCAAGCCCGCCGCTGACCAGCAGGGCCAGCCAGATCGTCTTGTTTTCCGAAAACCCGCCATAACGGGCTGCATGCGGTGCAGCCCCTACTACGCGCATGCGATACCCGAACACGGTTCGGCTCATGACGAACCAGGCGATCAGCGCCACGATGATGGCAATCGGCACGCCCGAATGCACGATCGTGCCCTCGATGAGGGTGGAAAGCCGGGCATCCTCGGCAAAGCGCCGCGTCTGCGGAAAGCCGATGCCCATCGGGTCCTTCCAGGGCCCGCGGATCAGGTAGAATATCAGCTGCACCGATGCATAGGTCAGCATCAGGCTGGTGAGGATCTCGTTGACGTTGAGTCGCGTCTTGAGGAAGGCCGGAATGGAGGCATAGGCCATGCCCGCGGCGGTGCCCGCAAGCATCATCAGCGGCAAGATCCAGAAGCCGCCCATCCCATGGGTGGCCAGCGCCACCCCGGTCGCGGCCAGCCCGCCCATGATATATTGCCCCTCGGCACCGATGTTCCACACATTGGCGCGATAGGCGATGGAAAGACCCACTCCGATGATGATCAGTGGCGCCGCCTTGATGGCCAGGTCCTGCCACTTCAGCGGATTGAGCAGCGGCGTGAAATAGATTTCCCGCACCGCGCCGATCCCGTCATAGCCGATCAGCGAAAACAGCAGCGCCCCCAGAACCATGGTCAGAACCACGGCAGCAAGGGGCGCGATGTAGAGCATCAGCCTGGACGGCTCGGGACGCTTTTCCAGACGAAACTGCATCAGGCCGCCTCCATCCCGTCATGAACGCCGCCCATGAGCAAGCCGATCTCCTCTATACTGATCTCGGACACGGGACGTGCCGCGCTCAGGCGGCCCATGTTGATCACGGCCAGCGTGTCCGCCAGGGCCCGCAATTCGTCAAGGTCCTGGCTGATCACCACGATTGCCGAGCCGGCTGCTGCCAGGTCGACCAGCGCCTGGTGGATCGCCGCCGCCGCACCAGCGTCCACGCCCCAGGTCGGCTGGCTCACGACCAGCACCGAGGGTTTCTGCAGGATTTCGCGCCCCATGATGTATTTCTGGAGGTTGCCGCCCGACAGCGAACCAGCCGTCGATGCCGGCCCCAGCGCCTTGACGGCAAAGTCCGCGATCACCCGGCCGGTATAGGTTTTGGCCGCGCCCGAATTGATCAGGCCCATGACCACCATGCCCAGCCGGTCACGCGCCGTCAGAACCGAATTGTCGCTCAGGGTGAACTCACTCACCGCTGCATGACCATTGCGTTCCTCCGGCACGGCACACAGCCCCTGCCGCCGCCGGGCCGTCGTGTCCATGTTACCGATCCCAAGCCCGTCAATGGTGATCGCGTCACGGTCGTCGCTGCGGATTTCCCCGCTCAGCGCGTCCAGCAGGGCATTCTGCCCGTTGCCCGCCACACCAGCGATCCCGAGGATCTCCCCGGTCCGAACGGTAAAACTCACATTATCGACCGGAACATCAAAATGACCGGCCTTTAAGGTTGACAGTCTGTTAACCACAAGCTTCGGCGCACCGAAGGTTCGACCCTCGACCTTGACGATATCCCGGAGGTTCGACCCGATCATTTTCTCGGCCATGGACCGGCTGGTTTCCTGCTTCGGGTCGCAGGTATCCACCAGCTTGCCGCCGCGCAGGATTGTGGCTGTATCGCACAAGGCTTTGATTTCATGGAGCTTATGTGAGATGTAGAGGATCGAGCAGCCATCCGCGGCCAGCTTGCGCAGCACGGTGAAGAGCTGATCCACCTCCTGCGGCGTCAAGACCGAAGTCGGCTCATCCATGATCAGCAATTGCGGATTGAGCAGCAAAGCCCGAACGATTTCAATGCGTTGGCGCTCACCCACCGACAGCGTCGCCACCGTCCGGTGTGGGTCCAGCATCAGCCCATAGGTCGTCATGACCTCGCGGATGCGGGCCTCAAGCTCCCGCGCCGGGATTTTGGCATCCATGCCCAGCGCGATATTCTCAAGCACCGTCAGCGCTTCAAACAGCGAAAAGTGCTGGAAAACCATGCCGATACCAAGCCGCCGCGCGGCTTTCGGATTGGGCACGCTGACCTTCTCGCCGTTCCAGTAGATGTCGCCGGCGTCGGGCTGCATGATCCCGTAGATCATCTTCACCAGCGTCGACTTGCCCGCGCCATTTTCCCCCAGAAGGGCGTGGATTTCGCCCGGCTTGACGGCAAACGACACGTTGTCATTGGCCAGAACGCCTGGAAATTGCTTGGTAATGCCGCTTAATTCGAGCCGATTGGGCATATCAGATTCCACTGGCCAACCCCTTCCTGAAGGGGATGGACCTTTGCCCGACCGAGACTTCCCGTCCCCCAATCTGGACCATAACTTCAGCCGCCGCCAGTGCCGCAATAACCGCCGGACGTTTATCCCCAAGCCCTTGCGCACCAATAGGTAAAACGAGGCGGGAAAGTGCCTCCCTGGTCCCGCCCTGCTCCAGGTACCAGCTGGCGAACCGTGCACACTTGGTCTTCGACCCCACCATGCCGACATAGGGGCTATCGATGCGCGCCAGCGCTTCCTGAGCGATCAGGAAATCCAGCGCATGGTCATGGGTAAGAATGATATAGGCGCTACCCTCAGGCGCTGCCCGGACCACCGCTTCCGGCATGGCGACCCGGCGATGCGCAATGCCGGGAGGCAGCGCATTGAGTTCTTCCTGCCGTGTATCGACAACCTCAAGCCTGACCGGCATGAGCGACAGGATTTGCGCCAGCACGCGGCCGACATGTCCCGCCCCGAACACATAGACATGCGCCTCCGATTCCTG
>Ga0065721_10052981_pt1 | contig 10767 bp, 7 predicted proteins | sample Mesricmetagenome_FD_59108 | JGI IMG/M metagenome (GOLD analysis project Ga0065721, IMG submission 59108) | Mesophilic microbial community from rice straw/compost enrichment Sample: eDNA_1 v2 (version 2) | ecosystem: Engineered > Solid waste > Grass > Composting > Bioreactor | place: USA: Davis...
GCGCCGGCCGCGAGCGCGGTCAGCACCGCGATGCGCCGCCACGGCCGGGACGCTCGCGGGGCGGCGGGAGACGTCGCCGGCATGCCCGTGCCGAAGCGCTCGCGGAGGGTCAGCCAGAGCAGCAGCGGCGCGCCGAGGAGCGCGGTCGCCGCGCCGGTCGGGGCGAGGTCGGAGAAGCCGTCGCCGAGGAGTTGCACGGCGCTGTCGGTGATCGACAGCAGCACGGCGCCGGCGACGGGCGCCGCGAGCAGCATCCGCCGTGTCGTCCGCGCGCCGGCGGCGCGGGCGAGGGCGGGCGCAGCAAGACCGACGAAGCCGATGATGCCGACCTCGGCTGTCACGCTCGCAGCGAGCCAGACCGCAAGACCGATGACGGCGAGGCGCGTCGTGACGAGCGCGACGCCCAGGCCGCGCGCGCTCGCATCGTCGAGGCCGATGACGGCGAGCGGCCGCAGCAGCAGCGCGGCTGCGCCGAAGCCGGCGGCCAGCCGTGGCGCGAGCGCGAGCGCCGTGTCCCAGCTCTGCTGGTGGAGGGCGCCGGCCCCCCAGATGAAGAGCGACATGACGTAGTCGCCCTTCGCAAGGACGATGGTGGCGCTGAGCGCAGCACAGATGAGCGACACCACCATGCCCGAGAGGACGACGACCACGGGATCGAGGCTCCGCCGCCAGCCGAGCCCGAGCACGATGCCGAGGGCGCCGATCCCTCCGGCGAGCGCCACACCTTCGCGCGAGAGAGCGAGGAGCGTCGGTGCGAAGACGGTGGCGGCAGCGAGCGCAAGCTGCGCGCCCGAGGCGATGCCGAGCGTCGACGGATCGGCGACCGGATTGCGCAGCACGCGCTGCAGCAGCATGCCGGAGAGGCCGAGCGCGGCGCCCGCGATCAGCGCCGTCACGGCTCGCGGGACGAGGCTGTGCCACAGGAGAACGGTTTCGAGAGCGCCCGCGGCATCGCCCGGCAAGGGTGGGCGTGTCGTGACCACGGCGCCGAAGAGGAGGGGCGCGGCGGCGATCGCGAGGAGCCACAAGGCGGGAATCGGGCGGCTGCCGCGCCGAAAGGCGAGGGCGAGGTCAGCCATGGCCGCGTGCCTCCGCGTCGGACAACGCGCTTGCCAGGAGGCGCCCGAAGCGCCGTGCCGCCGGCAGGGCCCCGTAGGGATTGATCGGCCCGAGCCGCAGCACCCGCCCCGCGCGCACGTTCGGCAAGGCGTTCCAGAAGGCGCTGCGGGCGAGGACGCGGTCCGCATCGGGCGGTGTCGGCGCGATGAGCACGATCCACGCGTCCGGCACGCGCGCGAGCGCCTCGAGCCCGACGGGCGCCATGGCCGAGTAGCGGGTCCCGTCGCTCCAGGCATTCGCGATGCCGAGACGCCCCAGCACCGCGCCGAACATGCTGTCGGCGCCGAAGGCGCGGAAATGGCGGGCATCGCCGAGATTGATCGGCATGACCGGCCGGCCGCCGGCGCCGGCGACGACATCGGCGATGCGGGCGAGCTCGTCCTCCGTCCCGGTGACGTAGCGCTGCGCCTTCTCGTCGACGCCGAGCCTTTCGCCGATGCGGCGCGTCATGGCGAGGGCCGCCTCGAACGGGCGCTCGCCGGGCGCGTAGACCGAGAAGCGCTCGACGGGCGCGATCCGGGCGAGACGCGGTTCGCTCGCCGCATAGAAGTTCGAGCTGAAGATGAGATCCGGGGACAGGAGCTGCAGCAGCTCGTAATTGACGGTGCCGCGCAGGCCGAGGTCGGCCACCTCTTGGGGCACGGCCGGTTCCACCGCAATGGAGCGGAACTGGACGAGCTCCGTGGCCGCGACGGGGGTGACGCCGAGTGCGAGCAGCGTCTCCAGCACCGCCCAGTCGATCGTCGCAACGCGCGGCGGCAAGGTGCCGGCGTAGGCGCGCGGCGCGGCAAGGAACGCCGCGAGGCCGGCGAGGAGAAGCCGCCGGTCGGGGCCGATCCGTTTCACGATCCGCCCTCCGGTCCGTCGGCTGCACGGCAGCGCAACACGGCGTCGGTCCGTGGATCGGGGATCCGCGGACCGCGTGCTGCCGTTTGCCGTACGCCGGGTGCTACCATCGATAGTTCGCCGAGAGGGTGATGGTGCGGGCATCGCCATAGGCGCAGCCCGAGATGCCCTGGCAGGATTTGACGTATTCCGTGTCGAAGAGGTTCGACACGTTGAGGGCGACGCCCCAGTTGCCGCGGTTGTAGCGGATCGCGGCATCGACGAGCGTCGCCGCGGGCACCTTGAGCGTGTTCTCGTCGTCGACCCAGGAGGAGCCGACATAGCGCACGCCGGCGCCGAAGCTGAGCCCGGCGAGGGGCCCCTGGGTCAGCGTGTAGTCGAGCCAGCCCGAGGCCATCACCTCCGGCACGATCATAGGCGTCTTGCCGATGCGCGCCGGCCGCGTGTCCTTGGTGATCTCGAGATCGTAGGCGGTCACCGCGGCGATGGCCCTGAGGTTCTCGGTGATGTTCGCCTTGGCCTCGAGCTCGAAGCCCGTCGAGGTGACCTCGCCGAGCTGCTGCTGCGCGAAGGCGTTGACGGGCGTCGGCGCGGGCGTGACCACATTCTCCTTGACGATATGGAAGACGGAGGCGGTGATCAGGGCATCCATGAAGCCCGGCCGGTACTTGACGCCGCCTTCGACCTGCCAGCCGGTTTCCGGCTTGAAGGGATCGGCCGGGCCCCCGGTGAGGTTGGGGCTCGCGTCGAAGACCGGGTTGAAGAAGCTCGCCACGCTCACATAGGGCGTCAGGCCGCTGTCGAATTCGTAGGCGAGGCCGGCGCGGCCGCTGAAGGCCGTCTCCCGCTTGTCGTAGGTCGGCGAGAAGAGGAGGCCCGGCGCGCTGACGGACGTCTTGTGCGCGTAGTCGTAGCGGCCGTTGAAGGTGGCGAGCCAGCCGCCGCCGAAGCGGATCTGATCCTGCACATAGACGCCGAGCTGGTGGTGCTTGAGAGTCTGGTCGAGATAGATGCCGGCCAGCCCCTGCGGCGCGCCATAGACGGGATTGGTGACGCTGATCGGCGTCGCCCCGCCCGAGGCCTGGGTGTGATCGATGCGGAAGTACTTGTAGTCGAGGCCCAGGAGCAGTGAATGGGCGAGGGGCCCGGTGTCGAACTCGCGCTGCAGCCGGTTGTCGATGGTGAAGGTGTCGGCCGTCGTGCGCTCCTGGAAACCGGTGCGGTAGAGCAGCCAGTCCGGCGGCAGGGGCTCGAAGCGATTGCCGAAGGGCGCGTCGGGCCCGTAATAGCCATAGCCGTAGGGGCCGATCTGCGAGCCCTTCATGCGGCCGTAGCGGGCGCTCTGGGAGAAGGTCCAGCTGTCGAAGCTGTGGCTGAACTCGTAGCCGGCCATGATCTGGCTGCGCTTCTGGTCGTCGAGCGAGGGCTCGCCGAAGAAGGCCTTGCGGCGGATCTTGCCGAAGGGCGCGTCGACCACCGTGCCGACGTAGGGCAGGAAGCCGCCGCCGACATGCACCTGGTCGAGCGCCGAATAATAGCCGTAAAGCGTCAGGCGCGTCGCCGCATTGGGCTGATAGGTGATCTGCGGCATGACGGCGCCCTGCAGATCCTCGGAATAATCCGTGAACTGGTCACCGCCGGCGATGCGTCCGGTGATGCGGGCGCTCCACACGCCGGTCTTATCGGCCATGCCGACGTCGAAGCCGGCATAGGCGTTGCCCCAGTTGTTGATGCCCGCTTCGAGAAGCCCGAAATTGCGGCCGTTCGGCCGCTTGCTGACGAGATTGACGATGCCGCCGGGGTTGCTGCCCCCGTAGAGCACGGAGGCGGGCCCCTTCAGCACCTCGATGCGCTCGAGCACGAAGGGATCGATCTGGAAGCCGCCGAAGCCGAAGCCGAAGAGCTGCAGGCCGTCGAGGAAGACGCCGGTCTGCGTCGCCTGGAAACCGCGGATGAAGAACCAGTCGGTATCGGGATCGGGCCCGAAGGGCTGGGCTGCGACACCGGCCGTATAGCGCAGCGCTTCGTCCACCGAGAGGGCGTTGCGGTCGTCGAGCTCCTGCCGGCCGATCACCGAGACGGCCTGCGGGATGGCGGTGATGGGCGTGTTCGCCTTGGAGCCCGTGGCGCTCGCCTCCGGCACGTAGCCGTGCACCGGCGCGGTCGGCGACTGGCCGGTCACCTCGACCGTATCGAGTTCGATGGTCGGCCCGACCTCTCCGGCCATTTGCGCGAATGCGGCCGTCGAGCACAGCATCGAAGCAGCAACCGTGACAGTAAAGCAAGAACGCATGTTCGCCCCGTACCACTAATCGTCGCGGACCAGAAGGTTTCCGTCAGCGGAATCTCTAATTTGGAATTGATCTAGTCTGCGCGTGTCTGTCGCGCCGGCTGCATAGCAGCTTGATTTTCTGCGGGATTGATCGTTCTTGTCGGGCGTTGAATGATCCTGATGCGGTCGCCATCGGCTTTAGCCGAAGCGACACGAGTGAGCGGCGGGTGGAGAGTCCATGACCTTGCAGCCGGGCATGACATCGGTGCGCCAGGGAGTTTCGGTGGTCGGAGGGCTGAAGTGCCGCGCCTGGCGCGGGCTCGTCGCCGATCTCTGGCAGGCCGAATGCGCCCCCGGGGCACGGGGTCACTATGTCTCGCCGCATCCGCGCATGTTCATCGTGCTCGACCGGGCGGGGGGCGACTTCGAGACGCGGCTTCGTCCCGATGCGCCCGGGCGGCGGAGCGGGCAGGGGGCGTTGAGCTACATCCCCGCCGGGGTCCCCGTCTGGGGCCGCACCGAGGGAGCGCTGTCGATCCGCCACCTCGACATCCATTTCGATGCCGAGCAGCTCGCCGAGCGCCTGGCGACGCGCCTCGATCCGGGCGTCCTTGCCGAGCCGCGCATCATGTTCGCCGACGAGCGGATGCTGATGCTCGCACGGCTCATCGCCGAGGAATGCGCCGCACCGCAAGCCCGGCACGACCTCTATGGCGAGGGGCTCGCCATCGCCCTGCTGATCAGCCTCTTCGCGCTCGAGCAGCCGGAGCCGCGCCGGCACACGCCGCTCGCCGGCTGGCAGCTGCGCCGCGTGACCGACTACATCACCGCCAATTGCGCCCGCAGCATCCGCCTGCAGGAGCTCGCCGAGCTCGTGGGCCTGTCGCAATCCTATTTCAGCCACGCCTTCAAGGCGGCGACCGGCCTGCCGCCCCACCAGTGGCAGATGCAGGCGCGCGTGCGTCGCGGGCAGGACCTCTTGGTCCGTGGCGACCGCCCGCTGAGCAGCATCGCCGCGGAGACCGGCTTTTCGGACCAGGCCCATTTCACCCGTGTCTTCCGCCGCTTCGTCGGCGTCACACCGGCCGCCTGGCAGCGCGAGCACCGCGCCATGCGGCCGGCTGCCGAGCGGTAGGGCGCTGCCCTAGAAGGTCGCCTTGACGCCGGCGTAGAAGCCGCGCCCGTCGCCGGGCAGGAAGGCGGCCTGGTCGGAACGCGCCTGATCGACGATCAGCGTCGAGGAGGCATAGGTCTTGTCGAAGAGGTTGGTGATCTCGCCGAAGACCGTGAAATGGTCGTTGATCCTGTATTCCGAGCGCAGGTCGACGACGGCGTAGGGATCGGCGAACAGGGTGTTCATGTTGTCGACCGGCGTCTTCTCCGGTGACCACCTGACCGCTGCCTGGACGGTCCAGTCGTCGAGCAGCCAGTACTGGAGCGCGGCATTGACGAGATGGCGCGGCGCGCCGGCGAGGCGGTTGTTGCCCCTGACCGGATCGTCGTCGAAGCGGAAGTCCTGGTACGTATAGGCGAGGCGCAGGGCGAGGCGATCCACGAGCTGCGCGCCGAGCCCCAGCTCGATCCCGAAGTGCCGCGTCCGGTCGGCGTTCATCGCCCCGAGCGACGCTCCCGTCTCGTCCCGCAGGCTGAGGAGTTCGTTCTCGACGGCGGAATAATAGGCGACGGCGTCCCAGTTGAGCTTGCCGAAGCGTCCGCGCCAGCCGGCCTCGACCGTGGTCGCGGTCTGCGCCTTGAGCGCCGGGGTGCTGAAGACCGCGGCCGCCAGCATCGGGTTGGCAGGATTGGGACGGCCCGGGCTGCTGTTCGGCGTGCCGTTGACCGTCGCCAGCAGGTCGTCGTGCGTCGGCGGCTCGAAGCTGCGGCTGACCGCGGCGAAGAAGGTCTGGTCGTCGTCGGTGCGATAGCTCAGCGCGAGGCTCGGGCTCCAGCCACTGTAGGAGCGCGCGTAGCTGGTGCTCGTCGTCGCCACCGCGCCGCCGGGCAGCAGCATCGTTGGTCTCGCAGGATTGTAGGCGATCGTCGGGCGGGTCGGCCGGTCGTACCTGTCGTGGTTGTCGCGCGTTGCATGGGCGTAGGAGAGCGCGGGCGACAGCGTCAACGCGTCCGACAAGGGCAGGTTGAGGCCGGCGTGCAGCGACAGGGTCGTGGCGTCGAGGCGGCTGTCGCCGAATTGCGCGCCGGCCGCTCCCGACTGGTTGATGTAGTTCTTCCGGTCTGCGGAGCCGACGGCATATTGCGCCGTGGCCTCGAACAGCGGCAGAAGTGCGGTGTCGTCCGGCTTGTAGGCGTAGCGGGCGACGCCCGTGAAGTCGCCGCCGCGCGTCACCCGCACGCCCGACGAGATCGGAAAGCGGAAGGTGTCGTCGGTATAGGTGAAGCCGGCCGCAAGGTCGAAGACATGGGCGCCGAAGGTCGCCGTCGTGCGCGATCCGATGAGGAACTGGCTGGCGTCGCGCCGGGGCCTGTCCCGCGCCACGTTCGGTCCGGGATTGATCGCCCCGGCCGGGGTGACCGTGGGGCCGCGGGAGACCTGCCTGGGGTCGGCCTTCATCGCATCCTTCGTCAGGGGACCGGGCACGTCGAAGCCGAGATCGGTGTAGCCGGCGAAAAAGCGCGTGGTGACATTGTCCGACAGCGCGACGCCGACATTGCCGCCGATGCTGACCCTTTCGGAGCTGTTGTAGGTGCGGAAGCCGTCGCGGCGACCGATGTCGAACTGGAACACGCCGTCCAGCCGGTTGGCGGCGAAGCCCGCCTGGCCGAAAACGCCGAGTTGCCCGAAGCTTCCCCCGCTCGCGGTGAAGCGCAGCCCGGGCGCCTCGATGCCGGTCGGCGACACGAAATTGAGCGCCCCGCCGAGCACCGTCGCCCCGAGCCGGTTGGCGAGATAACCGCGGTAGACCTCGATGGACCGGGCCTGCTGCGGATTGGCGAAGCCGACGATGTAGGACCCGTCCGCCCGATTGATCGGCAGGCCGTTCTGCAGGACGAGGATGCCCCGCTCGACCGGGTTCTGCTGCAGCCCGGAGCCGCGGACCTGGACGCGGGGCTGGTCGTTGCCGCCGAAGAAGTTCTGGATGACGACGCCGGGCACGTTCTCCAGAGCCTTGGACAGCGTGAGGTTGCCGGAGGCGGGCATGTCCTGCGACGTCACCAGCGCCGCCCCGCCCGGCAGCGCCTCGAGCCGCTCGGCCGCCGGGGACGTGGATCTTTCGGCCGTCACCTCGATGGTTTCGAGGACCACGGTACCCGGCGTCGCCGACTGGGCGAGGCAGGCCTCGCCGGCCATCGCGAGAAACAGGACGGGCGCGAGGCCCGCCGCCTCGGACCATCGCGGCAATTCGATACGCCCCGCGGCGTTCTTCTCTGCCCGCTTCGTTCCATACCTTCCGGTTGCTGCAAAAGTTGGTGCGTACATTGGCATCGCTCTAAAAGAAATATTTTATATGTTTCTTTTTTCATCGCGGTTCGGGCTTGTCAATGCAGGGGCCGGAGGGCTGCTGGCCGCCCAAGCGGCAGCAATGCCCGCAGCGTGGCGCTGCGGGCCGGCGGAATGCTTCGAGCGGGGTGTTTCCCGGTAGCTTACCGGGGAATGGTCGCCGGAGCCGGAGAGGGGCGGCTCACCTGCGTCCGGCGTCGGCGAGGGCGGCGATGACGGCGTCCGTCGTGCGCTGCACGTGCGTGCGGATGGTCTCGACCGCGCGCGTCGTGTCGCGTTCGAGCGCCGAATCGAGCAGGGCGCGATGTTCGAGGTGGATGTCGCGCGTCAGCACCGTGCGTACGCGCGAAAGGCGGCGATAGCGTTCGTGGTGCTTGAACATCATCGCCCTGAGGCGCAACAGCCAGGCGGAGGGACAGGCGGAGACGAGGGCCTCGTGGAAGGCGTGGTTCAGCCTCTCCCATTCGGCGAGGTGGTCGACGCCCTGGTTGGCGCTGAGCTCCAGCCGCTCGAGCCGGTGATAGCTGGTGATGACCCGCTCCTCCCAGGCGCGGTCGCCGGCGGGGATCGATTCCGACAGCGCCTCGGCTTCCAGCATCTTGCGGAGATTGCCGATCTCGCGCGCGTCCTCCACCGACATCTCGGCCACGACGAAGCCGCGCTGGCCGAAGAGGGTCACGAGATGATCCCCCGACAGGCGCGCGAGCGCCTCGCGCAGCGGACCGGCGCCGATGCCGTAGCGGTCGCGCAGCATCTCGATCTTCAGCTTCAGCCCCGGCCTCAGCTCGCCCGAGACGATGTCCTCGCGGATGAGGCGGTAGGCCTTTTCCGCATGCGTCTTGTCCACGAGCTCGTCGGGGGAGGGGGCTACGACATTCATTCATGCCTCGGGTCAATAGCGACGCTTCGCCAGGGTGACGATAAGCGCGTCCGGAAAAAATATCAATTTTCAAATTGACAAGGCGAAAATATCGATATTTTCTTCGGGGAGGGAGGAAAATCGATGCAAGAGACATCGACCCGCGACGCCCGGGCCATAGCACCGGCGCTCGCGCCCAGGAGCATCGCTGTGCTCGCCCCCGCTCTGGGGCGGCTGAGCCGCGCCCTTGCGCGGATCGAGGCGGCCGCGGCCGGGCTTGCGGTCTTCGTCGTCTTTTCGCTGCTGATGGCCAATGTCGTGTCGCGCAGCTTCGGCCGGCCCCTGATCTGGACGGACGAGCTTGCCGTGAACTGCATGGTCTGGGCGGCCTTCATCGGCGCCTCCGTCGGGCTCGCGCATCGGCAGCACATCGCCGTCATGCTCCTTCCCGACATGCTGCCCAACCGCATCGGTCGGGCGATGGCGGTTGCCGTCGATCTCGCCCTCCTCCTGTTCCTTGGCGTGCTCGCCATCGTGCTGTGGCGCTGGTTCGACCCCGTCGGCCTCTTCAAGGCCGAGACACTGGAGGCTTTCAGCGCCGCGACGTTCAACTTCATCTACCAGGAGCCGACGGTCACGCTCGGCGTGAGGAAGTTCTGGTTCTGGCTGGTGCTGCCCGTCTTCTGCCTGACGGCGATGCTGCACGTCATCGCGGGCCTTGTCGCGCATGTCGCGGAACTCGGGGAGGTGCGTCCGTGATCGTCGGCCTGTCCTTCGTCGGCTTCCTCGCGCTCGGCGTTCCGATCGCCTTCACGCTCGCGGGTGTCGCACTCATCTACATCTTCGCCTCGGGCAACGGCATCCTCCTGCAGTCCTACGGCCAGCAGCTCTATGGGGGACTCGAGAATTACGGGCTCCTGGCACTGCCGCTCTTCATCCTCCTCGGCGAGTTCATGAACGCCGGCGGCATCGGCCGGCGGCTGATGGCGCTGGCGCTCGCCTTCCTCGGATCTGTCCGGGGCGGGCTCGCCTATGTCAACCTCATCGCCAACATGATGATGGCGGCCATCCTCGGCTCGACCGTGGCGCAGATCACCATCATGTCCCGCCTCGCCGTGCCCGAGATGGAGCGGGCCGGCTATTCGCGCGACGTCTCGGTGGCGATCACCGCAGCGGGCGGCCTGCTTGCGCCGGTCATTCCGCCGTCGATGCTCTTCATCATCTTCGGCGTCATCGCGCAGATCCCCATCGGCGACCTGTTCATCGCCGGCATCGTGCCGGGCCTGCTCATCTTCGCCGCCTTCATCCTCGTCATCGCCTGGCTCGGCCGCCGCCACGGCTTTCCGGCCAACGAGGCGATGAGCCTGACCCAGCGTGTCCGCGCGGTGGCCGATGCCCTGCCGGCGGCGCTCATCCCGCTCATCATCATCGGGTCGATCCTCGGCGGCTTCGCGACGCCGACGGAATCGGCCGCCGTCGCCAGCCTGGCCGCCATCCTCGTCGGGCTCTTCGTCTATCGCGAGATGAAACTGGCCGACATCCTGCCGGCCTTCGTCAATGCGGCGCGGGGATCGGCCATCGTGCTCTTCCTCATCGCCGCCGCGCAGGTCTTCAGCTGGGTCATCACCTTCGAGAACCTGCCCGCGCTCGTCGCCGCGGCCATGCAGGCGATGACGGAATCGCCGATCGTCTTCCTGCTGCTGCTCAATCTCCTGCTGCTCTGCCTCGGCATGATCACCGATCCCATCCCGGCGATCATCCTCATCGTGCCGGTGCTGCTGCCGGTGGCGACGGGGGTCTACGGCATCGACCCCTTCCACTTCGGCGTCGTGCTCTGCCTCAACCTGACGCTCGGCCTGCTGACGCCGCCGGTCGGCACCGGCCTCTTCACGGCGGCTCTCATGGGCAACGTGCGGGCGGAGCGGCTGTCGCTCCTGCTCATCCCCTTCTTCCTCGCCACGGCGGCCGTCCTGCTGCTCCTCGTCTTCTTCCCGGTGCTGTCGACCGGCCTCAAGGGGCTTCTGTGATGGCGCGGGTCTGGATCCTCGGTGGCGGGCTCATCGGCTGCGGGTGGGCGGCGGCCTTCGCCGGCGCCGGCCATATCGTGACGGTGATCGATCCCGATGCGGCGGCCGGCGGGCGGCTCGACGCCACCTGGCAAGCGGCGAAGCCGGTGATGGAGCGGCTCGGCACGCTCGCCGATGAAGCGGC
>Ga0065721_10007834_pt1 | contig 10764 bp, 14 predicted proteins | sample Mesricmetagenome_FD_59108 | JGI IMG/M metagenome (GOLD analysis project Ga0065721, IMG submission 59108) | Mesophilic microbial community from rice straw/compost enrichment Sample: eDNA_1 v2 (version 2) | ecosystem: Engineered > Solid waste > Grass > Composting > Bioreactor | place: USA: Davis...
GAAGGCGGGTCAACTGCGAGGCTGGTGGGAGAACCCAGGATGCAGCGACAAACGAGGGTTCGTTGGAAGCCAGGGTCTGGCTGTCGACGACGATGTTGGACTTGCCCCAGTTTATAGCATGATAATGCATTCCGACGCGCTCTGGGGACTAGCGGGAACTGATGTATGTTCCAATCACTATTCAAACCGGCGCTCCTATTCATTTCTACAGGCAGGGCATATCAATCTGTTCACCATCAGGCAAGAGCCAGGGAGGGTCATGCATGTCATGAACGAACACAAGGGTCCGGTTTCTGCAATGTGCATGGACTATGACGAAAAAGGGTTTTTCAGCGCTGGTTGGGATGGAGAAGCCATTGTGAGCATGTGTAATGCCATCCACGCATCGGTTTCTGACGGCTTTAAAGCAATGGGATCTCAATACAGGCGCAATAGTTCGAAGGTTTACTGCACACAACGCTCAGCTCAGTGCGATTGCCGTCAGACCAGACTACGATGGCCCGTATCTTGACCCCACACCCACACCTGTCGCGTACCGGCGCAAAGAAAAGGAATCGAGTAAGGCAACCGCCCCACCCCAACCTGAGAAATCAGAGCAAACGTACTCTTTTGGCGGGGATGACATCAATATGACGAGTCCAGGGACGGGAGGAGACAGCAATTCTTTGTTCGGTGACGACCCACAAGACGACATGGACACCAAAGACCCCAGTTTACTCTCCTCGCAAGAGGCAGGAGACGTCTCCATGGAAGACGCCTCGCGACAGCACACATCCGCTGCGCAGAACCCCCTACCTGCCTCAGGCGAGCCCAACCCCGATGGTGACGACACAAAGTCTGATGGATCCTTCGACTCTCTCTTCGGTGGCGACGGGGATGATGGTACCAAGACCCCCCAATCCGCACCTCCAAGCACTGCTCCGCCGCACAAAGAGTTTAATCCATACGCCTCCCATCTCACTGCCCCTCCAGGAACACAGTCCTCCAATACACAATTTGTTTCCCCTACGGGTGCCCCAAATTCACCAAGCACTGGGGCTGATGGTCAGACAGACCAACAACAGTACTCAGGAGCATTCTCTACGCAGCTTCACCAACAGTCTGCCCAACAACCTATAGTCTCGTACGCCCCCCAAGCCCCTGTATCGCTTCCGAAACCGCCGCCAAAGCCAGCTATATCTGTTGCCCCGCCCAAGAATGCGCCGCCATTGTTGGACAAGTCAAACTACTCAGGCTACTCCTCTGATTTACTGATGACAGCGTTTGTGGATGGGCAGGTGGTGCTATGGGATAGGAGGGTCTCCACCTTGGGCAAAGGAGTTGGGCGATTGGAAATGAACGAGAAGACGCCCCCATGGTGTTTGAGCGTGCGTATATCGCCTTCGCACCATTCAGTTTCGAATACTGATCATCCTCAAGGCCTGTTGGTCACACGATGGCGGGCAAATTTATGCGGGACGACGAAATGGGACAATTGATGTTTGGGACGTCAGACTTATGGGCAAGAACAGTATGACCAATACTCCTCGAATACTCAAGACGCTGCGGAACCCAGCAAGCTCGGGGCCCGTGTCTTGCGTAGTCGCATTCCCTGATTGCCGTCATATCGCAACGTACGTCTGCCTCACTCCATTTCGGTTCCCCAGCTACAACTACTAAATGGCTGTCTGCAGGGCATCCGTCGATAACATTCGGATGTGGAACGTTGCTGATGCACCCGACGATCGTGATGCTTCTATGGCAAGGCAGCGGAGTGGAGTGCCCTTCAAGATCATCCCAGGACACCACGGCGGATATATCTCCCAGATGCGTGCGTATCATGCCTTTACTCCCAGATTCCCTGCTGACGGCGTCTTCCAGTGATCGACCCTGGCGCGCGGTTCATGGTCACGGCGAGTAGCAACCGAGGCTGGTTTGGCGAATCGACGAGAACGGTTTTCGTTCATGACATCAAGCTGGCATATTGAGCCCCCTTCCACACTCTTCATTCGTTTGTTGCGATCTATAACTATTTGGAAGCAGAGATTGCTTTCTCTAATGTACAGAGCGAATGGATGTGTACTCTAATGTCAGTTACCGCTACTGACATTACGGAGATGATATAGCGAGGCTCAAGGAAGGGATTCAGAGGCAAGAAGAGTAAGGATGAAGATGCGATTACGAAAGGTCAGGCAAATATACAAATGAGACACAAAGCAAAAGATATAGGTCCACCATGCCAACGAAGAAAACTTCAATACGGGGAAGGGATATAACTACCAGCCAGTTCCACCCTGGCCCCAGGAACCATTTGGGTTCCCTTGAGGTTGAACCAGAGGCAGCCGCGAAGGATGAATTCCTGGAGGTCCAACAGGCTGTCCAGGCGGTGCTCGATGGGAGGGCGTTTGGTATCCATACATATTCGCCTGCGATGGAGGGTGGCTATAGGGAGGGCCAGAAGCGGGTATGTGTGCAGCATGTGGTGGCCCATATGGGTTGGGAGTCCGACCGACTTGTCGTACAGACATATGGCCGGGTGTGGCGCCCCCCAAGGGACGAGCAGGAGTGCGACCATGCAGGGCACCGGGAGCATTCATGTTCTGGACAGCTTGAGCTTGCTCGTGGGCGTGTCGAACTTTGAAGGCATCGCACAATTCAGGCACGCCAACAGCAGCCGCGTCGAAGAGGTAGTAGGCTTCTGGGGCAACTCGGACGGGCTGAGAGGCGGGCATATTAGCGAAGGAGGAAAACAAGTTCAGAAACAGCACAACATACCCAAGTTTGCACAACCGATTTTTTGTTAGCGAGGAAACACAAGCTAAAGTGCCCTGGCCGTTTCCTGTTAAGTGTGAAGCCATACATACTCTTGGCAGGATTCGCTGCCAGGAAGTTTTTCAAGTACAGGTCTGCAAAACAGAGCGTTCAGACAGCTGGTCAACAGGCAACATTTCAGTGCTTACGAAGATCATCCTCTGTGCCCGCCTTGAACTTCTCGTGTGCCATGAGATCTTCAACTTTCCTTGCCATTGCTTGGACGTGGTTGACAATCAATTCGTCGAGGTCCGCGTAGATGTGATTGTCATCAACTTTGAGCTGACCCTCAACATTCTGACCACCAGTAGCATTGAGTTCAGTGACATCTACAAGAAATCAGCAATTTGGACCAGCGGGGGAGAAAATGATCGCACCAATATGTTGATACAGCCCATCAAACACCTTCCAAGTGACAGCGAGATGGTCGGCACCCTTCGACGAGGGACGAATGACAACGTCCCCACGCTGCTGACTTTCCAGATATTGCTCCGCCTGGATTGCGTTGAAGTTGTGGAAATTGGGATGCTTGATGACACGGCGCGTACTGTCCTTCTGTTGCCGCTTCCTGCGCTCTAGAATTTCGTTGTCCTTCTCGCATTGTGTGTAGTTCCAGTGAGCGTCGGCTCGTACGCGCCTGAACTCCCTATCACCATCCTTGAGCTCGTTTTCACGAGAAGAAAGCTCGACGTGGAAGGTGTCATTCTCCCAATCGAACTTCCGCTCGATGATAATTGCTGCGATTGTCTTGCCCTTCTTCAAGAACTTGTCGGGGGGTCCAGGATCGTTGGAAACATAGTCCGCGCTGATGAGGCCTTCAATGCCAGAGTCGAGGCGAACATTGACCACTTGCTTGTTGAGGCGGACCACGGAGGCCGAGACGATTACACCAACGCTCAATGACTTGTCCGTTTCTCCAGAGAGCATGGTAATGACATCCCAGCCATCAGGGAGGGGGTAGCGACGACGAGGGTCCGCGAAAGGTCGCAGTAGTTCGTCACGAATCATGCCCAATGTGTGTCGTTTCTGCTCGTCGTTGGCTTCATACAAGCTGATAGCGAACTCATCCAAGTTGAGTTCCATGAGCTTCCTCTCTCGGTCCCGATCTTGCATGAGCATGTTAACGACATGCGAGGGGTGCTCATCGTGGACATCTTCCTCATCAAGCTCCAAAGCGTCAGTGGCCATTTTGCGTGCTAGCTCGTAATCTTCGAGATGGATGCGTGTGTCATCTAGAGGGTCTGGTGCATTGTCGTCGTCGTTCCGATGCTTGAGTGTCTGATCGCGGTATTGGGTGATGCGCAAGAAGGCTGAAGCATTAAAGAAAATCTTGGTGGTCAAGACGCCCCCTTTGATAAACTGCTCCCTGTTGCTGAGATTCCCGCCCTAGTAAAAAGTCTAAGCCCAAGCGGCATGAGTCCGAAGAATCAAACTCACCAAGGCCATGATCTTTTTCACCATTTGCTGGGCCTTTCGAGGGCCGAGGCCGCAGACAAATGGAAGGAGGTGTTGGTAGTACTCATCGGCAACGGCACGGTTGATGTTAACGCCAATCTTGTTGGTGACATCCACCAGGACCCGCTCGAACGCGGTCAACAGCTTCTCTTTGGGGATCTGCATAGCATGAGAAACGAGAGCAAGGTCAACNATGTAATTTTTGAACATACCAGGTGCTGGTCCTCTTCTGAGAAGGTGATTGCGGTAATGTCGGCACCGAGGGCAGCGTATTCGTTCAGAGGGCTTTGAATATATCGGCCCAACCCAACGCAGTACTTCGCGATTGGTGAAAGGGAAGGGAACTCGTCGTTGGCCCGTTTGCTGTGTTGGTAGATCCGTGCAACTTCGTCGCGGACGTACACGACAGGGATGTCGAATGACTGGCTGTTATCATCTGAGCCCTTAAGAACTTCTTTGATCCGATGTGCGAGCTTGAGCGTCGTCATGCTAAAGCCGCCAATCGCGATTACATCCGGTTTCCTGCGGCGCAAGATATCGTAGAATTCATCCAGCAGTTCCGCGTCGTGAAGATTGTCAAGTTTGGTGTTTTCTCGCATCCGACCGGCCTCATCAAGGAACGTCACAGTGATGGCGTCTTTATGGGGGTCGCCCTTACCCCAAGACATAGACAACACTGAAGACGCGTACTCGCCGTCTCCAAGGGGTCGGGTCATGTAGGGGGCAACATCCACTCGCTTCAAAGGCTCAGCAAATGGTATCGAGATGTGGAAGGGGTTGTGCTCACTGATCTCAGCTGCTCAGCAGCCTTCATCGCCAAGGTATCTTCCACTTCTTCCCGCAAGGTCTCTCGCGTCCATTTGACCGCAGCTGGAATGAGATGTTGTTCAAGGACCTCCCGTACAACTCTTGTTCGTTCTGCATTCCACTCCTTGGCCGACTCTGTGAAGTTGTCGGAGCAGATGGCATCCGTCAGCTGCTTCTCGAAATTGCTCAAGTGGGCTGGAGGAAGGAATATTGAGACAGTGACGAGGTGCTCTGCCTCTGCGGCGAGGATGAGAAGGAGTTGTGCTGAATCGAGGAGGTGCTTGACTGGCTTTCGGAAGAGATATTTGAAGTTCTGCGAGGCAGGTGTGAATGGACAGACTCCAGGTTCCAAAGAAGTGGACTCACATAATATGGGTGGTGGTCATCAATCTTGGTAAGGCCGCGTTCAGTGGGCTCGACAGAGATGAGGGCATCCTCTTTAAATCGTTTCCGGATGGCACTTCTGAGCAAAGGATCTTTCCCAAGCTCGGTCGCCAGGATCAGTCGAGCACGACTCAAAAGCTCCTCTGCGGGCACAGCCTTGCCTGGGTTGGGGTCCACGTATTGATCTGCGAAGGCCAGGGGACCAAGCTCAGGATCTTCGATGTCGTGCAAATGGGAGGATGTCATGAAGTTTTGAACCACATGGTGTGCTTCAATGCCGAAACCACTGGCGACCTTGGAAACAATGCTCTTCTTTGCCACTTCATATGCGGATATGCGACTCGGCGTTTTGTGCTTCTTGGAGTCGGGAGCGGGGTCCTCGTCATCGTGGAAACGAAATTCTGGGATGTCCGACTTTTTCGACTTGTATTTCATCGACAACCAATCTGTCGCATCTGCCACTACCTCAACTCCGTCGAGCTTGGGTACTATGTCGGTCTCGAAATAATCGTCGCGGACGCCAAGGCGGTCGTAAAAGGCTTGAAGAGTCTTGCGACGCTCGAGGAGTGACCGGTACTTGTAACCTAGAGTGAGGATGGTCCACAAGTCGTGGAGGTTCAGGAGCTCGACCCGATTCTTTGGGTCCTTTGCGTCGAAGGAGGAGATGTAGTCGCGTTTGTGTACCCAGATGTACGGCACCTCGTATTCGTCCAAGAATAGCGAGCGAAGGACAAATGTGACGGCCATGACAAGATGGCCAGACAAATGGAAGTATTGACCTCCTTCGGCAAAGAACAGGGCGGTTTTCTTGGGAGGCAACCGTTGGATGACCCACATCGACGCACCGCTCAGATCATCTTCTGTCATGGGCCCGTGAAGAAGAAGGGTAGAAGTTTCTGAGAGTGAAGATGTTGCCAATTGCATTCGCTCTGGGACATCTCTCGCACGAATCAGGTCGTCGTCCTCTGTGAGCATTCGCTTGCGAATTTCTGATGGCTCGAAGACCTAATGCATGGTAAGCTGGATATAACTTAGAAAGGTTGCATGACTGACATCCTGGTACTTCATTTCAGGCTTCAGCTCTTCTTCGAATTCCATCTCATCCTCCCCAACTAGTGCCCAATCGTATTCGTGGCCGTCTCCAAACACATCCATGATCTCGTCCCAAGCGCTGCGCAACGATGAGCGTGTATACAAACTGAAATCGGTAGATACGCACTTTGCATCGATGCCTGCAAGCTCTGGGCGCACTCGCCTCGCCCTCTTTCGACGCTCCGCGTCCTGCTTCTTCTCCCGTCGCCGTTCCTCCCGGGCTTCCTCGTTCCCTCCAGCACCTTCATCCTCGTCACTATATTCGATAAATGAGTCTGTATCCATGTCCCCCTCCTCCTCCTCGTCATCTCCTCTGCGGTCATCGTCCCACAAGTTGGGCAGGCCGGTGCCTTGCTGGCGACCCTCATCGAGGTCGTCATCCGAGGATTCGACGATTGCCTTTCGTCTGGACGAGGTTGCAGGCGGTGACTCGGAATCGCGTCCTCTCCGCAGCCTAGTGAGTCTGTTTTTCTTCAAAGAGACTCCAGTGTTTTCTGCTACCAGCTCCAGGTCGTCCTCCTCGAGTTCCTCTTCTTCCCCTAAGCGGACAGGTCAATACGCCGCTCTGCTGCGTCTCATATAGACTAGAACTTACTATGATGGCGCTTTTTTCGGCGCTTCCTCCTCCTACGTTCCTTCTGCTCCTCTTCGTCGTCCTCGTCTTCGTCCTCGTCTACGATGAATCCTTCCCGGATGCGTGCAGCTTCTTCCTCGTCATCAGACTCCTCCTCGGAGCTGTCGTCGATTGGCTGGCCCATCTCAACATCCTCGCCCTCGTCTTCCTGCATGTTCTCGTCGTCTTCGACTGAATGGCGGTCTGTGGGCATGTCGTCGAGTGCAGACATGATGGACTGGGTCAAGGACCTCAGCGGGGCCTGTGCACAACTTTGAGTCGCCAACATTCCCACACTCATCGGCCTTTTCCTCCGCTGTCATGAGCGCCTCTACTGATCCTCACGGTGAGCACCGTTGACATTCATGCCAGACGCACTAGCGCTGACGAGTTTAAGACGTCCGTCTCATGAATCTCGCTCTCGATGAGGCGAGAAAGGCAATCCCCACCCCCACTGCTTTCTGCGTCGGCTGTGTGGTCGCAGTGCGCGTCGAAACCGACGATGCACCCATCATCCTGGCCACCGGATACTCTCGAGAATTGCCCGGGAACACCCACGCAGAAGCTAATGCACTCACAAAAGCCCTCTCTTTAACTCCCGACCAGCTTCTGAGGCTCTCACCTTCTCTCGCAGGTCGCACTATCAACGATCTGCTGCCTGCGGTCGACGTCTACACTACGTTGGAACCATGCTCTGTTCGCACATCAGGTCTCAGTCCTTGTGTCGATGCTCTCGTGAAGGCGGGGATCAGGCGCTGCTATATCGGCGCCAGTGAGCCACCCGATTTTGTGAACTGTCAAGGCGCCGCCCTCCTCAAGTCGTCTGGGGTCGAGATCGTTTGGTTACAAGGATTTGAACAAGAATCCCTTGCAGTTGCACGAGGAAAACGGTCAGCGCCGGTAGAACATGATATGTAAATAGGAATAGATAATTAAACACGTTAACTATGGAATGAGGTCAGGCAAATGCCTTCTCCGTCTCGGTGACGTAGTCAGCGAGAACCTGAGCCGTCTGCTCGTGGTTCATGAAGTTGCTATCGGAGTCAACAGCGAAGTACATGATGTCGAACTTCTCTACAAACGCGCATTCGACCATCAGATCGTGTCGAATTGAACGAGAAAAGTCGATTTCGTTCAACTGATCTGTCACCGTCAGCGTATTGATCTGCGGCGCAGTGTGAGCTCCCTGGAGAAATCGTGAGTACTAGGGACAGCCGAAAGAAAGGGTACGCACGATTCGGACAGGTTCAATGAACATATTCTCTGGGGATGGGGCAGCGGTGTGAAGAATGTTGACATTCGTATTGATAATTGGCGCGTCGCCAGCCTGTGTCCAACGCGCGATATCCGCCAACTCCGACTGCTCGACCTCCGGGGTCCGATCTACGAGATTCTTCCGAATGTACCTCGCGATTTCCCAGACCGGAGCGGTCGTGTCGACATGGATGGGAAGGACGTTGCATGCAGGGACGATAGCGAGTTCGATTCCGTCTACTAGACCGGAACGGCCGGAATGCCAAATGCCAAAGGTCGCATGTGTGTTACCTGCATACCTTGCATGAACGACGGCCCAAGTAGCAAGGCAGATGGCGCCCAGGGTGGTCCCTTCCAGTTTGACTCTCTTTTGGCACTCCGTCATCTTGAGCACCTCCGAGCTCTGCTGCAAGCAAATCCTCTTCACATAGCGGGGAAGCTCGATGTCGTTTGGCGTATGGAGTCGAGGGAAGGAGACAGGTTTGAAGGGTACTGGCAAAGTGGCCTTCCAGAATTGCTCCTGGGTATCGAGAGCCGCTCCTTGTATGGGGAATGAGTTTAAAAACGGCTCGATGGGAATGATGGGTATGGGATCCAACACGTTGTAAAGAGCGTTGAAGTCCTTGAGTAGATGGGGCATGCAGCCGCCATCGTAATGGATGTGGTTGATGTGGATGACAATATAGGCATGCCCAGCGGGCTGCGAGCGGAAGAGAGTAGTTCGGATGGCACAACGCTTGAGATCCAGAGGGTGTCTAACAAAGTGCTGCAGTCTGTTGACGAGGTTTTGATGGAAGGTAGGGTACGGGTAAGTCTCTTCGAACCAGTGGTCGTAAGGAAAATCGGTGTTGAAGACGACGTATCGCGGTTCACCAGAGTTCGATGCCGTGGCCGCCGTGGCACGGAGGACGTCGTGACGCTTGAGCAAGAGCACCCACGCGTTCTTCAAGCGAGCAGCATCTACATCCACAGGAAGGCGGAAAGGCCAAAGCGTCTGCCATCGCGAGCCCTTGCTCGACTGCCATCCGCTGAGGAGCAACTTCGCGCCAGTAGACATCGGCAAGACCTTGGTGATGTACTTCCCATCTTCTCCAAAGCGGGAGATGATATCAGCGCGCTCCTCCTCTGAGATAGGCTTTTGATGTGAGACCGCCATGAATGCCTCCTGATTCTTCGTCCTGAAGGGCTTCGTCGGCTTCTCTTTCTCCACTTCCCTCGGAGACTTCGCTCCTGGCCCAAGTTTGGCCACGATGTCACGGACGGACGAAGCAGCAACGAGGTCCATGGCTCGAACATGCAACCCGGCAATGCGACACTTGCTCGCAATCTGGATAGCGGTGATCGAATCGAGACCGAGAGACGCGAGTGGAGTATCAAGAGTGATGCCCTTCGTGCTGCTTGGTGCCATGGAACGAAGGATGTTTTCCAGTGCGGGATGGAGTGAGAGGGCATCGTTGACATGGCACTCCTTCGCAGGACTTGGGTGCCCATGGGATCCTGATGCTGAGGACGAGGGAGACTGTAGCGAGATGGCTTCCGAACGAGGAGTGGGAAGGGGGGATAGAAGAAGAGTAGAAGGCTTTTCGGAGTCTAATTGTGGTAGGACAGCATTTGCCAGAGGTTGAAGGTCGGGGGACATAACAGGTGGGCGAGAAGTGGATGGTGGCATCTTGAGGGTGCCAAGGATATCCGTCACAATGACCACGAGCTGATTAATCATGACTGGGAGTGTGCGTCCATCGAAGCTCTCGTAGCGAGATGCGGATCGAAGACTGAAGCCCGTCTTCGTTTGCTCAACCTCGATGTGAAGGGGGTACTATGACATCCTATGAGATTCGTTGAGGTCGCCAAAGAGCGAAAGACATACTTGAATTTGAATCTGACTCTCATCACTGTTGTCAATGCTCCAGAGTGTCGTGTTACTCTCTGCTCTCGGTTGGAAAGCAAAGAGGCACTCCCAAAGCTTTTCAATGCCAAGCGCCTTCTGGATGGGTCGTATGCCTGTTTGCTGCCATGGGAGGACCTCGACGTTCGAGCGATGGACATCCTTGAGCAGATCCAAGCTTGAAACACTGCTGTCGAGCTTTACGCGACAGGGGATGCTGTTCTGGAGTCCCATGAGCAGAGAACACGTTGCCAGTGATACCTTGTACTCACCAGCATGGGTCCAATGACGTCTTCGCTATTAGCAATACCACGACCAGAGACCACATGTCCGAACACAACATCATTAAATCCAGTAAGGGAAGCCAAAAGCTTCGCCACGGCAGCCTGGAATAAGCAACGAATGGTCACTCCAGCGTTTGCAAGTATCGATAGATGGCTGGAGCTGATCACGATGTCCTTGGTTACAGTGCAGATGACTCGAC
>Ga0065721_10052984_pt1 | contig 10763 bp, 4 predicted proteins | sample Mesricmetagenome_FD_59108 | JGI IMG/M metagenome (GOLD analysis project Ga0065721, IMG submission 59108) | Mesophilic microbial community from rice straw/compost enrichment Sample: eDNA_1 v2 (version 2) | ecosystem: Engineered > Solid waste > Grass > Composting > Bioreactor | place: USA: Davis...
GTTGCCAGGCTTCGAGGCTTGCCAGGCGCGGGCGCACGGCCGCAACGATCTCGAGCCATTCGCGGTCGGTGCGCGGGCGTCCTGCGTCGTCGCGCATCGCGGCGCGCAGCGGGCCGACGGCCAGCGACGGCACCAGCGGCAGCACCGGCAGGCGAGCGTGGCCGACGACGTCACGGATCGATTGCCGCAGGCCGCGCACACTGTCGGCGCCGCCTTCCGGTGCGGCCGTCAGGCGCGTCTGCAAGCGGGCGAGCGCCTGGGCCAGCGGCTCGGCATCGTCGGCCTGCACGGCGCCCCAGGCGCGGCATTGCGCAAGGCACCATGCCACCGCGGCGGGGTCGTTCAGATCGGCCGCGGCGAGCGCGGCCAGCAGCGACGTCAGCCGATCCCGTAGCGTGCTGAGCCGGGCCGCCAGATCGGCCACCATCGCATCGCGCAACGGCGAGGCGGGCGCAGCGTCGTCGTCGCGGCCATCGATCGCACCGGGCAGCGGTGGGTCGTTGTCGCCGCCGCCGAGCAGTTCGGCGAGGCGCGTGGCACGGGCGAGCTTGTCGGCGCCGGGACCGGATGCGAGGGGAAGCGACGCATCGCGTTCGCCGCGCAGGCGTTGCGTCAATTCGCGCGGCGACAGCGCGAACGCCTCGATGCCATGCAGGCCGAGGTCGGCCAGGCTCACGGTATCGGCACCGATGGTCCAGGTCCAGCCGCTGGCAGCGCCCAGTTCCCGCTCGAGCAGGCTCGCAAACGCGGGATCGGCGAGCACGGCGGGCGGCGCACCAGCCCCCGCGGCATTGCCCGGCGGCAGCACCGCCCACGCCGAGACGCGCACGCTGGTGGCCTGCCGCGGCGTGCGCATGGCCCGCAGTTCGGGCGGCGGACCGAGGCCCGCGGCGGCCTCCATCGCCGCGTTGCCCAGGCCGCCATGGCCGGTGACCAGCGCATGGATGCCGTCGGTCACCAGCAGATCGGCATAGGTGTCGAGCGCCGCATCGCAGGTCGCCAGCGCTTCGCGCGCGCCGGCCGGCAGCGTCGGTGGCGGCGGATCGCCCGCCTGCGGCCGGAACAGCAGCCGCAGCACGCGCGCGCCGTCGCAGCATCGCGTGCCGGCATGCGTGTCGCGAATCGGGTAGTCCTCGCGCAGCTTGCGCACGGTATCCCAGTCGCCGACGATGCGTTCGACCTCGAGGCCCAGCGCCTCATAGGGATGCACGCCGAGGCGGACACGCTCGGCCAGGCGCATGGCCGCGCGAACCCGGGCCGAATCGATCTCGATCTGCCAGCGCATATCGCCTGGATGGCGAACCGCCGCATCGCGCAGCAGCGCGGCCGTCATCGCCTGCGCGTGCGACGGCGCGTGCAGCAGCCCGGCGGCGGTGGGGCCGGGCGGCAGGCCATGGCCGGGATTGGCCGCATCGTAGGGCGCCGGCGCATCGACCCAGCCGTATACGCCCAGCCGCCACGGCGCACGCGTGTCCTGCAATTCGCGCAGCCGTGAACAGGCAAGGCCCGTGATCCACGGATCCACGCGATGGCTGGCGGTATCCAGCGCGGCCAGCACGCAACTGAAGACGCCGTCTGGATCGTCGGCGTAGGCCCGCACCAGGCCGACCAGTGCCTCGATGCCGCGCAGGCAGCGCTTGGCCACGCTGTGTGCGCCGGGATCGGCCGAAGCAAACAGGTCGTCCAGCTGCGGTTGCGACGGCGTCCCCGGGTAGCCGCGCCGCACCAGATCGATCAGCGCATCGGTGCCGGCCTGCATGGGCAAGGGCGCGTGCGGGTCGACGGGCTGGCCGTGGTCGATGGCCTCGCGCGCCTGCCCGACGCTGGCGCGCAGCAGGCACAACGATTCGAAGATCAGATGGCCGAGCAGGCCGAGCTTGCGGTCCCAGCGGTACGGGAAGGCTTCGCCCTCTATCTCCAGCAGCAGGCGCAGCGTGTCGGGGTCGTCGGCGTCGGCTTCGGGCGTGCTCGCCGGCAGATGCGCCTGCTCCGTGAAGGCGCCCAGCGGCGACAGCGGCGTCTTGCGGCCGGCCAGGCTCGATGCCGTCTCCCGCTCCCAGGCGCTCGGCTCGAGCGGCGGCAGGCCCCGCGTCGCACGGATCGCGTTGACCACCGGCAGCGGCGAGACGAGGCGAACGGCCCAGCGGCGCGTGGGCGTGTCTTCGCCCAGCAGATCGACGGCCCGCTGCGCGGACGCGCCCACCACGGTGCCAGGGTGGATCGCGGCATCCGCGGCGGCCGCATCGCGCCATGGGCCGGTCCAGTCGCGAATCTGTCCCGCCGTGATGTTTTGACCGGACCAGCTGGCGAGTACGGTGGCCGGCAGCAAACCGTAGGGCTGTGCGCCGACGCGGATCGCCGGATACGGCCCCTGCGGCGCGAGCCACGCCTGCGCCCATTCGGCCAGGCGCGCCTCGTCTTCGCCGGCACCGATCACATCGCGCAGCGCGTGGCCCCACAGCACGGGCCACAGCGCATTCACGACCAGCGGATCGTGTCCGCCGGCGTCGACGTCGCCGCCTTGCAGCTTGATCGGCGCGGCATCCGGCCCGGCCAGTGCGTGCATCACGGCGGCGGACGCGCTGTCCGCTGGCGGCGGCGCATCGTCGATGTCTTCCCATGCGGCTGCATTGCCGCCGGGATGGCGTCCGGGATTGCGGCCAGTCTCGGCGGTGGCCTCCCCATCCACCGTATTGGTCGGCGTGCCGGGCCGCAGCACCGACAGCCGTCCGGTGATGGCATGCATCGCGATCAGCGGTTCCGGTGAGGCGTCGCCCATGCCGGCCACCACGATCGCATCGAGCGCGGGCGGCTGGGTGCCGGCGGGGAAGGGAATCTCGATCGCGAGTTCGAGATCCTTGGCGACCTCGAAGGAAGTCCACCACGTGCGCGGCAGTTCGCCGGTGGCGGCGGGCGTCTCGAATGCGGTCAAGCCGAGCTGTTCGGCGATCCGTTCCCGTTTCGGATGCATCGTGCCGGCCAGCGTGGGCGCGCCCGCCTGGCTCGGCCCGACGAACCAGACGTGGATCGCGGGCGGCAGGCCGAAGGGCTGATGCGTGTCGGGCCAGGCCGAGGGATCGCGCGGCTGCGCCGTGCTCCGGTCGGTGCGCGGCGCGGGATCGGCCACGATGGCAACACTGCGTCGCAGCCATAGCGCCCGTTCGACGCCGAGCCGCGCGGACAGCATGCCCCATTGCATGCCGGCATCCGCAGGGAATTGGCGCAGCACGTCGTCGTAAAGATCGAGCTCGGCCGGCGACGGCGCGATGGGCCGGCGCGCCATCGAGAATTCGTCGGGCCATACGCGCAGCCGCAGCATCCAGCCGGGCCGGGTGCCGTCCGGCGCGTAGAAGCGGGTTTCGATCCGCAGGGGCGCCAACACCTCGACGGCGCTCATGCCAGCCCCAGCTTGCCGATCATCACGCGCACCGGCGGGGCGAAGGTGGCGACGCCGTAGGCCGCGCCGTCGGCGACGGTGCCGCCGGGCCGGTCCTGATTGTCGTGCCAGCTGTAGAAGCGGTAGCCGGCCGGCGGCTCTTCCAGTACCACCCAATATTTGGCCAAGTCCTCCGGAGCCACGTTGAAGCCGAAGAACGCGACGTCCGGGCCGATCCTGCCGGGGAACGTCGGGAACTGCTTGCGCGACTCGTCAAGCGGCTGGTCCACCGGCGGCACGGTCCAGTCCTCCTCGGCCCGGTACAGATACACCACCGTGTCGGGATAGCGCCGGAAAAGCGGGGTCTTGAACAGCACGACCGCCTCGCTGGCTCGCGGGGTCGGCGTCAGCGCGGCACCGCCCAAGGCCGTATCGGCAGGCCAGTTGCGGATCGGATGGATATCGAACTGGCCGCCGGTGCGCTGCCAGAACTTGCGCAGCGGCGACCAGCGCGGAGCGATCGGGACATTGCGCCAGCGCAGTTCGCCCAGCGCCTGGTGATTGGCGCCGACCAGCACGCCCTCGACAAAGGCGGCATGGGTGGCCAGGCCCACCACGCGGTCCTGCTGCAGATCGCCGATGCCGGGCAGCATCCAGTCGGGCGCGGCCTCATTGAGGAATTGCCACAGCGGCAGGTCCAGCTCCGGTTCAATCTCGACCGGGCCGATGTCGGCGATGCCGGGCAGGGTGGCGAGCACGCGGTTGACCACCGGCGGGCGCACGGCAAACGGATTGACGGCATCGGCGACGCGTTGCCCCAGCAGGTTCAGGTCCACCGGCCGGCAACGGGGACGGCTTGCCGCGAGCGTGTCGACCCATTGGCCCGCGGCCGGCTCGTCGATCCGCTGTCCGGGTTCGCGCACGGCGCGAATGACCTGGTCCGGATCGACGCGGCCATCGGCGTCGGGCGTCAGGGCATCGAGCGCGGCGGCAAGCCGGTTCAGGTCCTTCGTCGTTTCGGTGTCCATCAGCAGCCGATACATGTCGTCGGCCTGCCGCTCGTCGTCGAAGGCGCGCCGTACCGCGTCCTTCAGCAACGGTGCGGCATCGCCGCGCGGCCTGTGCCAGATCGCATCGGGATCGTCGGGCGCCGCCGGGCAGGCCGCGGCCGCTTCGAGCAGCACACGATGGGCAATCACGCCATCGCGGGTCAGCGCCGAGCGCGCCGGGCCAGGACGCAGCGCGCGCCGCGCGGCCGACGACCAGATCGCGGGGACCATGCCGGGCGTGCGGCCGGTCAAGGCCGACGACACCGTCTGCTGCTCGTTGACCGGCATGCGGCCCAGCATGGCGCCGAGCACCGCCAGCTTGTCGAGGGGATCGGGCGGCATATGGCGGAACCACAGCGAGCGCGAGACTTCGACCCCCAAGGCGACGTTGCCGATGCGCTCGCGTGCGATCGCCAGGTCGCCGGCACGCGCGGCGGCGGCTTTGGCGATGCGGTCTTGCCAGGCAATGGCGGCCCATGCGCCGAGGCCGGCCGCGCCGCGATGGCGCGGATCGGTATGAAACTGCGCGCTCCATCCGGCCGCCGGCGTCGTGCCCGGCATCGTGAACGGCGCGTGGTAGCGCGGTGAGGTCAGCAGCCAGCGGCCCGGCGGCATGGGCGGCATCGCGGCGAGCGCCGCGGTTTCCGCGGCGAGCCAGGGTGCGACGGGGTCCGCTGGCGCGCCCACCATGCTGACCCGCTGCAGCGCGCCGCCCATCGCGAGTGCCACGGTGGCGGGCTCGCCGGCAGCAGCCGGGCCGCGCCGCCGGCAATGCAGCTTCGCGCGCCCGAAGTCCTCCTTCAGCTCGCCGTCGGCCGGCGTGCGCAGCCGTTTGGCGATCTCGCCGAAGTCGCCGCCTTCGCCGGTGCGGAACCCCCAGCTGTCGTAGCACGTGACACGCACCGGCTGGCCCGCGACGACCGGCCACGCATCGCGCAGCGTGCCGTCGGGCTCGACGACATACGCGGGCACCAGGCAGGCCACGTAGGCGCGTTGGGGCTCCAGCTTCAGCGGGCTGAGGATGCGGCTGTACCAGTCGCCGTCGACTTCATGCACGTGCGCCCACTGGTGCGAGGCATCCAGCCGATGATCGGCCTGCGCCTGCGGGGACAGCGTGACGCGGCCATCGCGGCCGGGCACGACGTCGGTGGGCAGGCCGACCACCAGCACCAGCCATGGCCGAATCGCCGCAGGCAGCCGCGGATCGGGCGAATACCGCCACGGCAGGTCCAGCGTATCGGCGTGGCTGAATTCGACCAGCGCGCGCTTGGTGTTTTCCGCATCGGACGCGCCCGGCGGCGGATAGCGCCGGGTGATCGCGCGGGGCGCCAGCCGTTGCACATCGCCCGGGCCGAACAGCTCGTACGGGGCGGGTGCCGCGATCGAGCGCGGCGCCCCACTGAGGACGATCTCCTCCAGCGTCAGCGTGGCGCCGGCCTGCAGCCGTCCCGCCACCACGTTGCCGTTGGCGCCGTGGCGCAGCGCCGTGACCTGCCAGGAATGGAACTTGGCCATGCTCAGACTCCCGACAGGTCCACCGGCGCCAGCAGGTCCGCCATCGGCACCGCCCCGCCGGTGCTGTTGCCGCGGGCGAAGGCATGCGCGGCGGTGGCGCTGGTGTAGCTCGCAAACTCCGTGGGCGGGACCGTGGCCCACACTTCGCGGGCGGCGTGGATCAGCTGCGCGGTATTGCCGAGCGCAGGGGGACGATGGCTGGCCGCGACGAGATGCGCGATCGCCCGCAGATCGGTGCGCTCGGCGATCTTCTTGTCCTCGCGTCCGGGAAGGATCACGACGAGCTCGACCTTGCGCTTGTCGTCCAGGTGCATGCTGTAGTGCGGCGCGCCGCTGCTCAGCACCACGCCCGCATCGAGCATGTCGAACGGCGGGCGGTTCAGCTGTTCGGCCTCGTTCAGGTTGCAGTAGTGGCCGGGTGCAAAACGGTCGATGACCGGATCGCCCGGCGTCAACACGCGCACGCCGGCGCGCGCAGGCAACGGCAGGCCGTCGACGCGGTCGATCGGCAGGCCCAGCGGCGCGCGGCGTTGCGACCATTGCAGGGCGCCGGTCGGCGGCACGGCGGCAACGCCCGGGCGCGTGGGGCGCGGGGCCAGCACCACGGCCGGATCGTCGATCGATGCAGCCCGCACATTGCCGGCACGCACGATCTCCTGCTGCACGATCGTCAGCAGTTCGCCGGGGCTGGCCGCCATATCGGCCGGGCCGCTGCCCAGCGTAAAGGTCTCGTCCCAGGAGACGTCGAACAGGAAGGTCTCGATGGTCAGCCGGCCGCGTATCACCAGCGGGCCGGGACCGGACACGGTGCCGTCGAGCCGCACGCCGCCGAAGCTGAAGCCGCCGGCGCACACGTCGAAGCCCGCGGATGCGTTGGCGACGAAGGCGAACGGGCGGAATTGCACCAGCGCATCGAGCTGCAGGAAGCCATGCGCGGTCAGCCCCATCGAGAACGTGATATCGAAGCGCCCGCCGAGCTGGATGGTGTTGGTCGTGAATGCCAGATAGCCTTCGGCGCGAATCGACAGCGGCCCGCCCAGCGTTTGCAGCGACAGCCCGACGCGGCGCAGGGCGGGCAGCTGCGCCGGCTCGGGATGGAAGCCCGGATAGAAACCGCCGATCGACACCACCGCATACGCCTGGCTGCCCCAATGCAGCCGCATCGCGGCATCGCCGTAGACCGAGAAGACGCCGAGCACATGGCTGTCGACCAGGCTGGCGTCGATCGATACCAGCGCCTGCGCCGGATCGACGATGCCCAGCAGGTCCAGCCGCAACTGCACCAGCCCCGGCACGCCCGGGATGCCGGCGCGGGCGACGCCGAGCAGCACCACCTTGCCGCTCGGGACCTCGGCCACCAGCCCGAGATCGAGCGACAGGAAGCTGTCCGCGCCGGCCGACAGCCATGCAAGCCGCAAGGTCGGCGCGATCAGATGGTGCTCCGGAAAGGCCGGAAAGAAGCGCCGCAGCGCTTCGATGGCGATGCTCGGGTTCGCCGGCGGACGCGTGGCCAGCAGCGTGTCGGCCGCCGCGCCCGTCCGCACGGCCAGTGCCAGCGCGTCGGTATCGGCGCGACGATGCACGCCGACCAGTCCGCCGACACGATCCAGCGAGAAGCCGAAGGACAGCTGGATCGGCGGCACGAAGGCCGCGCCCATCAGCGCCAGAAACGACGGCACGCCGTCCGGCAGGCGCTCCAGCACCGCCGATGCGCTGACCGATACCGCGCCCAGCGGCACGTTCAGCGCGCCGCCGAAGCCGGCGGACGAAGGCAGGCGCACGATCGCGCCGCCACCCGGCAGGCCGCCGCCAAACGGGGAGGGCAGCGATACGGCGATGCCCGACGGTTGCTGCGGTCCCACCGCGAACGGCGGCAACGTGGTGTTGTCCGGCAGCCTGGGCTGCAGCACCAGCGACGACGAGGTAAACGCCAGCTTCAGCGGGCCGAGCGGCAGTTGCCCATTGAGGCCGTGCCGGCTGTCCCAGTCCAGTGCGCGCACCAGCTCCTGCAATCCCGGGATATCGGGCAGGCCTTCGAGCAGATATCGGTTCAGATGGGCGGCGAGCTTGTCGCGCGCGGCGGTCCACGCATCGACGGCCGCGGTCCAGGCACTCGCGGATGGTGCGTGCCGGGCCAGCTCGTCCAATTGCTGTGCGGCCGTCTGCAGCGCGTCCAGATCCGCGGCGGGAGCGGCCGGCCCGAGCGCACGCCGCAGGCTGTCCCCCAACTCCACCGCGTATCGGATGACTTCGCTGCTGGCCATGCGTCGTGCCCTGGCGTACTGCGTCGATCGAGGACCGCCCGGCCAGGCCGGGCGAGCAGGCGGTCCATGCGATCCGGGTGGGAGGCCGTCGTCCCCGCGAAGGCGGGGACCCAGCGGCTTCTCAAGACGCTGGATTCCCGCATTCGCGGGAACGACAGGATGGTTGTCGAAGCCTTGCAGGCAATTCTGGCTGGCCAGCAAACTCGCAGGGACGTCTTATCTGAGGCGACAACAACGACGGACGCAAATGAATTCTGTGCAGGTCTGGTTCTCGCGCGGTTTTATTCGTATCAGCGCTGAAACAGTGCGATGGCCGCGGTGTTTGCGCGCCCGGCGATCGATGCCGCCTTGATGGGCATCAATACCGGCGACCACTAGCGGCGACCACTAGCGGCGCGCCGTGCGCCGCCGCTCCCGCCAGATCAACGCGACATGGACGAGGCCCGCGGCAAGGCTGGTCTGCCCGCTGTAATGCACCAACCCGAGCGCCCAGCCGCGGTGGGCCACCAGGACCCACAGCGCCAGCAGCAGTCCCAGCCAGCCGGCCGCGCGCAGCAAGCGCGTGCGCGAGCGTGGCAAGAGAACGTCAAACACGGCTTGCTGATGCCGCTCCATCGCGAGCGCCAGCGCGCCGAATGCCGCAATGCAAAGGGTGAAGGCGAGCAGGTCCATCATGCGCGGTCCTCCGACAGCGTGGCGGTGGAAGTCGCAGCAGCCGTGGAGGCGGTGGCGGAGCTCGCGCGCGTCCTTCTGGCTGGCTTGGTCCGGGGCCGATGCCGGGCGGTGCGCAGCGCCAGCATCGCGTGCAGCGCGGCCAGGGCCCACATCATCAGATCGAAGCCGGCGAAGACCCAGTCGCCGTCGGCCACGCTGCCCCACAGGCCGCGGTCGGTGGTCAGCGCGTTCAGCACCGGCAGCAGCGCCAGCAGCGCGGCGCCCAGCCACAGCAGCTCGATCCACGCCTTCTTTGCCGGCCGCATCAGCGCGACCAGCAGCGTCGCCGCCCACGCGATGAAGAACAGGTGGATCTCCCAGGCGCCGCGGGCTGCCAGTTCCGCCGGCAGCAGACGATTGCCCCACAGCATCGCCGTCATCGCAACGGAAAGCCCGGCGATCGCGGCGATATTCAAACGCTCGACCAGCCAGAAACCGAAATACGGCCGCTCCGGGTCAGGCAGCTTCTGGCGACGCTTGACGGTCCACATCACCAGCCCCGTGCCGACCATCGCGGTGCCGGCAAGACTGACGATGAAGTAGAGCCAGCGCAATTGCAGATCGCTGAATCGCCCCAGATGCAGCGCATACATGACGCCGCGCACCTCGGCGGCCGGGCCGACGCTGTCGCGCGTCTCGAGCAGCTTGCCGGTGGCGCCGTCGAACACCAGGTACTGCGGACTCATCGACACGCGCGCGGCCTCGCCGCGCAGCACGGTGACGCGGGCCGACGCATCGCCGGCATGGGCGATCGTCACGCGGCTGATGTTGTGCTGGCCCCAGCGCGCCTGGGCCTGGCGCACCATGTCATCGATCGGCGCGAGCTTGGCGGGGATGCCGCTCGGCTTGCCGGGCGGCGGCGACGCATTCAGCTGCGCCGTCAGCTGCTGCCGCTCGGCCGGCGTCTTGAAGGCTGCCTGCTGGCCCCATGGCATGTACATCGCCATCAGGGTCACCAGGCCGGTATAGGTGATCATCAGGTGGAAGGGCAGGCCGAACACCGACAGCGCGTTGTGCGCATCGAGCCAGGAACGCTGGCCCTTGCCCCAGCGGAAGGTGAAGAAGTCGACGAAGATCTTCTTGTGGGTGATCACGCCGCTGACGATCGCCACCAGCATGAACATCGCGCAGAAGCCCGCGAGCCAGCGTCCCCACAGCACCGGCATGTAGTGGAACTGGAAGTGGAAGCGATAGAAGAACTCGCCGCCGTGGGTTTCGCGCGCCGCGACCTTCTGGCCCGTGGCCGGGTCGAAGGTGCCGCTGTCGAACGTGCGCTTGCCGGGTGGGGCGCCCACCGTGCGCCAGAACGCGCTGACCACGTTGTGCCGGTCCGTCGGCATCTCCATGCCCCACAGCGGGCTGCCCGCGGCGACGGTCGCCAGCGTGTCGGCCACGCGCTGCGCGGCCGCGGCGGGATCGGGCACTTCGAGCTGATGCGCCAGTTCGGGCCGCATCCACTGCGAGATCTCGTCCTTGAAATAGCTGACCGTGCCCGTCAGGAACATCGCGTAGAGAATCCATCCGACCAGCAGGCCGGCCCACGTATGCAGGTCCGACATGGTCTGGCGGATGCCCCGGACCCTGGCGGCGATGTCGCTGTGGTTGTCGATGACGTTGCGCGGCGTCACCGTAGACTTCGCGGTGGACTTCACGATGCGCTCCCTCCCACGCCGGCATACCAGGCCGCCAGCAGCAGCGGGACGGCCGCCACCAGCAGTCCGGCCCATGCGCGCCGCGCGCTGCGTACCGCGAACACCCAGATCACGGCGCCCGCATAGATGGCGAAACTGGCCAGCATGCCGGTCAGCACGGCTTGCGGCTTGCTGATCGGCAGCGCCAGCGCGG
>Ga0065721_10005984_pt1 | contig 10762 bp, 8 predicted proteins | sample Mesricmetagenome_FD_59108 | JGI IMG/M metagenome (GOLD analysis project Ga0065721, IMG submission 59108) | Mesophilic microbial community from rice straw/compost enrichment Sample: eDNA_1 v2 (version 2) | ecosystem: Engineered > Solid waste > Grass > Composting > Bioreactor | place: USA: Davis...
GGAACATGGACAGCGTCGCGACCGGGCCGATCGCGCCGAAGGAATAGCCGTTCCAGATCAGCGAGAACAGGATGTTGCCGACGAAGGCGGCGCAGAAGGTCGCGAAGGCCACGCGCAGCCGCGGGTGGTTCTTGAAGTAGCGGGCGAAGGCCGGATAGAAGAAGAAGTCGACCAGCACNTCCTTGAAATAGAACAGGTACCGNTTCCAGAACTCGGCGATCGAGCGCGCCGAGAGCGGNCGCGCCATGCCGCGCGGAATGGCGAAACCNGCCATGCGGATCACCGCGACGTAGACATGGACGATNACCGCGAGACGCATGAGGTCGAGGACGAAACTCGTCACCAGCGCGGCCCAGCTCATGGCGACGCTCGGGGCGAGCCGCTCGCCGCCGGCGTCGGCGCGGGCCTGCGCGTGCTGGGCAAGGGCTTCCCGCAGCGTCGGCACGTCGAGTTCGACATGGAACACGAAGGCGCCGATCGCATGCACGCCATGTAGGATCAGCGCCCAGACCACCAGCTTCAGAGCCTTCAGCCGGCTGCGGCCGAGCGCGATCGGGTCGCGCGCCTCGAAGCGGGCGAGATAGGCCGGGCTCTTGTGGGGGATCGACCACCCGCCCCAGAAGGGGCGGACGAAGCCGAGCCGGACCGGCTGCGCCATCGTGCTGCGGGCGCGCTCGTCCGAAAAGAGATAGGCGACCGAGAAGAAGGACGCGCCGAGCATCGCGATCAGCGTCCAGAGCAGCGTATGCGGCAGGGTCGCCGCGGGGAGGAAATGGGCAACGCCGATCGCGGCGAAGAAGGTCACGATCAGGCAGAGTGTGGGGCGCCGGGAAAAGTAGCTCGCCGGACGGGCGCGCTGGAACCGGAGGGCAAGGAAGATTGCAGCGAGCGTCGCCATCGCCATCGCCGCGGCATAGGCGGCGGACGGGATCGCCTCGAGCGCGGGCGTGGCGGCGCGCAGCCGGTCGGCGAAGTCGCCCTGTTCGGAAATGCGGAACGGCCGCATGGCGAAGAATGCGATGCCTGCTACCGAGAGGATCGGCCAGCGACAGGCCGGCGCTACAGCGAGCGCGGCGAGCGTCATCGCGACCAGTGCCAGCGCCTGCGCCGACATCTGTCCGGTCATCGCGAGCGCGCCGAGGAAGAGGGCGTGAAGCACGACGATGCCGGTTGTGGTCGACGACCAGGCGAGGGCGCGTTCGTTGCTGTCGATCGAAAGCCAGGCCCCGCGCCAGCGCAGGGGCGCAACGGCATCGTGGGAGAAACGACTCCCTAGAGCTGCGATGGTTTCCGACATGCGCCCCGTGTCCCCAAGTCTATGTGCGCCAACAGACGAGACTGTCCAAAATCCTTTCGGATTATACTCGTCGTCTGTCCTGTTAAATTCGGTTTTCCCGATATGTATCAGGTTCGCACGCATCATTCCGGCACTGTCTCAATTAATCATTAATTCATCGCTGGTTTGGAGACTGAGAAAGACACACAGATAGTCCGGATCAGCTGAGGGGACAGCATGGAGAACTACAACCTCGCGGCCGCCTTTCACCGCATGGCGGTCGAACATCCCGAACGCCTCGCGATCAGCGCGGGGCGTGCGGAAGTCAGCTACGGTGCGCTCGCCGACCGCGCCGCGGCGCTCGCCGCCCATGTCGGGAGCGAGGGAAAGAGTGTGCGCGTCGGCATTCTCGCGAGCCGCTCGATCGAGGCCTATACCGGAATTCTCGGCGCTGCCTGGGCAGGCGGCACCTACATCCCGCTCAATCTCAAATGGCCGGAGGCGCGCCTGGTCGCGCTGCTCGACGCGCTCGCCCTCGACGCGCTGGTCGTCGACGCCGTCGGCGTGCAGCTGCTGACGCCGGCGGTGCTCGCCCATGCGCCCGCGAAGATCGTCCTGCCGGCGGGGGCCCAGATCGCGGCGCCGGACGGCATTGCCGCCACGTCCGTCGATACCCTGCCGTCGAGTGACATCTCGCCGCGCAGGGTCGGTCCGGACCATCTCGCCTATGTTATCTTTACCTCGGGCACGACGGGCATGCCGAAGGGGGTGATGATCTCGGCCGGCTCGCTCCGATCCTATCTCGATTCCACCCGCGGCTGGACGTGCTTCACGCCGGAGGACCGGATCGCGGAGACCTGCGACGTCACCTTCGATCTCACCGTCCACAACATGTATCTCTGCTTCGAGGCGGGCGCCTCGCTGCACCTGATGTCGCAGCTCGAGATGCTCGGCCCGCAGCATTTCATCCGAAGCCGCCGGATCACCGCCTGGATGTCCGTGCCGACCGTCCTGTCGCTCATGGCGCGGACCGGCGCACTGAAGCCGGGCATCTTCCCGAGCCTGCGCCTCTCCGTCTTCTGCGGCGAGCCGTTGCCGCTTGCCGGCGTCATGGCCTGGCGCGCGGCCGCACCGAATTCCACGGTCGAGAACATCTACGGCCCGACCGAAGTGACGGTGATCTGCCTGCGCCAGACCGTGACCGGCGACCCGGCCGTCACTCCGGGGCGCGACATCATCGCCATCGGCAAGCCCTACGACACGATGGAGGTGGCGATCCTCGACGCCGAGCAGCGCCGGCTGCCGGACGGCGCGCCCGGCGAGATCGCCATGCGCGGCCCGCAGGTCGGCATAGGCTATTTCAATGCCCCGGAGCAGACGGCCGACCGCTTCCGCGTCATCGACGGCGAGCGCTGGTACCTGACCGGCGACCTCGGCTACCGCGATCCCGACGGTACGTTCCATCATCTCGGCCGCGTCGACAACCAGGTGAAGGTCAAGGGCAACCGCATCGAGCTCGAGGAGGTCGAGGCGCATCTGCGCCGCGCCGGCGGAACCGATCTCGTCGCGGCGGTTGCCTGGCCCGTCGCCTTCGGCTCGGCGGAAGGGCTGGTCGGCTTCCTTGCCGGAACCGGCCTGGGGCCGACCGAAATCATCAATGACATGCTGAAGAGCCTGCCGCGCTACATGGTGCCGACCGAAATCCGCGTGGTCGACGAGCTGCCGCGAAACGTCAACGGCAAGATCGATCGCCGCGCGCTGTTCGAAAGGCTGGAGAAGGCCGCCGCGGGCGAGGAAACGAAGGAGCGCTCAATTGCCTGACATCGAAACAGCTAGCCGTTCGATCCGCGATACGCTCGCAGGAATGCTCGCCGAGCGCGGCCACACCGGCCCCGTCGCCGACGACCAGTCGCTGTTCTTCAGCGGCCTTCTCGATTCGCTCGCCGCGACGCAGGTCATGCTCGTTCTCGAGAAGGACTACGGTATCGACCTCGCCGACGCCGATTTCGACATCTCCCGGCTCGACACGATCGCCGACCTCGAGGCGCTCATTGCCGGACACGGCGCGCGCTGAGCCCCGGCTGGCATCCTGTCCGAAGGCGCGCTGAACCTCACCGGCCGACGCGGCGTCCTTCGGCATCGAAGATGTGCACGGCTTCCGGGTCGAACCCGAGCGTCAACGTCGCGCCGGGCTCGACGCGGGCGATGGGGGGCAGGGCGGCGATCAACCGGTGGCCGTGGAGCGATGCGGTGACGAGCATTTCCGGCCCCGTCAATTCGCCGATCTCGGCGGTGACGGCAAGCTGTGCGAGGCCCTCTCCATTCGCCTTGAACGCCTCCGGCCGGATGCCGATCGTGACCGACGCGCCATCGGGAAGGCCGGCAAGTATATCGGCGCCGAGCGGGAACGCCGTGTCGCTCCCTTCGATCAGCGCCCTGCCGCCGGCGATCCGCGCCGGGATCATGTTCATCGGCGGAGCGCCGACGAACTCGGCGACGTAGCGCGTCGCCGGGCGGTTGTAGATTTCCTCCGGCGTGCCGAGCTGCTCGATCCGGCCGTCGCGCATCAGCGCGACCTTGGTGGCGAGCGTCATCGCCTCGATCTGGTCGTGAGTCACGTAGACGACCGTCGTCTTCAAAAGCTGGTGCAGCCGCTTCAGCTCGGTGCGCATTTCCATGCGCAGCTTGGCGTCGAGGTTGGAGAGCGGCTCGTCGAACAGGAACACCTTGGGATGGCGCACGAGCGCGCGTCCGATCGCCACGCGCTGGCGCTGGCCGCCGGAGAGCTGCGCCGGCTTGCGCGAGAGGAGCGGCTCGATCTTGAGCAGCCGCGCCGCCTCCAGCACCGCCTCCTTGCGCTTTTCCTTGTCGATGCCGCGCATCTCGAGGCTGAAGCCGATGTTCCGCTCCACCGTCAGGTTCGGGTAGAGCGCATAGGACTGGAACACCATGGCGATGTCGCGGTCGCGCGGCGCGACGCCGAGGACCGAGCGGCCGTCGATGAGCACGTCGCCGGAGGTCGGGTCTGCGAGGCCGGCAATGATGCTGAGAAGGGTCGACTTGCCGCAGCCGGACGCACCGAGGAGAACCAGGAAGTCGCCGTCGTCGAGCTTGATGTCGATGCCCTTCAGCGTATCGGTTGAGCCGAAGCTCTTGCGGACGGCGCGGATCTCGAGTTCGCTCATCGGGGGGCCTCCGTGAGGGCAAGGTCATAGCGGCGCGGCTTGGTGGAGACCGCGCGTGAGGCGATCGCGACGCCCCGGCTCAGGCAGTCGCGGACGGGGAGTCCCTCGGCGAGCGCCCACAGGAAGCCGGCATTGAAGACGTCGCCCGCCCCGATCGTGTCGATCACATCGACCTTCGGCGCCGGTACGGAGACGATCCCGCCTTCGGTTGCGGCGATTGCCCCGGCGGCGCCGAGCTTGGCGACGTAGACCGCGTCCTTCGGCATTGTCGCCCTGAGCTTGCGGGCGGCGGCAGACACGTCCGCCTCGCCGGCGAGCGAGACGGTCTCGGTCTCGTTGAAGAGGGCGATGTCGGTGGAGCGCAGCCAGGAGAGGCAGGCCTCGCGGTTCGCCTCGGTCCAGCCGGCGACGGGCCAGCCGGTGTCGAGGCCGACCCGGATNCCACGCTCCCGCGCCCAGGCGAAGAAGGCCGGATAGTCGGCGGTGATGCTGTCGGTNAGGAACGAGCCGCAGAGGAGGGCGANCCCGCCCGCGAGCGTCTCGCCGTCGAGCCCCGCNATGGCGTCGNCGAGCGACATGTGCGGGAGGTGNCCGCGCGTGGTCAGGAAGGTGCGCTCGTCGCCCGGATGGGTAATCCCGACGGAGAGCGTCGTCGCGCCGTCATGGACGGGCCAGCGCTTTCCNCGCGGACCGAACGCGCTCCTCAGCCAGCGGCCGAACTCGTCGTTGCCAACGGTCGCGGCGATCTGGTGCTCAACGCCCATTGCCGCCCAGGCGAGCGCGGTGTTGCCGGCCGAGCCGCCGACGCGCAATTCGTCGTGGTCGACGATCACCTCGGTGCCCATCTGCGGCCAGACGGCGTCGAGCCCCATGATGAGGTCGACGTTGACGTTGCCGATGACTGCGAGTGGACGCATCATTCGCTCCGCGTGACCTTGGTCGAGCGCACCGGCGTGCCGGCATCGGCGGCGCGGCTCATCGCGAACTCGATCATGAAGCTCTGCGCGACTGGCAGGAGCGACAGGATCGCGGCAAGGCCCTTGTCGGGCTTGACCGCGAGCGTCACGACGCCATCGGCCTCGATCGGCGCCTCGCCCGAGGCGTCGAGGACGAGGACTGGAGAGCCGGCCTCGGCGACCGACCGCGCCAGTCCGGCGGCCAGCTCCGCCGTCGGCTCAGTCGCGCGGACGATGACGACGCCCACATGGGGGCCGAGCATTTCCATCGGTCCGTGGCGGAGCTGCCCGCCTTCATGCGCGAAGCAGGGGATGCGCGAGAGTTCGGTCAGTCCCAGCGCCAGCGCCTCGGCGACGCCTTGCAACGAGCGGCCGGACGTGGCGATCGCGTTGACGCCGGCGAAGTGCTGGGCGGCGGCCCGCGTGTCGAGCCTGCGCGGATGGCGCAGGCGCTCGAGCGCCGGCGCCACGTCCTCGCCGAGTGCGGCGAGGATCGTCAGGTGCATGGCGAGCGTGACGGTGAGGCTGCGGGTCGCCGCGAAGGCGGTCTCGACCCCGCCGGCACCGATCATCGACCGTGCTGCCCCGGCAAGGAAGGAAGTGGGCGACAGGGTGAGGCCGAAGACCTCTGCGCCGGCGAGATCCTGCGTTTCGAACAGCCGCCGCACCTCCGCGCTCTCGCCCGATTGCGAGGCGATGAGCACGGTGCGTCCGGCAAGACCGAGCGGCTGGTAGAGCTGCTCGGAGAGGGTGAGCGCGATTGCCTCGATGCCCCGGCGGCGGTAGATCGGCTCGACCATGCGGCCGACCGCGTGGGATGCGCCCATGCCGAGCATCAGCAGCCGTCCGGTCCTGCCGATCGATGCGGCGATCTCGGCGGCAAGCGCGCCATTGTCCTCGAAGGTCCGGAGCGCGTCCTGGTGCTGGCGCGCCATCTCGGCGTCGATCGCCTTCACGCCCTGCGGTCGTTCGGTCGTCGTCATCGTCATCCTTTCACACCTCCGCTGGTCAGGCCGGAAATCAGCGCCCGCTGCAGGATCGAGCCGAACAGGACCGGCGGAATGGCGGCGATCACGCCCGCCGTGGCGATCAGCCCGTAGTCGGTGACGCGGCCTCCGGCGAGGTCGGCGATCGCCACCGTCAGCGTCTTCGCGCGCTGGTCGGAGGTGAAGAGCAGCGCATAGAAAAACTCGTCCCAGGCAAGCAGGAACGCGAACAGCGCCGAGGTCGCGATCACCGGTGCTGCGAGCGGCAGGGTGATGCTCCTCAGCGTCTGAAACAGGCTTGCACCGTCCATGGTCGCCGCCGCCTCGATCTCGGTCGGAATGCCGTCGAGGCCCGACTTCATAAGCCAGGTGGTGAACGGCGCCAGGATCGAGAGATAGACGAGGGCGAGGCCGTAGACGGAGTTGAGCAGCCGGAACTCCGCGAGCCCCATATAGAGCGGCACGGCGAGCGCCACCGGTGGCAGCATGTAGGTCATGATCACCACCGTCAGCGACCAGCCGACGGCCGGCGTGCGCGACACCGCCCATGCGGCGGGCACGGCGACGGCGAGGGCGGCGAGCGTCGAGATGCCGGCGACCGTCAGGCTGTTGGCGAGCGCCGCGGTGAAGGCCTGGCCGGCTGAATTGTCGGTGGAAGAAAGGAGGAACCGGTAGCGCGACCAGTCGATCGTCTCCGGCCACCATTCGAGCGGCTTGGCGGTCAGTTGCGCCGCCGGCGAGATGCTCATCACGAAGAGCCAGACCACCGGCGCGAGAATGAAGAGGGCGAGCAGGATCGCGCAGGCATAGATGAGGATCGACTGGCCGACGCTGCGGTTTTCCATCAGCACGCGCTCCCTGCGGCCTTGCGGATCAGGAGCGCATAGGCGGTGGCGAGCACGGTCACGATCAGCGCGATCATGAGGGCGAGCGAGGCGCCGGAGCCGGCGCGCTGGAAGGAGAAGGCTTCCTGGTAGACGAGGATCGACAGGGTGCGCGTCGAATTGGCCGGCCCGCCGCGCGTCATCACCCAGATGATGTCGAACACCTTGAAGGCCTCGATGGTGCGCAGCACGAGCGCGACCATCAGCGGCCCGGCGAGATAGGGGAGGGTGACATAGCGGAAGCGCGAGAAAACACCCGCGCCGTCGACGAGTGCGGCAGAATTGATTTCCTTCGGTACGGCCTGGAGGGCGGCGAGCGCGATCAGCGCGACGAGCGGGAAGTTCTTCCAGGTGTCGGCGACGATCAGCGCCGCCAGAGCCGATGAAGGCTGGCCGAGAAAGGACTGGTAGCTTTCGGCAAGGCCGAGCTGCGTCAGCGCCGCGTTGAGCGCGCCGTATTGCGGATTGTAGATCAGCCGCCAGAGCGTGGCGTTGACGACGGTCGGCAGCGCCCACGGCAGGATGAGGAGCGCGCGCAGCAGCGTGCGGCCGCGGAAATTCTGGTTGAGGAGCAGTGCGGTGGCGACGCCGAGCACCATTTCCATGAAGACCGAGGCTGCCGCGAACCACGTCGTCGTGGCGAGCGTCGACAGGAAGCGATCGTTGGTCAGCATGGCGACGTAGTTGCCGAAGCCGACCCAGGTGCCCGCGGTGCCGACGAGCTTGGCGTCGGTGAACGACAGGCGGATCGTGTCGGCGAGCGGCCAGCCGATGACCGCGGTCATGATCGCCAGAAGCGGCAGCATCATGAGCCATGCGCGCATGGTGTACCGGGTGCCGGTCAAGGATCGCTCCTTAGCACTGCGTGAGACGGATTGTCAGGATAAGGGAAACGGGCGGGGCTCGACACCCCGCCCGCCGGGAGGACGGACCTTAAAGTCCGCTGTTTTCGGCAGCCGCCTTCAGCGCATCCTCGGGCGAGGACGTTCCGAGGAGGGCCTCCTGGATCGCCTGCTGCAGGGCGGCAGACATTTCCTGATATTTCGGCGTGGTCGGCCGCGGATACATGGCGGCGAGACCCTTCTCGGCAGCCGCGATCAGTTCTTCCTGGCCGGCCGTGACGGCCGGGTCGGAGTAGGACGAGGCCCAGATCGGCAGCGACAGCTTGGCATACTGGTTCTGCACGCCCTGCGAGGTCATGTGGACGATATACTTCCAGGCCTCGTCGGGATGCTGGCTCGTCGTGGTGATGCCGAGGCCCATGGAGCCGTTGACGGCCGAGACTTCCGATTTGCCTTCGACGCCCGGCGCCGCGACCACGCCGACCTTGCCGGCGACCTTGGAATCGTCACCCGCATTGGCGAGGTTGTACATGTAGGTCCAGTTCAGGGCGAAGGCGGCCTCGCCGTTCTGGAACACGCCGCGCACGTCCTCCTCGAGGAACTCCTTCGAGTTGGGGTTGGCGAGGCCGGACGCATAGAGGTCGACCATGTATTTCAGTGCCTCGAGGCCGCCGCCGGTCTGGAATGTCGGCTTGCCGGCCTCATCGAGGAAGGTGCCTTGATAGGCGGAAAGGAGCGTGGTGTAGTCGCAGATCGCGGCCTCGGCCTGCGCCCAGCTCCACACGATCGGATGCTCGAGCAGGCCCTTTTCCTTGATCGTCTTGGCCTGCTCCGCGAGCTCCGCCCAGGTCGCGGGCGGATTGGAGATGCCGGCCTTCTCGAGGATTTCCTTGTTGTAGAAGAGGTACTTGGTGTCGAGGATCCACGGCATGCCGTAGGACTTGCCGTTGTACTGCACCGTTGTCCAGGCGCCCGGCAGGACGCCGTTCTTCATCTCTTCAGTGATGCGGTCGGAAATGTCGACCAGCACGTTGTTGGTGGCGAATTCCGCCGGCCAGATCACGTCGAACAGCACGACGTCGTAGCCGCCGCCCGAGCCCTGGGCGAGCACGGTCTTGTCGTGCAGGCCGTCATAGGGGACGAATTCGATATTCACCTTGATGTCCGGATTGGCCTTGGTGAACTCGGCCGTCATGTTCCGGACGTCGTCTTCGCTATAGGCGGCCTGCGCCATGAACAGCGCGTTGAGCGTCGTCTCGGCATGGGCATGTCCGGCAAACGCAACGGTCGCGAGCGCCGCGCCGAGAAGCAGTCTGCGTGTCGTTTTCATCATCTTTCCCTCCAATGGTTCGATGTTCCTTCCGGATGTCCGGAAGGGGTCCGCCGCAATCCCTTTCGGCCCGGTGCTGGGGGGCAATGGCCGAAGGGGGTATTTCGTCGCCGACAATTTAGTCAATTGCCTTGACTTAAAATATTCCCGATATTGAGGCCCCGAGTCAATGGGAATGTTCGATGCATCCGATCCTGCCTGTCAGAGCCACGCGCGGCGCCAATCAGGAGAGCGCGAGCGCCCACAATCGCCGCGTCATCATCGATGCCCTGCGCATGAACGGCCCCCTCTCGCGCGCCGAGTTGGCGCGAGCAACCTCACTCACCAAGCAGGCGGTTTCCAACATCGTTGACGAGCTGGTGCGCGACGGGCTTCTCAAGCCCTTGCCCAGTGTCCGCCACGGCCGCGGCCAGCCGTTCACGCCCTACAGGCTCGTCCCCGAGGGAGCCTATGCATTTGGGCTCCAGATCGACCGCTTCCTCGTGCGCGCCGTCGTCGTCGATTTCTTGGGCGAGCCGGTCCTGACCGACGAGGCGCGCATCAATGAGAGCGATCCGGACGAGGGCGTCGCGATCATCGCCCGGCTTATCTCCGATCTGCGTGGAAAGCTCGCATCCGGCGATCCCGCGCGCGAACGGCGCATCGTTGGCCTCGGCGTCGCCATGCCTGGCCCCTTCGGCGTGCCGCCGGCCACCGACAACATCTGGGCGATGGCGCCGTGGCAGGCCTATCCCGTCAAGGAGATGCTCGCCGCGAGAACCGGCCTCGACGTCGAGATCCAGAACGACGCGGTTGCCTGCGCCATCGCCGAGCGCATGGTCGGCGCCGCGCGGCGCGTCGAGAACGCGATATGCATCTTCCTCGGCTACGGCATCGCCGCCGGCCTGATCGTCAACGGCGATCTCTATCGCGGCGCCAATGGCAATGCCGGCGAGCTTGGCATGGCTCTATCGCCGCGCGCCGGCGACGAGACGACGACGCTCGAGCACCGCGCCTCGCTCGCCTCGCTCTACCAGGCGCTCGGGCTCGATCCCGCCGAGGCGGGGCTGAGGGCCCATGTCGACGCGCTCGTCGCGAGAGGCGATCCGCGGACGAGGGCCTGGATCGTCGACGCGGCGGCGGAGCTGCGCCGGAGCGTCCAGATTCTGGAGATGCTGTTCGATCCGGAGACGATCATCCTGTGCGGCGGCGCGCCGGAGCTTCTGGCGAGGGCGCTGGCCGACGCGATGCAGCCGCTGCTGCCCTCGGTGTCGTCCCACGCCGCACGCACTCTGCCGCGCCTCCAACTCGGCATGACCGATCC
>Ga0065721_10052985_pt1 | contig 10760 bp, 6 predicted proteins | sample Mesricmetagenome_FD_59108 | JGI IMG/M metagenome (GOLD analysis project Ga0065721, IMG submission 59108) | Mesophilic microbial community from rice straw/compost enrichment Sample: eDNA_1 v2 (version 2) | ecosystem: Engineered > Solid waste > Grass > Composting > Bioreactor | place: USA: Davis...
GGCCTGCTCGGCGGCGCCCAGCTCGCGCCCGCCCTGGCGCAGGCCGGCCTCGGCCAGCGTCTCCAGCCCGCGCAGCCGCAGCGTGTCCAGTTCGCGCCGCTGCTCGGCCACCCAGCCGCCCTCGGCGTCGGGCAGGAACGTCTGCAGGTCGGTGAGCAGCGCCTCGCGCGCCCGGAGGCTCGCGAGCGCGTGATCCCCGGCCTCGATCGCGGCCTCGGCCTCCTCGATCGCCGTGCGGGAGCGCTCGATGTCCACCGTCACCGGCCCCTCGAGGTTCAGCCGCAGCTCGCCGCGCCCGTTCAGCACGCCCGGGCCGAGCGCGCGCCGCAGCTTGGACAGCAGCGCGCTCAGCGCCGAGTCCGCCGCGGCCGGCGGGCCCTCGGGCCAGAGCGCGTCGATGAGCTCGTCGCGCGGGCAGCCGCGGCTACGATTGAGCACGAGGTAGGCGAACAGCAGACGCCCCTGGCGTCCTGGCAGTCCCGGGTCCAGTCGGCGTCCGTTCGCCTCCACCAGCACGGGCCCGCACAAGCGGATGTCCCAGCCTTGCTCCACCTCTGAGCGGCACGCTACCGGCTCGCCAAGGTTTCTCCAAGGTTTGTTCAACGGGAGAAGCGCATCATTCCAATTGCGGCGCACGGACTGACCCCCCGGACGCCGTCGGCGACACGGAAGTCGGACGACATAGACGGGGTGCTGACTTTGGCTCGGCAGCGCCCCCGTCGTGCACCAGGGATCGCTTGACCCGCGACTCCCTCCTCCATAACGGCGCCCGGTTCCATCCCTCCACCCGGCGCCTCGAGGCGGACGCCGACTGACCCCCGGCCTACCGCTTCCCAGCATCACGAACGGCCCGCCATTCCCCGGCGGGTCGTTCGTCGTTCAGCGCACCTTCCGCCGGTCCGACGGGTTCCGGGGCATGGGACATCCGTCCATTTCCGACAGGGGGACAGTTTTCATGAAGTTCAGCGGACCGTCACCGTCCATGGTCGTCGCGAGCATCGCGCTGTTCGTATCGCTGGGAGGCACGAGCGTCGCGGCCATCAACTACGCCCGCAACGCCGGCGCGGTCGACGGCAAGAGCGCCGTGTTCTCGGGTGCAACGCTCAGCCAGGCGGCGGGCAAGCTCGTCGCCACCAACCGCAAGGGCCCGGACAAGGGGCGGCTTCCCGGCAAGTTCGTGGCCGACGTCCCCAAGACCCAGACCTTCAGCCGCGCCTACGAGGTCGCCGACAACGCGCCCGGCGCCCCGCAGCTCGCGGCCTCGATCGCGGGCCTGGGCTCGATCACGGCCACCTGCAACGACCAGAACTCGGCCGCCGGCAAGGAGGACCCGATCTCCACGCTGACCTTCGTCAACACGTCGGGTCACCCGGTCAACGTCGCGCGCCGGGTCGGCAACGGCGACGGCTCGCTGAACGTGATCCAGAACCAGACGACGGCCTCCCTGAGCATCGGCGGGTCCAACACGTACCTGTTCCACGTCGAGTGGGGCGGCCACAACGCGATCATCATGGGCGGGGTGCGCCAGGACGGCCGCGGCACGCCGGCGGCCGTCTGCGCGGTCTTCGGTTCGGTGATGCAGATCCTGCCCTAGCGGGGCCGGTGCCGGTCGAACGAGATCACCTGCTGGATCCCGCTCGGCCGGTTCGTGTAGCGGATCGTGGTCGGCAGCAGCCCGGGCCGGAACGCGATCCGCTCCGCGTTGGCGTCGGCGCGCAGCGCGTCGGGTTCGCCCGGCACCGCGTCCAGCGCCTTCCACACGGCGGCAGCGCACTTGGCGGCGCTGCCGCCGCCGCAGTAGCGCTCCTTCAGCGGCGCCTTGTACTTCGTGCTGACCAGCCGGCCGAGGTCCTTCTCGAGGTACCAGAAGCCGCCGCCGGTGAACCCGCTGGACGGGCCCGAGCTCGTGCCCACGAAGTCCTGCACGCCCTTCACCGGCATCGCCGCGGACCACAGGCGCGGGTAGAGCGCGTCCCAGATCGCGGGAGCCGGGCCGGCGTCCATCGCGCCGTCGAGGTCGCGGTCCAGGCGTGAGGAGCCGCCCGCGCGCCAGTCGACCAGCAGCTGGAGCATCCGCTCCGCGCGCGGCGTCGCGCCCGCGGGGTGCGCCCGCAGCAGCTTCTCGACCACCGGCGTGAGCGTGACGCTGCGCAGGTCCTGCGTGGCTGCGGCGTTCATCGCGCCGGTCACCGACGCGAGGTCGTGCACGCCGCGCTGCGCGATCCCCGCGTCGAGCATCTGCACGCGCTGGGAGACGCCGTAGCTCCAGTTGTCGTCGGCCGCGCCCCACCCGGGCGCCGGGCGGTTGTTCCAGTTGACGAGCACGCCGCTCGGCGGATTGGCCTGGTACGGGCGGCGGGACTGCGGGAGAAAGCCCCGCCACTCGTACTCGCCCGTGCCCTTGACCGGCAGTCGCGGGTCGACCGACTTGGGCCGCACGGGCAGCTTGCCCGCCGAGTACATCGCGATGTCGCGGTCGTCCGCGTAGCCGACGTTGAACGTGAACGGCGAGTTGGCCAGCGCGGCGCGGAACGTCTCCTTCGAGCGGACCTTGCCCGTCGTGAGGTCGCGGAAGCCGAGCTGCCAGAGGATGTCCTCGCCGAAGCTGGCGCGCTTGCGCGAGACGGCCACGGTGCGCCCGTTGACCTTCGCGTAGCCCGTCACCGGCCCGTGGACCGTCGTCCGGTAGACGATCCGGCCGGCCCCCGCGATCCGGCCCGCGTCGACGCGCCCCATCGTCCGGCAGCGGCCCTTGTAGCGGTACTTGGTGCGCGAGCCGCCGCACAGCGTCTCGACGTAGGTGTCGACGAGGTCGGACCCGGCGCTGGTCAGCGACCACGCGTAGTCCTGGCCGCGGCCGATCAGGATGTTGCCGGCGAAGCCCGGCGCCGTCGCGCCGCGGGCCTTGCCGCCCGGCCAGGCGATGTCGGCTTCCAGCGTCAGGCCGGGGTAGGTGTAGCCGATCTGCGGCCCGGCGACGAACAGCGGGTGCCCCGTGGTCGAGCGCCGCCCGCTGACGAGCAGGAAGTTGCTCGCCCAGCGCGGGATGCTCGCCGCGCTCGCCAGCCCGCGCGGGCCGGTCGGCTGGTAGGAGCCCGCGTCGAGCACGACGGTCCCGCGCCCGTTCAGGTTCGTGGTGCCGTACCGGAACCGCTTGCTCATCGTCGACGGCGCGTCCGGGTCGTCGAAGGCCGTGAAGTCGTCGAACATGCGGTTGCCGCGCTTGGTGCCGTAGCGCTTGCGCAGGCTGGAGAGGAACTCGGAGCGCCGCGCCTCGTCGCCGCCGCCCTCGCCGAAGATCTCGCCGATCACCGCGTTGGCGGCGAACACGTCCGCGCGCCGCCACGGCTTGGCCGTGCTGCCCTCGGCCCGCAGGCGCGCGTTGATGCCCTGCAGGTAGACGTCGACGTCGTGCAGGACCGCGGCGCCCGCCTTGCCCGCCCGGCGCAGCGCCCGCAGGCCGTTGCGCTCGATGATCCGGTCCACCTCGGGCGTCGGCGTGTACCGGCGCAGGTTGATGACCAGGCCGAACGCGTAGATGTTGGGCGCGTCGATCGCCGCGAGCTTGGCGGCGTCCCGGGCCTGGGCGAGCAGCAGCCCGCGGTCCTGCTGGAGCAGCCAGCCCATCGCCCACGTCACGTCGTCGCGCGACTGGCCCGTGATGTGCGGGACGTTGAAGCGGTCGCGCACGACGGTCACGCCGGCGCGCGGGAGCGGCTCCGGCCGCTCGGGCCCGTCCGGGCCCACGCCGAACCCCTCCGACTTGAACGTGGTCAGCAGGTCGCCGTCGGTGACCTGGTCGAAGAGCGGCGTGAGCGCGTCGTACATCAGGGCCTGCTCGTCAGCGCCGGGTGGCGCCGGGACCGAGCCGTACTGGCCGGACGGGATGATGTTGCGCGCGACGGCGGCGAAGTCGTCCTGCGCCGCGGCGGGAGCGGCGGCGAGGGCGAACGTCACTGCCGCAAGGGCGACAGTCCTGGACATGGGGCGCACGCTATAGGTCGCGCGCGCCCCGCTCGCCGCTACTGATCGTCGAGCTTGGCCAGGTTCTCGGCGGCGAGCTCGTCCCCGCGCGCGGCGGCGCGCTCGAGCAGCTCGCGCGCCTCGTCCACGCGCCCCACCTCGCGCAGGAGCACGGCCAGGTTGTTCTCCGCGTCGAGGTCGCCGAGCTCGAGCGCGCGACGGTAGAGCGCCTCGGCCTCGTCCTCGCCCTCCTCGTACTCGCTGAGCAGGTTCGCGAGGTCGATCATCGCCGCCACCGAGCCGCGCTCGACGGCCGCGCGCAGCACGTCCTCGGCCTCCTCCTCGCGCTCCTGCTCGACCAGCAGCGAGCCGAGCACGACCGCGGCGTCGTCCTCGCCGCGCTCGATCGCCTCGCGCAGCAGCTTCTCGGCCTCCTCCTCGTCGCCCTCGAGGTCCTCGATCAGCAGGATCGCGAGCTCGACGAGCGCCTCGCTCTCCTCCTCGGCGGCCAGCCGCAGCGCCGCGGCGGCCTCCTCGAAGCGCTCCCGCTCGCGCAGCAGCATCCCGAGGTTGAGGTGGCCGACCGCCTGGCCGGCCTCGGCGGCGGCCCGGAACTCGGCCTCGGCCTCGTCCAGGCGCTCCAGGTCCCACAGCGCGTTCCCGAGCGGGATGTGCCCGTCCGGGTCGCCGGCGGCGACCACGTCACGCAGCAGCGGCTCCGCCTCGGCCGCGCGGTTGAGCTGCACGAGCAGGTCGCCGAGGTAGTACCCCGCGTCCTCCTCGCCCTCCTCGAGCGCGCGGCGGTAGGCCGCCTCCGCGCCCTCGTCGTCGCCGGCCATGTGCGCCTCGTTGCCGCGGGCGAGCCATTCAGTCAGATCCGAATCCACACCCACAACATAAGAGAGGGCGCCTCGTGGGCGCCCTCTCAAGACCTTCTCTAGCTCTCGTCAGCCGGTGGAACGGCGGGCTGGTCCAGCGCGCCGCCGTCGTCGACCGCCTCGGGCTCGTCGCCCTCCTTGCGGCCGCCCACGCCGACCGGCGCCGGCTTCTCGGCGGGCTTGACGATGGAGAGCGTGACCTCCTCGTCGGAGCCCTCCGGGGCCCGGTCGACCATCACCGTGCCGCCCGGGACCAGCTCGGAGCGCAGCACGAAGTCCGCGAGCGGGTCCTCGATGTAGCGCTGGATCGCCCGGCGCAGCGGACGGGCACCCATCGACGGGTCCCAGCCCTTCTCGACCAGGTAGTCCTCGGCCTCCTCGGTGAGATCCAGCTGCAGCTCGCGCTCGGCCAGGGAGGTCCGGATGCGCCGCAGCAGCAGCTCGACGATCGACTTGATCTCTTCCTTGGTGAGCTTGTGGAAGACGATCACGTCGTCGATGCGGTTGAGGAACTCAGGCCGGAAGACCTTCTTGAGCTCGCCCATGATCCGGCCCTTCATGTCGTCGTACGAGATCCCCGTCTCGTCGTCGGACACGGCGAAGCCGAGCGGCGTGTTGCGCGCGATCTCGCCCGCCCCGATGTTCGAGGTCATGATCACGATCGCGTGCCGGAAGTCCACCGTGCGGCCCTGCGAGTCGGTCAAGCGGCCGTCCTCGAGGATCTGCAGGAGGATGTTGAAGACGTCCGGGTGGGCCTTCTCGATCTCGTCGAGCAGGAGCACGCTGTACGGCTTGCGGCGGACCGCCTCCGTCAGCTGGCCGCCCTCGTCGTAGCCGACGTAGCCCGGAGGCGAGCCGACCAGACGGGAGACCGCGTGCTTCTCCATGTACTCGGACATGTCGATGCGGACCATCGCGTCCTCGTCACCGAACAGGAACTCCGCGAGCGTGCGCGCCAGCTCCGTCTTGCCCACGCCCGACGGGCCCAGGAAGATGAACGAGCCGGTCGGCCGCTTCGGGTCCTTCAGGCCGGCACGGGAGCGCCGGATCGCCTTCGAGACGACCTCGATCGCCTGGTGCTGGCCGATGACGCGCTTGTGGAGCTCGTCCTCCATCCGCATCAGCTTCTGGGTCTCGGCCTCGGTGAGCTTGAAGACCGGGATGCCCGTCCACATCGAGACGATGTCCGCGATCTCCTCCTCGCCGATGGACGGCCGCTCGCCGCCCTCGCCGGACTCCCAGGCGTCCTCGAGGTCGCGCTTCTTGTTCGTGAGCTGGCGCTCGCGATCGCGAAGGTGCGCGGCCTTCTCGAACTCCTGGTTCTCGATCGCGGCCTCCTTGTCGCGCCGCGTCGTCTCGATCTCCTCCTCGAGCTCCCGGTACACGGGCGGGGAGGACATCGACTTGATGCGCATGCGCGAGGCGGCCTCGTCGATGAGGTCGATCGCCTTGTCGGGCAGGAAGCGGTCGCTGATGTAGCGGTCCGCGAGCTCCGCCGACGCCTCGAGCGCCTCGTCGGTGATGTTGACCTTGTGGTGCGCCTCGTAGCGGTCGCGCAGGCCCTTGAGGATCTGCACGCACTCCTCGAGCGACGGCTGGTCGACGGTGATCTTCTGGAAGCGCCGCTCCAGCGCCGAGTCCCGCTCCAGGTACTTGCGGTACTCGTCCAGCGTCGTCGCGCCCACCGTCTGCAGCTCGCCACGGGCGAGGGCCGGCTTGAGGATGGAGGCGGCGTCGATCGCGCCCTCCGCGGCACCCGCGCCAACGAGGTTGTGCAGCTCGTCGATGAACAGGATGATGTCGCCGCGCTGGGTGATCTCCTTCATCACCTTCTTCAGGCGCTCCTCGAACTCGCCGCGGTACTTGGAGCCCGCGACCAGCGCCGCCAGGTCGAGCGTGTAGATCTGCTTGTTCTTGAGCAGCTCCGGCACGTCGCCGTTGGTGATGCGCTGCGCCAGGCCCTCGACGACGGCGGTCTTGCCGACGCCGGGCTCACCCACGAGCACGGGGTTGTTCTTCGTCCGTCGGGAGAGGATCTGCATGATCCGCTCGATCTCGGTCTCGCGCCCGACGACGGGGTCCAGCTTGCCGTCGGCGGCCAGCTTGGTCAGGTTGCGACCGAACTGGTCCAGCAGCTTCGAGGACTTCTTGCCCTCCGCCGCGCCCGCGCCGGCACCGCCCGCGGCCGCCTGGCCCTGGCCGCCGCCGGAGGGACGCCGGCCACCCGGGCCGGACAGCATCCGGATGACCTCGTTGCGGATCTTCTCGGAGTCCGCGTCGAAGTCGAGCAGGATGCGCGCCGCGACGCCCTCGTTCTCGCGGACGAGGCCGAGCAGGATGTGCTCGGTGCCGATGTAGTTGTGGCCCAGCGACAGCGCTTCGCGCAGTGCGAGCTCGAGCACCTTCTTCGCGCGCGGCGTGAAGGGGATCTGCCCGGAGGTCACTTCTTCGCCGGAACCGACGATGCGGACAACCTGAGCGCGCACACGCTCGACGGTGATGTCCAGGGACTCGAGTACGCGCGCGGCGAGGCCCTCCTCCTCACGGAGGAGACCCAGGAGGATGTGCTCGGTCCCGATGTAGTTGTGCTTGAGCGTCCGCGCCTCCTCCTGGGCGAGGACGACCACCTGACGTGCTCGCTCTGTGAATCGCTCGAACATGGGTTGGGGAGCTTCCTTCCTACTAGTGCTCGCCTAGCGCTCGGTCGTTCTGGTGGTCTCTAACGGGGTTGGGAGGGCAGTGACGGACGGTCCAAGAGACGAAAATACCCCGGCTCTCATCCGTGTATTCGGCGGGGTCGCCGGTCCGGATCAGCGCTCGGGGCACGTCTTGGGCCATACGTCAGTCTACCAACGGAGAGCCGCCCTGATCATGCTCGGAGCATCGGTCGAAACCGGCGCTACTTGAGGGCAGGGAAGAGAACCACTTCCCGAATGGTCCGCTGACCGGTGAGGAGCATGGTCAGACGATCGATGCCGATGCCGATGCCGCCGGTCGGCGGCATGCCGTGTTCCAGGGAGAAGATGTAGTCCGTGTCGAACGGCGGGGCGTTCTCGTCGCCCGCCGCGGCGTGCCGGACCTGCTCCTCGAACCGCTGGCGCTGGTCGTCGGGATCGTTGAGCTCGGAGAAGGCGTTGGCGAACTCCATACCGTCCGCGAAGGCCTCGAACCGCTCGACCAGCCCGTCGTGCTCGCGGTGGCGCTTGGCGAACGGCGAGAGCTCGACGGGGTAGTCGTGGAGCATCGTCGGCTCGATCAGGGTCGGCTCGACGTGCTTGGAGACCAGGTAGTCGACGAGCGACGCCCAGTTCGGCTCGTCCGGGATCTCCATGCCGGCCTGGCGCATGGCGTCCTGCAGCGACTCGAGCGTCCGGTTGGCGAGCACGTCGATGCCGACGCGCGCCTGGATCGAGCCCGCGAGCGTCTCGCGCTTCCACGGCTTGGTGAACTTCTCGGAGCCGACCGCCTCGCCCACGGCGCGGATCATGCGCTCCGCCCGCTCGGCCACGACCTCCCAGTCCGCGTACGCCTCGTACCACTCGAGCATCGTGAACTCGGGGTTGTGCTTGGGGCTCAGGCCCTCGTTGCGGAAGTCCTTGCCCAGCTCGTAGACGCGCTCGAGGCCGCCGACGATCAGCCGCTTCAGGTACAGCTCGGTCGCGATGCGCAGGTACATCGTCTTCTCGAGCGCGTTGAAGTGCGTCTCGAACGGCCGGGCCAGCGCGCCGCCGTAGATCGGCTGCAGCACGGGCGTCTCGACCTCGATGAAGCCCTCGTCGTCGAGGAAGCGCCGGATCGTGGAGATGATCTTCGCGCGCGTGATGAACACCTCGCGCGTCTCCGGGTTCGCGATCAGGTCCAGCTCGCGGTGGCGCAGGCGCGTCTCGGTGTCCGACAGGCCGTGATGCTTGTCGGGCGGCGGGCGCAGCGACTTGGCCAGCAGCGTCCACTCGGTGATCTGGACCGAGAGCTCGCCGCGGCGGGTCTTGAAGATCGTGCCGTCGGCGCCGATCAGGTCGCCGAGGTCCATCGTGAGGAGCCGCTCGAACGCCTCGTCGCCGAGGATGTCGCGCCGGGCCTGCAGCTGGATCCGGCCCGTGCGGTCGTCCAGGTCCAGGAACGCCATCTTGCCCTGGCCCCGGCGCGCGTGCAGGCGGCCGGCCACGCGCACGCGGACGTCCGTCTCCTCGCCGTCGGCCAGGCCGGCGTGCGGCGCCTTGGCCTCGGCGACGGGCGTCACGCCCGGGTAGGCGTGCGGAAACGGCTCGACGCCCGCCTCGCGCAGCCCCTCGAGCTTGCGCCGGCGGACGGCGAGGAGCTCTGACTCCTCCGTCGACACTTAGGCGACTTCGATCTTGTCGACCTTGAGCTCGCGCTGCTTGCCGGAGGGCAGGACGACCTTCACCTTGTCGCCCTGCTTGCGGCCGATGAGCGCCTTGCCGACCGGCGACTCGTTGGAGAGCTTGTTCTCCGACGGGTTGGCCTCGGTCGAGCCCACGATCGTGTACGCGACGGACTTGCCCTTGTCGTCGGTGACGTGCACCTGGGACCCCACGCGCACGACATCCGCCGAGAGCTCCTTGGCGTCGATCACCGACGCGGAGCGCAGCTTGTCCTCGAGCGTCATGATCCGCGCCTCGAGCATGGCCTGCTCGTTCTTGGCGTCGTCGTACTCGGAGTTCTCCGAGATGTCGCCGAACTCACGCGCTTCCTTGATGCGCTCGGCAACCTCACGACGCTTGGTCGTGGAGAGGTACTCGATCTCCTTCTTGAGGTTCTCGAGGCCTTCGGGAGTGAGGAGGACGTCCTTCTGCATGCTGCGTCAGTCCTTCTACGGGGCTGAAGAATGAAACGGCCCGCTCGTCAGGCGGACCGGGCCACCACGCCTATGACGGCGAGGCGGGCGCGCAGGATAGCAACAGCACGGCGCGCTGTTGGTCAAGGGTCTCCGCGCGCTGAAGCTCGTCCTGAACCGATTTCGGCGCGCCCAGCCGCTCCACGTACCAGGGGTGGAACTTCTTCAGGTAGCGCGCGGCCCGCTCCGGCCCGAGGTGCTCCTCGGCGCGGTCGATCACCCAGTGCCACTCGGCGAGGATCTCGTCCGGCGTGGGGTCCTCGCTGCGCTCGCCCAGCACCTGGGCGAAGAGCCACGGGTTCCCGAGTGCGCCACGCGCCAGCATGACCGCCGCGCAGCCCGTGTGCTCGAACACCCAGCGGATGTGCTCGACGCCCTCCATCCCGCCCGAGACGATCACGGGCACGGGCAGCTCCTCGACGAGCTGGGCGGCGAGGTCGTAGTCCGGGAAGCCCTTGTGGCGCACGGCCGCCGAGCGCGGGTGGAACGTGATCCCGGCCACGCCGGCCTCGTCCACGAGCCGGCGCGCGACCTCCAGGCCCTCGACGCCGCCCTTCTTGACCGACGCGCGCAGCTTGACGGTGACGGGCAGGCCCGAGCCCTCGCGCGCGGCCTTGGCGATCGCGACCGCCGAGTCCGGGTCCTTGATCATCGCCGCGCCCGCGCCCGTCTTCATCACCTTCGGGACGGGGCAGCCCATGTTCAGGTCGAGGATGTCGGCGCCCACCTCACGCACCCGCGCCGCGGCCGAGCGCATGATCTCCGGGTCGTGCCCGAACAGCTGGATCGCGAGCGGGCCCTCGTCCGGGTGCACGCGCAGCAGCTCGTTGAGCGTCTTCTCGTTGCCGTAGTGGATGGCGAAGCTCGAGACCATCTCGGAGACGGCGAGGCCCGCGCCGAAGCGCTTGGCCTGCAGGCGCACGAACCAGTTCCCGATGCCCGCGAGCGGCGCGAGCATCACGCGGTTGCGGAACGTGAGCCCGCCGAGGGTCCATGGGTCGTTGAGCGAGCGCATGCCCTTACCCAGGGTACGAGCGGGGTGGTCGAGCTGAGGTTCGGAAACC
>Ga0065721_10052986_pt1 | contig 10757 bp, 9 predicted proteins | sample Mesricmetagenome_FD_59108 | JGI IMG/M metagenome (GOLD analysis project Ga0065721, IMG submission 59108) | Mesophilic microbial community from rice straw/compost enrichment Sample: eDNA_1 v2 (version 2) | ecosystem: Engineered > Solid waste > Grass > Composting > Bioreactor | place: USA: Davis...
CATGGACAGCGTTGGTTTCACAGTTCGCTACGGAAATCAACTGCTACCCATTGGAAGCCCCGACGCCGAAGCGGGTACCATTTTGGTGGGTCGCGATTCCATGGGGCCCGTTGAATGCACTTTGTTCTTCGATCATGACGATCACGCTTTATATCAGTTCCCCAGAACAATCGAGCGCGGAACAACGCTTACTTATCGACCGGACTTTCGAGAAACAAAGAAGTGGGTCGAATCCCCGTATCTCGACAATCGTCTTGGTATCTATACTGCGCTAAAGGTGGCGGAAACGCTTAGCGACGGCGTTATTGCATTTAGCTGCTGGGAAGAACACGGTGGCGGTTCTGTACCCATCCTCGCCAAGTTCATCCACGAACGCTGGAAGGTGAGGCAAGCACTCATTGCCGATATCACTTGGGTCACCGATGGAATTTTTCCCGAAAAGGGCGTCGTTATTTCTATGCGTGACCGTAATATTCCGCGACGCTCCTACGTCGATAGGATCATCGACATCGCAAGCAAACGGAAAGTTGACTTCCAACTTGAAGTGGAGGGCATGGGCTCCAGTGATGGTCGCGAACTGCAGACCTCGCCCTACCCCTTCGACTGGTGTTTTGTAGGTGCACCTCATGAACATCCCCACAGTCCAAACGAAAAAGCCTGCAAACACGACATCCAGTGCATGATCGAACTTTATCAATGGCTGATGACCGATCTGTAGCCAAGAAGCGTTGATTGAGCCGGCCGATGACCTGTCACGACTTATGACTATCTTTGCACCCCAACTGTGAGTCTGGAATGAAGATCAAGGATATTGATTTCGAAGAATTCATTGGCGAGGAGGAGATTCAGGCCAAAGTGAGGAGCCTCGCTGATGAGATCAATCAGGAATATGCCGGTAAGACACCGTTCTTCCTGGCAGTGCTGAATGGTTCCTTCATGTTTGCGGCCGACCTGATCAGGCATATAACTATCCCGTCGCGCGTATCGTTCGTGAAGATATCGTCGTATGAAGGGATGCACACCACAGGTCAACTCAGGACGTTGCTTGGACTGGAGGAAAGTCTGTTCAAACAGGACGTTGTGGTGGTGGAGGACATTGTTGATACGGGTCTGACTCTTGAAAAAATCCTGCAGGAGTTAGGCGATCTCGGTGTTAATTCTGCCGAGGTGGTGACACTGATCAGGAAGAAGGCTGCGCGCGAGAAGAAAACGAATGTGCGATTTACCGGTTTTGATATCGAAGACGAATTTGTGTTGGGCTATGGGTTGGACTACGACGGGTTGGGCCGGAACTTCAGGAATCTATACAAGGCTGTAACTCCAAAATGACCTCCTCTAAAATACACGAGCATTTTGACGCTCTGTGAATTACCTCGTACCTTTCACATCCATTAAACTAACAACCTTAAATTTTCGCTTAGATGATCAACTTAATTCTCTTTGGCCCTCCAGGCGCCGGAAAAGGCACTCAAAGTGCAAAGCTCATTCAAAAGTACTCGTTAACCCACATCTCGACCGGCGACCTTTTCAGGAAGCATTTGAAGGAAGGCACACCGCTCGGCAAGATGGCGCAAGAATATATGAACAAGGGTAACCTCGTTCCAGACCAGGTTGTAATCGATATGGTCGATGACAAAATCAGCAACAGCGGTCAAATCAGCGGGATCATCTTCGACGGCTTCCCTCGCACTATTCCCCAGGCTGAAGCACTTGACAGGCTTCTCGAGACAAAGAATGCTCCGATCAAAATCCTTGTTGAACTTGTCGTACCTGAAGATGAATTGAGAAAACGTCTCGCGGAACGTGCGGTCAAAGAGAACCGCCCCGATGATGCAAAGCCTGAAGTGATCGAGAATAGGATCGCGGTATACAAGGCCGAAACAGCCGCAGTCGCCGAGTATTACAAGAAGGCAAATAAATACGCATCAGTCGTTGGAGTTGGAGAGATCGAGGCAATCTTCAGAAATATCTGTGTGGAGATCGACAAGAGTCTGTTGAAATAACGTGTTATAAGGGTGTCGTCGCCAAACTTCATTGATTACGTAAAATTTAACTCACGATCAGGTGCGGGTGGCGCGGGATTCGTGCATTTCCACCGCGAGAAACTGGTACCTCTCGGCGGTCCCGATGGAGGGAACGGTGGGAAAGGAGGCGATGTCATACTTCGTGGCAACAAACAGCTCTGGACACTCCTCCATCTCAAGTATCGCAAGCATGTAATCGCGTCGGATGGAGCACCCGGGGAGGAGCAGGATCGTACTGGGGCCAATGGCAAAGACGAGATACTCGAAGTTCCACTTGGCACTGTCGCACGACGAGCAGAAACTGGTGAAGTCATATGCGAGATCAATGAGGACGGCGAGGAGTTTGTCCTCACACCCGGAGGACGCGGAGGGAAGGGGAACGCGCACTTTGCAACAGCCACCAATAGAGCTCCTTCGTATGCACAACCCGGCGAGCCGGGACGTGAAGAGTGGATCATCCTTGAACTGAAATTACTGGCTGATGTCGGTCTTGTCGGATTTCCGAATGCCGGTAAGTCAACTTTACTTTCAGTCGTGTCTGCAGCAAAACCTAAAATCGCCGACTACCCTTTCACGACGTTGACACCTAACCTGGGCGTTGTAGCATACCGAGACGGACAATCCTTCGTGATGGCTGACATCCCGGGAATCATTGAAGGAGCGGCTGAAGGAAGGGGGCTTGGAATCCGATTCCTCAGACACATCGAAAGAAATTCACTGCTGCTGTTTTTGATACCAGCCGACTCAAAAGATATTAGGACCGAGTATAACATTCTCCTCAACGAACTGAAGAAATATAATCCGGAACTTCTTGACAAGAAGCGTTTGCTCGCTGTATCAAAATCCGATATGCTCGACGACGAACTGACAGAAGCGTTGTCAAAGGAGTTACCCGAAGGCGTTCCCTCAGTCTTTATTTCCTCTGTAACTGGACAAGGTATTGTTGCTCTGAAGGATTTAATCTGGAAACATCTTCACAATTAGTTGAACTGCGTTCCAGCACAATTCAGAATTTTTACGCCCCCGATTCGAAGGATCAAATTCCCCTCTTTCAGTCTTTTTTCCCGACAAGACTCTCACGAGATTCCCTGCAGGCAGCTCGGTCGCTCCACCTTTTTTTGCCATGTGGGCAAATTTGAGCAACTTCGCGGTGCCAAATTGACCGAAATCAACCTGTAATGCCCCCTACTTTGACACAATAACCCTTTGGCAAAGTTATTGACGATTGCAACTGACCGATAAGTAAGCGAAACATACAGTCATGGAGAAACACAATCAAGACCCGGTAGAAAACATCAACGAAGAAGAAGTTAAAGCGGCACAGGATTCACAAGAGCAGGGTAATTCAGAGGAGCAGGAACAGTCGGCCACGGATGCGGGGGAAGAGGAAGTTGATGTGACCGCCAAGCTGAAAGAAGAATTGGAAAGCACTAAAGATAAATACATCAGACTCTATTCTGAGTTTGAGAACTTCAGGAAGCGCACATCGAAGGAAAAGCTTGACCTAATCCAATCTGCGAACGAGCAACTTATCAAGAGCCTCTTGCCGGTGGCTGATGACTTTGAACGCGCAGAAGCCGCGATCAAGGATAAGGAGTCGGGCCACTACGAAGGCTTTCTCCTGATCAGGTCGAAGTTTGTGAAAGTCCTCGAACTATATGGCGTGAAGCCGATGGACCACGGAAAAGGGTCGGAGTTCAATGCAGATCTCCACGAAGCGATCTCGCAAGTACCTGCCCCTGAACCCGAGCTCAAAGGAAAAATTCTGGACGTGGTTGAAAAAGGATATTTGTTAAACGATAAGGTAATACGCTACGCGAAAGTAGTAGTAGCGAACTAACCGTTCTGATAGGCATGTCAAGCAAGCGCGATTATTACGAAATACTGGGTGTAAGTAAGGGAGCCACAGCGGATGAAATAAAAAAGGCCTACCGCAAAGTGGCGATCAAGTACCACCCTGACAAGAATCCGGGCAACAAGGAAGCTGAGGAGAAATTCAAGGAGGCGGCAGAAGCCTATGAAGTGTTGAGCAATCCGGAAAAGCGGGCCCAATACGATCGCTTCGGCCATGCGCGCCCCGGAGCCGGATTTGGAGGTCACTCCATGAACATGGAGGACATCTTCAGCCAGTTTGGAGACATTTTCGGAAGCGGCAGTCCATTCGACAGCTTCTTTGGAGGCGGAAGCACTCGCGGTGGCAGACGTCAGCGCAAGGGTTCAAACTTGCGGATCAAGCTGAAGCTAACGCTCGAAGACATTGCCAGCGGAGTCGAGAAAAAGATCAAGGTTCACCGTATGGTGCACGCCGACGGCGTGTCGTTCAAGACTTGTAGTACATGCCAGGGCACTGGGCAGGTCCGCAAGGTGGTCAATACTATGCTGGGCCAGATGGTGTCATCGTCAACCTGCCCGACTTGCGATGGGACCGGTCAGATCGTAGACAAACGTCCTCCCGGCGTCGACAGCTCCGGCCTCGTTTCCAAAGAAGAAGTCATCACCGTCAGAATCCCGCCCGGAGTTGCAGACGGCATGCAGTTGTCAATGGCAGGCAAGGGAAATGAAGCCCCCGGCGGTGGGGCTCCTGGAGATCTTTTGATCCTTATCGAAGAGGTCGAAGATCCACTGCTGAAGCGTGACGGGAACAACATCATTTACGACTTGTATATAAGCTTTATCGACGCAGCACTTGGAACCTCAGTCGAAGTACCGGCTGTGGGAGGCCGGCTTAAGATCAAAATCGAGCCCGGAACCCAGAGCGGAAAAGTGCTTCGCTTGCGTGGAAAAGGCCTCAAGGACATCAACGGCTACGAGACCGGCGACCAGCTTGTTTATGTAAACGTTTGGACTCCGAAGAAACTTACGGCCGAAGAACGCGCAAAACTCGAAAGCCTCCGGGATTCTCCCAACTTCGAACCACGCCCCGATGCCAATGAAAAGGGCTTTTTTGAGCGAATGAAGGAGTTTTTTAACTGAACCTTTCCAGCTGAATTCCGTTAAACTTATTCTTAAGGACGCGATTTTTCCGAAAATCTTTAAGATAAACTTACACGGCGTAACCTCGCATCAGGGGGTACGTACATATTCAGCATGCAGAAAAGTCTTTGGTTAACCGTTTGCGGGATTGCTATTGCGGGAGTGGCTTGGGGGCAGATGAAGAGGCAATTTACTGTCGAGAACAGCCAGGCTTGTCAAAGCGTCAATCTTCATCTAAGGGCCAACTCGGGAGATTGTTATATCAAGGCAGCCCACAATTCCGAAATTCTCAACATCTTCAGTAACCAGGACCAGTCGTCGTACTCCCACCAGTTTACCAAAGAAATCGTCAACAACAACTGCCGCGTATTCCTGAATTTCGAAAATACAGGATCACCCAGCATCAGCCAGACCATCTCAACGCGAATGTTCGGCGAGGAACGCCCGGGCAGCAAGGTCTGGAAAATGTACCTCTCCGATTCAAAGCCCTATACACTTCAACTTGAATACGGCATCGGAAATGCCAACGTAGACCTGTCGGGGCTTGCAATCAAGAAACTCATGATCAACACCGGCAGCGCAGACGTGAACATCGGATACAGTTCACTCGAGAACAAAGTGGACATGGATACGCTCTCCGTGAAAGTTGACCTCGGATCGTTGTATGTGAAGAACATCAATCTGTCACGAGCGCGCTACACAGCAGCGGATGTCGGATTCGGAAATATGACACTAGATTTCAGCGCAAACGCGCCTCTCGTGAGTAACCGAATCGTAGGCAGCATCGGAGCCGGCAACCTCACGATCATCCTTCCCTCCGCTGAAACTCCTGTACTCGTGACCATCAATGACTCATGGCTGTGTAGCGTCAAGATCCCAGAAGTTCTTAAGAAGGTGCGCCCGAATACATTCGCCAACGACGCCTACTCCGAGAACGCCACCAATGCCCTCGTCTTCAACCTCGATGTCTCCATGGGCAATATCATCTTCCGCGAAGCTAACAAGTAATCACCTCCCTCAGCAACTCCCTTATTTTCGCAATCGCTTCCCGGAACTGTAATTAGTATTTATCTTTCCGGACTAATTACCACCTAAACGTCGATTAAGTGGAAGCCCTCATTGCCCAAGGAGTAACAAAGCGCTATACGCAACACACAGCGCTCGACAATGTCAGCATTTCGATACCGCAGAAGACAATCTTCGGATTGCTCGGCCCGAACGGTGCCGGAAAAACGACATTCATCCGAATCATCAATCAGATCATTAACGCCGACGAAGGCGACATAACAATTTTTGGAGAGAAGCTTCAGGAGAAACACATCGGAATGATCGGATACCTTCCCGAGGAACGCGGACTCTACAAGAAGCTAAAAGTTGGCGACCAACTTGTCTATCTTGCCCGATTGAAAGGTCTGAGTCATAGCGAAGCAATTGCGCGAAGCAAAGCATGGATCAAGAAGTTTGGTATCACCGATTGGTGGAACAAGAAGGTCGAGGACCTCAGTAAAGGGATGGCTCAGAAAGTTCAGTTCATCAGCACCGTGATGCACGAACCAAGACTCGTCATCCTCGATGAACCATTTTCGGGATTCGATCCCGTAAACGCCCAAATAATCACTGAAGAGATTTTTGAACTCCGCGACAAAGGGTGCACGATCATTTTTTCGACACACCGCATGGAAACTGTCGAAGACCTGTGCGACCATATAGCATTGATCGACAAAAGCAAAAAAATCCTTGAGGGATCGAAAAAAGAAGTCAAAGCGCAATACCGCACGAATACATTCCTCGTCGAACACAAGGGAGCATTCACCTTTAACGATGGTCGTTTCGAACTGATGGATCAACAACCATTGGAGGACGACTACTTCAGGTCTAGCGTGAAAATGACGGAGGACATGAGTCCCAATCAATTGATTGGGTATCTTACCCAGATCACAGAAGTCCACAGTTTCATTGAGAAAGTCCCGACCATGGGCGAAATATTTATCAAGTTGGTGAAAGGAGGCCAATCATGAATAAGATCTGGTTGATATTTCAGCGCGAGTTCCTCAACAGAGTTCAGAAGAAGTCTTTTCTGATCGCGACTATTCTGATTCCATTAATATTCCCGGCGATTATCGCTGTGATGATCATGGTCATGTTGAAACAGGAAGAAGATTCCGGGGCGCAAAAAATCCAGGTTGTCGACGTCAGTGGAAAATTCAGTTTCGAGAATTCGCGCAGATATGAATTCGTCAAGGTTTCCACGGATCTCGAGACAGCAAAAGCAGCGTTCAACAAGTCGGACGACTTCGCATTGCTCTACATCCCGCAGTTGGATCTTGCGAACCCACAGGGGATTGCGCTCTATACAAAGGAAAATCCAAGTATCAGAAGGATTGAAGAGATCGAAGACCTCCTTGAAAACAGAATACAGGATCTCAAGCTTGAGCAGTTCAATATCGACAAGACCACACTCAAGAACCTGAGGACTCACATCAATCTGAATAATATCAATCTCTCTGAATCCGGCGAAGAAAAGGAAAGCAATACAGGTATCCTGTACATCCTTGGATTTGTGCTTGGTGTTCTGATCTACATGTTCGTGCTCATTTACGGCATGCAGATTATGCTCGGGGTCATCGAAGAGAAGACAAGCAAAATTGTCGAAGTGCTCGTCTCATCTGTTCGACCCTTTCAGCTCATGATGGGAAAAATCCTCGGTATTGCCGCCGTTGGACTTCTTCAATTTGCCATTTGGGTTGTGTTGATTAGCGTACTCTCAATGGCAACGCTCTCCCTATTTGGCGTGGCTATGCCACAACAGGAAGCGATGGAGCAGATCTCAAAACAAATGAACGATCCAGAAACGGCAGCGCAAATTGAAGAGCAACAGAACAAGGTGCAGCAGTTTATTCTCATCGCGAGTGAGCAAATACCGGTAGGAACAATCATATTCAATTTTGCTTTCTATTTTCTCGGAGGATATCTCCTGTACGGAGCGCTCTTCGCGGCGGTAGGATCGGCCGTCGATTCCCAACAGGAAGCACAGCAATTCACCTTTCCAATTACACTTCCGCTGATCATTTCCTACTTCGGACTGTTTATGTTTATCCTGAATGATCCGCACAGTCCGGCGAGTTTCTGGTTCTCAATCATCCCGTTCACATCGCCGATAGCGATGATGGGACGACTCGGATTCGATGTACCTCTCTGGCAGTTGATACTGTCACAGTTCCTGCTGATCGGCGGATTTATCCTGACCACCTGGATCGCTTCGCGTATTTATCGCGTTGGCATTCTTATGCACGGCACCAAGATTAATTACCGGGTGCTCGCCAAGTGGTTCATGATGAAGCAATGAAAAGGAAGACGATCCCATCGAGCGATTTTCATCAGCACAATCCCCGATTGAAATGGATCGTGCTTGCAGTTTCATTTCTCATCAGCATTGGATCGATCTATTACACCAATGTCCTTGTTGATCAGTTGAAGGAACGCGAACGCCAACAAGTGCAATTGTTCGCTCGTGCGATTGAGTATACCTTGAACGAAAGCCTCAACAGCAACATTCTCTTCGTTTCGGAAGAGATCGTCTATAAGAACAACTCCATCCCGACAATTCTCGTCGATGAGAACAACCGGGTCATGCACTTTCGGAATATCGACATCGACTCGAGCAGGTCTGACGCGGCGATCCGGCAACAACTCGCCGAAGAATTGGAGTCGATGGCCGACACCTACGAACCTATTACCATCACGCTGAAGGATCCTAACACCGACGAGGTGTTCGGAATTCAGAAAGTGTACTACCGAAACTCGTTCTTACTGACTCAGCTTATCGCCTATCCGTATGTGCAGCTAACGGTCATCGCGATCTTTGGATTTATCAGTTATCTCGCATTCAACTACTCTAAAGCGGCGGAACAAAACCGCGTCTGGGTCGGTCTCGCCAAGGAAACTGCGCACCAGCTAGGCACGCCCCTGTCTTCATTGATGGCATGGATCGAAGTAATCCGCGAGGACCCCGACATGCGCAAGAAGGGTGTTGCCGACGAACTGGAAAAAGACATCCAAAAATTGAAGGTGGTTACAGAAAGATTCTCCAGTATCGGATCCATTCCCACCTTGAAAAAGGAAAATGTAGTTGTACTCATCAACAATGTAGTCAACTACCTAAGGCCGCGGATCTCGTCAAGAATTCGGATCGAAGTATTTACCCTCTCCGAAAACATCCAGGCCATGGTTCACGCGCCGCTGTTTGAATGGGTCATCGAAAATCTTTGTAAGAACGCCGTCGATGCGATGGGAAGCACGGGGGGTACTATTGCAATCAAGATTCTGCGCGGAAACGAGGGCAAGGTTTTCATCGATGTAAGCGACACAGGCAAGGGTATTCCGCGGTCGAAACTGATGATGGTCTTCAAAGCCGGATTTACGACCAAGAAGCGCGGATGGGGGCTTGGCCTGACGTTGGCGAAACGAATTATAGAGACCTACCACAACGGCAAAATTTTCGTCAAATCATCGGAGGAAAATCTGGGAACGACCTTCCGGATCGCCATCAATGCCGAGCCAAGCGAACCGGCAAGCTGAGGAATATTGCCCGTCGCAAAATTTTGGCGGAAACATGACGGTTTCGGGCAATTAATTCTGAATTAGCCCCTTTGTACTTCGTCCCTAAAAACCTACTTTTGCGCCGGCTTGCCGGACAGGCATGGTCGCACTATCAAGACCTTAATAATTTAACACAGCAATGGCAAATATTGGAAAGATCACGCAGGTAATTGGCCCGGTCGTAGACGTCGCTTTTGATGGCGAAGGCGCCAAACTGCCAAACATCCTCGATTCCCTCGTCGTCTATAAGGCTGACGGCACTAAAGTGGTCCTCGAAACCCAGCAACACCTTGGTGAAGACCGGGTGCGCACGATTTCGATGGAAGGAACCGAAGGACTTGTTCGCGGGATGACTGTAACCGATACCGGTTCTCCAATTACGATGCCCATTGGCGAAGACATTAAAGGCCGGCTGTTCAACGTGATCGGCGAAGCCATTGACGGTATCAAGCAGCCAAAAGGCGACAAAAAACTGCCTATCCACCGCGCTGCGCCTGCCTTCGAAGACCTGTCGACCTCCACGGAGGTCCTCTACACAGGGATCAAGGTTATTGACCTGATTGAGCCCTACTCGAAAGGTGGTAAGATCGGGTTGTTTGGTGGTGCTGGTGTTGGAAAGACGGTCTTGATCCAGGAATTGATCAATAACATCGCAAAAGCATACTCTGGTCTGTCAGTGTTTGCCGGAGTGGGCGAGCGTACTCGCGAAGGAAACGACCTTCTCCGCGAAATGATCGAAGCAGGGATCGTTAACTACGGTGAAGATTTCCTTAAGTCCCTCCACGCCGGAGGATGGGATCTTTCCAAAGTGAACGAAGACACCCTGAGCGATTCTAAAGCTACCTTCGTTTTCGGACAAATGAATGAACCCCCGGGGGCCCGCGCAAGGGTTGCTCTGTCGGGCCTCACAATTGCAGAATACTTCCGCGACGGTGACGGTCAGGGCAAGGGTCGTGATATTCTCTTCTTTATCGACAACATCTTCCGCTTCACCCAAGCGGGTTCCGAAGTATCGGCGCTCCTTGGACGTATGCCGTCTGCGGTGGGATATCAGCCTACGCTGGCAACCGAAATGGGTGCGATGCAGGAAAGGATTACGTCGACGAAAAACGGTTCCATCACATCGGTTCAAGCGGTATACGTACCAGCCGATGACTTGAC
>Ga0065721_10052987_pt1 | contig 10757 bp, 8 predicted proteins | sample Mesricmetagenome_FD_59108 | JGI IMG/M metagenome (GOLD analysis project Ga0065721, IMG submission 59108) | Mesophilic microbial community from rice straw/compost enrichment Sample: eDNA_1 v2 (version 2) | ecosystem: Engineered > Solid waste > Grass > Composting > Bioreactor | place: USA: Davis...
AAAGCCTGTGAAATAAATAAAACACCTCTCAATCATAAAGAATTTATTGAGATGTCAGGCTTGGACGAAAAGAGTGTCACCAAGGGCATCAAACATTTTGATCGAATCATTAAGAATTCTGATAATAAAATGTTTAACATGGAGTATTTTAACTCTGATAATGACACAGCCGAAGATTATATTCGACGTTACGGTCCAAAACTAAAACTCAACAAAAAACAAATGGAATTAGCCATCAAAATTGCCCGAAACTCTTGTAAAATTAAACTGACCTCGGATCATAATCCTCAATCTGTTGCAGCAGGTTCTATTTTGATTATGGTCGAATATTATAATTTGAATATTGAGCGTAAAGAAATATCCGTTCTATTTGCAACAACCGATGTGACCGTGGCAAAAATATATAAGAAGGTAGCTCCATTTGTTGAAGCATTAATAGACGACGAAGCTACCGACCACTTAATAAAAAAATTCAAAATAAATGGATAAAATATGTCATGATCCAATATTTTTTTGATATCCAATGTTACAAAAAAATTGAAATCATAACTGACATAAAATAAATCTTATACATGACAATTATTAAAAATGAGTGAGGATCTTAATTGTGAAAATGAACCCATAACCAAAAAAAAATATATGGACGAAGATGAAGAGTCCGATGATGATATTGACTATTTGTCACAGGAGAAGACAAATTCGAATGATTCCAAAACTGCGGAAATAACTCGTGTTGAGCCAATCATTGGTAAAAATTTGTTGAGTTATATCATAATACATGCCAATAATTATCATTACAAGAGTTGGCCAGAATGTTTTCCTGATGGTAAAGTCAAGTTAAGAAAATTAATTTTCAATAGCAAGTGGGATGAATTTTTTTCCATGATTGAAAATAAATCATATTTTATTAATCTCGAAAATAAATTATCAGACGTCACAAAAAAATATGGAAAAAAAATTTTTCCATATGCTGAATTAGTTTTTAATGCATTCAATATTTTGTCACCAGAACAAATTAAAGTAATCATTATGGGCCAAGATCCTTATCCTGGTGGTAGCATTGTCAATGGTAAATTTATACCGCAAGCTTGTGGTTTTTCTTTTTCGGTACCCATTGGTTATCCCAAACCAATGTCCTTGAATAATATATATCAACACTTGTTGGATCATGGACATATCAAATATATTCCAAACACTGGCTCGCTTTTCACTTGGATTTTGCAAGGATGTTTTATGATCAATGCCAGTTTAACTGTCATCCAAGGTCAAATAAATGTCCATGCTGCTTTATGGAAAAATTTCACTGAAGATTTGTTATCCTATTTATCGGAACGATATGAACATATTGCATTTATTGTTTGGGGAGCCAGTGCCAACAACACATGCAAAAATATTAACCCAAGTAAACACAAATTAATAACAAGTTCCCATCCATCACCTCATTCCTTTAACAAAAAAATGAATGGATATGTTTATGGACCCGTCAATAATGAATCCTCACGAAAAAAAATTACTTATCCCGCATTCATAGAAATAGATCATTACACTTTGGCTAACCAATACTTGGAATCTGTTGGCAAGAAAGGTATTTTGTGGGATGTTTATAAATAACTACCAAGAATTTATGATCATAAAGCTAATTGATATAGAACCATATTACCAATATGATACTATATCTAATGCTGGAGTTGAAACATTATATTTTGACAAGCATCTTGTACTTATTTGCGACCATGGGATTTTGGTTGGAATTGAATTTTTTTCGAATAGAATTTATGTCGGCCAATTTATTTTTATTACTGTTGATTCGAGACTCGTATCATATGCAAAAAACCATAATACATACATACACATTTGAATCACACGTGACTTTCGTATTGTTGTGTTTTCTTGTGGTCCACAAAATATGGATCACAACCTATTCTGTGTTATTCTATTTTGGTTTTGTTAACACCGTGATAAGTATTAATTTATTGACAATATTTCTAATGGGCACGCATTTTAAATCATGCGTCATACGAATTCAACAATACAGTGTTGTGCAAAAAATAATTAAATGTTGTCACATTTGTCATCATAAATATATTACACAACATAATAAACTTGAAAAAATTTTGTCTGTTCTAAAAATAATTTGGTTCGAATATATTTTTTGTTGCGCGAGAAAAAATTTTTGGGTGTTAATAGAAATTAATAACACGTTGTCAAAAAATGAGCAATCTCAGTATTTGCAAACTAAGTTCAAACAAAGATATCGTGCCATAACTGGTAAAATCATTCGATCAGTCATCATGACGATGTCCAACCAAGATGTCGAACCAAAATTGTATAAAAAGAATTTACCAATTTCTAATAGAAACATGAATTTGGATTTGAATGTTCCAGTTAATGATGTCAATAAGGCGAATAATGTGAATAATTTAGATGTTTTGGATGATTTAGATGATGATAGCGATCTTGCGCAAATTGCAGAAACCAATGATAATAAATTAAAAGAACAAACTAAAATGAATTCATTAAATACATTACGCACTTCAAATGCCTCAGGTCCCACAAATGTTGCTAATCAAAATCGCCAATTATTGCGTAACAAAATTGCGGGTTTGAGGTCACAACGAACATCTGGTGTTCGAACCAAAAAAGCCATCCGGAACCAAATGGCAAATTTGCATGAAATGCCCAATCTTGATGAAATGATGCAAAATGTTTTCCGTGGAGATAATTTGGAAAAAATTATGGGAAAATTGCCACCGGGTTTTGACCCGGAGAAAATCAAAAAAACAATCAATGAGATTAAAAAAAGTAGATAATATTCCGCGACCCAATATAAATAATATTATTATTTAATATACAATGTCGGTCGCTTTAATTGTTATTATCGTTATATTTATCATTTTAATAATTGTGGGCATAATTATATTTTTCTATTGGCGCAAAAAACATAAAACTAGTGCACCATCACCATTAGCACCATCACCTGCTTCTCCAACTGGATCACCTCCGAATCAGATTTCCTATAATACTTCCCAGTGGCAACAATATTTGGAAAATGCCCAAGTATCAGGATTCACTTCCACCACACCTTATGACAGTAGTGCAACAAGTGGTACAGCTTGTTCGCAGGCTATTCAAACTGCAGTTAAACAAGCAGGAGACACTACTGTTGTTGGTTGGGCTTGGAATAGTGGTTCAAATGCTCCACCAAGTTGTCGTGCCATCACCACTAGTAATTTGACAAATCCTTGTTATACTTTACCAGGACCCAATAGTAATGCCGTAGTATCACTTTCGGCTATTAATTATTATGATATGAATGAGTGTTCCAGTCAAGCGCCACCTGGATGAAGAATAATTGAGCACAACACTAATGTATATCAAATTCATTAATTTTTTGAATGGTAGAACCAAATCCACCATCCAAAAAATTGACACACATTCATTCAAAAAATTGACATTTTTAATAAATAATATAAAAATAACTTCTACCATTAACAATAGGCCAGTATTTTATGTCAAAAAAAAGCAGCAAAGTCAAAAAAAGTATTGAACTGGAAGATGTTTCAAGCAAATATGATCCAGAACCCTATTTTGCTCTGTTAGATTTGTTTTTTGAGAGAAGCAATCAAGTTTTAGTACAGCATCATATTAATTCATTCAACCAATTTATCGAGGAAATTATTCCAAGTATTTTGCAAGGCAGCGAAAATGTTATTTCAGAAAAGGTGACAGAAAATAAAGTGATTAGATATCGTTTAACATTTGATGATCTCGGAATTAAACCTCCGTCATTCGATAATGATGAAGGTCCCATGTATCCATTGGATGCCATTCAAAAAAATCTTAGTTATTCGGCCAAATATACAGCCACGATTACACAGTGGCAGGATATCATAGATATTAATACTGGGGAAACAACTACGAAAATGATCGGTGTTCCAGAAAAAGATGTTCCTATTGCTAAGATACCCATTATGGTTAAAAGTAAATATTGTAATCTGACATTGCGTCCAGATCTTTCCAGAAAACATTGTAAGTATGATACTGGCGGATATTTTATTGTCAATGGAAATGAAAAAGTTGTTTTATCCGTTGAAACCATTGTTCAAAGGAAACCATTAGTTTTCACTCAACGAGACCAAAATGCTTTAGTTTATTATGTCCAAGTTCAATCCAGACCTGCCACACAATTTGTTGGAAATATTCAAGTTTTCAAAATTAGAATGAAAAAAGATAATTCCATTGTGGTTGTTATTCCACGTTTCAAGGAAATATCCGTCTTTACTTTAATGAGAGCCTTGGGTATTGAGACTGATGAAGACATAGTTAATTCGATTGTGGACGTTGATAATGATCAGGCCATGGTTAACCAATTATCTATTTCGCTGAATACTCAAAGTTCAATAACCATGACACGGGAAGAGGCTATTGAAACTCTCATGAAGAATATGAGGTCCACCAAAACTTATACTGACACTAATGAAGAAATCAGAGCCCAACAAAAAAGGAAACACTTAATGAAAATCCTGACACAAGAAATTTTACCACATGTATCGTCTGGTACAAATAATCCAGAAATTGATATGTTGTATAAGGCTCATTATATTGGATATATGGTTCATAAATTATTAAAATGTTATCTCAGCGAAATGCCAGAAATTGAGGAATATCGTGGTTGTGACGACAGAGATTCCATGATTAACAAACGAATTGAACTGACAGGTATTTTATTGGGTGGACTATTTGAGCAGTTCTTCAAGAAAATGTTAAATGAGTGCAACAAAGTTTTTCGGTCGAAGAATGTCAATGATGCCAAACCACCGAACATCATTCCACACATCAAACCGAACCCCATCGAACAAGGACTACGACAGGCGTTATCGACGGGTGCCTTTGGAAATCAGTCCAGAAAAGGTTTGTCGCAAATGTTAAATCGGATGAATCATTTGCATTCCGCATCTTATTTGCGTCGTGTTATTACTCCAACGGTGGACGCAGCGACTAATAAAATGACAAGTCCCCGTCACTTACACAACACTCAGTGGGGATCTTTTGATCCCCTCGAAACACCAGAGGGTCCGTTGTCTCTAGTATGAGATATTATGGCCCAAGTCATGATAAAGTCATGGCTGGTCTGCGGGTGCGCAGGCAACACATCCAAAATGCGGGAACGACTTTAGAAAAAAAATTGTAATTATGAATGCCTATACAAAATTTATTAGAGAATCGAGAATAGATATATGTCAAGCAAAAAAATTCAAATTAAAAACACAAGCACCAAATCAAAAGCGAAGTCCGAAAGCAAAAACCAAGTTGATAAAATCATTGGCAAAACTGATACTCCACCAGATGATATAAAATGGAAACCTCACCCACATGTTTCATTTAAGGATAAATACGAGGTCTCCAATTATGGGGAAATACGGAATCGTAAAACAGGTAATATTATCCAAAATCAATTGAAAAATGGTTACCATTATCACAATTTGAGGAACGAAGAAATCGCACAAAGTTTTAGAACTCACATCGTTGTGGCAATGCTCTTTGTCAAAAATCCTGATAAAAAAGTAAATAAAGTAGTCAACCACATTGATGGTAATAAATTAAATAACTATTTCAAGAACCTAGAATGGACCACCACACAACAAAACAACCAACATGCTGCTGATAATGGTTTGGTAAAGAAAACAACACGTCGGGTAGCCCAGTATGGCGCTGATGGAAATTTAATCAAAATTTTTCCAACAATAACGGAAGCTTCTAACGCCACTGGGGCTTCCACCGGTTCAATTGTGGGCGTATGCAAAGGTGTCTGTCAACATGCACATGGTTTTGGATGGAAATATGTAGACGAGAATCCCAATGAGGTTGAAATAGATCCAGAAAAAGAGGGTTTCAAACAAGTTCAAACATTTCCAAACTATTGGGTGAGCAAGGATGGTAAAGTTTATAGTAAATCATTTAAGAAATTCATGAAATTCAACCCGCACAGAGCAAGCGGTTGGCAAGTCCAACTGACCAGAAAAAAAGAAGGAGGTGGACAAATTAAGAAAACTATATTGGTTCACAATTTGGTAGCCATTTATTTTTTAAAAAAACCAAAAAATCAGGAAGTTAATTGCGTTATTCATATAGATGGTGACAAAAAAAATAATAACGTGAACAATCTGAAATGGACATATATACCTGGAGTCGCAACCGATTTAAACATTTAACAACATGGATGTTTGCTCCTAAGTGCATTCCGAAAGGTGTGCATGGTGGCAGTTAACCACTGTCAGAGGAAAAACGCAAACATTTTTAAAGTCAATCCGCAGGCGAGCACCTAAACCCGTTCATTGCCAGGGCATGGTGAAGCTTCAACGACTAGATGGATGTGGGCATGAGGGAACTGGCAATTCCCAATGATTGCTTAAGGTATAGTCTACTCCCACTGGCGACAGTGCAAATGGCAAGGCACATAAATCCGTACCCAACAATTTAGTTGGTTTGTGTGTCGAACCATTTGGTCTGATGATATTTGGCGGAAATGTCAAATGGAGGATGGTAGTAAGGCCAAAAACTGGATTAGTGAAAAATATGTCATTATTGACAACTATAACGATCAGTATGAATTCAGAAATAAGAGTAGTGGAAAAATATTTACAAGGTAAAATCTTAACTTTGGAATCCGTTGACAAAAAGAAACTACATCGTTATGTCAAAGTTTTTATCAATGGTAATTGGTTAGGTGTTACTAATAACATTTTGAAAATACATAACGATTTGAGAAATATGAGATTTCGCGGAGAATTGGAAAAAACAGTTTCCCTGGTTATAGATTACAGTAATCGAGAATTCCATATTTATACTGAAGGTGGTCGCTTAATTAGACCTTATTTGACGGTCAGCAATAATCAACTCAATTTCAAACCAGAAATGTTGGAAGATGTGAAAACATGGGATGAATTTATTACCAAGTATCCCTATGTCGTTGAATATGTTGATAAAGAGGAAGAACAAAATATTATGTTGGCTATCTTCCCAGAATATATTGAAAAAGCCAATCACATTATGAATCGACCACCCATTAACAACTCGGAAGAAATTAATCGTATAAACAGAACCAATCGTTATGATGATAATGTCTATCCGAGATACAGTCATTGTGAAATTCATCCGTGTATGATTTTGGGTTTAATTTCATCAAACATTCCCTTCCCGGATCACAATCAATCTCCTCGTGGTATTTTCCAATATAATCAGGCCAGACAAGCCATGGGGTTGTATATCTCGGATTACAAAGAGAGAACGGACATCAGTTATATTTTGTATCATCCACAAATACCTATAGTGGCATCAAGAGCCTCTAAATATACTGGAACTCACATTTTCCCGGCTGGGGAAAATGCTATTGTGTCCATTATGAGTTACAATGGTTACAATCAAGAGGACAGTCTTCTTATAAATAAATCGGCCATAGACAAGGGACTGTTCAGGGCCCAAGCACTTAAAAAGTATTTTGAAACCATCAAAAAGAATCCAGCGTCATCACAAACTGGCATTTTCCTCAAACCGGATCGTAACAATGTTGACAACATGAAAGTGGCCAACTATGATAAACTTAATGAAGAAGGTTACGTAGATGTCGAAACGGTCATTGTGGAAGGAGATGTTATCATAGGTATGGTCAATCCAAAACCTCCTACTCGTAAAACTGAAAAGGCCTATAAAGATAGTTCCACTATTTTCAAGTCACTCGTTCCGGGAACCATTGATAAAGTAATCACTGGTGTTAACAATGATGGTTATCCCATTATCAAGATTCGAGTTAGGTCTGAGAGGATACCGGAAATTGGTGATAAATTTTCTTCAAGAGCAGGTCAAAAAGGAACCATGGGTGGCAATCCAAGTCGTTGGGACATGCCATTCACACCGTATGGCCTGATTCCTGACATTATCATCAATCCCAATGCCATTCCCAAACGTATGACCATCGGACAATTGATCGAATGTTTGTTATCCAAGGTTTGTGCCATCAAAGGTCTGTATGGAGATGCCACTCCATTTACCGGAGTTGACATCAAGAAAATTAATGAAGAACTCGTGGCCGCCGGGTTTGAAGAATGGGGTGCCGAAACAATGTACAATGGCATGACTGGACTTAAAATGGAAACTAAAATTTTTATTGGTCCCACTTACTATCAGCGTTTAAAACAAATGGTCGGTGACAAAGCACACTGTTTGAGTACAGATCATGAAGTGCTGACCATGAATGGATGGAAATTTCATCACGAATTATCTACCAAAGATAAAGTAGCCACATTGGTCGATAATAAATTAATTTATCAAAATCCAAAACAAATATATTACTACACAAAATATTGTGGATCCATGTACCATGTAGAAACTTCACATATCGATTTAATGGTCACCGGAAATCATCGCATGTGGGTTTCCAAGAACAATGGCAAAAATAAATGGGCTAATTACGATTTTGAATTGGCTGAAAATTTAGTGGGACAAACTTGTCGCTACCAAACAAATGCTGTTTGGGATGCTCCCGACTATCAATTTGTGTTGCAAAAATATACAAGCGATTCCGGTATTTTTTATTCAGAGCATCAACCATGTATGAATTCCTGGCTGGAATTTTTTGGCATATGGATGAATCATGGTTGGATCTCGGATAACTCCATCATTGGAATAAACATCGAAAATAAAAATATGGTTGACAAACTAATTTCAGTCTTGAATAATCTGAAATATTCATATCAGCATGACCAAAAGAAGTTCACCATCATGAATGAACAGTTGCATTCGTACTTGAAAGAGTTAAGCCAAACCAAGTTCCCTGATTGGGTCTGGCAATTAAGTTGCAACCAAGCGCGCCAATTACTGGCGAGTATGATCGGAGAACAATCAGAACACGTTGATACGATAAATGATAATATATTTCAAACAAAGTCGGAATCTTTACTTGACCAAGTTATGCAACTTGTTTTGCATTGTGGTTGGTCATCTACTAAATTATCATCGACTGAGAAAACAACTGATTGGTATCTATTAATTACCAAAAATGGTGATACTGTTGTTAATGATTGGGATACAAAAACAAGTGAACAAATAATATCAAATTACAATGGACCTGTTTTTTGTTTGAAAGTCAATGGAGGTGTTTTTTATGTCAGAAGAAATGGCAAACCGGTTTGGACAGGGAACTCCAGATCTCGTGGAGTAACACAATTGTTGACAAGACAGCCATCTGAAGGAAGGAGTAGAGATGGGGGACTCCGTTTTGGAGAAATGGAACGGGATGCTATTGGTGCCCACGGAATGGCCCAATTTCTTAAGGAACGAACAGTGGATAATTCGGATATTTACACAGCATATATTTGCGACACTTGTGGTCTCTTCGCCCACAAAATGCCTAACCAAGATTATTATACATGTCGTGCCTGCCAAAATAGTACCAGAATATCCAAAATCATTATTCCGTATGCATTCAAGTTGTTCATGCAAGAACTCCGATCCATTAACATATTGGGAAGGATTCGAACGAGTAAATCCATCGTCGTACCGAGGAGATAGAGTTGAATTAATTCCAGTTGAATGCTTTTTTAACAAAAAATTTTTATTAAAAAAGCAATTAAATTTTTTGCTAGTTTGCATAGTATAAGATAATATATTAGTATAGTCTAGCCAATGAACTATCAAAAAAATAACCAGTTAGACCACCTAGATTATGCATCACTTGTCAATATGCTGGGTAATCCCATCACTCCTGAAATGAGACGTTTAGTTTTATTACGACTAACCGAAATGAATGATCATTTAATTTCACAATCTGAAAATAATTGTTTGTTTGATTTATCAAGACAAGTTACATCCAATGGCAAACGACGAGAAAGAGAATTACTTCATCCAGCATTGAATGGTTGCCAATACCAAGGATCTAATCCAACACCACTTGCCTTGCCAGTCAACAGTCAATATCCTTATCAATCATATTCTCCCATGGCAGCCAATTTATATGGTTCATCATCTATGGCGCCGATAAATTCAATGTCTACTATGTCTTCCGTGTCGCCTTTTATGCCAATGTCATCCCTGTCAACCATGACACCTATGACACCTATGACACCCATGACACCCATGACATCCATGAGATCTATTGTGCCCACACAAATAAATGATTTACAAGCCGGGAAAAAAAATTTGAATGAAATAGATTTGGATGACATTATAAGTGAATTGAACGAATCAGATTCTGTTGATGGAAAATCGGACAAAGAATTGGATAAAGAATTGGCCCGTATTAAAAAATTACATACTAAAATCATGACTGAACGCCGAAACAGAAAAAAGAATAAGTGAATAAATTACATAGTTCGTTACGGTATATATTATAAAAATACCATATACTCCATATATAAACAAATATGAACAACTTATATTCTAATTTTTGTAATCACGATCGTTTGCAAAGGATTGATAAAAATTTTGTAAGATGCTTAAATTGTGGACAAAGTATTGTCTGCCAACATAAAATTAGTACTAACAAATCCATGAAAGATTTCGCACGTGAAAACAAAAATTTTACTCGAAATTTTGATCGTAACTTTTCCAATATTTTGGAAGAACAATCGGAAAAATCCACCGTTCCCCAATACGAGTTTTACACGGATAATATGATGACCAATAAAATTATTGTTGATCGCAGAATCAAATTCCAAAGTGATCCTCCAAAATATGAAGTGATTGTCAATGGCTCCAAATAT
>Ga0065721_10052982_pt1 | contig 10752 bp, 4 predicted proteins | sample Mesricmetagenome_FD_59108 | JGI IMG/M metagenome (GOLD analysis project Ga0065721, IMG submission 59108) | Mesophilic microbial community from rice straw/compost enrichment Sample: eDNA_1 v2 (version 2) | ecosystem: Engineered > Solid waste > Grass > Composting > Bioreactor | place: USA: Davis...
TTAAGTGCATCAGCGGTTATCGGCATTCCAATAGTACCTGCATTATTGTAAGTATTACCCGGAGGCTCTATCGTTCCACTACCCCAGCCTGACACATACACATTTTCACAACGGTCAACCAGGAAAGCCGTGGGTGAAATATTTGGAAGTGTTGAACCATTACCAAATGTGGTGGAGTAAACATAACCCGACAAATCAGGACGCAATTTTGAAATAAACTGTTTCGATGCGCCATTGTGATAAGCTGCATTAATGATAGGCCAGGTTCCTCTTGTTTGACCAGTGATATAAACAAAACCGTTCCTGTCAAACTGTATCCCAAAGATCTGATCAATCTGCGGTGTACCAATGAAAGTGGAACGTATCAATGTGTTCCCGTTATTTGAAATCTGGGCTATGTATCCATCAATATTGTCGTTTGGACCACCGGTGTGGAAACTTGGTCCGATCGTTCCCCCTTTAGGACCCGGGAAGTCCTGGCTTTCCGTCCCCCCTGCAACATAGATATCACCATTCGGCGCGAGTGCTAAGACATAAGCTGCATCATTACCACTGCCACCGAGGAATGAGGAGAAAAGATTTACAGATAAGTCAGGATTAAACTTCAAAACGGCAGCGTCCTGTCCACTGGTACCACCCGGTGTACGTTGAAATGCATTTGCTGTTGTGGGAAATCCCTGTGATTGGGTACTGGTGGCAACATATATATTTCCTGCACCATCGATAATGACCTCACTTCGTCCGTCGTCACCATAGTTTTGCTGAAGTGATGCAGTACCGGTTCTTTGAGGTTTAATATTCACTCCATCATCAGCTGCCCCCCCAATCATTCTTGATCCAATCAATGCTGATCCGGTTGCATTCAGTTTAGTGACCACCACATCATAAGCGCCACCGGGTCCGATTACGGGTCCTGTTGTGGGATAATTATCTTCGGGATTGGTGAATTTGTTTGAATTAGAACGACCTGCCAAAATAAGATTGCCCTGGCCGTCTACGATAAGACTATGGGGTTGTTCATTACCTGCCCCACCGATATAAGTTGCATAAATGCGCTGGCCGCCATTTGGTGAAAGCTTGATTATACCAATATCATAAGCCGAAAGCGAACCATCTGCAAATCCACCCTGGAACACGGTTTGAAAGGCTCCGGGTGTAACCGGCCAACTGCCTTCACCTTCGAAGACGATACCACCGCCATAAAAACTTCCATCGGGACCATAGGTAGCAGTAAACCCCCAGTTGTCGGCCGTACTTCCGGCGAAAGAACAAAACATCAGCGTGGGGTCAATCACAACAGTAGCGGAGGGATCATGATTTTTTACATCAAAACGAACCACGTTTCCTGTTACGATATAACGGCAGACAAGTTCATCGCGGCCTTTATCCTTAAACTGGTATGTATAAGGATATGATTCACGCAATTCTCCAATAGACGTTTTTAATACCAGCTCCTTATTCTTCACTTCCAGTTTTTCAACTCCGTCATATTTCAAAGCAATCTTGCGCAGGTCAGCACCTGGTTTCGCAATGATATCATATTTCAACAATCCATTGTGTGTATAGTAACGGACATCAACATTTGGATATACATTTTGTAATGTGATACCCAGGTATACTTTACAACCGGATGCCCATTTCGACGGATCGTTTCCAATAAAATAATTATTAAACGTGGGTACTTCTTTATCCGCCACCACCCGCATCTGCGGCGAAGCGCCGATAAAGTCTACATTATAAGAGTGAGATCTTAAAACTAGTTTATCACCCGGTCTGGCCTGAGTGTTTGACTGAGTCTTTGAAGTCATGTGACTATGGCCGGAGATCGTCTGCGACATTTCCTGGAAACGTGCATAGTCTTCGCCATGATGTTTCAATATGGTAAAACCATTTTCCCGGATGAACACAGCACCGGCGTACACATTACCTTTAAATTTTACCTTTTTATCCCACTGGCCTTTGTTTTCAATGAATTCAATATTATTGTAATTCTGCGCGTAAGAAGATAGGGTGAATACAATAATCGAGGCGAAAAAAATATAGGGCTTCAGGCTGGTCATTGCTTGTATTAAATTAACGCAAATATTCGGTAATCAGACCGAAAATTTATGTTAAGAAAACGCTGACGGCACCCTGCTATTATGTGTTGTACAAGGCCTTAGTGCCTCCCATCGTATCCTTACGAAATTTTACTCCAGGCCATTTTACCTTTTTGTTCCTGCAGGAATTTTTTCAGGGGCAAATTTTCGGCCGAACTGAGGTCAGGATCCGCGTCCAGGGTGTTGCCTGCCAGGTTGCGTGCAAGTTCCAGCAACTGCCGGTCCTGCACGATATTGGCCAGTTTGAAATTCAACATTCCACTTTGCCTTGTTCCCTCAATATCACCCGGTCCACGTAATTCCATATCTTTTTCAGCAATTTCAAAACCGTTATTGGTCGATGTCATGATCCGCAATCTTTCCCTTGCATCATTTCCCAGTTTGGACCCGCTCAGCAGTACACAATAACTTTTTTCTGCACCACGCCCCACGCGGCCTCTCAACTGGTGCAATTGCGAAAGCCCGAACTTTTCAGCACTTTCAATCACCATTACACTTGCATTGGGTACGTTCACTCCCACTTCAATAACGGTCGTGGAGACCATAATTTGTGTATCCCCTTCTACAAATCTTTTCATGTTGATCTCCTTCTGCTCCGGGGGTTGTTTACCGTGCACCATGCTGATCCAGTACTTTGGTTCAGGGAAGTATCCCTTCACCGTCTCATAACCCCGCATCAGGTTTTCATAATCCAGCTTATCGCTTTCCTCAATCAACGGGAAAATGATATAAACCTGCCGGCCTTTTTCAATCTCGGCCTTCAGGAAATCCATCACATGACTCCTTTTATTCTCATAACGATGCACGGTGAGTACAGGTTGTCGCCCGGGTGGTAACTCGTCGATCACACTATAGTCAAGATCACCATAAGCTGTCATGGCCAGCGTTCGGGGAATTGGCGTTGCGGTCATTACCAGCACATGTGGCGGTACGGCTGCTTTCTCCCAAAGACGTGCCCTTTGGGCAACCCCGAATTTGTGTTGCTCATCCACTATCACCATTCCCAGGTTCTGAAATTTCACCACATCTTCAATTACCGCATGCGTTCCTGTCAAAATATGAGTCTCTCCCTGTTCGAGTCGGGCAAGTAAAGATTTACGCTCTTTAGACTTTGTACTACCTGTCAACAATTCAACGGATACAGGCATTTCCTGCAAAAGCTCGCGAATGGATTGGAAATGCTGTTTGGCAAGAATTTCAGTAGGTGCCATCAGGCAGGCCTGGAATCCATTGTCGACAGCTAGCAACATCGTCAGCAGGGCTACAATGGTTTTGCCACTGCCCACATCGCCTTGCAATAAACGGTTCATTTGCTTACCTGATCCGCAATCTGTGCGTATTTCGCGTATCACCCGCTTTTGTGCATTAGTTAGTTCAAATGGCAGGTAATTTTTATAAAAGCCATTAAACATTTCACCCACTTTATCAAATACAACACCTTTGGAAAAACGATGTCGCTTTGAACGGATGAGGTTAAGTCTTAACTGGGCGAGGTATAATTCCTCAAACTTGAGTCGCCTCACAGCAGCTTCATAGTTAGCGGGCGAAGTTGGAAAATGTATTTGCTGGTAAGCTTCAAAACGGCCTGACAGGTTTAGTTGCGATAACACAGGTTGCGGCAAATTCTCCGGGACGTCCTTTTCCCGGATCATTGACATCAGGACTTCCGTGAGTTTTGCAATCTGCCGTCCACCTAAGCCACGAGCCTTTAATTTTTCCGTTGCGGGGTAGACGGGTTCAAGAAATTCCTTTCCGTTTCTTTTCTCCTGGGTCAGCAATTCAATTTCCGGGTGGACGATCTGCGGGTTCTGCTGGAAAAAACCCAGCTTACCATAAATCAAATAAGTCTGTCCAGGTACCAGTTTTTTCTGTACCCAGCTGATGCCCTGGAACCAGACAAGTTCCAGGAACCCGGTCTTATCCCTGACCTGGGCAATCAGCCGACGCGCGGATTTGACTCCGGCCACTTCCATATCCACCAGGGTAGCAGCTACCTGCACGTATTCCATCTGCGGACTGATCTCACTGATCAGGTTGATCCGGGTTTTGTCGACATGCCGGTATGGAAAATGCTCCAGCAGGTCCCGGAACGTGAAAATCTCCAGCTCTTTCTTCAGCAGATCCGCCCGTTGGGGTCCGACTCCTTTCAGATATTCGATGGGACTTGTTAATATGGATGACTGTTGACTGATAAAAAACGGTTTAGGAACAAAAATAACTGAAACCCAAATGCCTGAAAGGGGATTTCAACGACTTTACATGAGCCTGACAGACCGTTGAATTGTAAATACTTAGCCATGAAAAAATCAAATGAAACCATGGGTGTAAAAAAAATTCGGTCTTTTATGCCTGAAACACAATAAAAAACAAGTTGCCTTTTTTTGAAATGCCTCATATTTTTGCAGCAGAGAACCGATAACCAGGAAAACCAGAATTCATGAGAATCCAATATCCCCTGTTGCAGGCTGGCCTGCAGCTTAGTGATTTCCGAATCGCTATACTTTGCTTCGTTACGGCATTTATTGTTGCCCTTTTAGCTATTCCCCCCATCATTCAACTGGTAAATCGTTACAAACTTCATGATATTCCTAACGGACGGAAAGAACATAATCTTCCTGTTCCAACCATGGGTGGTATCGCCATCATTGCCGGGATGGTATTTGCATTGATGTTGTGGTTCCCGTTTAGCAATGACATCAAACAGGTTTGCGTCTTTTTTGGCATCATTGCTCTTTTTGCCATGGGCATCATGGATGATCTGAGAGATCTGTCGGCGAAATACAAATTTGTTGTTCAAATCGCGCTGGCAGCATTAATTGCACTTTCCGGATTGCGTATAGAAACATTCAACGGGATATTCGGAATTCATGCAATACCCACCGGTGCGCAATATACTTTTACCATACTGGCCATTGTTGGGATCACCAATGCGTTCAACCTGATAGATGGTATCGACGGACTTTGTGGGGGTCTGTCGTTCATGAGCCTGGTTACACTTGGACTTTTCCTCACGCTCAGCGGCGATTCAGAAACAGCCCTCGTAGCTTTTGCACTTGCAGGTGCCATCCTGGCTTTTCTTTACTTCAACTTTAACCCCGCCCGAATTTTCATGGGCGATACCGGTTCCCTGGTAATTGGTTTTGTTGTGGCGGTTCTCTGCATACGTTTAATGAATTTAAATATCATTTCTCCCACACCTGTACTTCCTTCTGCCCCCATGTTTGTACTGGGCATTGTGTTGATACCTGTTTTTGATACAATACGTGTTTTTGGAAAAAGGATCTGGAAGGGCGGATCACCTTTTGAGGCAGATAAAACACATATCCATCACCTGCTGACCAACCAGGGCTTCTCACATGTGTTTGCCATCAGGGTCATTTATTTTATTCATGCGTTTGTATTGATGGAAGTTTACCTGCTTCAGTCATTGCGACAGGAATTCATCCTGCTGGTTTTATCAACACTTATGATACTTGCAACACTGCTTTTGAAAAATATGAGGCACTATGTCTCCGGTTTTCTTAAACAGGAACGCTGGCAACAAAGTGGCGGCAGTCAACTTGAGTAACAAGTTTTACCAAACTAACATAACCTTATTTCATTTCTGAAAGAAAGCTAACCAGGTCCCTGATCTGTTTTTTAGAAAGTATTGCTTTCATATCGGGCATGCTCGACGCTGCATTGGTGCGCTTAAGCACCTGGCTTTTTTGTATTACTTCCTCTTTATCACCAACCCTGACAGTAATAGATTGATTTGATTCATTGTTTAAAATGCCTGTCAGCTTATTACCGTTCTTCAATTCAAGTGTAATCATTCCAAAACCCGGAGCCAGTCTCGCACCGGGATTGATCAACGACTCCAGGATCTGTGACCTGGTCAGCCGGGAGGCAACACCATCGAGTCGCGGACCGGCGTTACCACCTGCGTCATGATATGAATGACAACGGATACATTGCGCGGACTGGTTTGAATAAAAAATCCTTTCTCCTCTTTGCCTGTCACCACCGGTCAGGCTGCCGGCATAAGCAGACACGAGACTGTCGGGCGATAAACTTTTGCTGATTGATTGATATCGCGTAGTTAAGGCCGTTGACCCTGTACTGTCAATCGCTTCAGCCAGTTCCAGGTACATCGCCGGGGGCAGGCGACCTTCCGACATTTCTTGCAATAAACCTTCAAAAGTTTTTTCAGAGTATTGCACGGGTATTTGTCCAAGCGCCAAAAGTGCAGCCTGTTTTTCTTCAATCGTTTTAGTACTGATCACATCCGATAAAACCGACACCATCAGCTCTTTTGGTATGGCCAGTTTTGTAATCAGGTCTATCCCTGCCACACGAACTGATTTATCTTTATCGGCCACGGCCAGGCGGATGGCCTCATCCATCCGTGAATCATTTAAGGAAGCCAAAGCTTTCAATGCCTCTTTTCTTACGGCCGCATCATTATCAATTTTCAACAATGACAATAATGGAGTTGCCGTTTCGCTGATTCTAATTTTACCGACCGACTTTACAGCACTGAGTCGAATTGCTGCATTTTTATTGTTTAACAACTGAGTGATTGTTGATCCTGACACATTCCGTAGTTTGTTCTCATCTCTTACAATCTCTCCCCGGTATCTTCCATCCACCCTGTCAACCACAGAGGGTTTTGCCCAGGTGCTGATGGCATGTAAGGCTTCCGTTCTCATGGCCACTGGTGCACTCTCATCGCGCGTATACTCGAGAAGATTATTTAGTGCCTGGTTAGTCCCTACCCTTAAATTGGCATTGATGCACCGGCGGATCAGGGCTTCATTCTTAAAACCTGTTGTCATCAACAGGTTTCCTAATGCAGGCAACGCATCGTTTATTGAAAGATCATCATTGATGGCGCGGGCTGTCTCAGTGACCACAAACTCGTCTTTATCATTCAAGAATTCAGCAATCCCTGCATGACCCATTCTTCTCAATGCCACAACAGCGGCAATTCTCACTGCACGAGAAGAATCTTTGGCAAGTTGGACTAGTGGTTCCGCTTTTCCAATACGGGCCAGTGCCAGGCTGGCCGCATGGCGTATATAAACATCCTTATCGTTATTGTCACGTAAAAGCTCAATCAGATTTGAAATGGCGGTTTCGTGTTCGAATCTGCCCAGCGCTTCTGCGGCGAAGAACCGTGCACGGGCGTATTCATCTTTCAACAAAGGCAACAACTTTTGTGCTGACTCTTTGTATTTGATATCTCCAAGCCACTTGGCAACCTGTGCCCGTATTTCCGGATCCTGATCTTTCAGGTACTGAATTAAATGCTCTGCAATCTTCTTTTCTTTCCTGGCCATCTGGCAAAGTCCCCAGACAGCATGCACCCGTGAAAGCTGGTGAGCACCCTGCGACAAAGTATTTTTGAAGATCTGTACGCCCTCATTGCCCCTTGTGGCAATTTCAAACTGGGCTTTTAGTCTTACCCGCATATCAGGACTCTTTAACAATGCTTCCAGGTAATGACTGCTTTTTTGTTTGAGATCTGCAGCGAGCAGTGCTTTCGTTTGTTCTCTTTCATTGAGATTTTGTCCGCGACGATCATCCAGTTTCCAGATTCGGCCATAATCATGCGTACCCCATCCGTCAATCCAGTCAGCGATATACAACGCACCATCGGGACCAAAATCAAGGCCTGTTGGCAGAACACCTCCAACAACAAGCTTGCTTTCCCCTAATTCAAATCCCGCGCCGCTTGGTTTTAATTTAAATCCATAGACACCGGATTGAGATGGCGTGCCAACGAATTTTGCAATAAAGAATGTGTTGTGGTAAGCCGGGCTTAAGGCAGTTCCCGGATTATAAACCATACCGGCAGGACCGCTTACATAATTAGCAATGGGCGGTACAATATATGCAGCCTGCCCTTCGAAGCGGGGCATCCACATTTTCTCATCCATCCAAACTTTGTAGGTATTGTTGTCCGGGTCGCGGTATTTACCATACTGCCAGTTGCTCCTCCACCCGGCATCAGAACCATTAACGATGTATACAAGCCTCTCCTGTTCACCGGCATGATCGCCATCATTGTCTTCACTGATCAGGTTACCGTATTCATCAAAAACAAATTCATGCGTGTTGCGAAGACCGGACGCAAAAATTTCAAAATCGCTGCCATCAGGATTGCTTCTTGCGATGACACCACAGTTGGGATACTCCCATTTCTTACCAGTCTGATCCACACCATTAAAGCCGATATCCCCGATCTGCCAGTATATTCTCCCATCCGGCCCCATTTCCACACCTGACATGCCATGGCCGCTAAAGCCAATATGGATGCCATATCCATGCGAAATGGATGTTTTTTCATCGGCAATACCATCCCCGTTTTTATCCTTCATTCGCCACAGATCAGGGCCAACGGCCACAAACATATCATTATCTGTCTTCAGCACACCACCCGCCACATCGGTGACTTCATCATTAAAATCTTCCACTACCAGTTGTGATTGATCTGCCACGCCATCACCATTTCTGTCAGTCAGCCGGTAAACATGCTCCTTTTCAATCTTCATATCTCTCCAGTCGTGAGAGCCGTCACCATTGAGGTCTTTCAGCCATTTATTACGTTCACTATTTTCCGGCGAAAGTTCCCGGTGCAGGAAAGCGCGTTTGTCTTCTATGCTCTGCAATTGAATGGACGGTATTTCCCAATCCTGGTGGCCACGGATATCAAATTCTGAATTCTTTTGGCGATTCGTTGTGACATAATACAGACTTCCGTCATCATCAATGTCGATGGCGATGGGTGAAATCACCAGAGAGTCGATACCCCAAAGTGATAAAACAAGATTACTATCCGGCAAATCTGCTTTAAATGCAGAATCAACTTTTGTTGCCATGAGAACCGCCTGATCTGGTTCAATTTGCCGGATTCTCAGGTCAACCTCTTTCTGCCTGCAACCTGTTTGAATACTTACAATAAAAAAAGCGATGAGAGCAATGAAGAAAGATATTTCTTTAATGAATGCAAAAATTCGGATCATATCGGGGTCCTGCGGACAGGCATTTTAAATCTGTGATCCTGAAATTTACAAACAAAAACAGCATTGCAATTATTTAAATCCTATCCGTTCTCTATGCTCCCAATTTTTTTGCGATACTCTTTCTTCAAGTAAATTTTCCATGGCATCATAAATCTGGTTTAGTTGCACATCATGTTCACCCAATCTCTCTTTAATCAATTTAATCTGTGCTCTTAAATCATGTTCTTCTAGCAATATCTTCCGCAATTCCACAAAAGCCCTCATAATAGCAATATTCATATTGATTGCCCGGTCGCTTGACAGAACCCCACTAAGCATCGCTATACCCTGCTCTGTAAACGCATAAGGTGTGAGACGGCTATTCCGCTTCGCCTGAGAAACAATCCTGACTTCAACTTCAAAGGGTTCAGGCGGGGATGCGGTCACAAATTGTGACCGCATCATATTCCATTCTAATTCATTGAGTCTAAACATGAAATCGTCTGGAAATCGCTTAATATTTCTCTTAACAGCTTGATTCAAAGCCTTGGTTGGAACATCATAAAGTGCAGCCAGGTCAAAGTCCAACATTACCCGCTTATCTCGTATTTCGTAGATTCTATTTTGTATAGACTGAATAATCTGCACTCTTCAAAGAAATGCACATAATTATCTTCAAACGGAGAAAATCCACAAAAAAAATTGGCTTTTTAGGCTGAAATAATCATACGTGCGACCCTGCAGATTTCGTATACTACTTTGTTTCCTCTATGAAACTATTGATCCTATTGTTGTTCAACTACGCAGCATGAGTTTGAGATACTTTAAAATCAATAACGCGAATATTCCGGCTAATTTGAAAATAACTTTATCGTATAATTGAGTAATTCCTGTCCACCCCGTTTACCGTGGCCAGGTATGACGATCGTGGTTTGAGGAAATTTTTCTTTGACCTTCCTGACTGTAGAAGCCCAGGCCAACGTATCAGCATCTGCCAGGTTGCCTTTTCCCGCCCCCACTTCCTTAACCAGGCAACCACCAAACATAATATTCTCACCAGGGAAATATCCAATGATATTATCCATTGTATGACCATATCCCAGGAACTCCGCACTTACCTGTTTGCTCCCCACTTTTAAGACAAGCGAATCGTCAAATCCATTAGCCGGCAGCTCGGCGTTTGAATTTGTATTTTTCAAAAGTGAAATCGTGTGATTTGTTGAGTAGGAAAGAATGCGGTTTTTATGAAATGATTTCAAACCTGCCACACAGTCTTCATGAAAATGTGTGGCTACAATAGCATTTATTTTACAGGACAACTTCTCAGTTAAAAAACGGATCAATTCTTCCGAACTCTTCTCTGTCGCCGGTGTATCAAAAACAACCGCTTCCTTTTCATCAACCACAATCATCCCATTACACGGCACTTTACCAAAGCTCTCTGTTTCTAAAAAAGAAACATGCTCATATACATGATTGGACAGCTTCCGGACTTCAAGATGCTCCGACTGGTAAACCAGGCTGTCGGATAATACGGGAGCAGTGAATGTATTACCGGCATTTTTTTCTTCCACTTTTTTGCCTGATTCATTTTGGCAGGAAAATATGAGGGTTGCTATTAATAATAATGTGATAATGAGTTTGTGCACAGCTGTATTATTTGACGT
>Ga0065721_10052990_pt1 | contig 10752 bp, 9 predicted proteins | sample Mesricmetagenome_FD_59108 | JGI IMG/M metagenome (GOLD analysis project Ga0065721, IMG submission 59108) | Mesophilic microbial community from rice straw/compost enrichment Sample: eDNA_1 v2 (version 2) | ecosystem: Engineered > Solid waste > Grass > Composting > Bioreactor | place: USA: Davis...
CAGGCGCGCCCGCAGGAGCGCCGGCCGGCCGCGACAGCGAGGGTGTCCAGCCCGGCGTCAGGCCCGGCCGAGCCGTTCCGCCCCGCCGCCGAGCGCCGGCCCGGCGGTCGGGTCGACGTGTTCGGGCACGTCGCCGACCAGGGTCTCCGTGGTCATGATCAGCGTCGCGACCGAGGCGGCGTTGCGTAGCGCCGCCACCGTGACCCGCACCGGGTCGACGATGCCGGCCTCGTACATGTTGACGAAGACGCCGGTGGCCGCGTCGTAGCCGAAGCCGCCGTTGACGCGGGAGACCTCGGCGACGACGTGCTCGGCGTCCTGGCCGGCGTTGGTCGCGATCCGCCACAGCGGGCGGGTCAGCACGGCGCGCACGAGGCCCACCCCTTCGCGCACGTCGCCCGCCGTGCGGCCCTCGAGGTCGTCGAGCGCCGGGCCGATCTGGGCAAGCGCCGAGCCGCCGCCGGCGACGACGCCGTCCTCGGCCGCCGCCCGCACCGCGGCGAGGGAATCCTCGATCAGCTGGATGGTGCGCTTCTGCTCCACCGGGGTGACGCCGCCGGCGTAGAGCACCGCCGTGCCGCCGGACAGTTTGGCGAGCCGCTCGCGCAGCTTGTCCTGCTCGATGTTCGGCGGCGCCATGTCGTATTGCCGCTCGACCTGGGCCCGCCGCGCGGCGATCGCCGCCCGGTCGCCCTCGCCGCCGATGATCGCGGTCATCGACGCCCCGGTCCGCACCCGCTCGGCCCCGCCGAGATCCTCCGCGGTCACCGCCTCGAGCGTGCCGCCGAGGTCGCGGGCGATCACCCGGCCGCCGGTGAGGATGGCGAGGTCTTCCATCATCGCCTTGCGCCAGTGGCCGTATTCCGGCGGATGGACGACGAGGTAGCGCCCCGGCCCCTCCTTGCCGAGCAGGGTCACCACCACGTCCGGGGCGACCTCCTCGGCGACGATCAGCAGCGGCCGGCCGGCCTCGGCGGCGATCCGCCGGACGGTGTCGAGCGCGGACGGCTCGCGGATCTTGAGGTCGGTCATCAGGATCAGCGGCCGCTCCAGCACCGCCTCCATCCGCTCCTGGTCCGTCACCATGTGGTGGGAGAGATAGCCCCGGTCGAAGGACATGCCCTCGACGACGTCGAGCCGGGTCTCGGTGGTGACGCTGTAGTCCGTGGTGATGACCCCGTCGGCGCCGACCCGCTCGACCGCCTCGGCGACGAGGTCGCCAAGGGCGGGGTCGGTCGCCGCGATCCGCGCCACCGCCCGCAGCGTCGCCTGGCCCTGGGTCGCCCGGGCCGAGCGCGTCAGTGCCGCGCCGACCTCCTCGACCGCGAGCGTGATGCCGCGGCAGAGGTCGACCGCCCGCGAGCCGCGCTCGGCGGCCTCGACGCCCTTCTGGATCAGCGCGTTGGCGAGGACGATGGCGGTCGTCGTGCCGTCGCCGGCGACCTCGTTGGTCTGCATCGAGACCTCGCGCACCACCTGGGCGCCCATGTTCTCGAAGCGGTCGCCGAGTTCGATCTCGCAGGCGATGCTGACGCCGTCGCGGGTGATCAGCGGGGTGCCGATCGGCCGGTCGATCATCGCGTTGAGCCCCTTGGGGCCGAGTGTCGGCTCGACCGCGGCGGCGAGCTTGGCGACGCCCCGCGCCAGCGCCTTGCGGGCCGCGGAATTGTGGAGCAGCAGCTTGGGCATGAGGGTTCCTCCCGCGCCGCAGGGCGGCGCGCCTTCAAGGTTTTCTTGTGAAAGTCCAGGTCGCGGAGGGGCCGCCGGACCGGCGTCCGGCGGCGTTCTCGTCGTCAGCCGGGGCGGGCTCAGCCCGCCCGGCAGCCACCGCCGGCGGCCTCGCCGGCACCAACGCGGGCCCCCGCGCCGGCATTGGGCGGCGGCACGCGGTCCAGCATGAAGTCGACGAGGGTCGGTTCGCCGTCGACGACCTCGAGGCGCTTGTAGCGGGCCTCCTTCAGGCCGCGGCACAGCGCACCGTTGAACTCCATGGTGACGCGCAGGCGCCGCAGCCGCGACAGATGTTCGCCGAGCGCCGCGGCGGCGACGACCTCGCCGGTCAGGGTCCGGAAGGCCGGTTCCCCGGCCGCCGGGGAGCCCCAGCGGGCGCGGCAGGCCTCCAGATAGCGGCGCACGGCGTCGGCGTCGGCCGGTCCGTCCCCCGCCTCGAGGTCGCCGATCGTGAGGGCGGCGATCGCCTCGTCGTCGAGGCCGGCCTCGCGCAGGCTGCGCAGCACCGCCTCCTGGCGGCGCTCGTAGGCCTTCCTGCGGAAGGTCTCGCGCAGGGCGTCGAGATCCTCGCCGCCGGCGAGGTCGCCGAAGATCGCCGGGAAGGACCGCCCCGCGGCGAGGCCGGCGTTGACCTCGTCGGCGAACATGTGGTCGTGCAGGCGGATCATAAAGCGCGGCGACCACGACAGTCCTTCCAGCGCCCGGCGGATGTCGTCGAGCATCAGGAAGGCGAAGTTCGGCGAGCACCAGTAGGTCGGCAGCCGGAAGTCGACCGCGACGTCGCCGCCGTCGGCGACGTCGGCCGCCTCGACGAAGCCCATCGAGACGACGGATTCGTCGAGTTCGGGATCGTCGACGCCGCCGAGCGCGCGCCACAACTCACGCTCGCGACTCTCCTTGAGGGAGGCGGAGGGCGTCATCGGCTCACTCCGCGGCGACGGCGACGGGATCGGCCGCGAGCGCCTTCTTGCGGGCCTCGACGTCGATGCCGTAGAGCGCGGCGGCGTTGAGGCCGAGGATCTTCTCCTTGATCTCCGGCGTCAGGTCGACGCCGCGCTCGGCCTTGATGTCCTCGGGCAGTTCGAAGGCCCAGAACTTCTCGACGAGCCAGCGCGGCGTCCAGATCGCATAGTCGGAGCCGAACAGGATCCGGTCCGGGCCGACCCAGAACAGCAGCTCGGCGATGATCTCGGCGAAGAAGCGCGGCCGGGTGTGGATGAAGGGCAGCGCCACGGCGAGGCCGCCGTAGACGTTGGCCTCCTGCACCGCGATCCAGCAGAAGTCGTCGAGCCGCGGCAGGCCGCAGTGCTCGACCACCCAGTTGAGGTTCGGGAAGTCGGTGGCGGCATAATCGACGTCGTGGACGTCGAAGGCGTCCTTGGACAGGGGGATGATCGTCGGCCCCTTGTGGACGTGGATGTTGCGGATGCCGAGCTTGTCGCAGAGCTCGAAACAGCGGTAGGCGTCCGGGTCGTTGAGCTTCCAGCCCTTGGAGGCGCCGTTCCACTCGGCGGTGTACAGCTTCACGCCGGTGATGCCGTAGGTCTCCTTCATCTCGTGGATCCAGTCGAGCGCCCGCTCGCCGTCGCGCGGATCGAAGGCGCCGTTGACGATGAAACGGTCCGGATGACGCTGGGCCATGGCGTGCGAGCGCTTCACGCAGCCGAAGCCGGCCTTGTAGAAATCACCGAGCACCGTGGTCTGCATGATCGCCACGTCGTCCGGACCGTCGACGAAGAGGTCGCGGTAAAGGTCGTCGGCCGAGTATTTCTCGAACCGCTCCTTCGGCCAGAGCTGGTCCTTCGGGCTGAGGTTGGCGTGGTAGGCGTAGAAGCAGTCGATGAACTGCTTGCCGTGGATGTTCCTCTGGTTCTCGGGGCTGCCGTCCCAGAAATGGGTGTGGCCGTCCACGACGAAGATTTCCTTGCCTTCCGGTGTGACGAACATTGCTTCCTCCCTGTCGTCGGATGAAGCGCGGCGATCGCTCAGGTGGTTATGGCCACCTTGAGAACGCCGTCGCGCTGATTGGCGAAGAGGTCGTAGGCCTCTTCGATCTGGTCGAGCTTGAAGCGGTGGGTGACGAGTCCGCCGAGATCGGCGCGGCCCGACGCGATCACCGCCATCATCCGCCGCATGCGCTCCTTGCCGCCGGGGCAGAGCGAGGTGCGGATGGACTTGTCGCCGAGGCCCGCGGAGAAGGCGTCGAGCGGAATGGTGAGGTCGGAGGAGTAGACGCCGAGGCTGGAGAGCACGCCGCCCGGCCGCAGGACGCGAAGGGCCGCCTCGAAGGTCGCCTGGGTGCCGAGCGCCTCGATCGCGACGTCGACGCCGCGGCCGTCGGTGAGGCGCATGATCGCCTCGACCGGATCCTCCTGCTTGAAGTCGACGACGACGTCGGCGCCCATCCGCCGGGCCATCTCGAGGCGGGCCGGCACCGTGTCGACGGCGATGATGGTGCTGGCGCCCATCAGTCTGGCGCCGGCGGTGGCGCACAGCCCGATCGGCCCCTGGGCGAAGACCGCCACGACGTCGCCGATCCTGACGCCGCCGGTCTCCGCGCCGGCGAAGCCCGTCGACATGATGTCGGGGCACATCAGCACCTGCTCGTCGGTGACGCCGTCGTCGACCGGGGCGAGGTTGGCCATGGCGTCGGGAACGCAGACGAACTCGGCCTGGCAGCCGTCGATGGTGTTGCCGAAGCGCCAGCCGCCCATCGCCTTCCAGCCGTGGCGGGTGCCGGCACCGTCCTGGGCGCCGCAGCCGCAGAGGCAGGCGGTGCTCCAGCCCGACGGGGTGATGGCACCGGCGACGACGCGCTGGCCTTCCCGGTACCCCGTGACGCCCGACCCGAGCTTCTCGATGACGCCGACCGGCTCGTGGCCGACCGTCAGGCCCTTGGCGACGGGATACTCGCCCTTGAGGATGTGAACGTCCGTGCCGCAGATTGTGGTCGTGGTCACGCGGATCAGCGCGTCCTGAGGGCCGATCTCGGGGATCGGCTTGTCCTCCAGCACGATCCGGCCCTTCTCGACGAACACGGCGGCTTTCATCTTGCCCGGCATATCGATCTCTCCGTCATGGCCGCAGGGACGCACCCGCGCCCCCTCCGGCGGCGGTCCCGAGCCTAGCCCCGAACCGCCGCCGGCCCCTTGATCTCGGTCAGATGAATTCCATGACCTCGTCCATGTTGCCGAACAGGATCACGGTGTTGTCGTCGACCCGGACCATGCGGCCGTAGTGGGTGGAGGTGTTGACCTCGAACATCTCGGCGGTCATCTCGCGGCCGAGGGCCTCGCCGATCTCGTCCATCTTGAAGATCAGCTTGCCGTGGCCGTCGATGCGGATCAGCGCCGGCTGGTAGGTGACGGTGACCCCGTCCTTGCCGGCCATGAACTCGGCGATCGCCCGCGCCTCCACGGAATCGCTCATGGTGACGCCGCACTGGTCGGAGATCGTCTGCTCGAAGGTGATGTCCTTCATCGACTTGAAGATGTTGGCGTGACTGGCGTCACGGGCTGCGGTGGACATGGGATCTGCTCCTGCTCGATGGGAAGATTGCGAGACATCGCCCCGGGCCGGGCCGCCGCCCGCACCGCCCGCCCGCCGCTGCGGAGAGGCGGCCGGAGCGGCCGGCCAGGGTCCGGGGACGGGTCACAGGCCGAGTTCGCCGACGATCTTGTCGAAGCGGCGGTGCGAGACTTCGCGCATGTCCTCGAAGGACACCGGCTTGGAATGGGGCATCGACCAGATCGGCTGCAGGCTGCGCGCGGCCTTGTCGGCCAGCGCCCGGTGCCTTGCGATCCACGAGCGGAACAGGGCGGCGTTGGCGCCGCCGTGGGTCTCGTCGTGGACGAGCAGGTACATGAGGTCGATGGTGTTGGCGAGGTTGCGCTCGTAGTCGGCCTCGGCCGCCGAGATCACCGCCGGCGTCATGAAGTCGGCGTTGGCGGCGCCCGCCTGCATCAGGAAGCCGGAGCGGAACAGTTCGCCGACCAGCGGCTCGAACACGATGTTGATCGCGAAATACTGCTCCAGATAGTCGGCGGTCCCCATGATGGTCTCGACCGCCTCGCGGGTGCCCTGCCAGATCGGGTCCTCGAGCCAGGCGGTCTTGCCGAGCGTGTCGTCCCAGCCCTCGACGTCCATGCCGATCTCGGCGAGGTAGAGGGTGATGTCCTGGGCGAGGCGCAGCTTGTAGGACGAGTTGGTCAGCGTCGCGTTGTTGATCATCTGGGTGTAGCCGTAGCGCTGCGCCTGCATCAGCGCCGTGCCGAGGCCGAATTCGGCGTGCTTCCACGCACCGAGATGGGCCTGGAGGATCCGGCACCAGACCTTGTCGAGCGCCTTGGGGGCCCCGTAGCGGCGGCCGTTGGCGATGACGCTCTGCACCATCGTCTCGATCTTCGACTGGCGCTGGTAGTGGGTGCGTTCCCACTCCTGGTCCGGCGCCCGGAAGGCGTGCCAGTTGCTGCTCTTGGCCGCGGTGTAGTCCTTGACGTAGGCACCCTTGCCGTCGGCGAAGCTGATGATCCAGTTCTGGATCAGGTAGCGCTCCGGGTCCGGCTGGACGTCGACGGTGACGTCCTCGTAGTGGGTCGCGGCGCGGCCGCGGGGCTGGAAGTAGCGATACTTGCGGCTGTCGGAATCGGCGAAGATGGCGGCACCGGCCGCTCCCGATCCGACGGAACTCGACATGGCTGGCATGGACTTCACTCCCTTGATCTCTGTTCTGGTTGATTTCGTCGTTCCGGCGCCGCGGGCAGGCCGCGGCCCCGCCCCTATTGCGCGGCGGCGAGCACGCCGTGGCCTCCCGCGGCCGGGGCGCTCGACGTCGTGAAGCGGTCGAAGAACACCCGGTCGCCGTCGAAGCCGTTCATGAACAGCACCGGCTGCAGCGCGTCGATCATCGGCGGCGGGCCGCAGGCGTAGACGTCGCCGGCGCCGTCGATGGCGAGATCCTTCAGCACCGCGTCGACGCAGGCATGGACGAAGCCGCGCTCGCCGGTCCACTCCGCGTCGTCTCCCGCGTGGGAGAGGACGGGGATGAAGCGGACCGAGGGGTGCGCCGCCGTCAGCGCCGCGATCTCGTCGAGGTGGAAGAGGTCGGCGCGGGTACGGGCGCCGTAGAAGAAATAGACGTCCCGGTCCTCGCCGCTGGCGAGGTGATCGTTGAGGATCGACCACACCGGCGACAGCCCCGACCCGGCCCCGACCAGGATCAACGGTCCGCTTCGGTTCTCCCGCCGGAAGCAGGTTCCGTAGGGGCCGGTGACGGTGACGGCGGCGCCGACCCGGATTCCGCCGGTGTCGAGCTCTCCGGAGAACTTTCCTTCGGGATACTTCTTGATGATGAAGGCGAGTTCTTCGGCTTCGTCCGGCGTATTTGCCATGGAGAACGAGCGCGTAATCGTCTCCCCTTCTTGCGTGGCGACGGTGATGTCGACATATTGCCCCGCCCAGAATTTCATCGGCGCGTCGAGGCTGATCCCGATCGCACGGATGTCATGGGTGAGACGTTCTATTCTCGAGATCCGGCCGCTGAACGTCTTGACGGCGATCGACTTCGACAGAACCTCCTCGTCGTAGTTGAGCAGGTCGACCTCGATGTCGGAGTAGGCCAGTGTCCGGCACAGCAGGACGTGACCGCTGTCCTTCTCCGTGTCGTTGAGGGCGAAGGTCGAGTAGCGCAGCATCTCGGTCTCGCCGTCGGTCAGGATGCACTTGCAGGCCGAGCACTGGCCTTCCTTGCAGCCGTGAGGAAGCGAGATCCCCTGCCGGAAGGCGGCGTTCAGCACCGTTTCGCCTTCCTCGACCTCGAACTCGACGCCGACCGGCTCGAGCCGCACGGTATGGGTTGCAGGCATGAGGTGGTCTCCCAAGGCTCCGCCCCGCGCGGTCCCGCAGGGATCGCGTTCCGGCGGCCCGGTCGGGGTGAGGAGGCCGCGAAGGACGGCCTCCCCGTCCCGCGGCTCAGTTGCAGGGGTTGATCGTGAAGCCCGCCCGATACTCGGCGAGGTGCTTCTCCCGGTCGGCCGGGCTCATCTCCCGGAGCAGCGTCAGCGGCGACAGCAGCGTGTGGCCGCGGACGTCGTCGAGCGTCCACATGTCGCCGTCGTCGAAGCGCAGGTGCGGCTGCGGCACCAGCGTGCGGCCGTCCGAGCGCACGAAGTTGAGATCCTTGATGGCGTCCGCCAGATCCCAGCCGTGGTAGAGCGTCTCCCACTCGCGCTTGCCGGAGAAGCGGCCCATCGCCGGGGTCGGCCGGCCCTGGTACTCGTTCGAGAAGGCCTCGACGGCGGTCCAGCGGTCGAGCTCGTGGGCGAAGGTGTGCAGCTGGCCGTCGATCTCGTCGACCACCATGTCCTCGCGGATCAGGCAGGGCACGAGGCAGCTCCAGCAGCGGTGCGGATAGACGTAGCCGACCTCCTCGTTGAAGGTCACGACCTTGCTGCCCGGCTTGCTGAGCTTGGCGTACCACTTCCAGAACTCGCCGAACTCAGCGTACCAGCCCGGATACTTCTGCTCGAACCAGTCGAAGTCGCGCTCGGTCTGGGCCTCGATCCGCCAGAAGTTGACCGGCCAGCCGACGGCGAAGAACTGGGCGACCTTGTGGACGTAGTTCTTCTTGGTCAGGCGGTTCCAGGCTTCCTGGACGTCGTCGTGGTGGATCTTGATGCCGTATTTCTCGAGCGGCAGCATGTAGGTCCGGTAATAGTCCTCGAAGATCCAGCGGTGCCACATCTCCGCGTAGGATTCCTTGGACTTGTCGCGGTTGGTGGTGCCGTATTCGATGAAGGTGCCGATCGCCGCATCGACGATGGCGTGATTCTGCCAGAAGGCGTAGCGCAGGTCGCGCTCCAGCAGCAGATGGTTCTCCGGCTCCTTGAGCGCGGCCATCAGCAGCGAGTGGCCGTTGCCGATGTGGCGGCTCTCGTCGGACTGCACCGACAGGAACACGGTCGGCAGGGCGTAGTCGCCATTGCGGGCGGCCTCCGACGGCATCGCGACGAAGAGGGTGTTGGTGAAGGCGGTCTCGGCGACCACGGTCAGGTACATGCAGGCGGCGGTCATGGTGTCGCCGGTGATGAACCCTTCACCGAACTGGCGGCCGATCGTCGTCGCATAGCACTTGCCGAAGGCTTCCTCGGTGATGTCGAAGCCGGCCGGGTCGATGTAGTTCTCCATGTACCACTTCTTCAGGTTCATCTGAATCGTGGAATGGCGGAACTCGTCGACCATCTGCATGGTGAAGCCGGTGCGCAGGTCCTCGCCGGGCGCCAGCCGCGCCACCATGGCCATGGAACGGGCCGCCGAGATCTCCGGGAACGGAATGATCGCCAGGAACAGCTTCATCCACTCGACCCAGCGCGGCTCGACGTTGCGGAACATGTCGCCGCGCAGCGCCGCGTCGAGGGCGCCGTAGACCCGGTTGTCCTTCTCCTCCTGCATCGGGAAATAGGAGCGCAGCACCTGCTTCATCGGATCGCGCGGCGCCTTGGAGATCTTGTAGTCGGTCGGAAACGTCATCGCTTCCTGGACGTAGCTCGGGTTCCAGCCGAGGTCGGAAATCTTCTTCGTCGCCTCGCCCACGGAAATTCCGCGCTGCGAAGTGATCTTGTTGAGCGTCAGGGACGACATGAATGAACCTCCCGTCGAAAGGTTATGGATCACGGGCGGCCTGCCCGTTCGAAGCGGCCTTCTTCTCACCGCGAGTTGACGACCGCCGATCCGCACGCACGCGCTGGGGGCACGTCGGCGGCCGGTCGATCCACGTCGGCAAAGGTGCTCGAGGAAGGTCCGTCCGCCCTCCCGCGACGCGGCGTCTCGTGCACGTGGGGCACGATCCGTCGCCGGCCGCAGGTCCGGCTCGAACGGGTGAGGTTCCTCCCATTCCTTCGTTCTTGTGACATCGCGCCGGCACGGCATCCGGGCCGCCTTGCGAGCGAAAGTCCCGTCCGGGCCGTCCGCGATGGCTTCTTGTTGTGCCGAACGACGTGGCAATTCGCGTGCCAGATTAGAAGGACTTTGATTTTCATCGAGAAAAGTCCCAACGGTCACCCACCGCCCGGAAGAGACGTCGAAACTGTAAAGATTCGTTACACCATTCTTTTACAGATGTAATTCCTGTCGCTTTGCTTATTTACATTGTGCAATGCAGAATACTTTTCTTGTATTTATCTATTGAATGTCGTCGGGCGAGATCCTTATGCTGGGTGCTCATGGAGAGTGCGTTCTCCCCGACCCTTCACGGCGATGCCATGCCCCGCAGCGGATCCGATCCCGAGCAGCCTTCCTTCGCGCCGACGCCGGGCGGCGACGTCGCGGCCGACCTCGCCCGCCTGATGGCGCGCGATCTCGTCTTCGTCATGCGCTTCCTCGGCGAGAGCCAGCACCGGCTGCAGGGTCATTTCCAGGAGTTCATCCTCGCCGAGCTCGCCCGCGCCGGCGTCTCGCGAGCCTCCCATCCGCTGATCGGCGGCTTCGCCGAGACCCACGCGCTGATGATGCGCGACTTCGTCTTCGCCGGGGTCTCGCTCAGCCGGCAGTTCCGGATCGACGAGATCGAGCGCCTGCTCGGCGACACCACCTCGCTGCTGCGCGTCGACATCTGGGACCAGCTGCGCCGTCACGTCGAGATGGCCGAGGAGCAGTTTCGAGGCCAGTTGCCCCGCTTCGCCGGCGAACTCGACCGCTATCTTCCGCCGGCGCCCGGCGAGGGAGACGGCGATGACTGACCCCGCCGCCTTGCAGGACCTGCTGCGACGGCGGCTCGCGCTGGTCGGCCGGCTCGCCGAGGCCACCGCCGACGCCCAGAAGCTCGGCCAGCGCATCGGCGGCCTCGACATGGACCGCCTTCGCTTCGAGATGGACGCGGCGGGCGGCCGCGGCCCGGGCGGGACCGTGCGGCGCGACACCGAAGACGCGATCGCCGCCGCGGAGGCCGAGCTCGACCGCTGCCGGCGGCGGATCGACGCCCTCGAGGCCGAGATCGCGGATCTCGACGCGGCGATCGCCGGCCGC
>Ga0065721_10052991_pt1 | contig 10751 bp, 9 predicted proteins | sample Mesricmetagenome_FD_59108 | JGI IMG/M metagenome (GOLD analysis project Ga0065721, IMG submission 59108) | Mesophilic microbial community from rice straw/compost enrichment Sample: eDNA_1 v2 (version 2) | ecosystem: Engineered > Solid waste > Grass > Composting > Bioreactor | place: USA: Davis...
TCGACCGGCCCCTCGTTCTTGTCCGGCGACTGCGACGGTTTGCCGTCGTCGGCGGGGAGCAGGCGCGAGTCCTGCGGATTGACCGCGACCAGCGCGTCGGTCGCGCGATACGTATCGCGGGACAGCTTGCGGCGTTCGGCGATGGAGCCGTCTACGAGCTTAACGAGGTACGTCTCGACCACGAAGCCCGGCTCGCCTTTCTGAACCGTATCTTGCTTGCCCAGCTTCAGTTGGTCGTTAGCGACGTACACCGTTTTCGGCGGATTGACCTTGATCTCTTTACGCTCGGTGCGATACTCCACATTATCCGGAAGCGTGCCGAACAGCTTGATGGTCAGCTTCTTGTCTTGCACGACGGTGCGGACGAGCAGCTGCTTGCCGGTCGAGTTGCGGAACTTGAAGTTAATGTAGCCCTCGGCATACGTAGCGTCGAGTCCCGTAGGCAGGTAATGCACCGCAAGGGAGTGATTCCGGCGTTCTACGATGTCGAGCCCGGCCAAGAGCGCCGCATTATACAACGTGCTGGACACCTGGCAGATGCCGCCGCCGATGCCGGGCGTCAGCTTGCCCTTCAAGATGACCGGCGCTTCCTTCCAACCGTATTGTTCCTCCGCGAGCTTCACGATCTTATCATAGTCGAACACTTCGTCCGGCATGAGCAGCGTGTCGTTCAGCGCTTTCGCGGCCGCGGTGACGTTGTGCGATCTTCCTGCTCCGCTCGTCGTGAACGAGGTCGTGAACTCGGCGATTTTGCGCTCGATGCCTTCCTCCTTCAGCTTGTCGACCGTAATCTCGGGAGCCGACTCGATAATCGGAAGCTCTAGCTTAATCGGCTCCGTGGCCGGGTCTTCCGTTAACACGATAGGCTCGTATGGTCTGACTTGGCCGAACATCGCCGCGACATCCATCGTGCGTCCGAGCGTCTCGGGCGTGTACACGACCTCGTCCTTGTCGTTAATCGTGCGCGAGGCATTGACGGGCTGCCCGCTCACAAGCGGACTCCATGTGGATTGGGCCACCGACTTGAACCGTGCTTCATCCCACGTCACCTTCATATCGTAGGCGCCGCCGGCCGCGTTGCGCATCCGAAGCTGGGCGCGTTCCAACCAGCCGATGTCGCGAAACCGTTCGATCGCCGCGACTCCCTCGGATACGTCGATGTTCATGCCGAGTTGCCTGAACGTCATCTCCTTCGCGTTTACCGCTCTTCCGTCCTTGCCGACCACGGCGACCGATACGGCTTCCCACTCCGTCACGCGAGTTCTAACCAGCTCGAGCGCTTCCTCGGCAGGTAATCCATCCAGGTGCAAGCCTGCGACGGTAAATCCGTCCGGTAAATTGTTTTTGCCGCCGTAGGCTATCGCTCCGCCGATCGTGATCCCGACCCCGACCAGGAAGAACGACAACACCGCGCTGACGATCCACCTTTTTTTCATCCGCAAACCCTCTTTCGTTTCCACCAACCTGCAGACTGAGCACGCGCGCTAAACCTCTACTCATATATACATAAGCTTCGGCGAATGGTTTTCCCATTTTATTAAAATTTTTTAAAAAACAACGGAAACGCTACAGCGCCTAGGGTAGAGAGAGTTAATGCGACAGGTTTCGGTAGAGACATTAGCGATTTAGAAAGGAATTTAGGTTATCATGTCGAAGTATCTAAAGTCTGAATCTTAACAGGAAGTGATCCTAAACGTGATTGATATGCAGGACATATGGAAGACCTACCCCGATGGAACGACAGCTCTGCAAGGCATTAACGTTGTGATCGACCGCAATGAATTCGTATATATCGTCGGGCCGTCCGGCGCAGGCAAATCTACGTTCATGAAATTGATCTATCGCGAGGAGGTTCCGACCAAGGGTCAAATCTCCGTTAATGGTTTTAATATAGGCAAGCTCAAACACCGCAAAATCCCGTTCGTTCGTCGCAATATCGGCGTTATTTTCCAAGATTACAAGCTGCTCCCGAAGCTGACCGCGTACGAGAACGTCGCGTTCGCCATGGAGGTTATCGAGACGCCTCGCCGCGTCATTCGCCGCCGCACGATGGAAGTGCTCGAGCTAGTCGGCTTGAAGCACAAAGCGAACAGCTTGCCGGCGCAATTGTCCGGGGGAGAGCAGCAACGCGTCGCCATCGCCCGCGCAATCGTTAACAACCCGGCGGTTATCGTGGCGGACGAGCCTACCGGGAACTTAGACCCTGAGACGTCCTGGGGCATCATGAAGCTGCTGGAGGAGATCAACTTCCGCGGCACGACGATCGTCATGGCCACGCACAACAAAGAGATCGTGAACACGCTTCGCAAGCGCGTTATCGCGATCGAGAGAGGCAGCATCGTGCGCGACGAGGTAAGGGGGGATTACGGCTATGAAGTTTAGCACCGTAGCCCGCCATTTTCGCGAAGGCTTCAAGAACGTCGGACGCAACGGCTGGATGTCCATCGCTTCGATCAGCTCGATCGCCGTGTCCTTGTTCATTCTCGGAGTATTCATGCTGCTGGCGCTCAACGTGAACAAAATCGCGGATCAGGTCGACAGCCAAGCGCAAATCAGCGTTTACCTGGAGCTAGATACGAATAAGGCGAAAGCCGAAGAGATCGAGCGATTGATCAAGCGTATCCCCGAGGTGAAGAACGTCAACTTCGTGGATAAGGCCGAAGGCCTTAAACGTTTCAAAGAAAGCATGGGAGAGAAGGGCAAGAAAGCGCTTGAAGGCTACGAGGAAGAGAACAATCCGCTGCCGGACATGTTCGAGGTTGATGCGTTCGATCCTCAGAAGATCGGTTTCGTCGCCAAGCAGATCGAAGCGCTTAACGAGACGGATCCCGACAAGTCGATCATGGAAGTGAAATACGGCAAGGAATCGATCGAGACGTTGTTTAAGATCACGAACGCGATCCGCAACATCGGCTTGTTCATCGTCGTCGGCCTGGCGGTCATGGCGATGTTCCTGATCTCGACGACGATCAAGATGACGATTCTGGCGAGACGCCGCGAAATCTCGATCATGAAGCTCGTAGGAGCGACGAACAGCTTCATCCGTTGGCCGTTCTTCATCGAAGGCGCGATTATCGGATTTGTCGGTTCATTCCTGACGTCTGCCATTCTGTTATTCGGCTACGGCAAAATCATGAGCAAGACGAGCTCGACGATCGGCTTGTATCAGATCAATTACTTGTCTCTGCACGAAGTAGGCTCCATCGTCGGCGGCACGGTGCTCGTGCTGGGTACGTTGCTCGGCATCTGGGGCAGTACGATATCCGTTCGCAAGTATTTGAAAGTCTAACTCAATCCGATAAGCCCGTTATTGATAACCGGCCCTGAAGGAGGATACTCGTGAGAAGGAAGCTATTGCTGCTGCTGGCTTTTCTCGTGCTGGCGGCGATGATCGAGAACCCTATGCCAAGCCATGCGCTAACGGAAGCGCAGAAGATCGACCAGGAGCTTAACCAGCTTAAGAAAGACATGGAGAAGGTGCAGAATAACCAGAAAGCGGCTGACAGCCAAGTCCATGCGCTGAACGGCAAGAAGGCCGCAACCAAAGAAGATATCGACCAGCTGAATGCGAGCATTCAGGACCTGCAGAAGAAGCTGAACGAGACGCGCGACAAACTCGAAGCTGCTGAAGAGCAAGTGCGCGTTACCGCGCAACAGCTGGAAGACGCGATCCAGCAGCGCGACCATCGGGTTGAACTGATGGATAACCGCGTCCGCATGGCTTATATGGCCGGACCGGCTTCGTTCCTGGACGTGCTCATGGACGTATCGGACCTTCCCGAATTTCTCACCCGTATTGACCAAGTCGAAGCGATCGTGAATCAAGATAACGCGATCGCCGAGCAAGCGCTGAAATATAAAGAAGCGGTCGAGCAGAAGAAGCAACAGGTCGAGGAAGAGCTGGCGAACATCAAAGCTTTGTACGCGGAGCTGGAGTCGGACAAGACTAAGCTTGAAGCAAGCGAGCGCGAGAAAGAAGCGATGCTCGCGAGCATCGCGGAACAGATCGAAGAGATGGAAGAAATCAGCGAGGAAGCGGAAGCGCAGCTGAAGAAGTTCGCCAAGAAGTCGGCGGAGCTGCAAGCGAAGAAAAAGGCGCTCACGAACTACTACAAAGGCGGTAAGCTCGGCATGCCGCTCCGGGTCGAATATAGGCTGACGTCGCCGTTCGGCTATCGGATCCATCCGATCTATAAGACGAAGAAGCTTCATGCCGGCATGGACATGGCGGCGCCGAAGGGCACGTCGATCTATGCGGCCGAGTCCGGACGCGTTATCACCGCGCGTTCGATGAGCGGTTACGGCAATTGCGTCATCATCGATCACGGCGGCGGATTGTGGACCGTATACGGACACATTATGCAAGGCGGCATCCTCGTGAAGGAAGGCGAAGAGGTGAAGCGCGGGCAATTGATCGCGAAGGTAGGCTCGACTGGAGATTCTACCGGCAACCATCTGCACTTCGAGGTCCGCAAAAATTCCGAGCCGACAGATCCGGCTCCATATTTGAAATAATTCAGCCAGCAGAGACAGCCGATCCCCCGACATACGGACGGGTCGGCTGTTTTTTTCACGCTACACGCCGTATAGAATTTGATATAATTATAGGGATGAAGGCTGAACACTAGGGAGTGGGACGACGTGTGGTTACGAGGACGCACTGTGTTATCGTTGATGGTCCTTACGGCCGTTGCTGCGGGCATGATCACCTATGCGGCCCTGCGGTATCCCGGGTTTATGCGAATGGAACAGCCTTCGAACGAACCGGCGACGGCATCGGAGAAGTACGGCATCAACGCTAAGGAATTGACGAAATTAAATAAAGCCTACGAACTTATTCTTAACTCGTTCATGTCGCCTGATGGCCGCGAAGCGTTGCTCGACGGCGCTATTCGCGGGATGGTGGAGTCGATGAACGATCCGTATTCCGCTTATACGTCGAAGGAACAAACGGAGTCGGAATCCGAGGAGCTTCACGGTGCTTTCACCGGGATCGGAGCTTATTTGAGCGTGGTCAAGGGAACGATCGTCGTCGAGTCGATTTTCAAGGGATCGCCGGCGGAGAGAGCGGGACTGCTTCCGGACGACGTGTTGCTTTCGGTGAACGGGGAAAGCCTCCAAGGGCTTTCGCTTAGCGAAGCCGTGGCGAAAATCCGAGGTCCGAAAGGCACGAAAGCCAAGCTGAACGTTAACCGCAAAGGGGTAACCGGTCCGATCGATCTCGAGCTTGTCAGAGACCGGATCGAGATGGTGACGGTGTATTCTGAGTTCGCCGTAGCCGAGGAGGGTATCGGTTACTTGGCGATCCGGAAGTTCGGCAGCGATACCTCCTCCAAGGTCGCCGCTGAGCTTGCCGATTTAGAGAAGGGCGGATTAAAGGCGCTCATTCTCGATTTAAGGGACAATCCGGGCGGGACGGTACCCTCCGCGGAGGACATCGCTTCGCAGCTTATCCCCGATGGCAAGCCGATCGTGCAGTACGGATATAAGGACGGAACGTCGGAGACGGTCAAGGCGAACGGCGGACTGACTGAAGCCAAGCCCTATCCGATCATCGTCTTGGTCAACAAGGAGACGGCAAGCGCGGCGGAGCTTCTTGCGGGAGCGCTTAAGCTCTCTGCGGGCGCCGTGCTGGTGGGGGAGAAGACGTACGGCAAAGGCCTCGTTCAAATGTACTTCGACAAGGAATTGGACGATGGCAGCAGACTGAAGCTCACGGTATATAAGTGGATGCTCCCGGACGGCACTTGGATTAACGAAACGGGCATCGCGCCGGATATCGAAGTGAGGCAGCCGGATTACTTCGGAGCTACGCAGCTGTCGCGGGATACCGTGCTTCAGTTCGATCAAGCAGGCCAGTCCGTCGCCAATCTGCAGGCGATTCTAGAAGGCGTCGGGTTTCCGGCAGACCGCCGCGACGGCTACTTCAGCCAAGCGACGAAGGATGCGCTTGAAGCGTTCCAGAAGCAAGAGAACCTGCAGGCTACCGGCGTTGTCGACGCGGCGACGGCTCAGCGGCTCGAAGAAGTGCTGTACGACCGGCTGCAGCGGAAGGAGTATGACGCGCAGTGGACGGCTGCTGTCGCGAAAGCCCGTATCTTGATCGCCGCGGGTAGCTAAAAGGAAATGATTGTCCGTTGTCGAATACGTAGGGGTTGGCCTAGGCTTAAGCTAGGGCTATACACAAAGCAATGACAGAGGGAGACAGGCGAATGGAGCCTTATCTTGATCTATTGAGCGAAGCGGGACAAGCCGTTATCGGATTGTTCGTGCAGCCGTATATATATATTGCTATTCTTCTCGTCTATTGGCAGGCTAGACAGGGCTCTTTGCTGCAGCGCAAGCTGTTTCACGTCCGGATATACGGCGCGCTGTATATTACGCTGCTGAGGGTCATGGCCGGCGCGGCCGCGGGCCTCGTGCTTTCGCTGGCAGGGTTGGCCGCTGGCGCCAAGCTAACGGAGAGCACGCTGGTGTGCGTCTGGATCGCGATGGCCGTCATGGCGATATTCCGACTGCGCTATATTTGCTTGGCCTACGCGGCTGGCGCACTTGGCGTGCTTCAGGCGATCCTTCAAGCGATTGGCACGGATTCGCTGCGAGATGACGTATGGCAGGAAGCGATTCAGGCGGTGTCCGAGATTAGCGTGCCCAGCTTGATATTCTTAGCCGGCGTTCTGCATATCGGGGAAGGCCTGCTCGTGCGGCTTCAAAGCGGGAAACAGGCGATGCCGTTGTTCTTGGAAGGCAAGCGCGGCAAGCCGATGGGCGCTTATGCCTTGTCTGGCGCTTGGCCGATTCCTTTGCTGTGGCTCGTACCGGCTAGCGGGAGCGGTCTTGAGCTGCCTTGGACGCCGCTGTTCGGTATGACGGACGATATTGCGGGCTGGAGCCTGCTCGCGTTCCCGGTATTGATCGGCTTCAGCGACCGGACCTGGACGCAATGGCCGGAGACGAAGGCGCGTACGTCCGGCAATCTGCTCATCATGTACGGCCTTGTCATAGCAGGCTTGGCGGCAGGCGCGGAGTTCTGGTCGCCGCTCACGCTTGTTGCGGCGGCTGCCGCTTTCGTATTGCACGAAGGACTGTTGCTGTTCAGCAGACGTCAGGAGCATAGGCGCTCGCCGATCTACGTCCACGACCGTTCGGGAGTAAGGGTGCTCGCGGTATTGCCCGGCACGCCGGCGCAAGAGATGGGCTTCGTCTCGGGAGAAATCATCAAGAAAGCGAACGGAGTGTCCGTACGGACGAAGGAAGAGCTGCACGTCGCGTTAGGCAAGCAATCCGCGTTCAGCAAGCTGGAAGTCATTAACCGCGAAGGGCATGTACGCTTCGTTCAACGCGCGAGATATGAAGGGGAGCATTATCAGTTAGGACTCATCCTCGCTCCGGACGACGACTTAGACTTCGTGGCTGCGCCTCGATCCGCATCGCTCTGGCAAGAGCTGCGGTCTGCCGGGGCTAGAGGACGCTTCGGGCGCATGAAGGCGGCTGAGCAAGCACGCAAGGACGCGGAACGGGCGGAGATGGAATTGGCGGCGGCGATTGCCGCAGAGGAAGCGTTGGCGGCGGAGAGAGAAGCGGCCAAGGCCGGATTGCCGCCGAGAGCGGCGTCTTCCAAGAAAAAACATTGACTTCCCCGACTTCGGAGGATAAGGTATAAACACTATTCACAACGGGCTCTCTAGGGTTCCACGCCAAGCGGCAACGCGGCGGTTCGGTCCGAGAGAGAGCGCATTTTCCGGCTGGAAGATGTACACGGAGGGACAAAAACCCGGGAGTATCGTGAAGACGACCGAAGCGGCAACGCCGCGTTAGGACGTACGATACGAACGGGTTTTTCTGTTGTCATCGGACAGCCTAGAAGGTTAAGGAGGTTGTAGCGTCATGAATCGGTACTGGATGGTGCTCGTCGTCGGAGGGTTAACGGAGATCGGCTGGGTGTCCGGATTGAAGCATGCTTCAACGTTCGTAGAGTGGATATTAACGGCTGCGGCCATTGTCGTCAGCTTCGCGGCGATTGGCTATGCGATGAGCGCTTTGCCGGTCGGGACCGTATACGCGGTATTCACGGGGATCGGCGCGGCCGGGACCGTGTTCGCGGAGTCGATCTTCTACCAGATCGAATTGAACCCGGGCAAGCTGGCGCTAGTGATGATCCTGATTCTAGGAATCGTGGGATTAAAAATAACGAGCCCGAAGACGGATAAGGAGGCGGGGTAAAATGGCATGGGTAGCGTTAATCGCGGCCGGACTGTTCGAAGTCGTCGGCGTGCTGGGGATGAACCGGGTGAAGGAGCGGCGCAGCGCCCTGAACGTGCTGCTGCTGTTCGCGGGCTTCGCCTGCAGCTTCCTGCTGCTTACGGTGGCGATGAGGTCGATCTCGATGGGAACGGCTTACGCGATCTGGACCGCGATCGGTACGGCGGGAGGGACGCTCGTCGGAATGCTGTTCTACGGAGAATCCCGCCAGCCGCTTAGGATCTTCTGTCTAGCCGTTGTCGTGAGCGCGGTCGTCGGACTTAAGCTGCTCGGGGATTAGCGGTTGCGCTGATTGCGACGATATAGCACGAAAGAGTAAGCGATCGGGCAGACGACGCTGATCGCGATGGCGACGATCAGGTCGACGACGAGTCCGGTCGAGTCGAGGAAGAATGCTCCAATGAGCATGATCAGCCCCGCGATGACCCACAGCCTCGCTCCGACGCGGTGCGTCTTGCGCCAGTTATCGTCGTCGGTAAGCGTCCAAGGCGTACGTATCCCTACGAAAAAGTTGCTGCGAAGCTGGCCCATCCCGTTACCGATAATGATCCACAGCAGTCCGATTCCGCCGATAATCCAATTGACGATTGAAACTTCGTAATCTAGATTGTCGAGGATAATGAGCAGGAACATTCCGTGCAGGAAAGCGCTGATCGCATAGCGCAACAGGTAGAAGTAGCTATTGAACTTGGCGTAGTTCTTCTTGCGCGGATCTACTTGCCGGATTAGCGACATGAACGAAGGCAATATCGCCCCGATCCCCGCGTACAACAGCCAGAAGGAGCCTTTGGTCATCGTGTTGTCGGCTTGGCCGGATGCGTTATAGTGCGAAATGACCCGTTCCGGCAGCTTGTCGTTGTACGCGAGGAAGAACGCGGCGAATACGCACAGGTTGATCGCGAGCAGAATCCAGTCGCGGCGGGTCCACTTAGGCTCCATCGATTGCTTGTTGTCCTGTTCAGTCATCGGGGTTATCTCCTTTGGTGCCGATCATGCCCAGAAACCAGCCGAGCGCTTCCTGCATGACGGTCAGATTTAACGAATAGACGATGCTCTGTCCTTGCCGTTCGTCCTGCACGAGCTTGGCCTGCTTCAGAATGCTCAGGTGATGGGAGATGCTCGGCTTGGAAATGTTGAATTGGTCGGCGATTTCGCCGGCGGACAGGTCGCGCTCCTTCAGCAGCTGCAGAATCTTACGCCTTGTAGGGTCGGACAGCGCTTTAAATGCATCATTCAATGGACAGTCTCCTTTCCCGGAGTCATGTCGGCTCAGTCAATTCGATATTTAGATAATTATCTAAATATCAATAATGGAATCATAATGCGGCGCCAATAATTTGTCAACCGAACTGAACGACAACAGCGCGGACAGGGGAGCTCCCTATCCGCGCCGTTGCTGCTTACGATGGCGATTGCTGGTTTACGAAGAATAGAATAATAGCAATGGCGACTGCCGCGCACATGAGCGAGAACAGCGTGATTTTCCACGGGCTTCTCGGTACGTAACCGGAGACGGTGCCCGTCTGCCCGTTGACCATGTAGTAATAAGGCTTGCCGCGATATTGATAGCTCGCATTCCATACGGGAAGCAGCATATGCTTATACGTGATCTCGCTGTAAGTCGTCCGGATGCTCAAGCTTCGCAGCTCGTCGCCGCCGATGCGCCGCTTGATTTCGTCCTTCAGCCTCGCCTCGGCTTTGTCCTGGGCGCGGTCCCATCCTTGTTTGCGGTCAACCGAGTACTTCTCCGATATATATCCGCTCAGGTACTCCGGTTTATATGGAAGCAAGCCCTTAAGATCGAAGTCGCCGAGCTTCTCCAGCAGAGACTGGTTATAATGGCCGGAAGCGGGGATTAGGATATCGTCGAATGCGCGTTCGTGATCGCCTCTGACCCAAGTCCATACCGTATAGCGTTCCCGAACCATGTGCGTTTGTGTTTTGCCGTTAACGACCCTGGTGCGAGGAACCATCCGATAATGATAGTCTCCGCGCTCGGCGGTATAGACTGAGTAGGTATCGGTATCGTAGGTCCAGTAAGGAATGTAGATGCTGGCGAGCTGAGAGCTGACGTTCATCCGTTTGAACTCGTTCGGCAGAAACCAGCGCTTCTTCTTCCACGCCGCGAACGAGGAACGGGCTTCTTCCGCGGAGACGTGGAAAGGAACGAGCGTCTCCGGCCGAATCGTATCGGTGTCCTCATGCTCCAGCACCTTCGGCGATCCGCAGAAGACGCACGTGCCGGTCGTCTGCCCTGCCGGGATCAGCGTCTCCCCGCCGCAGCTCTCGCAATGGATCGCGGTCTGCTTCGTTCCCCAGTCGCGAAGCTCGGCGGTATCTTCCGCTTCCTCGAACGGGTGCTCCTGCGGCTGCTCGAGCACGTTCTCGATCGTCTGCTCGGAGCCGCAATATTGGCATTTCAAGCCTTGAGTCTCGGAATCGAATACCATCGGCCCGCCGCACCCGGAGCAAGGGAAGCGGACGGCCGC
>Ga0065721_10052992_pt1 | contig 10750 bp, 11 predicted proteins | sample Mesricmetagenome_FD_59108 | JGI IMG/M metagenome (GOLD analysis project Ga0065721, IMG submission 59108) | Mesophilic microbial community from rice straw/compost enrichment Sample: eDNA_1 v2 (version 2) | ecosystem: Engineered > Solid waste > Grass > Composting > Bioreactor | place: USA: Davis...
GCCGTGGCGCGCCGCGGTGCTGCCGGGCGGCGCGGCGCGGCTGCGCGGGCGCCGGAGTTCAGGGGGCGGTAAGAACTGGTGCCCAGCAACTCGCGGGTAGTGGTGCCGTCGGCGTTCGTAATGACGCGCCACGTGGTTACCGCAAACCCGGAGCGAGTCGCGCGGCGGGCGCTTGTGACCACGTCCACCTTGCCGGGAGGCAGGGCCTCCGGGACGCCATACAGGTTGAACGTCAGCTTGCCGCCCGCGGCGCGTGCCATGACATACACCGGCCCGCTCGTGGAGTTCTCGAACCGAAAGTCGATGTTGCCGTAGTCCACGGTCGCATCGCAACCCGCCGGGACGTAGTGCACCGGCATGGAGTGGTTGCGCCGCTCCACGATCTTCAGGTTCGCCCGCAGCACGGCGTTGTACAGGGTGGTGGACGCCTGGCAGATGCCGCCGCCGGGGCCCGGGACCACCTGCCCGTCCTGGTAGGTGGGAGCGTCCATCCAGCCGAGACGGCGCAGACGCGGCCCGAGCGCCTCGTTGTAGGAGAAGACTTCGCCGGGGCCGAGCAGCTTGCCATCGATAAAGCCGGCCGCCTTCTCGATGTTATGGCGGCGCGAGGCGGACGACGACCCGTAGGAGGTGGAGTACGAGCCGAGGAGCGTGCTGACCTCGCCCAGCATCTCCGAAGTCACCTTCGGCATCTTTTCCGTCACGACCAGCTTCGCGGTCTGACCGTCGCGCAGGGCCTCCTCGCCTTCCGCGAGCAGGGCGGCCTTGGTGGCCTCCACGTCGAGCTTTACACCCTTACGCTCGGGCTGGGTGACGACCAGGACACCGCCCTCACCCATCTTCGCGCGGGCATTCTTTGGGGCGACATGCACCTCGGCCGCGATCTTCGCCAGGCACTTGTCGAGCGGCGCGGTGTTGAAGCGGAACTCGGGGGTGACATCCACGTTGCGCGGGCGGTTCGCCATCCACACCCGCTCGAAGAAGCCGTCGTCCTTGCCAATCGCGAACGCCTTCTCCACAGCAGCGTTGGTTTCAAACCGGCCCCCGGCCTCGTAGAGCGGGATGTTCCAGGTGCGGCCGGACTGCGGGGCGATCAGGGTGACAGGCTGCTGGTACTGCTGGCGCGCCCAGTCACGCACCCGTTCGGCCGCCTCTTCGCGCGTCAGGCCAGAAACATCGATGCCCGCGACGCGCACGCCGATGGCAATCCGGTTGGCCCCGGCAGCGCGGCTGGCGTTTGCCGCCGCCACGGCGACTCCCGCCGCTACGGCGCTGACACCCAGTACGAGGGTGGAGGCGATGGCGAAGGCGACGCGGCCTCGTTTGCCGCGGCGTCTGCCGTCACCGGCAGGGGAGGAAGTCTGGGGAGAAACCTGGGATTCTGTCTGCTGCTGCACGTGCCTGTCCACCTTCCCGACACTGAGAAACACGAGGGTACCGGTATTGTATCGGGTGACCGCGTTCGGGTGCTAACCCTCCGGCCCCGTTTTCTTTAGAGGATTACGGAGCGAGAATTGTTTCGGTGACAGGAAGAAAGGGCGGTCCCGGGGCGTCAGCGGGTGACCGCTTCGATGTCGTCCGGGTGCCACTCGCCGGGGGCACGGTTTGCTGCGGAGCCGTTTCCGCCGTCGCGGCCGGCCTCCAGCACGTGCAGGCGTGCCTTCAGGTCCTGAATCTCGCGCAGGAGCGCCTGGATGACCTCGCCCTGTGGGTCCAGCGCGTTCAGGTTCTGGTCCATCACCACCGGGGTGGCGGGCGGGGAGACGGGGTGCGCCGGCGCGACGTACACGCCGTTCTTCTTCACGACCTTGCCGGGGATGCCCACCACGGTGGCGTTCGCGGGCACATCGCGGGTCACCACCGCGTTTGCACCGATCCGGGCGTTGTCGCCGATGGTGATCGCGCCGATGATCTTGGCGCCCATGCCGATCAGGACGTTGTTGCCCACCGTGGGGTGGCGTTTGACCTTCTCCAGGCTGCTGCCGCCGAGCGTGACCTGGTGGTACATCAGCACGTCGTCCCCGATCTCCGCCGTCTCGCCGATCACGACGCCCATGCCGTGGTCGATGAAGAACCGCCGCCCGATGGTCGCGCCCGGGTGGATCTCGATGCCGGTCAGGAAGCGGGTGCCGTTCGACATCCAGCGCGCCAGCGTCTTCAGGCCGTAGCGCCATAGCCCGTGCGCTATCCGGTGCGAGAGGATAGCCCACAGGCCCGGGTAACTGAGCACCTCCCAGAGGTTACGGGCCGCCGGGTCCTTTCGGAACACCGTCTGTATGTCTTCGCGCAGGCGCTGGAACATGGTTCTACATTCTGCCCGGGTATACGGAAGTGTTGTACTTCGCCGCGGTCCGCACAACGACCGGGTGGCTTCCGCCCTGCTTGTCCTGCTTTACCCACGCGGGCGGCCGATGAGCCGCCACGCGCCCGGAAGAGCCGCCGCGGCGAACGCCGTCTTGACGACGTCTCCCGGCAGGAACGGGACAAACCCCAGCAGGAAGCCGCGCTCCAGCCCGCCCACAAACAGGGACAGAACCAGCGACCCGAGCGTCAGGACCACAAGACTGCCGATAAACATACCCGCCGCCGCCCGCAGCGGTTCCCGATCCCAGCCCCGCTCTGCCAGTACGCCTGTAACGAACGCCGCCAGGGGGAACGCCAGCAGATACCCCGCCGTCTTGCCGGCGAAGAGCGCCGCCCCCGCCGCGCCGCCCGCGAACACCGGCAGCCCCGCCGCGCCTTCCAGGAGGTAGAGCAGCATGGCTAGCGCGCCCCGGCGGCTGCCGAGCAGCATGCCGGTTAGCAGCACCGCAAACGACTGCCCGGTGATGGGGACATCGGTAAAGGGAAGGGGGATCGCGATCTGCGCGCCCAGCGCCACGAACACAGAACCGAGGACAATCAGCAGGGCATCCACCGCGGAACCGCGCCGCGGAAGCGCGTCGGCGAGGGTCCGGGCGGGTACCATGGCATTAGAAAACGATACGGACAAGTGCGCTTTTCTCCCGGTGGGTGATGTCGCCCCCACTATACCACGGCCGAAAAGGTGTGCTATCGTAAGAAAGCGCCATGAGTGAGTCGCCCGGTCGCATCACTGCCTTACAGCCTATTCTCGCCGTACCGGACGTGGAGATGGCCCTGGCCTTCTACCGCGATGTGCTCGGCTTCTCGGAAACCTGGACCTGGGGAGAGCCACCCACGCACGGTGGCGCGGGCCGCGATCACGCCAGGTTCCAGTTTACGTGGAACCCGGAGCGCGCGGCGTCCGCCGCCGGGCAAGCGTACTGGCTGAGCGTCCACGACATCGACGCTCTGTACGCCTTCCACCAGGCCCGCGGGGCGAATGTCGTCTCGCCGCTGGAGCCGAAGCCCTGGGGCGTGCGTGAGTACACGGTGAGCGACCTGAACGGCTACCTCCTGCGCTTCGCCGCGCCCGCTGACACCCGCCCCCAGTCCGGCGGCGACCCGCTGCGTCCGTGGGTGACGGGGTAGAATGGCGGCATGATAACGGAAGAGCAGCGGGGGGCGGTACTGACAGCGGTGGACCGGGCGGTGGAAGCGGCGGTCGATGCCCGGGAGGCGATGGCGGCGTCCATGCGGGTAATCGCGGACAGTCTGCCTCACTATAACTGGGTGGGCATCTACCTGCTGAACGGTGCGATGCTGGAACTCGGTCCCTACGTCGGCGCGGCCACGGACCACACCCGCATCCCGGTGGGGCGCGGCGTGTGCGGTACCGCGGTCGCCGAGAACGCGAACCAGGTCATCGCAGATGTCCGCTCGCTCGACAACTACCTCGCCTGCTCGGTGGAAACGCGCTCCGAGATCGTGGTACTGATCCGGCATCCGAAGAGCGGCGCCATCCTCGGACAGATCGACGCCGACGGGCATGCCGTGGGGGCGTTCGACGCCTCAGACGAGGCGCTGCTCGAAGCCATTGCCGGCCGCCTCGCCCCGGTTCTGGCCGCGGCGGCGGCAGAGACCGGCGCGTGAGCGTCGCCCCGCAGAGCCTTGCCGGGCGCGTGGTCTCCGTGCAGGTGGGAAGGCCGCAGAAGCTGGTCACCGCCACCGGGCGCGAGTGGGAGAGCGCCATCGGCAAAACCCCGGTTGCGGGGCGCGTGGCGCTCGGCCGCGAGAACCTGGAGGGCGACGAGCAGGCGAATCGCCGCTACCACGGCGGACCCGACAAGGCCCTCTGTGCGTACCCCGCCGAACACTACCCCGACTGGCGCGAGCGGCTGGGCCTCGACCTGCCGTTCGGGGCGTTCGGCGAGAACCTGACGCTGGAGGGGATGACCGAGGACCGGGTCTGCATCGGGGACGTTTTCGCCGTCGGCGAGGACGGCGTAACGGTGCAGGTGAGCCAGCCGCGCCAGCCGTGCGTCAATCTCTCGAAGCGCTGGGCGCGCCCGAAACTGCCCCGGTGGATGAAGGAGAACGGTCACACCGGCTTCTATCTGCGCGCCCTGACAACCGGCTCGGTGGCCGCCGGAGACGCCGTGACACTGTTCGAGCGGCCGCACCCGGGGTGGACCCTGCTCCGCGCCAACACCCTGATGTACTCCGACACCGCGGACCCGGAGGAGCGCGCCGCGCTACGGGCGCTTAGCGCCCTCTCCGCCGAGTGGAAGCGTATCCTGGGGCGGAAACTGAGGGGCGGGTTCCATCCAAAGCCGGTTTCGTGATATAGTAAAGGTGTCGGCGCCATTCTTGTACGGAAGGCTGCCGGCGCGAAAAACAGGGGCCGAGTCCCGCAGCAGCGGGAGCGGGGGAACCAGTCGCTTCGTGCGAAGAATGCGCGGAGCGGGGGGTGTATCGCGGTGCCTTCTCGGGTACCTATGCGTAGGCGAGCTTCTTCGCCGAATCCGTCAGCTAACCTCGTAGGCCAGGTCAAGGAGCAGGGGGCAAACCGCCACGCCGCCTCGCGGCGCTGTGCGCTTTGCCTGAAGAAACCAGGCTCCGGCGGCTCTGTGCCCGTCATTACGCCTGGCTTTTTTTTATCAGGATTTATTCGGAGCGGCGCAACGACGCGTCGCGAAGAGAGGAACGACAGAATGCCGACTCTCCAATCTCAGCCCAATGTGGGACTTTCGATGGGAAGAATCTTCTACCTCCGCTGCGACGGCCCTATGGGAGGGCCGCCCCCGGAGCGGCTCGCGGACGAAGCCTCCGCGGACGGCGCACGCATTGTCCTGGTGGACGCGACGCACGCGGAGTACGCCGACAGCGAGGGCCTGCGATGGCTGCTCGCCCTGCGCCGTGAGGCGGACGAGCGCGGCCTGTGCCTGCGCATCGCTGCGCCGACCGGCGGCAAAGTCTGGCGCAACATCAAACTTCTGGATGCGGGCCTTTCCCTGCATCCAACCGTCCAGAGCGCTTGGTCCTGGCCCTGTAGCTCGGAGGACGCGGACCTGCGGGGCAAAGACGCCCTTCGGCCCGTGACCATCCCTACGAGCCGGCGGTACAGCCTGCCTGCCTGACGGTCCCGAAAGTCCCACGGAACGCCCGCCGGCAGCGCTGCCAGCGGGCGTTCCTATTTTGCGGTCCCGGCGGGGTGTCACTCGGCGAGGGCGAGCGCGGCGGGGAGGATGCGCCTCCCGCCGCCGTCGGGCAACTCCAGCGTGAGCATACCGGCGGCGTCCAGATCCAGAATGCGGCACTCCACCGGAGCACCGGCACCGTCCAGGGTGAAGGCGCGCCGAGCGTCCGGCGCGAGCAGCGGCTTCCACCGCGCCACGAGCGCACCGAATCCGTACGCCCGCCAGAGGTCCCATTCCGCAGACAGGTGCCGCAGCAGCGCGGCCTCAACCGCGCGGACATCGAACCGCCGGCCCGTCTCCCCCTCCAGCGAGGTAGCCACGGCCGCCACCTCCGAAGGCAGCGCCGCTTCGGGCGCCCGGACATTGATCCCGATGCCGATTAAGGGGAGGACTGCGCGCGGCGGCGTGGGCGCTCCCACCGTCTCCACCAGGACCCCGCACACCTTCCGCCCCCCGAGCAGGACGTCATTCGGGTAGCGCACGAACGCCCCGATGTCCTCGCCCACAGTCTCCCGCACGGTGCGGCATGCGGCGACACCCCCCACCAGCGCGACCTGCCACGCATCCGCGGCGGGAACGGGCTCTCCGATCGCGGTCAGGCAGACGTTCGCGCCGGGCGGCGAGTGCCACGCGCGCCCCTGCCGCCCGCGCCCCGCGGTCATCCGCTCCGCTGCGACGACGGTCCCCGGCGCCGCGCCCGCAAGCGCCCGCTCCCGTGCCACATCCTGTGTCGAGCCGACCTCCTCGAAACGCTCTATTCGCGTACCGAACTGCATAGGGTAGCGGGGCGGCGTCACATTTCGAAGTCGAGGGAGATGTCGAGGGCGGGGGCGGAGTGGGTGAGGGCGCCCACGGAGATCAGATCCACGCCGGTTCGGGCGATGGCGGCGACGCTATCCAGGTTTACCCCGCCCGAGGCCTCCGTCAGGGCGCGTCCGCCGACGCGGCGGACGGCCTCCGCCAGCATTTCGAGCGGCATGTTGTCCAGAAGCAGGATGTCCGCCCGGGCGGCCACGGCCTCCTCTACCTCGCTCAGCGTCTTACACTCCACCTCGACCTTGAGCGCATGGCCCGCGGCCTCGCGCGCCCGTGCCACAGTCGCCGCAACACCGCCCCCTGCTACCAGATGGTTGTCCTTGATGAGGATCATGTCGGACAGGCCGATGCGGTGGTTGTGCCCGCCGCCCGCCCGAACCGCGTACTTCTCCAGAACGCGCAGGCCGGGGGTAGTCTTGCGGGTATCCACGATCTTCGCCCGCGTCCCTTCGACCCGCTCCACGAAGCGCGCCGTCATGGTCGCGGTGCCGCTCATACGCTGGAGGATATTAAGGGCGACCCGCTCCGCAGTGAGCAGACCGCGCGCCGGACCGGTGACCGTCGCCAGGGGCGTTCCCGGGGACACGCGCTCGCCGTCCGCCACATGCGGCTCCCAGACGGCGCGGTGCTCTACCAGGGTGAATGTTCGGCAGGCCACCGACAGTCCGGCCACGACCCCGGGAGCCTTCGCCAGCAGCACGCCGCGCGCCATCGCCTCCGGGGGGACCGTGAATTGCGTGGTCACATCGCCCGCGCCGATGTCTTCGGCGAGTGCGTGCAGCAGGATCGGTTCGTACTGAAGGGGCAGGAGTTCCATGCCTAAGAGTGTACCGCCGGCTTCTCCAGCGCGACAGGGGATTCTTACGGTAGGCGCTTTCCGGGCTGGACCGTCATCTACCGTTGGCGCGGGTCGAAGTTGCCGTGGATCACGGGGGGCGTGAGCGTGGTGTCCTGCCACCAGACCTGCGACCACTTCGACCACTTCGCGTGGCCGTCGGCGTACAGGGCGTTGAAGCCGCCGTTGTGGCGGCGCAGGGCAATGTTCGTCGGCTCGTTTTTGGTGTCGTCGAACGACCCGGCGTGCATTCCCGCGTAGGCGCCGGCGTACCACGGGCTGCCCGCCCCCGCCGCGAAGTCGGCGTCGTAAGCCCAGAAGTAGGGGGCAAAGTGGTCCTTGGGCGCGGCGTCCGCACTCTCCGTCAGGCAGATGACGGAGGCGGGCATCTGGAGCGAGGGCAGCGTACCGTACGTCACATCGGCCTTCAGCCAGGCATTGTAGGCGTAGGAGGAGACAAAACGCGTCGGGTCCGCCTGAACCGCGTCGTCCTGCCAGCGCGGGCCGTCGTCACTCGGGCAGCGCAGCAGAGCCTTGTTCTTGATATAAGGTTGGAGGGAGCGGGTCCAGGATATCTCCTCGGTCGCGGCCACCCCCATGTCCGCGAAGGAGACGAGCGGCAGCGACTCATCGTAGTCCTGCGCGTACTGCATCCATGCCAGCCCGAGCTGCTTCTGGTTGGACAGGCAGGCCGTCTGCCGCGCCTTCTCGCGCGCCTGAGCGAAGACGGGGAAGAGGATCGCGGCGAGTATCGCTATTATCGCTATGACGACGAGCAGTTCGATCAGCGTGAAGGCGGAGCGGCGGGTTCGCAGCGGCAGGGGCATGAGAGGCGATTCCTTCTCGGGTCCGCGACCGTACCAACGGTGCGGAACAGGGCACAGATGAATCTCCCCAGTATACCCGCCCGCAGGAGATTCGGGCCAGCAGTTGCCGTCGCGCCAGCAGTTGCCGTCGCGCCAGCGGTTGCCGTCGCGCTGCTTTAGGCCGTGGCCTTTTGCGGCACCGCGATGCGGCCGGGAATGCGGGCGGTGACGGTGGTTCCCTCGCCGACACGGCTCTCGATGTCAATGGAGCCGCCGTGCGCGGCAACGATGGCCTTGCAGATGGCGAGCCCCAGGCCCGCGCCCCCCGCCGCACGCGAGCGGGCCGGGTCCACCCGGTAGAACTGCTCGAAGACGTGCGGCAGGTGCTCCGGGGGAATGCCCTCTCCAGTGTCCGCCACCGAGAGTAGCACGGCGTCGCCGTCCGGCCGCGCAGAGACGGTGATCCGCCCCGTGGCAGGCGTGTGGCGGTCGGCATTTTCCAGCAGATTCACGATCAGGCGGTGGAGTGGGTGCGCATCGGCCTCCATGACCAGGTCGGGGTCCGGCGCTTCGATGACCATCGCGGCGCCCCGCCCGTCCCCGAAGGGGCGGACCTCTCGCACGGCGTCCTCCAGCAGATGCCGGACCAGCACGGGCTGTCGCTCCACCGGCATCTCCCGGCCATCGGAGCGGGCGAGGAACAGCAGATCGCGCACGATGCGCTCCATGCGGTCAGCCGCCGGGTCGATGGTCTCCAGAATCGCGCGGTACTCTTCGCCGCTGCGCGGAGAGTCCAGGGCAAGCGATGTGGACGCCTTGATGACGCTGAGCGGCGTACGCAGTTCGTGGGAGGCGTCCGCGGTGAAGCGCCGCTGACGGTTGAAGGCCGCCTCCAACCGCTCCAGCATCGCGTTGAAGGTGCGGGAAAGGGCTGCGAACTCGTCGTCCCCCTGGACCGGGAGGCGTCCGGACAGGTTCTCCGCCTCAATCTGGCTCGCGGCGTCGGTCACCTCGCGCACTGGTCGCAGGGCGCGCTCGGTCAGGAACGCGCCGCCCAGTCCCGCCGCCAGCAGGGCGATGGGCATGAGCACCACCAGGATAAGGGTGACCGCACCGAGGCCACGGTAGATGTCGGCGAGCGCGAACGGGTACTGGACCACCGCGATCACCCGGTCGCTGGCATCGAAGAGCGGCGCGGAGAGGACGCGGACGGGCTCACCCTCGCGTTCGATCTCGTAGGCCACCACCTGCCCGCGGGCAGCGACGCGCAGCCCCGCAGGGTCCAGCAGGTGCTGGTCAGGGTCGTTCGCGAACCGCTGGAAGTACGGCTCACCATCCGGTGCCAGGACCCGCCATCGGGCCGGCGGCGAGGGAGTCTGCGGCGTGGAAGCGGCGCCCGGCGACGCGCCCGAGGTGGGGGAAGCAGTGGTGGTCGCGGCAGACGGCGGTGTCGGCGCCAGGGTGGCGTCCCGCGGGTCGCCGACCGGGCGCTCCCGCTCGCTGCGCCCCTCTTCGCGGGCGCTGCTACGCCCGTTGCGGCCATTGCCATTGCCCTCGCGCGGGCCACGCCAGAACGCCTCGTCCCGGTCCGGCGTCCGACGCTTCCAGGCTTCGCGCAGCCGCTCGTAGCGACCGGTAAGCTCCCTGTCGATGCTCGCTATGAGATAGGCATGGACCGTGTAGCGGAGGGTGACCCCGAGTACGGCGAGCACCAGCGCCATCACTCCAACATTCCAGAGGGTGATGCGCGCTCGTACTGAGAGTGACCTGCCCGCAGAACTCATGAGACCTGCTCCTCGGCGCCGCCGGCGCCCGCTCTACCACTGTTGCCGCCGCTGCTACCGCCGCCCCCGCCGCTGGAGTGGTCATCGCGGAGAACATAGCCGCGCCCGTGGACGGTGTGGATTAGCTTGACGGACCGGTCGGCGTCGATCTTCTTCCGCAGCATCCAGATATACACATCCACGGTGTTGGAGCCGCTTCCGTCCGGGTCGGGCCAGGCCCGCGCCAGTATGGTCTCCCGATCCAGAATGCGCCCCTCGCTGGCAGCGAGCGTTTCCAGCAGGGCATACTCCCGCGCGGTCAGGCTGATTTCGGACCCGCCGCGGCTTACGCGCCGCGAAACGGTGTCGATCTCCAGGTCACCAACGCGGATGACCCGCGCCCGGTTGACGTTCCCGCGGCGCAGGAGCGCCCGCACCCGCGCCCGCAGTTCCTTGAAGTCGAACGGTTTGGTCAGGTAGTCATCCGCGCCCAGTTCCAGACCCTTCACGCGGTCGTCCACGGCGTCGCGCGCGGTGAGCATCAGGATCGGCACAGGGTCGCGCCGCGCCCGGAGAGACTGGCAGATACTCCACCCGTCCCGCCCCGGCAGCATAACGTCGAGGATGACGAGGTCAAACCCGCCCTCTGTGGCGAGCAGGGCGCCCTGGTCGCCATCGGTGGCCCATTCGACCTTGTACCCGGCCTGCTCCAGCCCCTGCCGGATCAGGTTTCCGAGCGGACGTTCGTCTTCTACCAGTAAAAGGCGCATGGCGGTTGGCAGTTGGTGATACAGGCCGGACGCCGCAGTCAGATGATAGCCAGCGGATGGTTGCCGTCGGTTGGGAGCCGTCGAATGAATTCGCGGCTTAGGTTAAGAAGCCCGCCTCCGCGGGCTAACGACAGCGGGGGCGGCTACGGCTTACCCGTAGCCGCATCTCGATCGACGGAGTCGGCGAAGGCCGACTTCTTAACGGTAGCCGGGACTTTAG
>Ga0065721_10052993_pt1 | contig 10749 bp, 8 predicted proteins | sample Mesricmetagenome_FD_59108 | JGI IMG/M metagenome (GOLD analysis project Ga0065721, IMG submission 59108) | Mesophilic microbial community from rice straw/compost enrichment Sample: eDNA_1 v2 (version 2) | ecosystem: Engineered > Solid waste > Grass > Composting > Bioreactor | place: USA: Davis...
GGCGCCGCCCGCCTCGGCCTGATCGCCGCGACGGGGGCCGACTACCGCGACGTCGCGACGCCGCCGCCGGTCGCCCGCGTCATCGAACCCGACCCGGCGCTCGTGCGCGCCTACGACGACAGCTACGCCCGCTACCGGGCCCTCTATCCCGCCATCAAGGAGGCATTGAAATGAGCAGCGGATTCTTCGGCGATCTGGCGCCGGTCACCTACGCCGGCCCGGATTCCACCGATCCTCTCGCCTATCGCTGGTACGACAAGGACAAGGTCGTCCTCGGCAAGCGCATGGAAGACCACCTGCGCTTCGCCGTCTGCTACTGGCACTCGCTCGCCTACGCCGGCCTCGACCCCTTCGGCGGCGCCACCTTCCTGCGTCCCTGGTTCGAGGGTGACGACGGCATGGCCCAGGCGCGGATGAAGGCCGACGTCGCTTTCGAGCTGTTCCAGATCCTCGGCGTGCCCTTCTTCACCTTCCACGACCGCGACGTCGCGCCGGAAGGCAAGAGCCTCGCCGAATCGAACGCCAACGTGCGCGCGATCGGCGACATCTTCGCGAAGAAGATCGACGAGACCGGCGTGCGCCTGCTCTGGGGCACCGCCAACCTCTTCTCCAACCGCCGCTACATGGCCGGCGCCGCCACCAATCCCGATCCCGAGGTCTTCGCCTACGCCGCGGCGCAGGTGAAGAACGTCTTCGACGTGACCCGCGAGCTCGGCGGCGAGAACTACGTGCTGTGGGGCGGGCGCGAGGGCTACGAGACCCTGCTCAACACCTCGCTGAAGCGCGAGCTCGACCAGCTCGGTCGCTTCCTGTCGATGGTCGTCGACTACAAGCACAAGACCGGCTTCAAGGGCGCGATCCTGATCGAGCCGAAGCCGAAGGAGCCCTCCAGCCACCAGTACGACTACGACGTCGCCACGGTCTACGGCTTCCTCAAGACCTACGGCCTCGAGAAGGAGGTCCAGCTCAACATCGAGCAGAACCACGCCATTCTCGCCGGCCACAGCTTCGAGCACGAGCTGGCGCTGGCCGCCGCCCTCGGCGTCTTCGGCTCGGTCGACCTCAACCGTGGTCACTACCAGCTCGGCTGGGACACCGACCAGTTCGGCATGAACGTGCCGGAGCTGACGCTGGCGATGGTGGAAATCCTGCGCGCCGGCGGCTTCACCACCGGCGGCTTCAACTTCGACGCCAAGATCCGCCGCCAGTCGCTCGACCCGGCCGACCTCGTCCACGGTCACGTCGGCTCGATCGACGCCATGGCCAAGGCGCTGCTCGGCGCCGCGGCGATCATGGAGGACGGCACCCTCGACGGCTTCGTCAAGGACCGCTACGCGGGCTGGGAGAAGCCGCTCGGCCGCTCGATCCTCGCGGGCGAGAAGAGCCTCGAGGACTGCGCGGCCCTCGTCGAGGAGACCGGCCTCGACCCGCAGCCGGTGTCCGGCCGACAGGAGTATCTGGAAAGCCTCGTCAACCGCTTCTGCTGAGGCGGCCCTCCAGGCCGGGGCGTTCGGCTCCGGCCGGGAGATCATGGGACGGCCTCTGCCGGCGGGGCCGGTCGGGCACGAAGAAAGAAAAGCCGCGCTCCGGTCCGGGGCGCGGCTTTTCTTTTTTGAGGGGTCCCGTTTTGTGACGCCTCTGGCGTCACACCGTCGGGGGACGACGGCCGGTGACGAGACCGTAGATCAGGGAGATCGCGAAGAGCACGATCGCGACGAAGAAGATCAGCTTCGCGATACCCATCGCTGTGCCGGCGACGCCGCCGAAGCCAAGAACAGCGGCGATCAGCGCCACGATCAGAAAAGTAAGAGCCCAGCCGAGCATCGTTTCATCTCCTCGGGTTGTTTCATCGGGTGTGGTGACGGAATAACGGAGGCCCGTCCCATTTGTTCCGCGGCCGGTCCCGAGGGAAGATGAAGGCGGGATCGCGGGCCGACCGATCCGGCGCGAGGCGCCTGCCGGTGCTTCGACCTCGTCCCATCGCTTGCCGCGTATCCTCACGTCGGCGCCGCCTCGACAAAGACGGAATCTTTACGCAAATCCGGCACCTCAGAAGCGGCGAGGGCCGGCCTCGACCCGAAACGGGCGCGGGGGTGCCTCGCCCCGATCCGCAGCCGGAGCGCGCCCGTCCGATGTTGAGACGCCTTTACGACTGGACCCTGTCGCTCGCCTCCGGACGCCACGCCGCCACGGCGCTCGCCGGCGTCTCCTTCGTCGAGAGCTCGGTCTTCCCGATTCCGCCCGACACGCTGCTGGTGCCGATGGTGATCGCAAGGCGCGACCGCGCCTGGTGGTACGCGACGTTGTGCACGATCGCCTCGGTGCTCGGCGGCATCGCCGGCTACCTGATCGGCGCCTTCCTGTTCGATGAGCTGGCCCGGCCGATCCTCGGCGCCTACGGCTATCTCGACAAGTTCGCCGAGTTCCAGAGCTGGTACAACGACTGGGGCGTCTGGATCGTCCTCGTCGCGGGAATCACGCCCTTTCCCTACAAGGTGATCACCATCGCCAGCGGCGCCACCGGGCTCAACTTCGCCGTCTTCGTGCTCGCCAGCATCGTCGCCCGCGGCGCCCGCTTCTTCGTCGTCGCCGCGCTGCTTCACCGCTTCGGTCCGCCGATCCGCGACTTCATCGAAAAGCGGCTCGGCCTCGTCTTCAGCGTGTCCCTCGCCCTGCTGATCGGCGGTTTCGTGGTGGCGCGCTACGCGTTCTGATCGCGCTGTCGACCGGCCTCCACGCGCAGGACCACTTCGCTCGGCGCCGAAGCTCCACGAGCCGGCCGGCATCGCCGCCACCACGTCCGTGGACATTGAAGTATCCGTTCGAGACGAAGGCGGGTTCCTGTCGTTCGCGAAGTCACCCTTCGCCGGAATGGCGCCCGCCGTTTACCTCTTGTTGACCGCTCCACCGCATCGTCGAATTGAACCAATGCGGAATGACGTCCCTTCACGGCAGATCGACGGTCGATCCTGGTGAAAAGACGTGGACGACCGGGCGAAGCCGAAGAATTTCGCCGGCCGGGGGAGTGACAATGGGCCTTTCGATCAGGAACGTACTCGTCGGCCTCAGCCTGCTGCTGACCGCGCTCATCGCCGCCGTCGGCCTGCTGTCGAGTTCGTCGATCAACGCCATCCAGGACCGCCTGATCGAGGTCGACGAGAAGTGGTTGCCGAGCGTCGCGGCCGTCCACGCCCTCGACACGGCCATAGCCGAATACCGGATCGCCGAGAGCGCCAACATCCTGTCCTCGACCCCCGAGCAGATGGAAGCCGCCAATGCGGGCATCACGGCGGCCGATGCCAAGCTCTCCCGCAGCCGGGCGATCGTCGAGGCGCTGATCTCGACGCCCGAGGAGCGCGCCGCCTACGACCGGTTCGCCACCGAGTGGAACGACTACCAGGGGCTGCACGCCCAGATGGTCCAGCTGACGGAGACCTACCGCGTCGAGGACGCCTCGCTGTTCTTCAAGGGTGAGATGGCCGACGCCTATGCGGTCATGACCGCGACGCTCGCCGACCTGATCCGCTACAACTCGGACGGCTCGGCCGACGCCTTCGCCGTCAGCGCCGGCGTCCACGCCGCCGCGATCTGGCGCAACTACGCGATGACCGCCGTCGGAACGCTGATCGGTCTCGCCGCGATCGTCTTCATCGTCCTGCGGGTGACCCGGCCGGTCGGCGTTCTTTCGGCGACCATCTCGCAGATCGCGGACGGCCGCTTCGACGCGGCGGTCGAGGGAACGGCCCGCGGCGACGAGATCGGCGCCATGGCCCGCGCCGTCGACGGCTTCCGCGGCAAGCTCGCCGAAGCGGAGCGGATGCGGCGCGAGCAGGCCGAGCACGACGCGCTCGCCGCCCGCCGTGCCCGCGAGGAGCGGCTCAAGATCGCCGACGACCTCAAGACCCGGGTCGGCGGCCTCGCCGACGCCTTCCTCGCCTCCTCGCAGCGGGTGTCGGGGGCCGCCACCAATTTGTCGCGCACCGCCGAGCAGACCTCGCACGAGGCCGAGAGCGTTTCGCTGGCCGCCGGCGAGGCCGCCACCAGCATCCAGACCGTCGCGGCGTCGGCCGAGGAACTCGCCGCTTCCGTGCAGGAGATCAACGGCCAGGTGGTCCATTCGGCCAACGTCGCCGACACCGCCTTCCGCGAGGCCGAATCCGCCAACCGCCACATCTCGACCCTCGCCGAGGCGGCCGGGGCGATCGGCGACGTCGTCAACCTCATCAAGGGCATCGCCGACCAGACCAACCTTCTCGCCCTCAATGCCACCATCGAGGCCGCCCGCGCCGGCGAGGCCGGAAGGGGCTTTGCGGTCGTCGCCCAGGAGGTCAAGCAGCTCGCCTCCCAGACCGCGAGGGCGACCGGCGAGATCTCGGCCAAGATCGGCGAGATGCAACTGGCCACCGACACCGCGGTCGGCTCGATCACCGAGATCGTCCGCACCATCGCCGACGTCAAGGAGATCGCCGCGGCGATCGCCGGCGCCGTCGAGGAGCAGGGCGCCGCCACCGCCGAGATCGCCGGCAACACCAGCCTCGCCGCCCATGGCGCCAACCGCGTCACCGGCAACATCGGCAACGTCGGCAAGTCGGCCGAGCGCACCGGCGAGGCGTCGGGCGAATTGATGGAACTCTCTGGCAGCCTGTCGGCCCAGGCCGAGGACCTGCGCCGCGCCGTCGAGGGCTTCGTCGCGGACCTGCGATCGGCCTGAGCCGGACGCGGGATCGGCGGAAAGACACGAGGAAGGGCGCCGCCGGCGAGGGTCATGGCGCCCTTCCTCGTCGTGTGACGGCCGCCCGCGCGGGTATCCCTCGCAATTCAGGCCGGCCCGCCGCCACCGCTCGGGGCTTGCCGAGGGCCCGCGGCCTTTCTATCGTCGCGCCCGGCCGAAGGCCGGTGCGTCGCGACCTGGCGCGCCGCGGCCCCGTCCGTCTCCTCGCCCGCCCGTGAAAGCCGCGCCGACATGAAGCCAACCAATCCGATCTTCACCGGCATGCCGACCACCATCTTCGAGACGATGTCGGCGCTCGCCCGCGAGACCGGGGCGATCAACCTCGGCCAGGGCTTTCCCGACGTCGACGGGCCGCAGGAGATCCGCGCGAAGGCGGCGGAGGTCGCCCTCGCCGGGCCGAACCAGTATCCCTCGATGATGGGCATTCCCGAGCTGCGCCAGGCGGTGGCCGCCGCCAACGCGCGGTTCTACGGCCTCGACGTCGACTGGCAGAGCGAGGTGCTCGTCACCTCGGGCGCCACCGAGGCGCTGGCCGACGCGATCTTCGGCCTCGTCGCGCCCGGCGACGAGGTCGTCGTCATCGAGCCGTTCTACGACAGCTACGTCCCGATCATCCGCCAGGCCGGCGGCACGCCGGTCTTCCTGCGGATCACGCCGCCCGAATGGCGGCTCGACCCGCAGGCGCTGGCGCAGGCTTTCTCGCCGCGCACCAAGGCGATCATCGTCAACGATCCGATGAACCCGGCCGGCAAGGTTTTCACCCGCGAAGAACTCGTCCTGATCGCCGACCTCTGCCTCGCCCACGACGCCTACGTCATCGCCGACGAGGTCTATGAGCACCTGACCTTCGACGGCCGCCGCCACGAGACGCTGATGGCCTTCCCCGGCATGCGCGAGCGGGTGGTGCGGATCGGCTCGGCCGGCAAGACCTTCTCGCTGACCGGCTGGAAGATCGGCTACGTGACGGCGGCGCCGAACCTGCTCGGCCCGATCGCCAAGGCGCACCAGTTCGTCACCTTCACGACGCCGCCGAATCTCCAGGCCGCCGTCGCCCACGGCCTCTCGCTCGGCGACGACTATTTCGCCGACCTCGCCGCGACCCAGGCGGCCAAGCGCGACCGGCTGTCGGCCGGCCTTCGCGCGGCGGGTTTCACGGTGATGGCCTGTGGCGGCACCTATTTCGTCACCACCGACACCGGGCCGCTCGGCATCGACGACGACGCGGCCGCCTGCATCCGCCTGACGCGCGAGGCCGGCGTCGCCGCCGTGCCGGTCTCGGCCTTCTACGCCAGTGCGCCGCCGACCCGCTTCATCCGCTTCTGCTTCTGCAAGCGCGACGAGGTGCTCGACGCCGCGGTCGAGCGGCTCGATCGCTGGCTGCGCCGCGTCGCCTGATCGTCGGCCCCCCGTCGCCGGCACCCGTCTCCGTCCCGAGACCGCACCGAGAAAAATCCGAAGGTATCCCGGCATGACCAATCCGGTTCTGGTCGAAGTCACCCGCGGCGGGGTCGTCGAAAGCCGCCATCGCGGTTCGATCGTCGTCGTCGACGCCGACGGCAACGACCTGCTCTCGCTCGGCAACGTCACCGCGCCGGTGTTTCCGCGCTCGGCGATCAAGGCCTTCCAGGCGCTGCCGCTGCTCGAGAGCGGCGCGGCCGACCGCTTCGGCCTCTCCGACGCGGCGATCGCGCTCGCGGTCTCCTCGCACAACGGCGAGGCGGCCCACGTCGACACCGCCCGGGCGATGCTGAAGGCCTGCGGCTGCGACGAGGGCTGCCTCGAATGCGGACCGCAGCCGCCCGAGCGCGAGGCCGACAAGGCCCGTCTCGCCCGGATCGGGGCTCGGCCGGGGCGGATGCACAACAACTGCTCGGGCAAGCACGCCGGCTTCATCTGCGCCTCGGTCGCCATGGGGGTCGATCCGAAAGGCTACGCCAAATGCGGCCATCCGCTGATGGACGCGGTGATCGACGCCGTCTGCGACATGACCGGGGCGCCTTTCGCCGAAGATCTCTGCGGCACCGACGGCTGCTCGATCCCGACCTTCGCCGTGCCGCTGACCGCGCTCGCCCACGGTTTCGCCCGCTTCGCGAACGGCGCGGGCCTCGGCCCGGAGCGGGCGCGGGCGGCGGCGCGGATCCGGACGGCGGTGGCGGCGAACCCGTTCATGGTCGCCGGCAGCGGCCGCTTCTGCACCCGGGCGATGGAGGCGCTGGGGGCGCGGGCCTTCGTCAAGACCGGCGCCGAGGGCGTCTTCACCGTGGCCCTGCCCGAGCAAGGCCTCGGCATCGCCGTGAAGATCGACGACGGCGCCGCCCGCGCCTCCGAGGTCGTCACCGCCGAGGCGATCGCGAGCTTCCTCAAGCTCGGCGGCGAGGCCCTCGCCGCTCTCCGCCGCCCGGCGATCCTCTCGCGCATGAAGGAGACCGTCGGCGAAATCCGAGCCTCCGAGGCGCTGACGCGGGCGCTGTCGGCGGGCTGATCAGCCGACCCGGTTGTTTTCGATGGTGAGGTGCGGGAAGTTCGCCGCGCTCGCCCTCGCGAGGTCGCCGGTGACGAGCAGGCCGCCGCGAAGGCCGCGGATCGCGCCCTCGCTCTGGCCCTCGATGACGTTGTCGGCGAGCACGGCGTGGCCGGCGGTCTCGGCCACCGAGACGGCGATGCCGACACGCCCGCCGCGCAGCACGTTGGCCGAGGCGACGACGTTGCGCAGCCGCCCGCCCGGACCGAGCATCAGCGCGACGCTCGCGGCGTCCTCGACGACATTGCCGGTGACCGAGGCGTCGGCCTCGACCGCGATGCCGACGCCGTCGTTTCCGGCCTCGTCGTCGCCGCCGCGCAGGCGGCGCAGGACGTTGCCCTGGCAGACCGTGAGCCGGGCCGCCGCGGTGCCGCTCGACAGGCGGATGCCGGCGCCGGCCTCCTCGACGAGATTGCCGGACAGCACCGCCCCCTCGTTGCCGGCCTCGAGGTCGATCGCCGCGCCGCCGGACCGCAGGCAGCTGTTGCCGACGAGCTGGAGGTTGGCGCTCTCGCTGGCGGCGATCGCCGAGGTGGCGCAGTCGGTGACGCGGTTGCCGGTGACGATCACGGCGCCGGCCCGCGTCAGGCGGATGCCGGTCCCGGTCCGCCCGCCGGCCCCGGTCGGCCGGGCGATGCGCTCGATGCGGTTGCCCGAAACGATGCTGCCGTCCTCCCCCGCGTCCCAGCGCGTCAGCGCGACGCCGGCCTCGCCGCAGTCGGTGACGGTGTTGTCGGAGATCGTCAGCCCGCCGCTCTCCACCGCCGAGAGACCGATGTCGGCGGCGCCGCTGATCCGGTTGGAGGTGATGCGACCGGCGGTGCGCGTCAGCACCAGCGCCGAGCCGGAGCTGCCGACGATCTCGCTGCGCTCGATGACAAGGTCGCGGACGTCGCGGAAGGCGAGCAGGCCGGCTTCGGGATCGTCGAGCGAGCGGTTGGCGCCGTCGATGACGACGCCGTCGATGCCGACGTTCGACGCGTCCGCGCAGTCGAGCAGCCGCCCGCCGCCCGAATAGACGAGGCGGGACTGGCCCGGCACACCGATGACGTGGACGCCGGCCGGCAGCACCAGGTTGGAGACCTCGTAGCGACCCGGCGGCAGGAACAGCGGCCGGCCCTCGCGGCCGGCCCGGTCGAGCGCTGCCTGCATCACCTTGCTCTGGTCGTCGCCCGCCGCGGCCAGCAACTCGTCGCCGCCGCCGAATGACCCGCGCAGTCCGGCGAGCCGCGCCCGCTCCGTTTCGGATCGGGCCGGGACCAGCATCATCCCGGTGCCGACGGTGGCCATCGTGCCATAGAGGAACGCGCGCCGATCCATAGTGGTGCTCCTTGCCGCTGTCGGGAGGTGTGCAGCAAGGATCGTTCCGGGAAGAGGTGGAGCGGCGGGGGAACGGGCTCGCGCCCCGGTGAGCCGGGTGCCGCCGCGACGACTCCGATGCCCTGCCGCTGGCGACGCAGGGCGAGCGACGTCAGGGACTTGACGGGAACGACCCGGCCGGCGTCGGCCGGTCGGGTCGCGGGCTTTACTCGGAGGATGACCGACGTCGTCGTGCCGTCAGTGGATCTGGCCGGCCTGGGCGCCGGAGCCCTCGCGGGCCTTGCCGAGGCTCGGCTTCTGGCCGAGCGGGGTGACCTTCTCGCGCACCGAGAATTCGGCGCGGCCGTCGAGCGATGGGCCGGAGGTCCAGCGACCCTGCGGCGTCGGCTCGTCGAGCGAGGTGTTGAGGAAGTAGTAGGAGTGCTCGGTCGCCTCGTGGCTCTCCGGCGTGGCATTGGGGATCGGCAGCTGCTTCGCGAAGCCGCCGAGTTCCTCGATCACCGCCAGCCACTGTTGCTGGTGCATGGTGTCGCGGGCGATCAGGAAGGACAGCATGTCCTTCATGCCGGCATCGTCGGTCATGTTGTAGAGCCGGGAAGCGAGCACCCGGCCGCCGGCCTCGGCGGTGGCGTTGGCCAGCATGTCGGCGCCGATGTTGCCGGTGGCGTAGACGTGGCTCATGTCGAAGGGCACGCCGTTGGCGTTGACCGGCATCGCCGAGAGCCCCGACGACAGGATGTGGCGCGGGTTCATGCCGCCGAGGATGGCGCCGACCACGGGATCCTGCGCCGCCTCCTCCTGCATCGACAGCGGCGCGCCCTCGAGGTTGAGGGCGACGGCGTGGCCGAGGAATTCGATGTGCGAAAGCTCCTCGGTGGCGGTCATCATCAGCATGTCGCGATATTTCGCCGGGCCCCGCGCGCCCATCGCCTGGAAGAAATACTGCATAGCGACGCGAATTTCGCCCTCGATGCCGCCGATCGCCTGCTGGAGATACTTGGCGAATTCGGGGTTCGGCTTGTCGACGCGCACTTCGTACTGCAGCTTCGAAGAATGATGGAACATGATGATCTGCCTCTCGTGGAAATTCGTCGGCAAGGCACGTCCTTGCGGCCGTCGAACCGCGAGGGTGCCGATCGGTTCCGGCGGAATGCGGAGAGGGGAGGGGGGGCCGCCGGCTGGCGGCGTCAGATGCCGAGCCGGCCGGCGATCTCCGCCGCGGCGAGCGAGGCCGCGGCGCGGCCCTCGCGCACCTCGACTTCGAGCCGGCGCACCAGCGCGCGGATATCGGGATCGCGCTCCAGCCGCTCGTGGAAGCGGGCGAGAACCATCTCGCGCATCCAGTGCACCTGCTGGGCCCGGCGCTTCTCGGCGAAGCGCCCGGATTTTCCTGTCGCCTCGCGGTAGCGGCCGATCTCGGTCCAGAGCTCGTCGAGCCCGAGGTTGGAGAGGCCGGAGATGGTGATCACCGGCGGCGTCCAGTCCGGCGAGGCCGGGGCGAGGATGTGCAGCGCCGCGCGATATTCCGACGCCGCCGCCCGGGCGCGGGCGGCGTTGTCGCCCTCGGCCTTGTTGACGGCGATCAGGTCGGCGAGTTCGAGCACGCCCTTCTTGATGCCCTGCAACTCGTCGCCGGCGCCGGGCAGCATCAGCACGAGGAAGAAGTCGACCATCTCGGCGACCGTCGTCTCCGACTGGCCGACGCCGACGGTCTCGACGAGGATGACGTCGAAGCCGGCGGCCTCGCACAGCAGCATGGTCTCGCGCGTCTTGGCCGCGACGCCGCCGAGGGTGCCGGCGGAGGGCGAGGGGCGGACGTAGGCGTTGCGGTCGAGCGAAAGCCGCGCCATCCGCGTCTTGTCGCCGAGGATCGAGCCGCCGGTGCGGCTCGACGACGGGTCGACCGCCAGCACCGCGACCTTGTGGCCGAGGGCGGTGAGGTTGGTGCCGAACTGGTCGATGGTCGTCGATTTGCCGACGCCTGGAACGCCGGTGATGCCGATCCGGAGCGAGCGGCCGGTGTCGCCGACGAGTTCCTGCAGCAGGGCGCGGGCGACGGCCTGGTGTTCGGGCTTGCGCGATTCGACGAGGGTGATGGCCCGGGCGAGAACGCCGCGGTTGCCGGCGCGGATGCCCGCCGCCATGGCGCCGACGTCGAGCGGGCGCGGCGCCGGGG
>Ga0065721_10000484_pt1 | contig 10746 bp, 7 predicted proteins | sample Mesricmetagenome_FD_59108 | JGI IMG/M metagenome (GOLD analysis project Ga0065721, IMG submission 59108) | Mesophilic microbial community from rice straw/compost enrichment Sample: eDNA_1 v2 (version 2) | ecosystem: Engineered > Solid waste > Grass > Composting > Bioreactor | place: USA: Davis...
GGCGGTTGGCGCGGGGGGCGGGGTGGCGGGAGTTTTGGGGGGAAGGGGCGAAGCGGGTTTCGGGGCGGTTTTTTCCTGCGGGCGAGCGGGAGCGGTTTCGACGCGGGCGGCGGGTTTGGGGGCGGGGGCGGGTTTCGTTTCGCGCGAGGGGTCGGGGAGAAGTGCGACGGTGGCGGCGGAGGAGACGCCGGCGGGTTCGAGGGCGGTGGCACGCGGCGCGCTCGTGACGGAGACCGCTTGAATGAGCGGTTCGGCAACGGCGGGGGATTGGGTGGAGGAAGGGGCGGGCGTGGACGAAGCGGTGGAAGAGGCGGGCGCGAGGCCGGGCTTGGACCACGTGGGATGCCATTCGGTGAGGTTGCGCGCGTGCGAGCTGGCGAGGTGGAGGACGCCGAGCAGTTCGGGCGTGATGGAGGTGTCGGGGGGAAGGCGCAGTTGCAGGTGTGAAACAATGCGGGCGAGGTCGGGCGTCCACGAGGCGAGGCCGACGGCGCGCGCGATCTCGGCGGAGAACCAAGCTTGTTTGCCGGTGAAGCTGGTGCAGGTGAATGCGGCGGAGGCGACGGCGGCGGGGAAGGTGGAGAGGGCGGTTTTGAGCGAAGGGGCGAGTTGCGCGGCGATGCGCGGGGCGGCGTCGGTGAAATCGTAGGTGTCGTTGAAAAAGAGGCGGGCGGCGGCGCCGCGGAGTTTGAGGCCGAGGACGCCCTGCACGATCGTGAAGAGGGCGTCGAGGCCGGTGGCGCAGGGAGCGACGGCTTCGACGCCACGAGTGGTGACGAGGAAAAGCTGGGAGTGTTCGGCGCCGAGGTGCCAGAGAACGACGGGGCTGCTGCCGGCGTGGCGGATGGCGGTCGTAGCGGCGGCGAGGCGGGAGAGGGTGGCGCTTTCGAGGCGGGTGGGCTCGATCTGGCGCTCGCGCGCGACGAGGGCGGCGGCTTCGAGCGAGGAGGAGGGAGCGAGGTTGAGGAGCCAGCGGGCATTGCCGACGGGGGTGACGGGCGAGCCGTCTTCGGCGTGGCAGGAGAGAAGTTCGAGCGGACCTTCGAGGTTGTGGGGAAGGTTGGCGGCGAAGGCGCGGAGGGCGGCGTCGCTGCGATGGCGCGAGGCTTCGTTGCCGGCGGAGAGGTGCCAGTGGGACGGTTGCGGCGCGACGGCGACGATGGCGCGGACGGGTGAGCCGTTGCTCCAGGAGGAGAGCAATTCCTCGACGGCGGGTTTTTGATCGAGGGGACATTCGCGACAGAACTCGATGGCGGGGCCGGTGGCGCGGACGGCGTGGAGCGAGTGGCGCGTGAGTTCGACGTAATACTGCTTTTCGTTGGGCGTGGGCATGGCGGGAGGGGTGGGCGGTCAGTCGACGGCGAGCATGCTCTTCATCTTTTCCTGGAACGCGCGGCGGCGGTCTTCGAAGTCCTGGATGCGTTTCGCGAGCGCGGCGGTCTCTTCGTCGCAGGCGGCGCGTTCGGCTTGGAGGGAGGCGCGTTCGTTGGCGACGGCGGCGGCTTGCTGGCGGACGGAGTCGGCTTCCTTCGCGATGCGGGCCTGTTCCACGGCGAGCGCGGCTTCCTGATCGGCGAGCGAGCGGGCGAGTTGGTCGAGCTCGGCGCGTTGGGCGGCTTGTTGGGTCTTGGTTTGCTCGGCGGCGGCGAGTTGGGATTCGAGCTGCTGGCGAAGTTGGTCGGCGGATTTCTGCGCGGCGTCGGCCTGCTGGCGGGCGGCGACGATTTCGATCTCGGCGGCGGCGAGTTCGGTTTCGCGGGCGTCGAGTTGGGCGGCGCGGTTTTTCGCTTCGGTGGCGAGGCGGGTGAGTTCGGCCTCGGCTTTTTGGCGAGTGGCGGTGGCGGAGCGGACGGCGGCTTCGTGGGCGGCGCGGGCGGCTTCGAGGCGGGCTTCCTCCTCGGCGACCGCGGCGGCGTGGGCTTTTTGTTTTTCGGCGAGCTCGGCGGCGCGGCGATCGAGGTCGCGTTTCGCGGTGTCGGTCGCGGCGCGCGCGGCTTCGAGGCGGGCCTCTTCGTCGGCGAGGTGTTCGAGTTGTTGGGCGAGTTGCTGGCGGTCGGCGTCGAGTCGGGCGAGTGCGGCGGTGGCTTCGGCGGCGGCGGCCTCGCGTTCGGCGAGCGCGGTTTCGCGCTGGCGGGTGGCGGCGAGTTGTTTTTCGACGGTGGATTTGTGGGTGGCGCGCTCCTGCTCGAGGTGTTTGCGGGCGAGGGCGAGTTCTTCTTCGGCGGCGGCGAGCTCGGCCTCGCGCTTCTGCGTGGCGGCGGCGAGGCGGGCGAGTTCGGACTCTTTTTTCTGGCGCGCGGTTTCGCTGGCGCGAACGGCGGCCTCGTGGGCGGCGCGATCGGCTTCGAGGCGGGCCTCTTCGTCGGCGACGGTGGCGGCGTGCGCTTTTTGTTTTTCGGCGAGTTCGGAGGCGCGGCGATCGAGGTCGCGTTTCGTTTCGTCGAGGTGGCGTTGGAGGTCGGCTTCGCGCGCGGCGAGGTCGGCGCGTTGCTGGTCGAGTTGTTTGCGCGTGAGCGAGAGTTCTTCTTCGGCGGCGGCGAGTTCGGCTTCGTGTTGCGCGAGGGTGTCGAGGCGCTGCTGGTGAAACGCGAGCGACTGCTCGGCGGCGGCGAGACGCTGGCGGAGCGAGGCGGCTTCCTGCTCGGCGTGTTCGCGCGCGGATTGGGCGGCGTGGAGGGCGTCGCGTTCGCGTTTCAGTTCGGCGGCGAGGTGGGCGCGATCGGCGTCGATAGGTGGAGTGGAGTTGGACGGAAGGGGTTTGAAGCGGGAGGTCGGGGGCGTGATGCCGTCGTCGGGGGTTTCGGCGAGGAAGCGGGCGATTTCGAACCAGCGGGCGGTGTCGATTTCGGGGGCCTGGCCGTTGAGGTGAGTTTTCAGGAGTTCGATGGCGCGCTCGTGGAGGGCTTTGAAGTCGACGGGCGGCGGGAGGATGTCGTTGACGCGATGGCGGATCGCTTCGATGACGCGGTCGAATTGGAGCGAGGGGCAGAGGAGGAGGAGCGGCGGGGCGCCGGGCTGGCGGCGGAGTTTTTCGACGAAGAGGAAAGGCTCGTCGGGGTGCGAGCGGGCGTCGTTGACGATGAGTTGGAAGGACTCGGCGGAGATCGCTTCATCGATGGCGGAATCCGAGTCGAGGTCGCGGGCGTAGACGCCGTTCCCGGCGAGGACGAAGGCGCGCCCGCTGGAGTGATGGGCGTCGGATTTGACGAGGAGGATTTTCGCCGTGAGGTCGACGGCGGGAGGAGCGAACGCATTCACGGGCTGGCGGTGCCGGCGGCGAGCGAGGAGGCGCGCGGCGTGGCGTGGAACCAGCGGGCGAGGAGGAGAGATTCCTCCACAACTGAAGCGGGGCAGGGGCGTTGGGTTGTGCGCATGGTGCTGGAGGCCATGGGGCGAGGACCGACAGAAGATCGGGGATTTGGTTCGCGTGATGTCAGGGATTTGCCTGTGGGAACCGGGCGAAAACGCGTAAACGGGATGTGAAAAAGCGAGGAGGCCGGCGTGAGTGGAAACGCGGCGAGGTGGAGAGCGGTGCAACAAGTGGCGGCGGCAGGTGTCCGCGAACGCGCCATGGCTGCTCCTGGATCAACGGGTAACGTGATTGCTGCGCTCGCGAGTTTCTTCATCCCCGGGCTGGGGCAGTTGCTGCAGGGAAAGTTGATTCGCGCGCTGGTGATGTTCGTGCTGGCGGCGGTGTTGTGGTGGTTCCTGCTCGGTTGGGTGATTCACCTGTGGTCGATCATCGATGCGGCGCTCTACAAGCGGCCGTCGGAGCGGTGAGGTGGGTGGGGCGTGCGGACGCTCCGGTAAACTTTCCCGTCGCGTTTGGCGGGTGGCAGTGAACTCGTGACAGCAAATACCCTATGAATCGTTATCTGCGTTTGTTGGGCTGCGGTGCGTGCGCCGCGGCGTTTTTGTTCCTGGCTTCGGCGCTGCGGGCCGACGATGTGACGGAGTCCGTCGAGGAGGCGTTGAAGGCGTATAAGGACAAGGACTACGCGACGGCGGCGCAGGCGCTGGACGCGGCGGCGCAATTGGTGCGGCAGAAGCGCGGGGAGTTGTTCAAGGAGTTGTTGCCGAATGCGCCGGCGGGATGGGAGGCGGAGGAGGCGACGACGTCGGCGGCGGGCGCCGCGATGTTTGGCGGCGGGGTGACGGCGGAGCGGCGTTACACGAAAGGCGATTCGGACGTGACGGTGAAATTCATCACGGACTCACCGATCATGCAGGGGGTGATGATGATGATGGGGAATCCGATGTTCGCGAATGCGGACGGCGGGAAGCTCGAGCGGATCAAGGGGCAGAAGGCGATCTTCAAGAACAAGGATGGCAGCGGCTCGGTGAACGTGGTGGTGGGCGGCGCGCTGCTGGTGCAGATCGAGGCGTCGGATACGAGCGATGCGGATCTGCGGAAGTTCGCGGAGTCGATCGACTACGGGAAGCTGGCGGGGATGTTGTGAGGGAGCGTAGCGATTCCCGATTTTGGGAATCGCCGCAAAGAGGCGCAGAAGGCGCAAAAAAGAAGAAGTGAGCCCGACGGATGTCGGGCTCCACTTTTTACGGGGAGGGGGCCCAGGACGGGGTGGTGCCGAGTTCGATGTCGAAGACGAAGCGGCCGATGAGCCAGACGAGTCCGACGATGAGGGGGACGAGGAGGATGTTGAGGAGGAGGCCGGCCTTGGCCATTTCGGGCAGGCGGATGAGGCCGCTGCCGAAGACGATGGCGTTGGGCGGGGTGCCGACGGGGAGCATGTAGGAGCAGTTGGCGGCGAGGGCGCAGGGGATGGCGAAGAGGAGCGGGTTTTCGCCCATGCCGAGAGCGATGGAGGCGGCGATGGGGAGGAAGGTGGCGGCGGTGGCGGTGTTGCTCGTGAGTTCGGTGAGAAGGAGGATGCCGAAGCAGACGATCGCGACGGCGAAGATGACGGGCATGCCGTCGAGGTGGGTGGAGAGGCTGCCGAGGTAGGCGGCGAGGCCGTGGCGTTCGATGTTGGCGGCGAGGCTGAGGCCGCCGCCGAAGAGGAGGAGGACGTCCCACGGGAGGCTTTTGGTGGCTTCCCAGTTCATGACGAATTCGCCGCGGCGGAACGAGGTGGGGATGAGGAAGAGGGCGAGCGCGCCGGTCATCGCGATGGTGGTGTCGCTGACGAGCGGCAGGGCGCGGGCGATGAGGGGTTGGAGGATCCACGCGAGCGCGGTGAGGCTGAAGACGACGGCGACCCAGGTTTCGCCGCGGCTGAACGGGCCGAGGCGGGAGCGTTCGGTGGCGATGAGTTGGCGCATGCCGGGCAGTTCTTCGCGTCCGAGCCGGAAGGAGAAACGGGTGAGCGTCCAGTAGACGACGGGCAGTGCGACAAGCATGACGGGGACGCCGAGGAGCATCCACTGGCCGAAGCCGATTTTGTAGCCGTAGGTGTTGTCGAGGAAGCCGGCGAGAAGGGCGTTGGGCGGGGTGCCGATGAGGGTGGCCATGCCGCCGGTGGTGGAGCCGTAGGCGACGGAGAGCAGCAGGGCGGCGCCGAAGCCGCGGAGCGCGGGGGACTGGCGCGCGGATTCGGGGACGAGTTGCACGACCGACATCGCGATGGGGAGCATCATGAGCGCGGTGGCGGTGTTGCTGACCCACATGCTGACGAGCGCGGAGGCGAGAAGGAAGCCGGCGACGATGCGGCCGGGTTGCGTGCCCATGGCGCCGATGAGGTTGATCGCGACGCGGCGGTGAAGCCCCCAGCGCTGCATGGCGAGGGCGATGATGAAGCCGCCGAGGAAGAGGAAGATGAGCGGGTTGGCGTAGGGGGTGGCGGCTTCGCGGATGTCGCTGAGGTGGAGCGCGGGGAAAAGGACGAGGGGAAGCAGCGCGGTGACGGGAATCGGGACGGCTTCGGTCATCCAGAGCACGGCCATGAGCGCGGCGGCGCCGGCGGTGCGCCAGCCGGCGACGCCGAGGCCGGTGGGCGGATCGACGAAGAGCGTGAGCAGCAGCAAGGCGGGGCCGATGATCCAGCCGGACCATTGGCGGAAACCGTAGTCGGAGGGGTGTTCGACGGATTCCTTGATCGCGTGGGCGGAGGCGTGTTGGGCGGGGGGAAGCGGGGAAGAGGGCATTCGGGTGCGGGGTGAGCGAGTAAAGGCCGAGAACGAGGGGAGGTCACGCCAAGAGCCATTAAATCCGTTGAATGGGCGTTGGCGGAAAACGCCGGCGTGGGTATCCATGCGCGGATGCCGGTCGGAGATGCCTGGACGGACGTGACGAACGAGCGTGATCCGGAGGATCTCGTGGAGGTGGGCGTGTATCCAGATGCCAAGGACGCGTCACAGCACGGCCTGGTGGTGCTGGCGTGCGGGCAGGCTTACTGGCTGCAGCCGAAGGAGGGCGGGTTCGGGCTGTGGGTGAACGCGGCGGTGGCGGAGGAGGTGCGGGAGCAGTTGCGGAAATACGATCGCGAGAGCGTGGGCTGGCCGCCGCGGGCGTGGGTGGCGGTGGAAGCGACGCGGAGGCTGGAGTTGTTCACGCCGCTGTGCTGGGCGCTGGCGACGATCGCGTCGTTTGGGGCGCAGGGGGAGTGGGCGTGGTGGATGGAGCGCGGGGTGCTCGACGCGCGGGCGGTGATCGAGGGAGGAGAGTGGTGGCGGGTGGCGACGGCGCTGTTTTTGCACGGCGACGCGGGGCATTTGACGTCGAATCTGGTGAGCGGGATTTTCGCGTTTGCGGCGGTGGTGACGACGCTGGGAATCGCGCGAGGATGGGCGGCGATCGGGGCGGCGGCGGTGGCGGGGAATGTCGCGATGGTTTGGATACACGCGGGGAGCGCGTATCGGTCGCTGGGGGCGTCGACGGCGGTGTTCGCGGCGCTGGGAGTGCTGGTCGGGCGCGCGGTGCGCGTGGCGATGCGGACGGAGCGGGCGCGGTGGTGGCGGGCGGCGTTGCTGCCGCTGGCGACCGGGGTGGCGGTGCTGGGGCTTTACGGAGCGGGGGAGCAGCGCGTGGACGTGCTGGCGCACGTGGCGGGTTTTGGGGCGGGCGTGGTGGCGGGGTGGAGTGCGGCGGGTGGCGGGGGGAAGGGGAGAGGTTAGCAGCGCGAGCGAGCTCGCGGCATAAGGGAGGCGGGCGGGGCGGGCTGAAGGCCGCACGACCATCGCCTGCAAGCAGGCTCCTACGGTTAGGAACGGAGGTTCAGGGGAGGGTGCGTTGGGCGGAGGCGAGGGCGGCGGAGTAGGCGGAGAGGAGGCGGTCCCATCGGGCGTCGAGGGCTGTATCCACCGTTTGGAGACGCGGGTCGGCGTCGAAGGCGCGGATCGTCTGGCGAATGCCGTCGCGGTAACGGGTGGTGCAGACGAAGTCGGGGACGAAGCGTTTGATCTTCGAGTTGTCGAAAAGGGCGCAGTGGGATTTGTCGCCGAGAAGGGAGCCGAGGGTGTCGGGGAGACAGGTGGTGATGAAGTCGGAGGCGATGTGGACGAGTTGGGGATGAGGAACGCCGGCGGCTTCGGCGGTTTGTTGGTAGATCTGGTTCCAGGTGAGGGCTTCGTCGGAGCTGATGTGGAAGGCGTGGCCGATGGCGCCGGCGTGGCCGAGGAGGCCGACGAGGCCTTTGGCGAAGTCGGTGTTGTGGGTGATGGTCCAGAGCGTGAGGCCGTCGCCCGGGACGATGAGCGGTTTGCCGGCGCGGAGGCGGGCGATGGCGGTGTAGCTTTGCTGCCAGGAGTTGACGGCGAGCGGGATGACGAGGTCGCCGTAGGTGAGGGACGGGCGGATGAGGGTGATGGGGAAGGCTTCGTCGCGGTAGGCGCGGAGGAGGCGTTCCTCGCAGGCGATCTTGTTGCGGGAGTAGTCCCAGAGCGGGTTGGCGAGCGGGGTGGACTCGGTGATGAGGTGATGCGTGAGGGGTTTCTGGTAGGCGCTGGCGGAGGAGATGAAGACGTATTGGGCGGTGCGGCCGCGGAAGAGGGCGAGGCGTTGCTCGATCGCGGCAGGGTCGAAGGCGATGAAGTCGACGACCGCGTCGAAGTGCTCGCGGGCGAGTTTGTCGGAGAGGCCGGGATCGTTGATGTCGGAGACGAGCTGGCGGGCGCCGGGGATGGTGTCGCGGTTGGAGCGGTTGAGGAGCGTGACGTCGTGACCGCGGGCGAGGGCGAGTTGGGTGCAGGCGGTGGAGATGATGCCGGTGCCGCCGAGGAAGAGGATTTTCATGAGGGTTGGGGAGATTTGGGGAATGGCTGTGAAGAGGGCGGAAGGCGCAAAAAGAGGGAGAAGGGAGGCAAAACGCTCACGCGTTCCGCTTACTTTTTGATTTTGGCAGACCAGTCGGTGAGGGCGGTGGACGGGTCTTGAGGGAAGGCGGGGGTCGTGAGGGTGCCGGTGGCGTCGGCGGTGAGTTTTTGCGAGGGGAGCCAGGTGCCGGTGCGGGGGTTGAACCACGTCCAGGTGTAGGTGGCGTTGGGCGTGAAGCCGTGGAGCTGCGGGGGCTCGGCTTTGTTTTCGAAGTAGGCGAGTGCGAAGGTGCGATCGGGCGTGCGCATCAGGAACGACCAACCGTCGAGGCCTTCGTCGAGCGGGTTGGTTTCGCGGCGGGTGGAGACGTCTTGCGAGGCGAGCTCGAGTTGCTGGTAGCTGTCGCCTTCGGAGAGGACGAAGGTTTTGAGGTGCTGCATTTGCGCGCCGGATTGATAGCGGAGGGCGGTCCAGATGTGCGGGCGCCAGCCGGCGGGTTCGCCGGTGGTGGTGAGATCGTAAGCGGCGGTGCCGTGGACGTGGCCGGCGAGGCCGCCGGAGAGGACGGAACCATACATCATGGCGCGGGCGAAGTAGTTGTCGCGGTCGGAGTTTTCCTCGGGCGTTTCGCCGCCGGGGCGATTCATCATGTGATTCCAACCGGTGTAATAGGGCTCGAGGTTGGCGGCGGGGTAGGCGGGCGTGAGGCGGAAGATTTCCTCGAGCGAGCCGTAGATGGCGTGGTTGCGGGGCTTGTTACCGACCGTGTGCATGTTGAGCCACGGGGCCTTTTCGGCGTGGCCGAAGGCTTTGAGCGTGGAGCTGTCGATGAGCGCGGTGTAAGGCTGGCCGAAAGGGAGCGGGCCGTATTTGTTGAGATGATACGTGAGGGCCTCGTTGAATTCGTCGGCGGTGAGCGAGTAGTCCTTCGGGATCCAGTCGAGGTGGATGCCGCTGAAGACGAGGTTGAAGGCGCCGTATCGGGCGATCAGATACTGGACGAAGCGCGCGTAGGACGGGTTGAAGTCGAAGTAGGCTTTCCAGGACGGGGCGTTGTCGCGGCGAATGGTTTCGAGAAACGGGACGAAGCCCTGGTCGGAGAGGTGCTTCATCTTGCGGTCGAGCGATTGGAAGTAGGCGGGGACGATGCGGTCGAAGTTCGCGAGGCCCTCGCGGTCGTGGAAGACCTCGAACGGGCGGTGGCCGAATTCGTCGTGCATGTCCTTCGCGGTGGTCGTGGCGCCGTCGGCGGTGGAGACCTTGGCGTTGGGGGCCCAGTGGCCGAATTTTTCCCAGGCGTTGCGGAGGTAGATGCCGTCCTTGTTGGCGAAGGTGGCGCCGCGGTGGTCGGCGGCCCAGTTGGGGAAGGCGGCGATGAAGGAGACGGAGTTGAAACCCTGGCGTTTGCGCCAGGCGACGGCGTCTTCGAACGAGATGCCGGAGGCGGGAACGTAGTCGAGCGCGGAGGCGGTGCCGCGGTAGGGAAGGCGCCAAGTGGAGGCGGCGAGCCAAGTGTCGCCGACGAGGAAGAACGGCGTGCCGTCGGCGTAGCGGAGGGCGCGGCCGTTTTCGGAGACGCGGACGAAGCCGCGGCGGTTGGGGTTTTCGGCGAGGTCGGCGTCGGACCAGGGGAAGGCGTTGAATTTGCCGCCGCCGTGGTTGAGGCCGGTGTCGTCGGGTTGGTTGGAGGCGGAGCGCCATTTCCATTCGCCGGGGGCGGTGGCGACGAAGCGGACGCGCCAGGTGCGGCCGCCGTCCCAGAAACCGTAAACGCGCTTCTTGAAGTCGGGGCCTTCGAGTTCGATCCAGAGGTCGACGTCGGCGTAGGGGTTGGCGTAGTCGCGGGAGGATTCGAAGATGATTTCCTGGAGCTGCCAGACGTGGGTGTCGCCGAAGTTGAGGCGGGCGTGGGCGATGAGGTTGGCGCAGATGAAAACGAGAATCAGAAAAGGGCGGAGGCGGGGGTAAGGCATGGTGGGGAAAGTAGGTCTGACGTGACGTCGGGCAACGGCGCTCGTTGCGGAATTGGGTGTGGTGCCGGCTTGGAAATTGTCTCGCGAAGGATTCGAAGGGGGCGAAGGCAAGAGTTGAGAACCACGGATGAACACGGATGCCAGAGAGGCGGGTGACCCACGGAACATACGGAGAGCCTCGGAGCGCTGGGGTGGCGGTTCGAGGGGCGCCGTCGCGGTTCACGCAGGTGTCATCGTTGCGGCGGCGTTGACGGCGTGCGGGCGGGCTGTTCGTTCACGGGCTTCATGAAAACGTTTTGTCGGGTTGCGGGGATGATGGCGGTTTTCGCGGCGGGCGGTGGTGTGACGTGGGCTGCATCGACGCCGTCGCCCGTCGATCGAGCGGCGGCGTTGCGGATGATGGACGCGTGGCGCGCGCCGGTGCCGCCGCGGCATTTGATCGGCAACATCTATTACGTCGGTGCGATGGGCGTGAGCTCGTATCTGATCACGACGCCGGAGGGGCATGTGCTGCTCGACACGGGGTTGCCGGATACGCCTTCGTTGATCGGCGCGCGGGGT
>Ga0065721_10008610_pt1 | contig 10746 bp, 4 predicted proteins | sample Mesricmetagenome_FD_59108 | JGI IMG/M metagenome (GOLD analysis project Ga0065721, IMG submission 59108) | Mesophilic microbial community from rice straw/compost enrichment Sample: eDNA_1 v2 (version 2) | ecosystem: Engineered > Solid waste > Grass > Composting > Bioreactor | place: USA: Davis...
GCCCGCAATTCATCAACCGGGCGCGCAGCTTCGATTATGACATGATCTATTCGGGCTGGGCGCAGTCCTATTCGCCGGGCAATGAGCAGCGGTTCTTCTTTGGCTCCTCCACGGCCAATGCCGAGGGTGCGCAGAACTATGCCGGCGTCGCCGACCCGGCCGTCGATGCACTGATCGAGCAGCTCATCGTTGCTGATGACCGCGAGACGCAGGAGGCCGTCACCAAGGCGCTCGACCGCGTGCTTTTGGCCAAACACTTCGTCATCCCGAGCTACAGCCTGCGCACCACACGCGCGGCGCGCTGGGACCGCTTCAGCCGCCCCGAAAACCTGCCTGAATTCTCATCGGGCTTCCCGACCCTTTGGTGGTGGGACGAGGCCAAGGCGGCAAAGACCGGCGGCGTCACGGCGCAGTGAGACAATGGGCGGCTCTCGGGCCGCCCTTCTTGTTTGGGTCCTGCCCTCTACCACTCAGCGCGAATTTCCCCGAACGGCGGATGAGAGGGCCGGATGCCAGCATCAGTCCAGCGGGCAAGGACAGAACCCCTCACCCCGAAATTTCTGTTGGACGCAGAAATTACTTCCTCTCCCACAAGGGAAGAGTGGGCCCTCAGTAGTCCTTCTCGTAGAACACACCGAGGCTGGTATTTCCGTCCTGCCCGGCAGCGCCCTTGATGGTGAGGTCGTCGGTGACGTCGAGATTGATCGTCACGCGCGATTGTCCGTTAGCCCCGGCAGTCACGCCGAGGTAGACATTGTCCTGGATATAGGTTCCGGCCTGCAACCCGACATTGCCCTGATCGTCGGTGACCACGTCGAGGTCGGCCAGCCCGGCCGCGCCGCGCAGCCCCTCCACCAGCCCGCCATTACCGCCACCGCCAACCAGTTCGGCAGCCGCGGCGGCCAGTTGGGCCAGCTGCAGAGGCGAGAGTTCGCCCATTGAGCGGTTGAAGATGAGGCGGCTCAAGACCTCATCCTGCGGCAGGGTCGGGTTGGAGCTGAAGGTGATATCGGGCGCCGAGGCGCGGCCCGAAAGCGTGACGAATACGGTGATGCCGTCGCCCTGNGTGCGCGCCACGAAATTGAGCTGCGGNTCGAGATCGCCCACCAGCGTCACCGATCCGCTTTCGAACACCACCCGNTGCCCNAGGATGGAGAGGCGGCCGCGGATGAGATTGAAGGCACCAACCGGCTGGATGGCCGAGACGGGGCCCGTGAGCCGCACCGAACCGCCCGCTTCCGCATCGAGCCCACGCCCGCGAATGAAGATCTGGTTGGGCGCGTTCAGCGCCACATCGAGTATCAGGTTGGGGCCCGATCCCGCCGATGACCTGCCCGTGCGTTCGTCGATGCTGGCGCGGTCCAGGGTCCGCTCCACCTCGGCTGGNGTCGAGCGGTGTTCNACATCGATCATCTGCGCACCACCGCCCAGGCTCTCCGGTACNGTGATATTGGCCTGCTCGATNGTCAGCGCCCCGCCCAATAGNGGCNTGGTCATGAGGTTTCCGGTGACCGTCAGCCCGCCCGAAACGGTCGCGACAAAAAGATTGCCATCGGCATAGCGGGCGGACCGGACGGTGAGCGCCAGATTGGTCGGCATGCTGCCGGCAAGCCCCACTGTGCCCGATGCCGAAATACTGCCGCCCGTCGCCAGATTGGCCGAAAGGCTCTCGATATTAGCATTGGTGCCAGAGAGCGAGGCGCGGCCGGCAATACCGGTCAGGCGCAGGTTCAGCTCGGGGTCGACATATTCCGCGCCACTGGTCGAGACCGAGCCCGAGAACTGCGGATTGGAGAGGCTCCCGCCCACCTGCGCATCGAAACTGGCCGTGCCCGAGGCGCGGGCGCCGCGATCTGCAATGAAACGGTTGGCCAGCGCGAGCGGCGCCGAACCCGAGAGGTTGAGAGCGAGGCCGTTGCCCGCCAGCGGCACACGACCCGCACCGGTGACCGAAAGGCCGCCATTGCCATTGGCGGTGACGCCGGCCAGCGTCACCGTGGAGCCCGCATAGCTGCCCGAAGCGGAAAGGGTGAGCGGAGTAATGCCGAAGGGCACGATGGCACTGGCGCCGATGCCTGTGGCGTGCGCCTCGAACTGCACCTGCGGATCGGACGCCGCGCCCGAAACCGTAGCCCGTCCATTGACCGTGCCCGACAGGTCCAGGTCCGGCGCCACGGCATTGGCGATGGAGAGCGGCAGGTCGGCAATATCGACAACCATGTCGAGCGCACTGCCCGCTGTACCGGTCGCCGTGACGCTGCCCGAGCCGACATTGAAACGCACCGCATCGAGCGCAACGCTTTCGCCAAGCACCATCAGCGCCGCCGGATTGGCCAGCCGGGCCGAAAGCGAACCCTGCACCAGATCGGCGCGATCGAGCGCCAGCCGGTAGCCGCCATCGACCGGGCTCAGGGCACCGGCAATATCGACATCAGTTCCGGTGGCCAGCGCCGCCTGCAGGTCAAAATTGGTGGTGTCCCCACTCTGGTTGGCCCTGGCATTGAGGCTGTTCACCTCCACACCACCGGCCTCAATGGCACTGGCCGTCGCCGTACCGTTGATGACCGGCACGCTAAAGAGGTCGGAAATGCCTGCCGAAATATCAGCTCTGCCAACGGCAATATCATTGACGATGAGGTTGGTGGCATTGGCGGTGATGCCTATGCCCTGCTTGCCCTCCTGGGGCGTCAGCTCCACCGCCGCATTGAGCGCGCCCGACGCGTCGGTGAGCAGCAATGCTGCGGCAAGGGAGATATCGCTGGCCGCCACATCCAGCCGACCCTCAAGAAGGCCGGTTTCAACCATCCGGCTGACATTGCCCGAAACGCGGGTGCCGGCGATCTCGAAGCCAAGCCCTGTCAGTGCCTGCTGCGCATCATCCGCTGTAAAATGTGTCGTCAGGACCGCCCGGTGCCCATCGAGCATGGCATTGCCGGTAACGTCGCCCGTCACGGTTCCGTTGAGCAGGCTCGCCGCGACGCCCACCCTGGCATCTCGCAGCGCATATTGGCCCAGCGTTCCGCTCACGACCTGTCCATCAAGCAAAAGCACTAGCGGCGCTTCGGGGGCCTCGGAGCGCGCCGAACCGCGCACCGAAAGCGCCCCGGACGCTTGCTCGGCAACCAGACCCAGATCGCCGAGATCGAGGGCGATATCGAAGTCGGAGGTGTCGCTGGCAAAGGCCCCATCCGCCCGGAATTGGAGCTGCGGATTGGCAATGATGAATTCGTCGGCGCTGATACCGGCCTCTGTCCGGGCCACACGCCCCGAGACGGTCACCGTACCGTCGAGCAGCGCATCGGCCACCGGATCGTCCACGGCAAGGTCGGTGCCGGTGCCGTCGAGGACGAGATCGAACCCGCCCGACAGGGGCATGATCCGGCCTTGAGCGGTGAGCTTGAGAGCTCCAGAAAGCGATCGATCAGCAAGACCTGAGAAAGGCGCGATACTGTCGGTTTCGACCGTCATGCGGCCATCGAAATCGGTGCCGTCGATGACACCGCTCATCCCCGCGACCAAAGCAGCGCCAACGACGCGCAACTGCGCCAGCTGGATCGGCTCGCCGGCATTCCAGAGGCCCGCAATGCCCACCCCGACGCTTTCGCCCAATGCCGCTTCAACTCCGGGATCGGCCTCGATGCCCGAGAGCGCGCCGTCGCCATTGAAGGTCACCATGCGCATTGCCGGATCGTTGAGATTGCGGGCAACGCCACCCACGCCGAACCCAAAGGTCTGCGCCGCAAAGCCCTCGGCCTGGAACCCCTCGAGGTCGAAGCGCGCCTGCCAGTCGTCGCTGCCTTCGGTGCCATAGGCCACGCGCAGCTGCCCGCCCCGAACTGTGGTCGCCGCACCCGGCACGGGCAGCACGACCACATTACCATCCGGATCGGCAATGGTGGCGGATAGATCCAGCAGCGACAGGAAATTATCAGGCGTCGTCTGCGCTCGCGCCATCAGCGCCAGCTGCCCGCCGCTCAGCGTCAGGCTCGAAATGTCGAGCCCGCCGCCATCGCGCAGCAGCGCATCGGCGGTCAGCCGCGTATCGGGGCCGAAAAAGTCGCGATAGGGCTCGGCGACCAGGGTCGAGAGCGGCCCGCCCAGATCAGTCTGAATGGCAAAACCGGCATCGGTCTGGGCAATCGTGGCGGTTCCGGCCAGTGCCTCGCGCTCATTGGCCAGAAGACGCATCTGCGCAGTCAGGTCCGAGACCGGCCCCGCGCCATCAAGCGTCAGTGTGACGGCGGGCCGACCTTCGATGTTGAGGAGGTTCGCAATAACCCCATTGGGCGGCTCCACCAGTGACAGCCCAAGATCGATCGTATTGCCCTCGCGCCGGTAGACGGCGTCCAGATCGAGCGTGCCGCCCGGCCCGTCGAGCCGGATGATATCGAGTACCGCGTCGAGGTTGCCCCCTTCGAGGTGCATCGATCCGGCCAGCGAAATTTCCGAGCCCAGCCCGAACACCCCTTCCCCAAAGGTGACGCTGGGCACGGCCAGTTCGCCAATGTTGATTGCCACCGGGAATTCGGGAATCGCAAAAGTCCCCGCTTCGGGCGGCGGCAGGTCGACCGCCCCCTCCACCGGGATGGCGTTGCGGATATAGTCGATACTGTCGGCGCGCAGGGAATTGACCTCAAGCCGCCCGGTGAACAACGCCGCCTGGTTCCAGTTGAGGCTGGCATTGTTGACCCTGAGCCAAACCCCATCGGCGTCCGAGATCGTGATCTCGCGGATCGACACATCCGAGCCGAGCACACCGTCGATATTTGAGAGGCGGATCTGTCGCTCAGGTGTCGAGAGCCGGTCCTGGACAAAGCTGGTCAGCCAGTCCTTCTGCTCTTCATTGTTCATATCCTGCGCCACGAGCGCCACCGGCACGGCAGCGGAGGCAAGCAGCAATGCGCCGAGAGCAATGCGACGACGACCGCGATGCCTGCTTACCTCTTCCCTGAGGGAAGAGGGGGCGCTGGAGCCACGGCGTCTTGAGCCAAAAAGAGATTTCCCAGCCATCAGAATGCCTGCCCGATGCCGGCATAGATCGCGTAGTCGGGATCGCCCGGCTTCTTGTTGAGCGGCAAGGCCACGTCGAGCCGCAACGGCCCGAGGCCCGTATAATAGCGCAGGCCCACGCCCGCCCCGAGGCGCAGGTCATCAAGCCCCGGGAATACGTCGGCCGCCACATAGCCGCCATCGATAAAACCGACCACGCCGATATCGTTGGTCACCTTGGCGCGGGCCTCAAGCGAAGCCTCAAGGAGATACCGCCCACCGGTGATCGTTCCGCTGCCATCATCGACGCCGATGGACTTGAACCCGTAGCCACGCACCGATCCGCCGCCGCCGGCAAAGAACAGCTTGTCCGGCGGAATGTTCACCAGGTCAGGCCCAAGCACGGCGCCGCCCTTGAGCCGCCCCGCCAGCACGAACGGGTCGTTCTCGCCAAAGCCGAAATAGGTGCGTCCCTCGACCACCAGGCGCGCGCCCGGCGATCCGCCAAGCAGGTCGAAATAGGGTTCGAGATTGGCAGAGGCATACCANCCCTCGGTCGGATCAACGGTGCTGTCGCGCCCGTCATAGATGACGCCGGCATAAAGCCCTGCGGTCTGGAAGTCGCGNGTGCCGAAATCGTCGTCGAACCGGGCCACCTCAAAGCTCGCGCCGCCCTCGAAGGTCAGCCCGTCCGAGAAGAACCAGTTGAGCCCCACCCGACCGCCTGCCGAAGTCTCGGTATATTTGGGATAGATGGTGCGCTCGGCCGAAACGGTCGCCACCAGGTCCACATCCGGATGATAAAAGCCCGGCTTGGTGAAGGTACCGCCAAGGAAATAGTCGAACTGGCTGGTGTCGACCGGAAAGCCGATGCTGGCGACGCGCGCATCGAGCCGCAGCCGCTCCGCCTGCCCGAAAAGGTTCCGCCAGAGGTGATAAGCTTCGAGCCCCAGTCCATCGACGCTCGAATAGGTGGCGCCAACGCCAAAGCGACGCCCCGGCAGTTCCTCGACGATAAGCTCGTGGGGAAGGAGGCCGTCAGCCCCGATGCTGTCGGCGGCCTGCAGCCGGGCCGAACGGAATACTTCAAGCCGATCCAGCCGCGCCTGCGCGCGCTTGATCTCGTCCGGATCGTATTCCTGCCCCACTACCAGTCCGGTCTGCTGGGCGACGAATTCGGGATTCATGTTTTCCGTGCCGGTCACCTGCACCGGACCAAAGGCTGCCAGCCTTCCCGGATTGACGGTGATCACCGCATCAACGGTGTTCGTGGCATGGTCAGCCACCACGTCACGCGACACGATTTCGGCCTTGGCATAGCCCTGCTGCCGCCAGGCTTCCAACGCAAGTTGCTCGGCCCGCAGCACCACTGCCGAACGCGCGATTTCACCGGTGCCGTAGCCACGCAGCACTGGCAGATCGACCTGGTCCTGAGGATCGCCGGTGGGCGGCGCCTGGTTGACTATGGCGACGTTGCCAAAGCGGAATAGCGGTCCGGTGGTCACCGCCACGGTCACATCGACCGGATCGGGCAGATTGGTGTCGGGCGCCAGATTGGCGGCCTCAACGCCTCCGATGCGGATGCTGACCGCGCCGCCGTAATAGCCTTCGCCATAGAGCGCCGCGAGCAGCCGTCGGTAATCGCCGCGCGCCTTGGCGATCAGCCCGGCAGCCCCCGAAGCGGGCTCGGCCTCATCCGCCAGCAGCGCCGATGCATTGCGCAGCGCAGCTTCAACAGCGCCACCCTCCGAGGAGGTGAAGGTCACGAAATAGGGCTGTGGATCGACGATGACCGCTTCGGCGTCCCGGTCAGCCTCGTCCTCGAAAAATCTGATTCCGAAGAGCTCAAATGCGGCAACCGGAATCGTCGTCCCGACCGCCATGGTCAGGCCGATGCACAAGGCGCCAAAACTCGATACCAGACGCGCGCTCTTCAGTGGTCTATCCCGCCCTCTTACGCATGCAACAAACCGGGCTGCACACGATATTGCCGCATGGGCCGAAAGATTTCGTTAATCCTTGCCCCGCCGGCAAAGAGGCGGAGCCTTCGTGGCCAGTTTAGGGCGGCCCGCTGGGCAGAACCACCCTTTGGTTTGATTTTACAGGCATTTCAGTGACTGCGAGTGGCCAATGGGACACTATTCGCGTGCCAAGGCCTCCACTGGATCAAGCCGGGCCGCCGAACGGGCCGGCATGAAGCCAAAGACGATGCCGATGAGGCTGGCCGAGACAATGGCGAGAATGATCGACTCGGTGGAATAGGCCAGCCGGGCGCCCTGCACGATGGTTGTCAGCCCCTGCCCCAGCGCAAAGCTCAGCGCCACGCCGATTGCGCCGCCGGCGAAGCACACCAGGATCGCCTCGATCAGGAACTGGCGCAGGATGTCGCCGCGCCGCGCCCCCACAGCCATGCGGATGCCGATTTCCTTGGTCCGCTCGCTGACCGAGACCAGCATGATGTTCATCACCCCGATGCCACCAACCACCAGCGAAATCACCGCAATGGTGGAAATGAGGATGGTGAGCGTCGCCGAGGTCGATTGGATGGTCTCGCGGATCGTGTCGGTGTTTTGCAGGAAAAAATCCTGCCGACCGTGCAGCGTGGAGAGCAATTGGGTGATTTCGGCCTCCGCCTGCGCCGTATCGAAATCATCGGAGACCCGCACGGCAATGGAGTTGAGCCAGCTTTGCCCCAGGATGCGGCTCATGGCGGAGGTATAGGGCACATAGACATTGGCATTGTCGCGCCCGCCGCCAAAGCCCGTCGAGGCGGCGACAACACCGATGATCCGCACTGGCACCTTGCCCAGCATGATCACCTGCCCCACCGGATCTTCGCCATTGGTGAACATGGCATTGACCGCATTCTGGTCGATCACCGCTTCCTGGGCCATGCTGTCGATGCTGGCCTGGCCGAAACCTGAGCCGGCGGTAAAGGTGCGCCCGTTGACCTGAAAATAATCCGCGCCCACCCCGGTCACCGACGCATTGGTGGCCGTGTTGCGATAGAGGGCGGTGGCATTGGCGCTGACCTGCGGGGTGACGCTGTCGGCATAGGGCTGCTTGGCCAGCGCTTCGGCATCGCTGGGCAGCAAGGTGCGTACCCGACCCGATCGCATGTCGCCAAAGCCCGAGCCGGGATAGATGTTGATCGTATTGGTGCCGATCGAGGAAATGTTCTCCAGCACCGTCTGCTGGCTGCCCTGCCCCAGCGCCACCACCGACACCACCGAGGCAATGCCGATGATGATGCCGAGCATGGTGAGGAAGGTCCTGAGCTTGTGGGCGCCCATGGCGCGCAGGGCCATGCGCAGCGCCTCGCCCAGATTGTCCAGCCCGCGCCGCCAGCTTGCGGCGGGCTTGATCTCGGAGGCTTGCGCCGCAAACCGCCGCGGCTCGACATTGTGCCGGTCGGCAACGATCTCGCCATCGGCGATCTCGATCACCCGCTCGGCCTGCGCCGCGATCTGCGGATCGTGGGTAACGATGATGATGGTGTGCCCGTCCGCATGCAGCTCCTTGAGCAGGGCCATCAGCTCTTTGCCCGATCGCGAATCGAGAGCGCCGGTCGGTTCGTCGGCCAGGATGACCTCGCCCCCATTCATCAGCGCCCGCGCCACGCTGACGCGCTGCTGCTGGCCGCCCGAGAGGGCATTGGGCCGATGGTCCAGCCGCTCGCCCAGCCCCAGCCGGGTCAGCAGGGCAATGGCGCGTTCACGCCGCGCCGCGGCATCGGCGCCCGCATAGACGGCCGGCACTTCCACATTCTCGACGGCATCGAGATCGGGCAGCAGCTGATAGCGCTGGAAGATGAAGCCGAAATGCTCACGCCGCAGAGCGGCCAGAGCATCGGCATCGAGCTTGCTCACGTCGCGGCCGGCAAACTCATAGGTGCCCTCGGTCGCCCGGTCGAGGCAGCCAAGGATGTTCATGAGTGTCGACTTGCCCGAACCGGACTGGCCGATAATGGCCACCATCTCGCCGCGATGAATGTCGAGGTCGACACCCTTGAGCACGGCCACTGCCTCCGGGCCGGCCTGGAAGCGGCGCACCAGGCCCTTGATGGAGATGATCGGCTGGTCGGCAGTGGCGGGCGCCTGGCTGGACTTGGCGGCGGCGCTCTCGGCGGGGCTGAAGGCGCGGTTCATCAGCCGCCACCGCGCGGCATCATCATCGGACCGCCCATGCCGCCCGGCCCACCAGGTCCGCGCGGGGCACCACCGCCCGGTCCGCCACCAAGCCGCGCCCCGGTGGCATTGACCACTAGGTCTCCCTCGGAGAGACCGGAGACGATCTCGGCATTGATATTGTTGTTCAGCCCCACCTCGACGCGGGTCGGCCGGACCTCTTCGGTTCCCGGGTCATAGACCATCACGGACACACTGCCATCCGGGCCACGCCGCGACACCAGGCCCGAGGGCAGTGTCAGTACGCCGCGCGCCTCATCGAGCACGATTGTCACCGAGGCGGTCATGGAGATGCGTAGCCGGTGGCCGGGATTGGGGACCTCGAACAGGCCGTTGTAATAGACCGCATTGCCGGCGGACGACGTTTCCTCGGCTATCGAGGTTGGGGCCGGCTCGATCTCGCGCAGCGTGGCCTCGATCCGGGAATCGGGTTCACCCAGAATGGTGAAATAGACTTTCTGCCCCGGCTTGACCTTGACCACGTCGGCTTCCGAGATTTCCGCCTTGATCACCATGGTGTCCAGATTGGCGATCTTGGCGATGGTGGGCGTAGACGAATTGGCGTTGAGCGTCTGCCCCACTTCCACCAGCAAGGCCACGATCGTGCCATCGGCCGGGGCGACGATGCGAGTGCGGGCAAGGTCGAGTTCGGCGGATTCCACCGTCAGCCTGGCCTGTGCGATCTGGGCCTCGAGCTGGTCGATCTGGGCCCGGCTCTGATCCACCGCCGCCTGCGCGGTTTCGAGTGCGGTCTGCGAAACCAGGTTGTTGGCGCTCAACTGTTTCTGCCGGGCCAGAGCCGCCTCGGCAGTGGCAAGGCTGGTCTCCTGGTTGCGCTTCTGTGCCTCGAGACCCGCCAATGCGGCCTCGGCCGATTTCACGGCGTTTTCCTGGTTCAGGCTGTTGATTTCGGCAATGAGGTCGCCCTTCTTGACCGCCTGCCCGAGCGCGACGTGAACTGCCTTGATACTGCCCGACACCTCGGCGCCCACGCTGACCAGCGCACTGGCTTGCAGCACGCCCGAGGCCAGCACTGTGGTCTCGATGTCGCCGCGCGTCACCCTGACCGTATCAGGCGCGGTGCTGGCCTGGGTCGGGCCGAGGAAGTACCACCACCCCGCCGCCCCGGCGCCACCCAGCACGACAAGCACCACCAGCAATTTCGCAAAAGTCTTCAAGTCGATACGTTCCGTCAGATCCGATTTGCCCGAAGGATAATACGAACCATCCATCCAGACACGTTAGCACTTCGTAAGGTTGGCAAGGTCTCGCCTTGCGCGCCAATCACAGCACCGGGAGCGGTTGACGCACAGCGCTCGGGCAGGCAACGGTGCAGGCCAGTTTATGCCCTCATTGGACCCGCCATGTATTCGCTGCTCGACCCCAGCCGCTTCGTCGTCTTCATCACCGGCGCCACCTCCGGCTTTGGCGCCGCTGCAGCCCGCCGCTATGTCGCCGCCGGCGGCAAGGTGATCGCCACCGGGCGGCGCGAGGACCGGCTGGTTGCCCTGCGCAACGAACTGGGCGCAGAAAACTGCCATATCATACCGCTCGACGTGCGCGACCGCGC
>Ga0065721_10052996_pt1 | contig 10743 bp, 7 predicted proteins | sample Mesricmetagenome_FD_59108 | JGI IMG/M metagenome (GOLD analysis project Ga0065721, IMG submission 59108) | Mesophilic microbial community from rice straw/compost enrichment Sample: eDNA_1 v2 (version 2) | ecosystem: Engineered > Solid waste > Grass > Composting > Bioreactor | place: USA: Davis...
TACACGCACCACGCCTTCTCAGCGAAGTCCACATCTAGGATCACCCACAACCAGCAATCACGGTGTCCGTGAAACCCAGCCCGCCTCAGCTGGCCGGTCAGTTCGCCGGATGCATCGGGCGCCTGTGGGGAGCTGGCAGCGGGCTGGACGGGATGCATAACGCTTACGCGGTACCCGGACTATGCCCGGAGCCATTGCGGATCAGGACGCGTGTGCGAGAACGCGTCTACCGGCAACCGCCGCGACGGGCCTGCGCTGGCGCGCCGGGGGGCGAGCGGCTACTAGTCCTCCCGACCCAGCATCTCACGCAGCCGCTCGCCGGCAATGGGCTCCAGTTCGCGGACGCGGGAGCGCATGGCGCCCAGCGCTCGGCCGGGTAGCTGACCTCACCAACGTCATGGCGGGCGAGCTCGCAGCGCAGGTCGTACAGCTCATCGGCAAGATTGTCGAGCGTAGTGTCGCGCCCGGCGGCGGCACGGCCTTCGCCGGCCGAAGGGAGATCGTCGTCGTGCATGGCCGGGGCCGTCGGCGGGCCATCGAAGAACTCTGGGCTGGTGAGGTTGATGCCGGTGGCGCGCGCGGCCGCGATCGCCTCGCCGGAGAACGCGAATGGGAAGCGGCCCGAGACGATGTAGCCGTCGATGAGTTCGATCCCCTCGCCGAGCGCGCCGATCTCGCCGAGACGCCGGTACTGCTCGGCGGTGACGGGTCGCTGCTGCGTGTTCGAGGTGGGAGCCGAGTGCTCGACCCAGACCTGTCCGGCGTCGTCTTCGCGCTCGCCGAGCACGCGCATGGTGACCTCCACGCGGCATCCCGTGGATCGAGGGTCGAGTCCTAGGGCGCCGGGGATCGCCTCGTCAAGCGGCGTGCGCTCGTCGAGCGTCCACTCACCCAGGCGGCCGCCAGCGCTCAGGTGCCCGGTGAGGCGTGACTGCGCGCCCGCTGGCGGCGGCTGGACCGGTGACGTAGGCGAGGTCGCGGCGGGGTGGGCCTGCCACGCTTCCAGGACTCGGAGCATGTCGTGCGGGTCCGTGCCCGCCCATGCGCGTGCCAGCCCGAGCAGCGCGCGGTGGCCGTGGCGGCCCCGCCAGCGCAGCGAACGCCAGCGACGCCCGGCGCTCCATCGCGCCTCGCGGGCCAGCGTCCGGGGCAGGAGCAGCAGGCGGCGCCAAGTCGGCGGCGGATCGGGCAAGCGAGACTCTGTCTGGCTCATCAAGCAGCGACCGTACGTCCGGACCCGAACCGCGCTGCGCCGGGCCGCACACGGCACTCGATCGACGCCCGCGCCCAGGCGTGGAGCACGCCGCAGGCCCGGCGGCCCGCCTCGCACAACAAGACCTCGACATTGCCGGGCGCGGAAGCACAGGGCAGCGACCGCCGGCGGAGCGGTCCCGGTCGACGTGTATCCACAAGTGAGGCCGCTGTAGCGGCAACGGAACGGAAGGATTTCGATCTTGTCAGCGAAGACTCAAATCGCCAACCACTTGCAGGCCGCAGCGGACGCCGCGCGGATCGGACTCGGCCACGCGCCGCCGGGCCTCGTCAGGCTGCTGGCTGACGTCAGGCGCACCAACGGCACGACGTGCTCGCGTCAGCTCCAGCAACGGATCGACACCGTCTGGCTGGCCGTCGAGAACGAGTGGGATCGAGTTCTCGCTGGGAGTCAGCCGGATCTCTTCTACGAGATCTGGTCCGATCGCTTCGCCGCGGCGAGCGACATCCTCGTTGCCGTCTCCTCGGCTTCGGGCAGGCGACGGGTCCACCTCGTCGGACGGCCGGATGGCGAGCGCGGATCGCGACCCCCGCGCTCGGGAGGCCCTGCGATCACGCGGCCCTGCCACCGGCGTCACCGGTGACGCGTGCCTTGAGAGTTGCGTCGTACAGGACGGAGGCACCCCCGCTAGCGTCGTCAGGGCGATCCGGACAGTCGCCCGGCGGCTTGCAGAGGTCGCCGGTCAACACACATTGAGATGGACTCGTTCACGGGATGGGCGCCGCAACGGTCCGCCTGGGGCGTACAGATGCGGCACGCCGCCGTCGCCGTTAGAAGCGCCGGCGAAGCCCGAGCCTCCTCCGCGCAGCGCGCTCTCGTCGCGTCACTCGCAGACCTCAGTTGACTGCAGCCCTGCCGTGGCCGTACCGTCCTCTGCATGCCCATTACCGCCCAGAACGGCTCGGCAGCCCCTGTTGCCAGTTTCGTTGCCACCAAGGGTGCGGCGACCGGGGGAGACGTCCTCCAAGTAGAAAAGGTCCCGCAAATGGGGACCTTTTCTCGATGCCGGAGGAGGGACTCGAACCCCCGACACGCGGATTATGATTGTGATGGAAATCCGCGGGGTAGCGCGCCTGACTCGTCGTTGGGGACACCGATGGGGACACACTCGCTAGTTCACGGGTCAATCGATTCCCATTTCAGCAATGAACTGGGAGCGTGGCCGCCTGCGACCGCCACGCCAGGTGGCATGGGTAAGGATCAATTCCTCCTCGGCTCTTGTGACCCCCACAAAGCACAAACGTCTCTCCTCACTGAGCTTTTCGCCAAGTAGATGCCGGTAGTCCGGTAGAACCCCTTGGTCCGCGCAAGCCAGAATCACCGTCGGCCACTCTAGGCCCTTGGTCCGGTGCAAGGTCGAAAGCTTGACGCCGCCGCCGGAAGTCGGGGCGTACCCACCGGACTTCAACGCAAGTTCAGTCAACAGGTGCTCCACGCTGAACTCGGGATCGTGAGCCGTGAACGCGCGGACGGCGTCGACCAAAGCTTGCATCTCCGCCGCGAGTTCGGGCGCTCCCGCCAACACGATGGCTTGAAGTCGCTCTACGACTTCAACGATCGTGGCACCTTCGAGCGCAGCCGTCCGCATCTCGCCGAGTCCATCGATCACAGTGTTGCCACGCAGGGCTGCCAAGAGTACTTCGCTGTCTCCATGGCCGGCATAGTCCTCGCCAGCAAGTTCACAGATACGCGCTTCGTGCCGTGAGGCGAGCCTTGGCCTAAGAACCGCGAGACACGCGGCGGCGCTCTTTCGTAGCTCTCCTGTGACCAGGTCTCCGCGCCAGTCCGTAACAGGGACCCGATTCGCGCGTAGCGCTGCTTCGATCAGGTCGCCCTGATATGCGTTCCGTACCAGGATCGCGATGTCTTCAGGAGATTGACTACGAAGTCGCTCTTTTACAAAAGCGGCAATCTCGGCGGCCTCGGTTTCGTCGTCGTCGAACTCCCAGAACCTCACGTCCCCGCCCGCGCGATCCGCCTTCATTCGGCGGCTTGAGCCCGCCGGCTCGGCCGCAAGGAGTCTGTTTGCGGCTGCGACGATTACCTCGGCACTTCGATAGTTGCACGTCAGCGGGTAAATGTCTGCGTCGAGTTCATCGCAGAACCTCTTGACGTTGTCGCGATCTGCGCCGGCGAAGCCCATGATTGCCTGGTCATCGTCGGCGAACATGCTGATTGTTCGGACGTGAGGCGCTAGCGCCCGGATGATCGCAAAGCGGCTCGCGTCCGTGTCCTGGAACTCGTCGATCAGCAGGTGTGGGTAGCGCTGACCATAGGCATGCGCGAGCTCGTCGCTACTTTCGAGCAATTGCGACGCCAGCACGATCAGGTCGTCGAAGTCGAGCGCGTTCTCGCGGCGCTTAGCGTCCTCATACGCTTCGCCGTAGGAACTCAGCGGGTGATTGTCGCTCCGTCGCTCGACGCGGGCTCGGCTCCACCGGGTATGCGCCTCTGCACCGGCGCCGCCGAGCTCGATCGCGTCCTCGCGGTCCAGGATCTCGAAATCGGAACTGATTCCGAGGAGATGTCCGTGGCTTCGCAGGAGTGACGCGCCAAACGCGTGAAAGGTGCCAGCCCAGATCCGCTTGGGCGAGAACGGCGCTCCGCCGAGACAGCGGGACTTCATCTCCGCGGCAGCCTTGTTCATAAATGCAAGGAGAAGCGCCTGGTCTCCTTGACTATTTCCAAGCAGGAACCGCGCGCGACCACTCAGGGTTCGCGTCTTCCCGCTTCCTGGCCCCGCGAGGACGGCGATAACGGGCGATTCCGACTCAGCTGCCACTCGTTGCTGGCTGTTCAAGTTTTCAGACACTTCTGAGGAGCCTCGCGATGGGTCCAGGGACAGCTTCCGCGGCGAGATTCGAAGCAAGTATTGGCGGCAGCACCGTCTTCTGTCGCTTGTGCCTGACGAACGCAAGAAGTTGATCGTGCGCCGGCATTCCCGCGTTCGCGGGCTGATTCCTGAACTTCTGCAGTTTCGACGCCATGCCGGCATCCGTGATTGCCTGCTCCGTCTCGGCGTCGCCAAGCGTCGCCACGAGTACCCCTTCGATGTCGGGGTCGAGAACGTAGACGCCGTGCTGCTCAAGCGTGGACCGGTCGCCCGTGTAATTACCCGCTCCGAGTAGCACCTCGGACCACGACTGCTCGCGGTCCTGATCGCAGAGTCCCAAGATCCTGATGCCGAGTCCGGGAGGCCCGAGCAAGGTCCGAAGCGTTTCGAAGAGGTCCGCTCCGTCCATCTCGACGATCGAGGCTCCGCGCGCATCGAGATCCACATCGAGGGTCTCTGCGAAGCAGTTCAATGCCATGCGGTCCCCGGGGCCTTCGACAACGATGACAGTGCGCGCGAAGAAAGCCTCTGCGAGCCCGGCGGAGACATGTCGTGCCAAGCTCCGCTCCTTGGCGTCGGTGATGCCGCTGACCTGGTGTGCGACTGTTCCGGCAACGCTCCGTTCCAGTCGAACAACGCGCCGCAAGTCTGTCCGCACGAGGACGTCGGGTGAGTGCGTCGCAGCTAGCAGTTGACTACTGTGCGTTTCGAGACGCGTCATGAGCGCTCGCTGCGCTTGGGGATGGAGCGAAATCTCCGGTTCGTCAACGAGGAGCAGCGTTCCCGGAGTCTGTGTAAGGAGTTGCATGACAACGCTGAACGTCGTGAGTTGCTTTAGGCCTGACGGCTGCCGGCCCAGCGGTTGCGGGAACGTTTGATACTCGAGCAGAAGCTCGAGCTCGCGAAGCAGGTCGGCAGCAGGCAGCCCTTCAAGCCCAAACGCATGGGCAGGAGCCTCGGACAAGACCGTGCGCAGATGGGCCGAGATCTGAGCCAGCAGGTTCACGAGCGGAGTCGCGGAAGCGAGTTGGGAGGTGGCCTGTTCCACGGCGCTCCCAGCTGCTGCAAGTTCGGCTTCGAGATCCAACGAAGCGATCAGCGGCGCTAGCAGACTCCCACGTCCAACGAGGGCCGTTATGCGGGCCGCGTCGCGTCCATCCGACAGCACGATGACCGGGAGCGACCCGAGTGCGCTTCGGCGCGCTGCAATCCACCCGTCGTCTGGAAAGCCGCACACAACCTCGACGTCCGGACCATCGAGAGTGGCTCGAGCGCCGAGCCGGAGCTTCGGGCCGCCTGCGCTGAAGTCCGCGTAATCAGCGAACTCTCCTGCGACCGTCGGCCCAAGTTCCGTGAGCGTGCACGTAATCTCGATCGGGGCGCCTGTCTGTGTGAAGTCAGCAACCGAGACCGAGCGCTGGACACCAAGGGCCAGCGCGATGGCTCGGATTATCGTCGACTTCCCCGATCCGTTGGCCCCGATCAATACCGCTGAGTCTCCGCCGAGATTGAGATCCAGCTGGTCAATTCCGCAGAAGTTGTGGACGGTTACATCGATTAGCTTCACAGCGAGCCCATTGATAACGGATCATGGAATGAGTCGCCAGTTCTCCGTCGCACGCGACTGCCGCAAAGAGACTTGGCCGAATAGGTGACGCCGGCCTGAGCGGCCACTGCACTCAATAGCGGTCGCCATACGGCGAAGACGCGTTTGCCACACCACTGCACCGGAGTGCAAGCCGGCCGACGCCAACACCAGATCTGCTTGATGGCAGGCGGGATCGCGCATTCGCGCGGGGTCGTCCCGCGATTCGCAAGGGGTCGTGTGGCCACGGTTCGGCGCTCGTCGGCTAGACGAGTGGATGGCGCGACTCCGAATTCCCGATAGCTACGCAGGACGTAGAGACGCTCCGCACGACGCCCAAATCGACCGCCGCAACGACCGCCGTCACTTCCGTCAGCGCGCGGACATCAGCCGCCAGGTTTTTGCCGAGCGATCGCTCTCGGCGGCCTGAGGAGCTGACGATGTTGTCCATCGGGAAGCTCGCGGGTGGCCATGCCAAGTACTACCTGGACCAGGCCGACCTGCGCGTCGACGTCGTGCAGAGCGTCGGCGGCGGCATCGAGGACTACTACGTGGGGCCCAACGAGGCGCGAGGCCGGTGGATCGGCGCGGCCGCCAGCGAGTTGCGACTTCAGGGCAATGTCGACGCCGAGGGCCTACGCCGTGTGCTCGACGGGCTCGATCCCAGTGACGGCACCGAGCTCCGGTCGTCGACGAGCCGAGCTCGCGTTGCGGGGTTTGACCTCACCTTCTCGGCACCGAAGAGCGTCAGCGTGCTGTTTGGGCTTGGAGATGAGGAGACGCGTTCGTGCGTGCGCGAGGCTCACGACGCCGCAGTCCGCGAGGCGGTCGGTCATCTCGAACGGACGGCTGCGGCCGTTCGGCGCGGGCACGGTGGCGCGATCGTCGAGGAAGCGTCGGGGCTTGTCGCCGCGGCGTTCCGGCACCGGACCTCGCGAGCCGGCGATCCGCAGCTGCATACCCACGTGCTGGTGGCGAACCTCGGTCGCGGCGTTGACGGTCGTTGGTCGGCTCTCGATGGGCGGCGGCTGTATGCCGAAGCGCGCACAGCGAGTTTTCTGTACCAGGCGGTGCTACGGGGCGAGCTGACGCGGACGCTCGGCGTCGAGTGGACGCCAGTGCGTCGCGGGATCGCTGAGGTGGTCGGCGTTCCACGCGCGGTCATGAAGGCGTTCAGCCGGCGCCGAGCGGAGATCGAGGCCGCGCTTGACGAGCGGGGGACGTCGGGCGCTCGTGCTGCTGAGGCGGCGGCGCTCGCCACGCGGCGAGTCAAGGACCCGAGCGTCAAGGCCGACACGCTTGTCGCCGAATGGCGTGAGCGTGCGACCGCGCTTGGGTTCGGACAGCGGGAGATCGCGCGAATCACCGGCCGCGTGCCGGCGCGTCGCGTCGAGCGGGACGAGTGGTTGCGAGTCGCGACCCGGCTCGTCGGGCCGGACCGGCTCACCCGACGCACCCCGAGCTTCGGTCGCGGCGAGGTCATGCGCGCGCTATGCGAGGAGCTACCGCGCGGGGCGACGATCGACGCGAAGCTGCTTGGGCGGGCCGCTGACCGGTTCCTCGCGGCGTACGCAGTGCCACTGCTCCCCGACGACGAGGCGCGGGCGACAGGCGAGTCGTTCCGCCGTCGCGACGGTCGCCTGGTGCCGGCTGGCGCGGTTCGGCTTCGCTACTCGACGGCCGAGCAGCTCGCGCTGGAACGACGCGTCGTCGAGCACGCGGTCACGGCCAAGGAGGCCGGCGCTGGGATCGCGGACCGCGGCGCAGTCGAAGCGGTGCTCGCGGCGCGGCCCACGCTTTCGGCCGAGCAACGATGCGTGATCGAGTCGCTGTGCCTCGAGGGGCATGGTGTCGCCGTCGTCGCCGGTCGAGCCGGAACAGGCAAGACGTTCGCGCTCGGTGCCGCTCGCGAGGCGTGGCAGGACGCCGGGTTCCCGGTCCTGGGCGTCGCGATCGCGCGCCGCGCGGCCGGTGAGCTGCAGGAGGGCGCCGGGATCAGCAGCACGAGCGTCGCCGCGCTTCTCGCGGATCTCGGCAAGGGCAAGCGCCTCCCTGACCGCTGCGTCTTGGTCGTGGACGAGGCGGGGATGGTTCCGACGCGGCAGCTCGCGGCGATCATCGAGCACGTACAGCAGGCGTCGGGGAAGCTAGTGCTGGTCGGCGACGACCGGCAGCTGCCGTCGATCGAGGCGGGCGGTGCGTTCCGCGGCCTGATCCAGCGTGGCCTGGCCGTCGAGCTCGGCGAGAACGTGCGCCAGGCGAACCCCTGGGAGCGCGAGGCGCTCGATCACCTGCGTGCCGGCCGGGCGGAGGTCGCGCTCGGGCTCTACGGCGAGCACGGGGCGCTGGCCATAGAACGGACGGAGGACAAAATTCGGGAGCGGCTTGTACGTGATTGGTTCGCCGCGCCCGGCGACAGCGTGATGGTGGCGCAGCGTCGTGTCGATGTGGCTGACCTCAACGTGCGCGCTCGCGAGCGGCTCCTTGCCGAAGGGCACGTGGGCGGACCGCGGCTCGAGTTGGCTGGTGGGGAGTTCGCGGAGGGAGACCGGATCGTGGTCAAGCGCAACGACCGCAGGGTCGGGATCGCCAACGGCCAACGCGGCGAGGTGGTGACGGTCGACGCAGCACGCGGTGCCATGACCGTGGCTTGTGGCCAGCGGCGGGTCGAGCTCGACCGCGCGTTCCTGGCGTCGACTACCCGGGACGGCGAGCCGTCGTTGCTCCACGGCTACGCCATGACCGGCCACGTGGCACAAGGAGCGACCGTCGACCGATGCTTCGTGCTCGCCGACCAGGGCATGAACCGCGAACTGGCATACGTCGCGCTCAGCCGGGGGCGGTTGAGCAACCAGCTGTACGTGGCGGCCGAGCCCGAGGACGCGCGTGCGGAGTTCGCTCCCGTGACGCCGGACCGCAGAGAACCGATCGAGCGCCTCGCCGCGATGCTTCGCGACAGCGAGGCTCCAGTCCTCGCGATCGACACTGGGCACGTCGAGGCCAGCGAAGCGAGGAAGGCCGCTGAGGACGAGGCGGCTCGTCTGACCCGCGAACGCATGGCGCTCGAGCGACGAGGTCGCGTGTGGCTTCCCGGGCGTCGTCGCCAGCTGCAGGATGCCGTCGCCCGCGAGCAGGCAGCAAGGTCGCTGGTCGCAGACGCCAAGCGGGCCGAGGTCGAGGCCTGGCACGGCGCCCGCCGCTTCGTGAGCGAGCGGGACCGCGAGACAGAGCGAGCCACCAGGATCGACCGCATCGCCGACCGGATGACCGAGCGCGTGCAGCAACGCGATCGCTCTATCGGACGGGAGCTCTGAGCGCGATGCCGAAGACGCCGGCGCGACCCGTCCAGCCTGTGCCGCGGTTCACGCTCACGCGCAAGGAGGCGGCAGCGTCGCTCGGGATGAGCCTGAACCACTTCGAGCGCCGGGTGCAGCCCGAGCTGAAGGTCGTGCTGTCAGGGCAGCTCGTCCTCATCCCGATCAGCGAGCTCGAGCGCTGGGTGCAGCGTCACGCGCGGCTGCTGGTCGACGCTCCGCCGGTCCGCCTCGTGCGCGCCCGCGATGACTAGTGGTCGTTGAGCTCATCGAGTTCGGCGACGTCGACCAGGTCGCGGGGACGGCCGGACGCGAGCTTCATGGAACGGAGGTCAGCGAGGGAGCAGACTGCCGCCCGCACGTCGGGGGCGAGCTCGATCAGGATCGCGTTCTCGCGCAGACGCTCGTACGACGAGACGGCCGGCATCCGGTTGAGAACGTGCACGTCGCCGTAGCGCGTTCCGAACGTGGTGGAGACGTCCCCGGTGGGGTGTTCAGCGCCGAGGGCAGCCAGTGTCCGCGCGAGGAGGCCGAGGTTCTCGGCACCCGGCTCGGGAACGAGATCCACGTCTCGGGTGGCGCGTACGACGCCATGCGCGGTGGCCGCGATTCCGCCCACGATCACGTACGCGACGCCGGCGGTGTTGAGCGCGGCGACGAGCCGCTCAGGCTCGAAGGTCGACTCGGTCATCGGTCACGCGCTTGGCATGAGCGAAGCGAAGCGCCGCGCGGCTCACTTCGATCGCCAGGGCGACGCGCTCGGACGGCGTCATGGCCCGATGGCGATTGATCGCCTCGGTGTCGTTCCACGTCTCGCCGCGCTGGGAGGGCAGATCCTTCGGCGGCGTGCTCACGATCAGAGCGTGGCACGCCGTCGGGACGTCACTCGCGCTCGGCGCGCCGCAGGTACGCGTTGAGCCGGTCCGCGGCATCGTCCTCGCCCGGCTGCGGCAGCAGCTTCACGTAGCGGTTGACCATCTGCAGATCGGCGTGGCCCATGAACTCCATCAGCTCCTTGATCGTGTAGCCCGCCGCCATCAGCAGCGACGCGTACGTGTGGCGGCACTCGTGGAGCGTGATCCGGTTCAGGCCGGCGGCGTCCCAGCGAGCTTCGACGCGGCGGGCGATCTTGCCCGACATCACCGAGCGGTCGATGACCTTGCCCTCGCGCGGGCGGCCCTGGCGCTCCCAGGCGTCGAGCAGGATCGTCCGGAGGTTGTCCGCGATCGGCGGGCGGCGCTGCGTGCCTGCCTCGCTCTTCGAGCGGCGGACGACGAGGCGGGTCGCGATGCGCTCGCCGTCGAGGACGTCGGGCCATTCGAGGCGGTCGATCTCCGAGCGGCGCAGGCCCGCGTAAGACGCGATGGCGTAGGGGACGCGGTCCTCGGGCTCGAGCGCGGCGAGCAGCGCTGCGGCCTCGGGCGCCAGGGCGACGCGCAGCCGCGGTTTCTCGTCGTTCGGTGGCAGCTCGACGAGGCGGAGCGGGTTGCGCGGGACGAGCCGACGCGAGGGCGCAGACGCCCAGGCGTAGATGTCGGAGGCGACCGAGATGTGCTTCGCGATCGTCGATCGCGCGAGTCCGCGGCGGGCGAGCTTGTCGATCCAGGCCTGCCAGTCGAGCTCGGAGATCTCGGCGGCGTGCATCGGGCCGAACTCCGGCAGCAGGTGGTACTTCAGCGAGCGGCCCATCGCGAGGATCGTCGTCTCGGCGTACGGCTTGCCGCGGCCGCGCCGCCGG
>Ga0065721_10052997_pt1 | contig 10743 bp, 10 predicted proteins | sample Mesricmetagenome_FD_59108 | JGI IMG/M metagenome (GOLD analysis project Ga0065721, IMG submission 59108) | Mesophilic microbial community from rice straw/compost enrichment Sample: eDNA_1 v2 (version 2) | ecosystem: Engineered > Solid waste > Grass > Composting > Bioreactor | place: USA: Davis...
GGGAGTCCCTTCAATGACTGTTTTTGCAGACCGGCTAACCCTTTTCCTATATGCGCCGACCTTGAATACAACACGAAAACACCACCAAAATTTTCTTGAATCTCGACCGGGGTCTGATAACACTGGGCTCACACATTGAAGGACTACTAAGCCTTCTTCATTTAATAAGCCTATACGTTCTGGGCTTGGCAAACGCTCTTCAACAATCGACACACAGGCAAATTACATGAGCCCGTCTCTTCACCGGAATCAGCCCCCCTCCCGGTGGCTTTGGAGGGCCTGCATCGCTCTCGTGCTAACCAGCGGATGTGGAGAAAGCCCCCGTCTCGAGTGACCGGCACGGTCACGATGGATGGGAAGCCGCTTGCTAATACATTTGTTGTGTTTGAGACGAACAGCGGTCGTTCCTCCGTGGGAAAAACCGATGAGCGGGGGCGATACGAGTTGCGATACAACTCACAGCTGATGGGAGCTGAACTGGGAGAGTACGTCGTCCGTTTTCGTGACGCGTCATCGAGTGATGACAGCGGAAACGCAAAAAAGAAAATCATTCCCAAACAGTACGACGAGGAATCCAACATCCTCCAGAAAGTCGCTCCGGGAAATAATGTTCTGAATTTTGAACTGACCAGCAAATGAAGAGGGGAGCACTACCAGGTTGGCTCTCATGGACACTGGACTCAGAGAACCGACCGGATGCCTGACTCCTCTGTGCTACCAGTTCGTTGAGCCTCTCGATTCATCGCCAAGAAGCTGACAAACAGGCAGAATCTGCCTTCCTGCTAACTGGATGCGAGTTTTCGCAACCAACGGGCGTGCTGCAGCAACCTGAGTCAGGGGACGAAGTTAGCGTCATAAATCCCGTCAGGTCGCCGGAGTCCCTGTCCATCTTTACCTTGTGTCGGCTTCGACTGTTCTGGTAAGAGGCTCCGATTCAATCAGCGTCTTTGCGCCCCTCATGTCACAATCTTTCACAGAAAGAGGGGCCGGGTGTTCGCGTGTCACCCCGACACAACACCGCTAGCCGCCTGTTGTTCCCGGAGCAGCCATGTCTTCTTCCCCCAGGCACAAGAAATCGTTCCTGAGCAAACTCGACGTCTCGATGCTCGCTGGAGCCACGTTGACCGTTGCCTATTACATGGTCATGTCCCTTCCGGGATTCAAGGATTCTACACTGGCTCATTACACGACAGAGCATGCCGTCGAATATGTCATCGTCGCGCTGTTCCTCTGGGGGCTGTGTGATATTGCGCTGCGATTGTGTGGCTTTCCCATCGAATTCATGGCTCTGCGCCGCCCCTGGTTACCTCCGAAGCAGGGACGCGAACCGGTGACTCAGGCAAAAGTGCTGCTGGACGAACTCCATCAGCGGCCTCAATGGCAACTCGCTTCCCGTGCAGGTCAGCGCCTGACCAGCGGACTTCAGTTCGTCATTGATGAAGGGACTGCCCGGGACTTCCGGGACCACCTGCAGTTCCTTGCAGAAGCTGATGACGATCGAACCCACGCCAATTACACGCTCACCCGGTTCATCGCGGGAGTCACACCCATTCTGGGATTTTTGGGGACAGTGGTTCACTTCGGTTCAGCCCTGAGCGGAATCTCCTTTGATCAGATGAGCGCCCGTTTGCCGATCATCGTCGCGGAGATGGGAACGGCCTTTAACACGACGACCGTCGCGCTGGCAGCTTCCATGTCCATGATGTTTGCCGTCTTCATTTGTGAACGGATCGAAAAGGGGCTGATTCACTCCATCGATCACCTCGCAAATCGTGACCTGCTGAATCGATTTGAAGACCATGATGCGGAGATCATTCCGTTCGTGGGTGCACTTCAGTCCGCAAGCCAACAGGCACTGCGGACCATTGAAGTGACTCTCCAGCAGCAGATTGTCCAATGGTCGGAGGCACTGGAGAAACTCTTTGCGAAGTTCGAAGAGCGCCAGGCCCTCGAGACGCGGGGATGGGAATCAGCACTCCTGTCGCTGCAGCAACGACAGGAAGCCAATGAAGCAGCACATGATGAGCGGATTCTCAAGATGCTCGAAGCAGTGGAATCCGCACAGAAACAGCATGTGGATCGCCTGCAGTCCACTCTGGATCGTGTCGCCCGAATCGGGCAGGAAGTCGGGAGCCTGACAGAGACACTCCAGGCCGTCGCCCGCGGTGAAGGGCAGTTGTCGGAACTTCAGGGAACACTGGCCAACAATCTGCGTCTCATCCGCGAGACACAACAACTGGACGAAGCGATGCATGGCCTGACAGCAGCCATTCACCTGTTAACAGCCCGACACGGGAAATTGGGGACTCCTCCAGACAGCGCAGCTGCCTGATCAGCAGATCCATGAGAGCCAAAACAGGCTCCCCGTTCTCCACACGAAGACTGCCGTCAAGGGAAATTGCCATTGGCCCATTCACTGTTGCAAAAGGAGCAATGAGCCAATGGCAATCCGATTTTCTCCAGGCTTCCCGGAGAGTCGACTTCCCATCGACGTTGGGGCTGATCGTATAGAAGTCCCTCTCACCGCTGGAGGCTGGGAACCCCAACCGCCCCCGAAGACGAAATCACCCTGCTCCGTTGCCCCGGTGTGGAGCCGGTGCGATGGAAGACAAATCTCAGGCCGCAGCTCTGGCATTCCAGCTCGGCTCCGATCCGTTCTGCCTGAAGCAAAATCGCATCAATCTGCCGGTTTCCACACAATCCCAGAGCCAAAACAATGGATTGCTGGCAGTGGGGACAGACTAAAGGCAAATCGCGCCGCTCGTGGGAATGTCCTTCAGGGCGATGAGCTTCGTGATGAGAATGGGGCCGGATTTCGCTGATCATGAATCACTCACTCCTGCGTCAAAAGCTCAAAAGCTCAACAGCGTCGTTGAAAACAACGGATCTGTTATCGCAAGTAGAGTGACAGCTAGATGGCACACCTGTCAGAACTGGGACACAAAAAAACCTCACCTGACGATCGAATTTTCCGTCCAGGAGCAGGTCATTTGTTCAGGAATCAGGCAGCCATCAGCTAACGGGCAGCCTGAAATGCCTTGACCATTTCCCGCACTGATTGCCATCGGTCATCCGGGTTTGTCTTCAGCCCCTTCATGATGGTCTGTGCAATTCGCGGCTCAAGATTCGGAACCAGTTTCCCGATCTCCTTTGGAGGAGTATTCATGTGCTGGAGGACTGCCTCCAGCGTATCGGCAGCGGGCCAGGGATGCTGCCGGGTATACATCTCAAAGCAGGTCATTGCGTAGGAATAGATATCGATCCGGGGGTCCGTCGGCTGACGCTTGATCAGCTCGGGTGCCATGTAGGCTGCCGTCCCGGTGCGGTTTCCCGGCTTGCGAAACTCGGGGGTGTTCGGGACGACCAGACCAAAATCCATCACTTTGATCACGTCATCATGAGTGACCATGATGTTGCGAGGGCAGAAATCGCGATGAATCCAGTTCTGTGAATGAAGGTAATCGAGAGCCTCACCAATCTGAATGCAGTAGGAGAGACAGTTTGATTTCATCCGCTCGTTCTGCATCTTGATCAGATCGGACAGCATCAGCCCTTCGATGAATTCCATCACCAGGAACTGCTCATCGTTCGTGGTAATCCCGTGATCGTACGTCCGAACGATATTCGGATGTTGCAGCGTGACGGAGACCTCTCCTTCTCTGGGACGATTGAGTCCGACGAACCGCTGTTCCAGTCGAAGCGTTTTTTCCTTGTCCAGCACCTTCAGGGCGACCACTTTGCCGATCTTGGTATCGGTCGCCCGCCAGACTTTCGACATGGTCCCCTTCCCGATGGGGCGTTCGAGTCGGAATCGCTTCTCAATGTTGACTTTCTCAACGCGTTCTGACCGGGAAAAGAGTCGCTTGAGAAAGCTCATAAGTCCCCCTCATGAGTGTCGTTGAGAGTCTGTTTCAGCAGGATTCTTCCCCGTTCAGATCATCCTGCATTGGTTATCTTTTCGACGGGCACGAGACGAACAGTTCAGCTGGCATCAGCTGCCAATCTCGCCTGATCGCATTCTCTCCTGAAGCGTCATCACTGAGGACAACCGACTCATGACGATTCAGGAATCAATGCCCACGGCCCCGCTCGCAGTAATCGATAATCCGGGAGATTTCGCCACGCAACTTGTCGCGGCTGACAATGCGATCGACGAAGCCGTGCTCCAGCAGGAACTCGCTGGTCTGGAAGTTCGGCGGAAGAGGCTGCTTGATCGTCTGACTGACGACCCGAGGACCCGCGAATCCAATCAGGGCTTTCGGCTCAGCGATAATGATATCCCCCAGGCTGGCAAAGCTGGCAGCAACTCCCCCCATTGTGGGATTGGTCAAAATGGAGAGATACAGACCTCCTGCCTCATGGTAGCGTCCCAAGGCTGCGGAGACTTTCCCCATCTGCATCAGGGAGTAGATCCCTTCATGCATCCGTGCTCCCCCCCCCGACCCGCTGACAATTACCAGCGGCAGAAGGGTTCGAGTCGCCTCTTCAATCAGCCGAGTCAGCTTTTCGCCAACCACAGATCCCATGCTGCCCATGATGAACGCGGAATCGGTCAGTCCCAGAAGAAGTGGCCGTCCTCGAAGATAACCACGCCCGACGACACAGGCTTCCCGCAGATTGGTCTTCTTCTGTTCTTCTTCCAGACGCACCTTATAAGGCTTCTTGTCAGAGAACCCCAATGGGTCCACCGGGTTCAGATCCGCGAACCACTCCTCGAAGCTTTCTTCATCCAGCAGCTGTTTGATTCGGGTATACGCGGGAACATAAAAGTGATGACCGCACTCCGGACACATCCGGTAATTTTTTTCCAGATGCTTCCTGAAGATTGTGGCTGAGCAGGAATCACAGCGCAACCAGAGACCTTCCGGAACCCCACGCTTCTTTCGGGGACCAGTCTGCTCCTGCGGCACATCCGGAATCGGATTCACAAGGCGAGGTTGAATGGCGTCAGAACCGGTACTCATAGATCGTTTTCATGTTTTCTCTGCAGGGATCAGACGGCCTCGATTCGCGGGCACCTTCTGATTCCTGACGGAACACGGGCGACCCGTTCCGAAGACGTTCTGACGGTCGACCGCCGACAGACAGGTATCGGGAATCCCCGCCGCCTTGTCGAGCTGACTGGGACGTCCTTCGATAACCGTTTCGATGACTGTCCAGACGTCATGAGAAATCGACCTGAATTCTATTGATCAGCTGTCGAACGTAATTCGGGATGTCACCTGGTTCAGGTTGTTTTTGGAAATGCGGTTTCGAATCCTCAGCACCTGAATTGCGCTACTGTGGCCCTGAAAGCCTACTGGAATCGAACAATACGGCACAACGACTCTCTCCTTCCGGCCTCGTGAAGGGATTGTCATCATCGAAAGATTTGCCAAATTTGTCGAGCCCACTTGCACTTTCAGCAGGTTTGAGAGACAGGGAAATCCAAGCCCGCACATCAATTCGGACGATCAAGAATGGAATTCGCTGCACAGATCCGTTGTGCAGCGATCCTCACGAATGCAACTCAAGACGCATTCCCTGCAGGGACACGGACTTCCACTCTTCGGCAGGTCCCTGGAGCCCCCAAAACGACAGGAGAATGTAACGGGGCTCCTCCAGAGAGGAGCCGGTCGACCAATCCCGCCACCGGGTCAGAAACGACGACGGCAAAAGAGCCGCCGCGTCGCAGCGGTTTACGAAGGGCCTGTTCGACTCTGCGCACAAGCTCTTCAGGAGGCTCTCCACAGGGAGGACAAACCGATTCGGGGAGTTCTTCCCATTGACGAAAGACTCGTGGCTGCTTTTGCCGAACTTCGCTTCGCGAAAGCCCTTGCCACAGCCCCAGATCGGAGTTGGCGAGTCCATCCAGGACCCGGACAGGAACATTGAGCAGTTTTCCCAACTGATGGGCCGCCGACAGAGAAGGCTCTGAAGGCGAGGTGTAAATGAAATCGAGATCTTCTTCTCGCAGCGATTCCGCCACGTTGTTCACCTGAGCGACGCCGCAGGCATTCATGGGCAAATCCAACGCCCCCTGAATGCGGTCCTGCGAATCAAAATCCGTCTCGCCCGGTCGAACCACAAAGTGTGACATAGAACATCCATTGGTCAGGCCGGAGGGGTCCGAGCAGCGGCTGCCAGAGACTCCATTTCAGAAATGGCGGTCTGATAGCAGGGCTGATCAAAGATCGAACTCCCGGCAACAAAAACATCCGCACTTGCTGCAGCGACCTGCGAAATGGTTGCTGGACCAATTCCGCCATCGACAGAAATCAGCACGTCGGCGCCAAACAGCTCCCGGACCTCTTTGATCTTGTCCGTGGAGCTGGGAATAAACTTCTGACCTCCGAAGCCGGGATGAACACTCATCACCAGCACGAGGTCGCATTCACCACGACACCCGGCAATCGCACTCACGGGTGTCTCGGGGTTAATCGCAATCCCGGCCAGCTTGCCTGCAGAGCGAATCCGCTTGAGTAATGGAACGGGATCGATGGTGGCTTCGATGTGAACGGTAATCCAGTCACATCCTGCCTTGATGTAATCATCAACCCATTTCTCGGGGGCATCAATCATCAGGTGGGCATCGAACAGGAGCGATGTACGTTCTCGAAGCCGCTCGATCACCAAAGCCCCGTAAGACAAGTTCGGAACGAAGTGACCATCCATCACGTCGAGATGCAGGATTCGTGCTCCTGCTTTTTCGAGTCGAGAGATCTCCTGTTCGAGATTGCCGAAATCGCACTTCAACATCGATGGTGCGATGAGCGGGATGTTCGGGATAGATGCGGCCAAGAGTGCGGTGCCCTTACTTGCCTGATTTGTTTTGTCAGAAATCAACAGGTCCCCACTCTCGAAAGGGGCCTGTTTGCTTGCGATTACGGAATCCATTTCGATCCCGGAACCACATCTGAAATACTATACAGAAATTCAACAGTGGGGAGATGCAATTCTCAAGCCTGCTGGCAGCCAAAACCAGCGACGGAATGCAACTGTCGCTGTCCATTGCCATTCGGTCAAATTGTGAACGAGCCGCCTGCTGCGCTTCTTGCAGCAGACGGCTCTCTGTTCACACAACTTGACCGACAGTCTTACAGCTTGGACAGCTTGGAGATCAGGTCGGCAGTCCGGTTGGAGTAACCATATTCATTGTCATACCAGCTCAGGATCTTGACCAGGTTTCCACCGATCACCTGAGTCCAGCTTCCGTCGAAGATGCTGCTGGCGGGGTTTCCGATGATGTCGGAAGAAACCACCGGGTCTTCGGTGTACTCAAGAATTCCCTTGAGCGGACCTTCAGCAGCGGCCTTCACTGCAGCGTTGATGTCGGCAGCAGTCACGTCCTTGCTCATGACAGCAACAAGATCGGTCACGCTTCCCGCAGGAACGGGAACTCGCAGCGAGAATCCGGTCAACTTGCCATTGAGAGCGGGAAGCACTTCACCGACCGCCTTGGCTGCTCCAGTCGAGGTCGGAATGATGTTCAGAGCAGCAGCACGAGCACGTCGCGGATCGCTGTGGATCTGGTCGGAGACACGCTGATCGTTGGTGTAAGCGTGAATCGTGTTCATCAGACCTTTTTCGATTCCAAAGGCTTCATGCAGCACCTTGGCAACCGGAGCCAGACAGTTGGTCGTGCAGCTGGCGTTCGAGACACACTTGTGTTCTGGCTTCAGCTGATCGTCATTGACCCCCATCACGCAGGTCAGGTCCGGCTTGTCCTTGGCTGGAGCGGACAGGACGACCTTGGAAGCTCCTGCTTCGAGGTGGCTGTCGTAACCCGGCTTGTCACCCGTTGCACGGGCGGTGAAGAATCCGGTCGACTCCAGAGCAACCTGAACTCCCAGTTCTTTCCAAGGGAGCTTGCGGGGATCTTTTTCAGCGACAACTTTGATCTTCTTCCCGTTCACAACGAGAGAATCGCCTTCAGCCTTCACTTCACCGGGGAAGCGCCCCTGCACACTGTCATACTTCAGCAGCATTGCCAGAGCTTTGGGATCGCCCAGGTCGTTGATCGCCACAATATCAAACTCATTCGCGCGGGCCATCATCGCACGAAATGAAATACGACCAATCCGTCCGAAACCGTTAATTCCAACTGTGACTGCCACGAGGTTTTCTCCAGACTGTTTTCAGCCTCAATAATGTAGTGATGCTGTAATGTAGTGATGCTGTCCATGCTGCTGAGCAAGCGTCGCCGAGATTTCCCTGAAGCGATGGGTCCCAGGCCGTCCATAGACAGGTCAGTGCGAGCGGAGGATTGTATCTGCCCCGAGAGGCTGCCTCAAACGTGAAATCCGATTTCCCCTCAGATTACGGGATAATGATCTCACAATTGAGACAGCCATCAAAGTCTCAACGTTTTCTCCAGCCACCCTCAACAATCCAAAACCTGTTGACCAAAAACTCCAGCTAAAAAAACCCTTTCAACCGCCCACTCCGACCGGCTTCTCTCCCGCTTCCGACACCTCGCCCGCAAACACATCAACACAAGCAATTGCCTCATCTTTTTTCCTGACAACACCTTGAAACAAAGCATCAAACTGAGTCAACGTGCAGAAAGGAAGCGAAGAAATTTCGTGGCGGCGGACTGGAACTTACGGCCCCTTTTTGTCTACACTCTCCGTTTCGATTTTTCCCGGCGTTGCCGTTTTCGGGCTCTCCGACTGCAACGATCCCGGTGATCATATTTCAGTAAACCTGCGGTCTTGCTCCATTTGGAGCCCGCAATCGAGTAGTCCTCTCACCGCATGTGTTATTGACATCCTGCGGTGCCGAGAATGGTGACAGCGATGCCCAAAGCCAAAACACACAAAGGGATTGCCAAACGTTTCAAAGTGACGGGGTCTGGCAAAAAAGCCACCCACCGTGCTGCCAACCGTGGCCACATCCTCGGCAAGAAGAGTGGAAAGCGCAAGCGTCAGCTGCGTAATGGTGGTGTTGTGTGCGGAGCCAATGCCCGCATGATCGTGGAAGCAATTCGCCCAAGTCTCTAATTGCGTTCAGGTTACTGACCTGAGATGGCTGTTTCGCTGCCCGCTCAGGAAGACGAACGTTTACTGGGGCACAGGAATACATATCAGACACAGAGTCAACAGAATCAGTTGGAGGCAGGTTTCGCCCCTCTGATTCCATCAGGCAGCTTCAAACAAGCTGTTTAAAGGGGTTCGAGTCATGCGAGTTTCATACGGAAAAGCCCGTCGCAAAAAGAAGAATCGCATTTTCCGCGAAGCGAAAGGGTTCTGGGGTGGACGGAGCCGGCTGTGGCGCACAGTCGCTGAATCGGTGATCCGCGCCCGGGCGTATGCATTTCGCGACCGCCGCACCAAGAAGCGGGAATTCCGCGCCCTGTGGATCACTCGTATCAACGCAGCATGCATGCAGCACAACCTGCGTTACTCCGAGTTCATTAATGGTCTCAATCTGGCCGGGATCACTCTGAACCGCAAGTCGCTCAGCGAGCTGGCTATTCACGAGCCTGCTGTCTTCGCAGAAATCGTCGCTGCTGCCAAGGACGCTCTCGCGAAGCGATAATCCCTGATCGTGATACAGGAACATCTGCCCCGGCTGGATTCAGTCGGGGCTTTTTTTTGCTCCGCATCCAGCCCCCTTCCCTTCTCCCTCTTGAAGCTGCCGTCCGTGGGTCCATTAAACCCGGAGAGCTTCCACAACGCAGAAACTTCTCGGAGAGGAGTCGCTTTGTTACGCTGGTTGTTTCAACAACAGTTGTTCTGAAGCGAAAGTCGATCGCGATGTTAGAAATTCCCGTGATCCGATGGGGTCAACCGTACTCGTCCATGGAGAAAGCTCCGGTCGTCCACTTTGAATCGGGTGAGGAGCTCGCCCGGATGGATCAGGCCAATGGCGGTCTGATCAAGATGGACATGCGGAAGAAAGCCAAGGCCCGGGAGGTTCTCCGCCAGTTTTCGATTGAGGATCTCTGTCGGCGGTGCGAGGAAGCAGCCGAATACTTCATGTCGGAAACGCTTCCTCTCGGAAACGGGACGCAGTCGCCGCAGGAATTCTGTCATATTCAATCTGCGACGACGGGGCTTCCTGAGCACATGTGTGCGTTCAACATGCGGAAGAACGCATTTGTGCTGAAGCACATGCAGCAGGTTCTCGAGGCACTGACTCGTGGACTCCCGTTCGAGATTCTGACCAATGGCTACGGCGTGGAAGACCGGGGAGTCGAGGTCAGTTATCAGGCCAACGCCCCAGTTCTGGGAGCGGTCCTTCCGAACAACTCTCCTGGTGTCCATACCCTCTGGCTGCCTCTCATCCCACTCCAGTTCGGACTGGTTCTGAAACCGGGATCGCAGGAGCCGTGGACCCCTTATCGGATGTTCGCAGCCATGACCAAGGCGGGCATTCCGGCAGACGCCTGGTGCATCTATCCCGGGGGGCACGACTGCGGCAGCGCCGTGCTGGAAGCATGCGAGCGCTCCATGATCTTTGGTGGTCAGCAGACACTCGACAAGTACAAGGACAATCCCCGGGTTCAGCCGCACGGGCCCGGTTTCTCCAAGATCCTCATTGGAGATGACAAAGTCGACCAATGGGAGGATTATCTCGATCTGATGGTCGACAGCGTTTTCGCCAATTCAGGCCGGAGCTGCATCAATGCCAGTAGCATCTGGGCATCTCGCCATACGCGAGAAATTGCAGAGGCCATCGCTGAGCGACTCGGACCGATCGAACCTCGCCCCATGAGCGATCCCGAAGCAAGTCTGGCGGCCTTTACAACGAAGGGTGTGG
>Ga0065721_10005986_pt1 | contig 10742 bp, 13 predicted proteins | sample Mesricmetagenome_FD_59108 | JGI IMG/M metagenome (GOLD analysis project Ga0065721, IMG submission 59108) | Mesophilic microbial community from rice straw/compost enrichment Sample: eDNA_1 v2 (version 2) | ecosystem: Engineered > Solid waste > Grass > Composting > Bioreactor | place: USA: Davis...
CGCTCGTCCATTTTGTCACACTCCTTCCACGGCACTTTGCCCTCCTGCAAAGGCCAGAAGTGTAACCCATCTGTCCGGTACGGAATGTCACCCATCTCTCGGGAAGGGCACCCCCGATAGGGGTAGCACACGACAAAGGTCGTTATCCCCCGCCAGATTTAGGATTGCGCACAGATCGCCCTCTAGGGCGACTGAATAGCCATCCTCTTGCGGCTGGATCACGACGCGCTCAATCAACCCACGAATCACATCGAAGGCCTCATGGCGATTCTCTTCGCTCGTCAGTCCAACGTGCAGCTTTTCCAGCTCTTCACGGTAACGGATCGCGAGGCTGGGATGGAGCATCGGCACTGGCTCCTCAAACGTCGCCAGCTCTGCCTCTAGAACTTCCCTGCGCGCTTCCAGCGCGATCATTTCGTCCTTCATAGGCAATGCGGGCATGCCATCGGCGATGGCATTGACCATTTGTTTGACGCGGCGGCGATTGCGCTCAAGCTCGGCCTCTTTGGCCGCCCGAGCTTGTGTCTTTTCCATCTGAAGGGAGTTGAAGCTGCGCGTGTATTCACGGCAGAACTCGTCATAAAGCGAAGGCTCCATCAGGCGCGTGCGGAGGCCGTCGAGCACCATCTGCTCAACTTCCTGCCGCTTTACGCGCATGCTGTTGCTGCATTTGCCGGTGTCGAAGTAGCTGGCGCAGCCGAGCTGCGTAGCATTCTTGACCACGTAAGACGCCCCGCAGCAGCCGCATTTCGCCAACCCTGTCAGCAGGTACTTCGGGCGACGGGCGCGTTCAGTGGCGCGTTCGCGGATGCTATCTTCAGTCAGCTCCGTGAGCTTGCCTTGGCGGTCGCGCACTTTCTGCCATTGGTCATCGGTGACGATGCGCAATTCCAGTACGTCGTGAATGATCCACTCGCTTTCAGGATTGAAGCGGGTGACGCGCTTGCCTGTCTTCGGGTTTTTGATGAACTTCTGCCGGTTCCAGACCATGCGCCCGACGTAGAGCTCATTGTTAATGATGCCCGAACCACGAAGGCGATTGCCGTTGATCGAACTTGGCGACCAAGAATCGCCGCGCGGTGCTTGCACACCTTCCGCGTTCAACCGCTTGGCAATTTCGCGCGGTGACAGGCCTTTTCCGTACTCGTCGAAAATGCGGCGAATGATAACGGCTTCATCTTCCTTGATCGTTCGATCACCACGGATCGGTTCGCCCTTTGCATCAAAGTGCTTGAGCACCTCATAGCCATAGCCGATCCCGCCGCCGGACTTTCCGTTCTCGACACGACCACGCATGCCACGATGAATCTTCGCCTTCAGGTCTTTGAGGAAAAGCGCATTCATCGTGCCTTTCAGGCCGATATGCAGTTGATCGATCGCCCCTTCCGAAAGCGTGTGCATCTTGACGTTTTCGAACGCCATATCGCGATAGACCGCTGCGATGTCAGCCTGATCACGGGAAATGCGGTCGAGAGCCTCGGATAGGATAATCTCGAAATCGCCCGCGCGCGCATCTTCGAGCAGCGACTGGATGGCTGGACGCATCAAGCTTGCGCCTGACTGAGCCCTGTCCTTGTAGGTTTGGACGACCTCCCAGCCTTGCCTTTCGGCATATTCCTGGCAGACCCTAATCTGGTCTTCGATCGAGGCGTAGCTCTGAAGATCGGTGGAATAGCGGGCGTAAATGGCAATGCGGGTCATGGCGCGTCTTTTTCGGGTTTGCGATGGGCTTGGATATACGCCTCATAATCGCACCGCGCGGCATGTCTTGCAAGCATTCTAACCAAGGAAATCAACGACTTTTCTGCGTTTTTCGCATCAAAATCCTTTTTCAATTTCCCTTTGTTTTCATCGTGCTTCCGCATGACAATTTGCCTTGGTTCGAATTCGACTTCGAGCCGAAGGCAACATGCTTCGCTGGGTACTTTCGATGCATCTACATGCTCGCATACTGACTACTCTCGGACTTCCTTCGTCGTTTCTCCCAACCCTTTCCGGTCAACGCTTGCGAAACGTTTCGCCTCGAATTGCCTTTCGGCTCACCAGAGCCAAGGCTTCGCTGCACAAAACGCTCACTCTTCAATTAGATCAGAAAATGGTTAACCAGATTTTAACCTATATTCGCAAACCCGCATAAAAGCTGGCCTGCGCGCGACGATCCTGCCCAGAAACAAAAAAGGCGGGGCTTAACGCCCGCNCCTCAGGTCAGGATTGGAAATCGCTTTAGCGCCTGATCGCGCAGCGCGCCTGATAATACTCGACAGTGCCAGGTGTTTGGCGGTTGCACATCCCTTCGCCTCCAGCTTGGCACTGGGGAGAGACGACATAGCCCGCGAACAGGATATTCCCTGCCTGCTGCAAGAGCTGAATGCCGAGGAAATGGCGACGACCATCCGGTGAGTTCCAGATCGTCATTGCGACCGGATCACCCTTGTTCTTGCTATTGAAGGCGATGGGCTGGCCGAGGGGCAACATTTGCGTCCCGCTTGCCTGAAGCACGGTGTAAGTTTGCCGTGTCGTGTCCAGTTCGGCAGTCACCGTTATGCTGCCCTGAGCGGCATTGGCAGGAATGCTGCCATCCGAACGGAGCGGAGTTCCGTTGCAGACCATGCCCACTGTGCGAGCCTGAACGGGTTGGGACGTAATGAGTGCGGCGATCGAGAGCGCCGCAGCGAAAGGTTTCATCATACTGGCCTCCATTGTGGCGCGGACACCGATGTCTTCGCCTGAGGCCTTTCCAGTGCCTTTGAATTGATCCTCATTGCCAAGCCGCTGATGGCTCACGGAATTCCAATGGTAGGGCAACTGTCAGTCAATTTTTGGGTTGCGCCCAATCTTTGCTGCAAACTCCTGCCGACGAGCAATCTCACTGTCCTTGGTCAACATGGCGCAGCGTCGCGTCTGATCAACGGCCTGCCCGCACCAGGGCTAAAGCCCCCGTGTTGGCCGTTTCCGTACCCGTGATCAGCCGCTCTTTCCGCTTCGCAACCACGTCTCCCGTCCAATGAGATCAACGACAGGAGGCAATTATGCGAAAGGACGACTACCAAATTCATCATATCGACTGGCAAGGCATCACCATCGAAATCCGCTGGAATCACGAGCACGTCATCTTCGACGACAATCTGACAATGGCACATCTCGAAATCGAAACCATCTCACCCGCGCGCAGCCCGCTCCCGATGACGGAAACCGGCTATCGCTCGCATTTCACGCACGACGTTGCCGTTTATGCCTACGGCGATCCCGTCAGTTTCGTGGAAGCATGGCTGGCAGAAACCGCCGCTACTCCAGCTTGGCAGCTCTCCCAATCGCAACGTCAGCAGCTCTCCCTCTTTTGAGGGGGAGCATTTTTATTGAAATAACCAAATTGGTTATGTTAAAAGATTTTCGTAAACCTGTGAGGAGAAATGAATTTAGCTAAAGAATACCGAAAATATGCAAGAAGAGCAGCATTTGCAGTAAATCCACCGTTTGATCGAGCGGCACTTGAGCGAGATGCCAAGGAGACTGATTACCTCATCTCACTTGCACCTTGTTCGCATTCCTACGGGAAGGAAAGTGATCCGATCCCCGATGAACTGCGCGCTGAAGCGGAAGCCGCCGCAGACACGATCTTCGGGGTCGATTGCGAGAGCGTGCCGATCGAGGAGCGTCAGGCTCTCATGCAGAAATGGTTCGGCACCTTTGCCTTTGATGACCGGCTCTTAACGAACCTGCTTTCCCCAGATTATGACTGTGAAGAATGGCGTATGGGGCGTCGCGTGGTCGAACAAGACCGTCGATTGGATCGTATCCAGTCTATTCCACGCGGGTGGGTTCTGATTGGTGCATCCACGGAAGATATGCGCCAGGATATCCAGCTTTTTCGTGGGAATGCGATTTTCGATCAGGCTCTCTCTCAACATTTCAATCAGGTTGACCCTGACCGGCTTGCAGCGAAACAGCGCGTTGCCTTGCCGCGCCGGATCTTCGAAAAGGCCTTCGCACTCTTTTGCTGAAGGCTCTCATTGGCCGCGCTCTGCACGAGCGCGGCCTTTCTCTTATTGTGGGTGCGCCGGTCAACAGATTGCTCACCCATGCCCCGAGGATGCAGCGTCGGTGCTGAAACAGGTGCGTGGCTGGTCGTCTCGCTTCGCGACGACTGGCTTTGTCCGCGTGGCGGTTTGGCCTTCGCTTGCTCTTTCGAGCTTTGGGCAAATGCTGGCCGAGTTGATCGATCCGGCGGCCAACCGCCACTTGGCGGCGCATAAGTGAAGCGGCTCATCTGTAATTTCTCCCCAGAATGAAAAAGCCCCGCCCCTTGGTGAAGGGGCGGGGCAAGTCACTTGGCAACATTTTCAGAGCGACGGGTTGCCGAGTTGCGCCTTCAGCGTCGCCGGATCAGGAAGCCCGTTCATCGACTGGGCAAGGATCGAACCGTAGCCCGTCTGGCTGGCGTCGTTGACCTCATCGACGAGCTTGTACCGGAGGTTGTCCGCTGCATTGCACGATTGCGCGTCGAACATACACATAACGTCCAGCACGTTCGCAACGAGAGTCCGGCCGGTTTGAGTACCGCGCACAGCTTCCGCCCGTTGTTGCATGACATAGCTTTCGAGCTTCATCGCGATTTGCTGGACTTGCTTGGTGCGGTCAAAGAGGTTTTGGTACGCCGCTACCGACGACTGCACCTGGCCTTGGACGATCTGGAGCTTGGCATTGTAGTCGTATTCGACCTGCTTCAGCCTTTCCTGAAACGCGATTTCGGCGGTCTTTTCGCCCTCATTTCGCGCTTGCGCCACGGCACGCTCAAGATTGGCCTGAGCCTCTTGCTGGGCTTTGGCCGCTGTGGCGGAAACCGTGCCATTGAAATTGCCGAGGAGCTCGCTTGGATGGTAGCCGTCGGGTGCGAGGACTTCGCCGATCGCAACTGCTCCGAACATGAGCATTCCGCCCAGTCCGGCTGTGGCTAGGAACCGAACCGCATTATTGATGATGCCATGCGAGGCCTGCAACGGCTGAAGCGGCGGCTGCGGTGACGGCGCGGCGGAAGGTGGAAGCGGGCGCGGATTTTGACCGCGCGGCGGCTGATTGGACATGGCAGTCTCCTCTTGGGGTGCAAAATTGCATTCCAAGACTCCCACGGATGTGGGGATATGGCTGGAAAGTACGCAGTCCAGTCAGCGGTCAAAGCTGGGAAATTTCTGATGCCAAATGGGGAGGCCGTTCAACGGCTGTTTCTGTCGAAGAGCTGCCTGGAAAGCCGGACATCGGCGATGGCTTCGTCTTCCTTTTTCAGCAGACTTTCCCGAACCGAGCGCGGCAACTCACTGAAGTGTTTCCGCCCGATCATGTGATCTTCGACCTGGTCTACCCGCTCAAGGATTGTGGCGAAGGCACTGCTGTTTCCGCCTTCTTCGACGCCGATCGGCTGGATGGCCAGCCGCCGCGAAACCTTGAACCGCATACTTACAGGAGATTGAACCATGACCACTGCAACTGAAAACAACGCCGCCAACAACCGCCCCGATTTCGCCGTGAAACTGCGCAAGGGCAGTGGCGACAAAGCCAACTTTGAGCAGATCGGTGTGGCTTGGGAGCGCGACAACGGCACGATGTATTGCCGCCTCGTCGGAAGCCAGGTCATCTCGAACGGCTTTTACCTCTTCCCGATCAATCGCGAGGCGGGGCAATAGCCCCGCCTATCGGCGTCAGGACGCGCCGCCGAGTGCATCGTCAAGGGCTGCCAGATTGGCAGCCCATGCATCGGGATTTTGTTCTTTGAGCTTGCCCAGATTTTGCAGCTTCCAGCGCGGAGCTGGCAGGGCATCGAGTCCCGTCAGAGGATAAAGCGCCCAGTCCGGCTCACACGCATCGAAGCTCGTCAGGAATGATCGATCATCCGAGGTGAGGCCGCTTTGGATCGTCCCTATCAGGCGATCCAGAGTGGCCTCGTGATCGTCATAGGTGAATTCCTCGAATGCCATGCCTGCAAACTGCTTTTTGAAGGCTTCACGCTGATCAAGCCGATTAGGTTTGATCAGTTCCGCAATCGGGCGGTTATGGCTGACCAGCGCAGCAAGAAAGCCGAGACGCACGTCCTCGCTGAAGCCTTCCGTGTCGAGCAGTCCGCGCACATCGAAGAGGTCGCGCGGGTGCTGGCGATCGAGGGCGGCGCAGATTTTGCCGCCAAAGAGCTCGCCATGCGCCACAACAGGGACTTCGACGAATTTCCCGAATTCGTCCTGAACCCTGTTCCCGCATGGCATCAACCGCACAGGCTGGAGGTGGCCGCGCAAGACCGCGTTCACCTCGATTTTGATTTGCGTGCCTTGCCGCTCGCACAGCAACTTCACCTCGGGCGCGCTTGCGCTCCCCGATGGGCGGCATCGCACACCAGTGTAGGTCTCTTCGATCTTCGCTTTGATGCGGTCGAGGGTCGCGGCAATCCCAGCCAGATCATGAGCACGTTCGCCGGCGTTGAGCCAAGTCAGGTCGATATCAACCGAGAGTCGCGGCATGTCGCGCACGAACAGGTTGATGGCCGTGCCGCCCTTGAGAGCAAGCCCTACTTCCTGCCCGACCAAGGGCAGGACATCGAGCAGAAGATCGACTTGGGATCGGTACGCTTCACGCATCTGAGCTCACCAGTTCGGCAGGAAGGTGGAGGCCGTATTTGGCAACATACTTGCCTTTTGGCGTGAGGCTCCGATCACCCTTGCCAAGGTCTATCGTCGCCAGATTGAGATGGCGCATCACGGGCAGATCGGCACGCTCGGCCAGATAGAGGAACAGGCGTTTGACCTTGACCGACGTGCAGGCCTCCAAGAGTTCCTGCATCAGTTTCGGGCGCAAGGTGACAAGCCCTTCCGCAAGCTGCGCGGCTTCGACAAGATCGATGGCCTGCGGAGCCAGATGCAACGTTTCCAGGATAGCGCGCTCGGGCGACGAGCCGCGCAGCTTGAAACCCTCAACGGCTTCGAATTCCGCGAGCCCAAGGTCGGAAGGCAGAAACTTCGTCTGGGTGTGGCGTATCTCGACCGACCAGTCATGCCCCTTGAACCACGCGGGCAGCGTGACCTTGGGCGGGGAGAACAGAAAGACGGTCTGATCCGCAAAGCGCAGATATTGCGCGCGGCCAGTCATTTCGAATGCGGTGCGTGCGGCAACATGCACGTCCAGCTTGAGCTGGGTCTGGATAGTCCAAAGAGCGCCCTGCCACGTGACCGTCTCGACAGGACGCTTGTATGCGCCGCGCCCCAGCGGCTCCAGCCATCGGCTGGAGAGGTAATTCTGGGTATCTTGTGGCGATATGCCGAGCTCATTCAGACGCATGGAGGTGACGACCGTATGCGGTCGCCACTGATTCATGAGACTCTTTATTTTTTCTGATCGAGATAAACTCATAATATATCTATGGCATAAAATTCAAAGAAAAGCAAGGTCTGAGGCGTCTGCCTCTTTGGAAAATATCGCCCACATAAACCAAGGATATATCTATGGCGAAAAAATCAAAGATATAGCCCGATATCGCCTTCATACCGTGCATTGCAAGAAATCCGCTTCGCTCCGTATCGGCTTTAGAGGCAGGCTAATGGCCAATTTCGGGAAACATTAGGGTCATTGCATGGAAACGGAAATCCAATAAAAACAAGTGCCTATTGTAGGTGTTTTGCCACGTCCCAAAGTAGCGTGAGATACTGGGTTATGGACGTTTGCAAGCCATGTTGCGGTTAACCGCAACTGTCTTGGTCAAGGGGGCTTAAGCGCCGCCCCCGTTGACAATCCCCGGCTGGTTGTCCGCCCCGAACATCGAGTTCGTGACGGACAATCGCACCGTATCCGGCGGTGCATCACGGCCAGAGAACATGCGTCCCTGGACCCGCATTTTTGTTTTCGCGGGGAGGTGTAGAGGAAGTGGCATCGGACAAACGAAAGCGGCAATATCTGATCGGCGTGCGGCTCTCCGAAGAGGAGCGCACCGCACTGGAAGCCTTAGCTGCTTCCCGTCAGACATCGCTTCCCGCTTTCCTTCGCGCTGCTGGCCTTCGCCAGCGCCTCGCCTCTTCCGCCGCCCCGATCACCTTCGCTGACCGGGACGAATTGCGGCGCATCAAGATGGATTTGGGGGAGGTCGCAAGTAGCCTGCAACACCTCGCCAAATCCTTTGCCGCAATCGAAGACCCCGCTTCAAACTTGGCGCTTCAGACCGAGATTGCGCTGCAAGCGGTCTGGCGCACCAACGCTCATATCCGGGAGGTGCTGGGATATGATCGTTAAAGGAAAAAGTCGCTCTAACGGCGTCCAGCTTGGCGCATACCTTCTTTCGATGGAGGTCAACGAGGAGGTCCGCGTGCTGGATATATCCGGCATGGCGACCGATGATTTGACCCAAGCCCTGATCGAAATGCAGGAGATCACCGACCGAGGGCAGCGTGGGGTCAAAGGGCTATATCACGCCGTCATCTCTCCCCAACCGGGATACGCGTTGAACGAGGAGCAATGGCTATATGCGGCTGATGTTCTGGCGAAGCAGCTCAAGCTGCATGACCAGCCGCGTGCCATTGTCCTGCACGAAAAAGCAGATGGGCAGGGCGGCACACGCACCCATGCCCATATCGTGTTCCAGCGCACCGATAAGGAACGGCTCATCCTCGTTCCCGATAGCTGGAACTATATCGCCCATGAGCGGGCGGCCCGTCACCTTGAGCAGAAATTCGGACACGAATTGGTTCCGGGCAAGCACGTTGAGCCGAAAGAGCAGTCCCGCGACAAGCAAACTGCCCCAGATCACGAGCGCCATCAGGAGGCACGTTCCGGCCTTACCAAAGAGGAGCGGATTGCACAGGTGACAGAGCTGTTCCGTCAGTCTGACGGAGCCAAGGGCTTTGCGGCGTCGCTGGCGCACGCCGGCTACACCTTGGCGGTTGGTGACCGCCGCGACTTTGTCATTCTCGACAAATCGGGACAGGTTTACGCGCTGCCTCGCTGCATCGAGGGCGTCCGCACCAAAGAGCTGCGGAAATTCATGGAGCCGTTGAACGCGGGAGAGTTGCCGAACGTCGAGCAGGCCAAGCAGCTCGTCCACGATGCGCGTAGCTCTGAACAGGCGCGCAATACGGAAACGGACAAGGCCAAGACCGAATTTGAAAAGGCCGCGCAGCAGCCGGAAACGGCGCAGCACGTCGAACAGAAGGTGGAAAAACCCGCCAACGGGACCAAGGAATTTGAGCGGGTAGCCCAAGACACGCCAGCACAAGCGGCTGATCGCGTCCGAGGAAAAGCCAAGCGCGATATGACCGACGCTGCGTCGGACAATGCCGTGCAGCGCTATGCACGTTCGCTCGCCTCGCGATTGGGCAAATCCCGCAATGTGGCGCGTTCCGTGAAAGAGCGACTTGGCACCCTCTACGGAAACATGTCTGCGCGTTTGTCCGAAGGGATTGCTCGTATCCGCTCGCGTGTCGGGAAGGGCAAGGCAGGTGCGCGTGGCGTTTCCTTCGCGCCGATGCAGGAAGCCAAATCTGAAAAGCGCGCTGTGTTCAACCGCGCCGCCAAGGCGCTGGACCAAGTGCGGAAGGAAAAGGCTGCATCGTCGGAACGCTCCGCACCCGACAGAAAGGGGCCAAGCCATGACCGATGAGTTCCTGCACCCGACGCCGGAATATGACGCAGCGGATTGGGAGCAACGGCAATACGCCGACGGCAACGGTCAACTATTGGAAGTAACCCTTGAACGCTTCTATTGGCTGCATCTGGATTGGTATGACGAAAAGGGCTTCCTTTTCAGCGAGGGCGGCTTGGGCAAAATGGTGGCGCGGCTTGAACGCGACCGGGGGCCGGAGTCGCTCGATGATGCGCTTCGCGTGTTCGTCGATCACTGGATGATTCCGACAGCCGTTCGGTCAGGCTTCCCGCCGTTCGACCAGTTGGACGAGGAAACCCGCATCGCAATGACCCGCGATGCAGAGGTGTTTTCGAGTTAGAGAAATCTAATCAGATCAACAAACCCTGCATAAGTAGCTCAAAATATTTCAAATTGTCCAGAAATCGGTTAGCCTATGCGAAGGGGGCAGCATGGCTGAAGAACCGAAAAAGAAAGTCAAATACTCCATACACTTGGGGACGCCCGGTGTAAAAAATTTGAGCGACATTCTCACAGAGAATGCGGCTGCGAAGGTTCAGGAAGTCAAAATGAGGGCCGATCTGCCCTTTGAATGCAAACTTTTCTCTCGGCCTACCATGACTTCTGAGCCTTCATGGTCAAAAAAGCTAGATCAGTTTTTTGAAATCAACGGCAGCATAAAATCTGCTTCAGCCGCCGCAGTCTTAGTCTTTAAATGTGGCGAGCGAGTCATGGCTTGTGCTTATGGTCACGGACACGCTCTTCTCGACAACGACAAATGTGAAAATGACTTCGGGCTACTCGTAGCGGCGAATTCCCTCTCCGATGAGAATGTAAAACTGGTCGAAAAGGCTAATCTCGGTAGCGTCATCAGGGATGCAACTCAGGCCGCTGGCATTACCCGCTTGCAGGAATTTAATGTTGATCGGGCGCTAAGCCTTGTCCGCAAACTTAGTGGAAATGCGAAAGCAGACGGAGCTTCGCTTAGTGGCGCAAGTTCCATCACCCTCACCCGACTTAAACACCGGTTTCTATAAATATGTTGCATATCAGGTAGTTATTGGGCGCGCGAAGTTTGTTAGCACCACGCGCGACGACGCGGCGGCGGGGGATGAGGTTAAGCGGCCTGCTCGCG
>Ga0065721_10006038_pt1 | contig 10742 bp, 9 predicted proteins | sample Mesricmetagenome_FD_59108 | JGI IMG/M metagenome (GOLD analysis project Ga0065721, IMG submission 59108) | Mesophilic microbial community from rice straw/compost enrichment Sample: eDNA_1 v2 (version 2) | ecosystem: Engineered > Solid waste > Grass > Composting > Bioreactor | place: USA: Davis...
CCTCGATGCTTCCGGCACCAATCTCACCTTGAACACTGCCGCGCTCGGCCCGGTTTCGATGGCCGCCGTGCGCAGGGTGCAGTAACGAACAGTGGTTTAACAGGTATTCCCAGGAGCGAATTCCATGTCTTTCGGTATCGCACTCAGCGGNCTCAATGCGGCTCAGCAGGACTTGAACGTCACCGCGAACAACATCGCGAACTCTTCGACGACCGGCTTCAAGCAGTCGCGTGCCGAGTTCGCCGATTTGTTCGCTGTCTCGCCGTATGGCGTCAACCGTAACGCGACCGGCAACGGCGTGAAGGTGGCCTCGGTGGCGCAGCAGTTCACCCAGGGCAACATCAACACCACCAACAACAGCCTGGACCTGGCCTTGAGCGGTCAGGGCTTCTTCGTGCTGAGCGACGGCGGCGCCACTGTTTACAGCCGCGCCGGCGCGTTCCGCCCGAATAATGACGGTTACGTGGTCAACAGCCAGGGCCAGCGCCTGCAGGTGTATCCGCCGGGCGTCAACGGCAATTTCAACACCAGCACCATGGCCGATCTGCGTCTGGTGACGAGCGAAAGCGCGCCATCCGCCACGTCGCAAGTCGAGACGGTGTTCAATCTGCCCTCCGCCGCCACGGTGCCGACCACGACGCCGTTCGATCCGGCCGATGAAACCAGCTACAACACGGCACGTTCGATGACGGTGTATGACTCGCTCGGTGCCGCGCATACCGCCAGCATGTACTACGTGAAGACGGCGACCAATGAATGGGACTTGCACGTGACCATCGACGGCAACCCGTCCGGCACGCAGCACCTGGTGTATGACCAGAATGGCAACCTCACGAGCCCGGCCAACGGCCAGTTCGTGCTGCCGACCTACGATGCAGCCGCCGGTTTGGCGACGGGCGCGGCGCCGATGAACTTGACCATGGATCTGAGCCGTACGACGCAATACGGCGATACGTTCACCATGACCTCGATCACTCAGGACGGTTACACCACCGGCCGTTTGATCGGCATCGACGTCGATTCCACCGGCGTGGTGCAGGCTCGCTTCACCAACGGTCAGTCGACGGAGCTCGGTCAGGTCGCGATCGCGAACTTCCAGAATCCGCAGGGCTTGCAGCAGCTCGGCGATACCACCTGGGCGCAGACGTTTGCTTCCGGTCAGCCGTTGAACGGCCAGGCCGGCAACTCCGGCTTCGGTCTGATTCAGTCGGGCGCGCTGGAATCGTCGAACGTCGACATCACCGCGCAGCTGGTCAACATGATCACCGCGCAGCGCAACTTCCAGGCGAACTCGCAGATGATTTCCACGGCGGACCAGATCACCCAGACCATCATCAACATTCGCTAACTCACGCCAGGTGAGACCGAGTAACCAATGGATCGATTTCTTTACATCTCGATGTCGGGCGCCAAGGAGACCTTGCGCGCCCAGACCGCGAACAACCACAACCTCGCGAACGCGAGCACGACGGGTTTTCGCGCCGACATGAGCGCGTTTCAAACGCGCTCCGTGGCCGGGTCGGGATATGCCTCGCGTGCTTATGCCACCAACTCGACGACCGGTTGGGATCCGACGCAGGGCGCATTGATCTCGACGGGGCGCGAGCTGGATGTGGGCATCAACGGTTCGGGCTGGATTGCCGTGCTCGGCAAGGACGGTCGCGAGGCGTACACGCGGGCGGGCGATCTGCGCATCGATCCGAACGGCATGTTGCTCACCGGCGCGGGTTGTCCAGTGATGGGCGACGGAGGGCCGATCAGCGTGCCGCCGAACACGTCGGCGACCATCGGCTCGGACGGCACGATTTCCGTCATTCCCCTCGGCCAGGGGGCCGAGACCACCGCGATCGTCGGCCGGATCAAGCTGGTGAATCCGCCGGATGCGGAAATGGTTCGTGGCGAGGACGGTTTGTTCCGTAGCGTCTCCGGCGCCGAAATGCCGGCGGATGCGAGCGTGAAACTCGTGACGGGCTCGCTCGAGACCAGCAACGTCAACACCGCTGACGCCATGGTCAACATGATCGAGCTGGCGCGTCGCTTCGATCTGCAAGTGAAGGCGATGCGCACCGCCGAAGAGAATGCGGCGAGCTCGGCACAGCTGCTCCGCGGCGGCATCTGATCCACAGTCATCGACTACAGGTACTCATCATGAATCCAGCCTTGTGGGCCGCTAAAACCGGACTGGACGCGCAGCAGACGCGCATGTCCGTCACTTCTCACAATCTCGCCAACGTCAACACGACCGGTTTCAAGAAGGGCCGCGCCGTGTTCGAGGACCTGCTGTATCAAAACGTGCGCCAGGTCGGCGGCGCGACCACGCAGGACACGTTGGCGCCCACTGGCTTGTCGCTGGGCACCGGTGTTCGTGTCGTCGCAACGGAGAAGCAGTACACGCAAGGAAACATGCAGACCACCGGCAACAGCCTGGACCTCGCCGTGAGCGGCCGCGGGTTCTTCCAGGTGCTGCTGCCGGACGGCACGATGGGCTACACGCGGGATGGCGACTTCGAAGTCAATGCCCAGGGAGAGCTCGTGACCTCCAGCGGTTATCGCGTGCAGCCGGGCATCACCATTCCCGACGGCGTGCAGACCATCACCGTCGGCAAGGACGGCGTGGTCACCGCGAAAGTGGACGGCCAGGCGACGCCGATGCAGATCGGCACGTTGCAGCTGGTGGATTTCATCAATCCCGCCGGTTTGCAGCCCAAGGGTGAAAACATTCTGGTGGAGTCGGCCGCGAGCGGCACGCCTCAGACCGGCACGCCAGGCTTGAACGGCCTGGGGTTCATCGAGCAGGGCGCGCTGGAAGCGTCCAACGTCAACGTGGTGGAAGAGCTGGTCAACATGATCGAAACCCAGCGCGCCTATGAAATGAATTCCAAGGCNATTTCGACCACNGATCAGATGCTGTCGTATCTCACGAATCAGCTTTGAGCGACTCGANCAATGATCCAACTCATCTTNCGTAACCTGCTTGTGATGCTCCCGGCTGCGTTCGTGCTCGGCGGCTGCGTGATGCCGCCGAGAGAGCCGGACTATTCCGCGACCTGGCCCGAGCCGGCACCGACGCAGGAGCAGGGCAATGGCGCGATCTATCAAGTGGGCCACGATGTCGCGCTGTTCGAGAATGCGGTCGCGCGCCGCGTGGGTGACACGCTGACGATCAGGCTCAACGAAAGCACCAACGCCACCAAGAGCTCCAGTACCTCGACCAGCAAGGCGACCAACGTCGAAATGCCCGGGGTGACCATTGCCGGCCGGCCGGTCACCGCCAACGGCACTCCCATTCTCACCGCGCAGGTCGACAACAGTGCCTCGTTCGACGGCTCCGGCGACAGCAGTCAGAGCAACCGACTCGTGGGCGACATCACGGTCACGGTGGCGCAGCGCCTGTCGAACGGCAATCTTCTGGTCAGGGGCCAGAAATGGATCACGATCAATCAGGGCCGCGAGTACGTGCGCATTCAAGGCATCGTGCGTCCCATCGACATCGATCCTGACAACTCCATCTCCTCTTTGAAGGTCGCCGACGCGCAGATCGGTTACGGCGGCAAGGGCGCGCTCAATGACGCGAACACGCCGGGCCTGTTGGCACGATTCTTCAATGTTCCCTGGCTGCCGTTCTGAAGACGGCGCCGAATACGAGTCGAAAGGGTGATGAAGCTCACAAATGCAGTTGCCGCGCTGACCACGGTCGCGATGCTGGTCGTGCCGGCCATGTTGATTGCGCCACAGGCGCAGGCCGAGCGCGTCAAAGATCTGGCGACGGTCGCCGGCGTGCGCGGCAACCAGCTGGTGGGCTACGGCCTGGTCGTCGGCCTCGACGGCACCGGCGATCAGACCAGCCAGGCGCCGTTCACCATTCAGAGCATTCGTAACATGCTCGCGAAATTCGGCGTGACGATTCCGGCGAATGTGAATCCGCAGTTGAAGAACGTCGCGGCGGTGACGGTGCGCGCCGATCTGCCGGCGTTCTCCAAGCCCGGCCAGACCATCGATATCACGGTGGATTCCATCGGCAACGCGACCAGCCTGCGCGGCGGCAGCTTGTTGATGACTCCGTTGCGCGGTATCGATGGCGAGGTGTATGCGATCGGTCAGGGCAGTCTCGTGGTCAGCGGCTTCGGCGCGCAGGGCAGGGACGGCTCGCGCATTTCGCTCAACGTTCCCAGCTCGGGTCGAGTCCCGAACGGGGCGACGGTGGAACGCGCCGTGGCGAACAACTTCGCCAGCGAGCCATACGTCACGTTGAATCTCAATACCCCGGACTTCACGACCGCCGCTCGTCTGACCGAGGGCATCAACAGGATGCTCGGGCCCGATACGGCTCGCGCGATCGATGCCGTGTCCGTGCGGGTGCAGGCGCCGACCGATTCCAGCCAGCGTATCGCTTATCTGTCGACGCTCGAAGCGATCGAGATTCAGCCGGGCGAAGCGCCGGCGCGAGTGATCGTGAACTCTCGCACCGGCACCGTCGTGATCGGCTCGGCCGTGCGCGTTACGCCGGCGGCCGTGGCTCACGGCTCGCTGTCGGTGACGATCACCGAGCGCTTCGATGTGAGCCAGCCCAATGCGCTGTCCGATGGTGATACTGTCGTGACGCCTCGTTCCGACATCAAAGTCGATCAGGGCGCCGCGCGCATGTTCGTTTTCAATGCGGGCGTCAATCTCGATGAGATCGTGCGCGCTGTGAATCAGGTCGGCGCGGCGCCGGGCGACCTCGTCGCGATCCTCGAGGCGCTGAAAGAAGCGGGCGCGCTACGCGCCGAGCTGATAGTGATTTAAGGGCGCCCTCATGACCGCGCCGATCAATACCTCCTTCGACTTCGTCGGCCTCGCGTCGTTGCGCAATGACGCGACCAAGACGCAGGACACCGCGACGCTGAAAGAGGCTGCGAAGCAGTTCGAGAGCCTGTTCACGCAGATGATGCTGAAGAGCATGCGTGACGCGAATCGCAGCTTCAGCGAAGGCTCGATGCTCTCCAGCTCGCAGGGCGACTTCTACCAGGACCTGTTCGACGACCAGATCGCGATGGAGTTGTCCAAAGGCAAGGGCCTCGGCCTGGCGGACGTGCTCGTGCGTCAGCTGGCGCAGCCGGGCATGGCCTCGGCGCCGTCGAGCGCGCAGAGCGTTCCTGCCACCAACGATCATCGGCCGCTGGCCAGCTCCAAGGAAGATTTCGTGAAGATGATGTGGCCGCACGCGCAGCGTGCCGGCGAGGCGCTCGGGGTCGATCCGAGTGCGCTGGTCGCTCAAGCGGCGCTCGAAACCGGTTGGGGCCGCGCGGTGCCGAGCCACACGGGCGGTTCCAGCTTCAACCTGTTCGGTATCAAGGCGGGCTCGGGCTGGGAAGGCGCGACCGCCAATGTGCCGACGCTGGAATTCGAAGACGGGGTCGCCGTGCGAAAGGTCGAGCGCTTCCGTGCTTACGAGTCGCCGGCGGACAGCTTCGACGATTATGCCCGGCTGATCGGCAACAACCCTCGGTATGAAAACGCCCGCGGCGCGGGTGGCGATGTGGCCACCTTCGCCTCGGCATTGCAGGAAGGTGGCTATGCCACCGATCCGAACTACGCGCAGAAGATCGTCGCAGTGGCCGACGAGGTTCGCGCGCTGACCAACAACCAAGCCTCTTCGGACCATTCGCTAAAGTTCGCCTCGCTCTCGCCGACAAACGGCGGTAGCGGCGGACTGCGTCGGTTCTGATCCGATGAGCGCGCAACCGCTGTCCGGGTGAAGTCATGGCAGACCTATTGAACACCAGCATTTCCGGCCTGCTCGCGTTCCAGCGGGCGCTGGATATCACCAGCCATAACATCACCAACGCCAATACCCCGGGTTACAGCCGGCAACTGCCGGACTTCCAGACCCGCACACCGCAGTTCCTCGGCGGCAACTGGGTCGGCAGCGGCGCGGATGTCGCCGCCGTCAATCGCGCCTACGACAATTTCCTGTCCAGTCAGGCGCGCAGCGCCGCCAGCGCGTTCAACCAGTCCAACATGTACGCGACGCAGGCCTCGCGGATCAGCAATCTGTTCGGCGACTCGACCACCGGCTTGAGCGCGACCCTGCAGAAGTTCGTCAACTCCCTGCAGTCCGTCGCCGACTCGCCGAATTCGGTGGCCGCTCGCCAGACCATGCTCAGCGAGGCGCAGTCGCTGGTGGAGCGTTTGAAGGGCTACGACGCGAGCTTGAAGAGCCTCGACGCGCAGGTGAACGCGTCCATCTCGACCGAAGCCGACACCATTACCTCGCTGGCACGCGGCATCGCCGATCTGAACAAACAGATCGCCAGCGGTTACGCGCGCAGCGGCCAGGCGCCGAACGATCTGCTGGATCAGCGCGATCGCTTGATCGATCAGCTCTCGACGCACGTGAACGTCAACGTCGTGCAGACCAACGACAATCAGCTGAACGTGTTCATCGGCAACGGTCAGCCGCTGGTGGTCGGCAGCGATCCGGCGAAAGTGGTCGCGACCAGCGATCCTTACGATCCGACGCGCAAGCGCCTGGCGGTGCAGTCGAGCGTCGGCACGATCGATATAACGGGCTCGGTGTCCGGCGGTACGTTGGGCGGCCTGCTCAGCTTCCGCTCGGAGATGCTGGATCCGGCGCGCAATACCATCGGCAAGATCAGCGTCGCGCTCGCCGATGTGATGAACGAGCAGCACAACGCCGGCATGGATCTGAACGGCAACATGGGCGGAGACTTTTTCTCCGTCGGCGATGTTGTAGTCCGCGGGCACGTCAACAACACAGGCAACGCCAGCGCGACCGTCACGCGTACCGACACAGGCGCGTTGACCAACACTGATTACATTCTCACGAACACTGCGGGCGGCTGGACCCTGCGCCGCGCCGACAACGGTGCCACGGTGCCGATGACCGGTACTGGCACGGCGGGCGATCCATTCGTGGTCGATGGCATGTCCATCGTCGTGAGCGGCACTGCGAACGTCGGCGACAGTCTGAAGATCATGCCGACCTCGGGCGCGGTGAGCTCGATGCAGGTATTGATCACCGATCCATCCGAGATCGCGGCCGCCGCACCGATTCGCGCGCAGGCAACTGCGGGCAACCAGGGCAATGCCACGATCAGCGCAGGCGAGGTGTTGAATCCCACCAACCCGGCGCTGCGCACCTCGGCGACGATCACCTTCACCAGCGCCACGACCTACACGATCAGCGGCGATCCCACTGTCTACACGTACACGCCAGGCTCGAACATCGACGCCAACGGCTGGCGCGTGCAGATCAACGGCACGCCCGTGGCAGGCGATTCCTTTACGGTCGGCGACAACAGCAACGGCACCGGCGACAACCGCAACATGCTGCTGCTGGCCGGTCTCATGAACGAGCCGGTGATGGACAACGGCACCACGTCGCTGTCGCAAGGCATCGGCAAGTTCGTCGGCGACATCGGCGTCAAGACCAATCAGGCTCAAGTGACAGCTGCCGCGCAGAAGATCGTGGCCGAGGAAGCGCAGGATGCCATGCAGTCGGTGTCCGGCGTCAACCTCGATGAGGAAGCTGCCAACCTGCTGCGTTATCAGCAGGCTTACATGGCCATCTCGCAAATGATCCGAGTCGCGGACAGCTGCTTCCAGTCCGTGCTCGATGCCACCCGCGGGTGAGCCCGGATGCCTTTTTGAAGACACTCAACGTGTCTTCAAACCGGGCGAACGCCGGTACACGGATGTAACGGCTGGCTAACGTTCCAGGGATGGCTGCTTGAGAAGAGGTTTGAACATGCGCATGTCCACTCTCGGCTTTTCGATGGGTTCGCTCAGCGCGATGCTGGAACAGCAGTCGGCGCTCGCGAAGCTGCAGAACCAGATGGCGCTCGGTCTGCGAGTCATCACACCGGCGGACGATCCGATTGCTTACGTGCACATCCAGGAGCTGCAGCGCTCGCAGGCCGAGTCCGAGCAGTTCGCAAAGAACAGCACCATCGCGAAGAATCGTCTGAGCCTGGAAGAGCAGGCGTTCGTCGATACCGCGAACGTCATGACGCGCGTGCGCGAACTGGTGGTGCGGGCGGGCAATACGGCGACTTTGAGCAATGCCGATCGCGAATCGATTGCGACCGAGCTGGCGCAGCGCCTGGACGAGCTGCAGGCCATCGCCAACCGCCAGGACGGCAACGGCGAATTTTTGTTCTCGGGCTACTCGACCCGCACGCAGCCGTTCTCCGGCGGCAGCGGCACCCCGATCAACTACGTGGCCGACCAGGGCGCGCGGCAGCTGCAGATCTCCAGCACGCAACGCATTGCCGACAGTCACAACGGCTATGAAGTGTTCGTGAACATTCCCGAAGGCAATGGCACGTTCTCGACGGCCGTGAACATGAGCAACACCGGCTCGGGCGCCATCGACGTGGGCTCGGTGGTCGATCGGCCCAGCTGGGTGCCGGACGATTACACCATCACGTTCACCTCGCCGACCGAGTATGAAATCACCGATGGCGCCACCCCGGCGAACGTGGTCCAGACCGGAACATATGCCGCAGGCAGCGCAATCACATTCAATGGCGTGAGTGTCACCATCACCGGCGCGCCCGCGGCCGGCGACACGTTCACCGTCAATCGCAGCCGTAACGAGAGCATCTTCGAGACGATTGGAAACATCGTCGACGTGCTCAGGCTGCCGGCCGGCGATGCAACATCGAATGCCAAGTTGTCGTCGTCGCTGCAGGGCGCCCTGCAGCAGCTGGATCAAGCGACCGATCATTTCCTCGGGGTGCGCGCGCAAGTGGGCGTTCGGCTGGCATCGATCGACGCCGCCGATGCGACGCGCGAAGCGATGGATATCGATACCGCGAGCGCGCTATCAGATCTGCGCGATCTGGACTATGCGCAGGCGCTCACAAAAATGAACCAGCAGCTGGTGGGGTTGCAGGCGGCGCAGCTGTCCTACAGCAAGATCTCCAACCTGTCGCTCTTCAATTACCTGCGTTAGTGCCGGGCCGTCATCGGAAGGGGCCTCGGCCGCTTTCGATCCTGAATCAGACGGCTGCTGCGCGGGCTTTTTACCCTTTGCGCGGCACTGTTAACAGTCTGTCCGTGACCGAGTCCTCAGTTTGCAGCGATATGGGAACACCCACTCAAGTTCCCTCCAGGCGCACCGATACAGGACTCGAACAGCAGTCCGGCGCACATCACGCCGTAAGTGCTGAGAGCAAGCCAGAGGACAGGGGTCCCGCGGCAAGGTAATCACCAGGAGTTAGATTCATGGCACTTGTTATCAACACGAACGTGATGTCGCTGAACGCTCAGCGTAACCTGTCGACATCCGCCAACCAGTTGGCGACCTCCCTGCAGCGCCTGTCTTCCGGTCTGCGCATCAACAGCGCGAAGGACGACGCCGCCGGTCTCGCCATTTCCGAACGTCTGACCTCGCAGATCAACGGCCTCACGGTCGCTGCTCGTAACGCGAACGACGGTATCTCGCTGGCGCAGACGGCCGAAGGCGACCTCGCCCAGATCGGCAACAACCTGCAGCGTATGCGCGAGCTGGCGGTGCAGTCCGCCAACGCGTCCAACAGCGCCTCCGACCGCGATGCGTTGAACGCCGAAGTGCAGCAGCTGGTCGAAGAAATCGACCGCGTCGCGCAGGCTTCCGCCTTCAACGGCGTGAAGCTGCTGGACGGTTCGTTCAGCGCCCAGACCTTCCAGGTCGGCGCGAATGCGACCGCCACCGACCAGATCACGGTCGCCTCGATCGCCAATGCCCGTTCGAGCGCGCTGGGTGCGTTCAACGGCTTCCAGGCGAACAACCAGGTCTTCACCACTGCCGGCACGTTCTCCATCGACACCGGCGGTGGCGCAGTGGAAATTGGGGGCGGTGCGTCGTTTTCGGATACGAAAGCGCTCGTGAATGCGATCAACTCGCAGGGCATCACCGGCCTGACCGCGCATGCCGACGCTACCACTGGCACCGGTACTCTGACGGGCGCTGGCACCGTGACCGCGGCTGGTACCTCGACGTTCACCCTCAACGGCATCCAGATCTCGGTCTCTACCTCGGCGAGCGATGCCAGCAACATTGCCAATACGGTCACCGCGATCAACGCGCAGTCCGCTGCTACGGGCGTGACGGCGACGGACACCGGCACGGGCCTGCGGTTGACGGCTGCCGATGGTCGTAACATCACGATTGCGAACTTCACGGGTGACAGCGGTGCGACTCTGGGCAATCTCGGCCTGGAAGGCCTGGACACCACCACCCGCGCGACGTTCGACATCAGCTACGTTGCTCCGAATGACGTGACGGGAATCACTTTCGGCGGCACGGCGGTCACCGATCTGGGTACTGCCGAGAACGAAGTGACGCAGACCGGCACGGCCATCTCCGCCATCAACGTGTCGACTGCCGAGAACGCGCGTAACGCGCTCGCCTCGATCGACGCCGCGCTGAGCCAGATCAGCGGCGCGCGCGCTTCGCTCGGTGCTACGCAGAACCGCTTCCAGTCGGTCGTCGCCTCGCTGCAGACCACTGCCGAGAACTTGACTGCTTCGCGCAGCCGAATCCAGGACGCGGACTTCGCGTCTGAAACGGCCGCCATGACCAAGGCCCAGATCCTGCAGCAGGCGGGTACGGCGATGGTCGCGCAGGCGAACTCGGCTCCGCAGAACGTGCTCTCGCTGCTGCGCGGTTGATGAGTGATCGATGAACAGGCTTGACGCAAGTCAGGTCGAAGCGGGCGGGGAGATCGCAAGATCTCCCCGCTCGCCGTCATTTC
>Ga0065721_10006863_pt1 | contig 10740 bp, 9 predicted proteins | sample Mesricmetagenome_FD_59108 | JGI IMG/M metagenome (GOLD analysis project Ga0065721, IMG submission 59108) | Mesophilic microbial community from rice straw/compost enrichment Sample: eDNA_1 v2 (version 2) | ecosystem: Engineered > Solid waste > Grass > Composting > Bioreactor | place: USA: Davis...
GTGGTCTTCGTCGCGAGCGGCGGGAGCTGGACTTCAGTCGTCATAGAACACCCAGAACTTCGAGAGCCAGAAGTTGAGCGCGGTGAAGGCCGCGATCACGATGAGGAGGAACCAGGCCATCGCCGAGGCGTAGCCCATGTCGTACTGCAGGAACCCGGTGCGGTAGAGGAAGAGCGTGTAGAACATCGTCGAGTCCGCCGGTCCGCCCGTGCCGCCGGAGACGACGTAGGCCTGCGTGAACGTCTGGAACGCGAAGATGAGCTGCAGCACGAGGTTGAAGAAGATGATCGGCGTGAGCAGCGGGAGCGTGATCGACACGAAGCGCCGCACNCGGCCNGCGCCGTCGACCGACGCCGCCTCGTAGAACATGTCGGGGATCTGCCGCAGNCCNGCGAGGAAGATCACCATGGGCGACCCGAAGGTCCACACGTGCAGGATGATGATCGTCCACAGCGAGTAGTCGGGATGCCCGATCCAGCCGGGGGCGTCGATGCCGAACCAGCCGAGGAAGCCGTTGACGAGGCCGTCCTTGCCGAACACCTGACGCCACAGGATGGCGACCGCGACCGAGCCGCCGAGGAGGCTCGGCAGGTAGAAGATCGAGCGGTAGAACGACAGGCCGCGCAGGCCCCGGTCGAGCAGCAGCGCGAGGCCGAGGGCGACGGCGAGCTGCAGCGGCACCGAGATGAGCGTGTACTGCACGGTGACGCGGAACGAGTTCCAGAACGCCCCGCTGTTGAACATGTCGATGTAGTTCTGGAAGCCGATGAACGGCGGCGGGTCCTTGAGCGGCGACCGCAGCAGGTTGTAGTCGGTGAACGACAGGTACAGCGAGGCGAGCATGGGCCCGACCACGAAGACCACGACGCCGATGATCCACGGCGTGAGGAACAGGTAGGCAGCCTTGTTGTCGGGCTTGCGCTCCTTGATCCTCGGACCGCCGCGGCGCGCGCTGAGCGCCAGCGACCGCAGTTCGCCGAGACTGCTCACGTCAACCTCCTTGTCGGCGGGGACCGGATCCGAGAAAGCGGTTTCTCGGCCGTCGACCGATTATGACCCGCACCCGCCCGCGCGTCAAACGCGAGCCCGCGTTCCCACTATCGTGGGCGGCGACGGCAGCGGAAAGGGGTTCCACGTGGCCAGGCGTTCGACGACGGCGACCATCGCCGAGGTCGCCGAGCACGCGGGCGTCTCCCCGGCGACGGTCTCGCGCGTGCTCAACGGCCGCTTCGTGGGCGACCCCGTCGTGGCCGACCGGGTGCGGGCCTCCGCGGCGGCGCTCAACTACACGCCCAACCACCACGCCCGCAGCCTCGCCCTCGGCCGCACGCGCGCGATCGCGTTCGTCGTGCCCGACCTCGCCAACCCCGCCTTCCAGGCCATCCTGTCGAGCCTCTCGAAGTCGGCCGCGCGCGACGGCTACCGCGTGCTCGTCGCCGACTCCGACGAGCAGCGCGACGACGAGCCGCTCCTCGTCGACGAGGTGCGCCGCCGCTGCGACGCCGTCGTGCTGTGCGCGCCCCGCATGACCGACGAGCGCCTCGTCGAGGTCGCCGCCGGCATCCGCCCCCTCGTGCTCATCAACCGGCCCATGCCGCAGATCGACGCGCCGTCGCTGTCGATCGACTACCGCGCGGGCGTGCGCAGCCTCGCCGACCACCTCGTCGGCCTCGGCCACCGGCGGCTCGTCTACCTCGAGGGCCCCGAGGGCAGCGTCTCCAACCGCTACCGGCTCGCGGGCCTCGACGCCTTCGCGCGCGAGCATCCCGAGGTGACGATCGAGCGGATGCCGGGCGGCTTCACGAGCGAGGACGGCGTCGCCGCGGCGGCACGCGTGCGCGACTCGGGCACGACCGCGGTGCTCGCCTACAACGACCTCGTCGCGATCGGGCTCGTCAACGGGCTCATCGAGCTCGGCGTGCGCGTGCCGGAGGACGTCTCGGTGACGGGCTTCGACGACATCCCGTTCGCGCGCTACACCACTCCGCCGCTCACGACGGCGTCGGTGCCCAACTCGACGCTCGGCGAGGAAGCCTGGCGGCGCATGCACGCGCTGCTCGAGGATCGCGAGCCCGAGGCGGACCTGGTCTTCCCCCCGCGATTCGAGCTCCGCGGCTCGACGGCGGCGCCGCGATCCTGAGATCCCGGCGGCGCGCGTTGACAGCCGTGGATCTCGCTGCTACTTTCCGGGAAAGCGGTTTCACGAGGACGTCGCCGCACGGCCCGCGCTACCGCCGCCGGCGAGCCCCGCGCTCATCCGGACGACCAGCACCCACCCGGTGGGCCCCCCACCACGAACGAAACGAGGCGCAATGACGCGTAAGGCACGCACGCGGGCCGGCATCGCGGCCCTCGGTGCCGCCCTGACCGGGACGCTCGTCCTGGCCGGCTGCACCGGCGGCGGAGAGACGGGGTCCGGCGGACCCACCTTCGACCCGAACGAGGAGATCACCCTCGAGATGTCGTGGTGGGGTGACGACAACCGCGCCGCCCTCTTCGACGAGGTCATCTCGGCCTTCGAGGCGGAGTACCCGAACGTCACCGTCACCCGCACGCCCGTCGGCAGCCCCGACGACCTGTTCAACCGCCTCGCCACCGACTTCGGCGGCGGCGGCGACACCGCGCCCGACCTGTTCGCGCTCGGCGGCGCCAAGCCGCAGGAGTACGGCTCGGTCGGCGCCCTCTACGACCTCGCCGAGCTCGAGGAGTACGCGCACGTCTCCGACTACCCCGAGTTCTCGCTCACGTCGGCCACCGTCGACGGCGTCGTCTACGGCCTCCCCACGGGCGGCAACGCGACGGCGGCGTTCGTCAACGTCGACATCCTCGAGCAGGCCGGCGTCGACGTGCCCGAGAACGGCTGGACGTGGGACGACCTGGTCGAGATCGCCGGCGCCGTGGGCAAGGCGGGTCTGACCAACGCCCAGGGTCAGCCGATCTACGGGCTCGACATGCGGTCGGCCGACATCATCGGCACCTTCGCCGCGCAGGAGACGCAGTACGGCCTCTACACGCCGGACGGCGAGCTCGGCGTCGAGGCCGACACGATCGCGAAGTTCTACGAGGTCGAGCAGCGGCTCCTCGAGGCGGGCGCCCTGCCCGACCCGACGGTCATCACCGCCGGCACGGCCCTCCCGCCGGACCAGCAGCTCTACACGCTCGGTCAGGCCGCGATCACGTTCGGCTACAGCAACCTCATCGGCACCTACTCCGGTGGCGGCGAGACGATCATCCTGACCCCGCCGAGCGACACCGACAAGACCGGTGTGGCCCTCCTGCCGTCGGCCTTCTGGGCGATCAACGCGGCGAGCAAGCACCCCGCCGCGGCGGCGCTGCTCATGAACTGGTTCCTCACGGAGCCGGCCGCGCTCGAGCTCATCAAGGACACGCGCGGCGTGCCGTTCAACCCCGAGTCGGCCGCGATCGTCGCGCCGCTCCTCGAGGGCACGAGCGCCGCCGCCGCCGAGTACGTGCAGTCGGTGCTCGACTCCGGTGAGGTCGCCCCGCCGCAGCCCAACGGCGGCGCCAACATGAACCAGTACACGCAGAACGGTGAGGCCGAGGTGCTCTTCGGCCGCCAGACGCCGCAGCAGGCGGCCGAGGTGTGGATCGAGCGCCTCGGCACCGATCTCGCCAACGCGCGCTGATTCACCGCAGCACGGCGGGGCGGTTCCCTTCGGGGGGCCGCCCCGCCGCTTTCCCGGAAGGATGTCCTCGTGACCACGCTCGACGACGTGCTCGCCCGGCTACGCGCCGGCGACCTCGGCGCCCTCCCCGACGGCCCACTCCGCGCCGAGCTCGCCGGGCAAGGCGTCGGGTTCGCGGCGATCGGCGGACCGCTCGAGGCCCGCTGGCGGCAGGCGCTCCTCGAACTGCACGGCAGCATCCGCCCCCTCGGCGACGCGGGCGACCCGGTGCTCACCGAGGGCGGCCCCTACCCCGGCACGTGGATCGAGAGCACCGGCTCGATCAGCACCGAGGTGCTCACGCGCTTCGCTCCCCGCGTCGCCCGCGCGACCTCGGAGCAGTTCGCCACCCACCAGCGCGCCGACGGGCTGCTGCCCTACAAGGTCGTGGATGCCGGACCCGGTTTCACGCAGATCCAGCTCGTCACGCCGTTCGCGCGCACCGTCTGGAACCACTACCTGCTCACCGGCCGCGACACGGGCTACCTCCGGCGGATGTACGCCGCGATGACGCGCATGGACGCCTGGCTGGTCGAGTACCGGAACACGCGCGGCACGGGCGGCGTCGAGGCGTTCGGCACGTTCGACACCGGCCACGACCTGTCGCCGCGCTTCTGGTTCGTGCCCGATCGCCCCCTCGGCGATGCGACGAAGGTCGACCCGACCAACCCGATCCTGCCGTTCGTCGCCCCCGACCTCACCGCCAACGTCGCCGCACAGCGCGCCTACCTCGCCCTCATCGCGGCGGAGCTCGGCGAGGACCCCGCCCCATGGGAGCGCGCCGCCGCGGAGAGCGTCGAGGCGCTCTTCGCGCAGTGCTTCGACGAGCGCGACGGCATCTTCTACGACCGCGACGCGACCGGGGAGCTGCGCCGCGTGCAGTCCGACGTGCTGCTGCGCGTGCTCGAGTGCGAAATCGGCGACGACGCGTTCTTCGCCGCCGCGCTCGACCGCTACCTCCTGCACACGGGCAAGTTCCTCGCCCACTACGGGTTCACCTCGCTCGCCCTCGACGACCCGCGCTTCGACGCCGACGCGGGCCGCAACTCGTGGGGCGGTCCCGTCAACTTCCTGTCGCTCATCCGGGCGCCGCATCCGTTCGAGCACCACGGCCGGGTCGCGGAGCTCGCCCTCACCGCGGCGCCCGTGCTCGCCGCCGTCGCCCTCGCCGACCGGTTCGCGCAGTGCATCGACCCGTGGAGCGGGGCCCCCGGCTTCACGAGCGAGTACTCGCCGTCGATCCTGTGGTTCCTCGACGCGATCGAGCGGCACGCCGGCATCCTGCCCCGGCCCGACGGGCGGCTGTGGTTCAGCGGGATGCCGCCCACCCGCCTCGACCACGGCGCGGCCGCCCAGGCGGTGGGCTACTCGCGCGTCGTCGACGGCGCCCGGTTCGAACTCGTCGCCGACGATCGGCTCGTGCGCGTGCTGCGCGACGGCGAGGTGCGCGCGGAGTTCCCGCACGGCTGGCGCCTCGTGACCGACCGCACCGGGCATCCGGAGGCCCTCGTCGGCCTCGCCGGACGACCCGTGACGGGATCGTGGGAGGGCGCCGAGGTGACGCTCGCGCCCAACGAGGTGCTCGACCTCGCGACGGGCGCCCGACGTTCCCCGGGCTTCACCCCGCCCCGCGCCTGAGGCGGTCGCGGGCCTGAGGCGGTCGCGGGCCTGAGGCGGTCGCGGGACGCGAGCGCTACCGCGTTCGCTGAGCGCGGGTCCGTCCGTGGCGGCGCTCGACGAACGCGGTAGCGCTCGACGGCGGGGGGTCAGGCGAGAGCGAGCCCGACCGAGGTCTCGACGACGGGGAGGAGCTGCGCGCGCTCGTTCGGGGTGTCGTTGGGCTGGTGCAGCGTGAGGTAGAGGGTGCCGTCGAACGCGCGGAACAGCATCCCGTGCCCGCCGTCCCGCGGGAAGAGGGGCTCGTCGGTCTGCGTCCACGGGCCCTCGAGGCGGCCCGAGGTCGAGGTCGCGACGCCGAGCGCGTAGCCGGAGTCGCCGAAGCTCGACCACACCATGAGCAGTCGGCCGTCGGCGGCGCGGTGCAGGAACGGGCCGTCGGTGACATATGGGTCCATACCATGCGGTACGGTACGGTGCTCGAACGTACGGGCCCACCCGGCCTCCGAGGCGCTGAACAGCAGCTCGGGCTCGCCGACCGTCGCGCGCAGGTCGGGCGTGAGCCGCACGGCGCGGATCTCGCCGTCGATCGTGTCCTTCCACTCGTGGCAGAACACGAGCCACGGCTGCCCGTCCTCGACGAACAGGGTGCCGTCGAGGCACTCCCAGTCGTGCGGAGTGAGCGGTCCGTCCGACCACGGCTCGTAGGGGCCCTCGGGCCGCTCCGCGCGCAGCGCCTGCGTGCCGCGGTGCCGCCCGGGTGCGACGAAGGTCGCGAACATGAAGTAGGCGCCGTCGTAGGCATGCACCTCCGGCGCCCAGTACTCGGTGTGCGACCAGAAGTCGGGCGATGGGCGGAACGCGGGCGTCGGCCCGTGCCACTCCTCGAGGTCGTCGCTCCACCACGTGTCGAACCCGGTCGCGGGGCCCGACCAGATGTTCGCGTCGGTGCTGCCGAACAGGTGGTAGCGCCCCGTCGTGGCGTCGGCGAGCACGAACGGGTCGCGGATCTGGATGTCGGCGAGTCTGGGCACGGTCGGTCTCCTACAGGTCGAGCGGCAGCGGTCGCGGGAGGCCCCGCACGGTCGTCGTGGGCCAGTCGGGGTCGGCGGTGAGCACCTCGACGCGGTCGCCGACGACGACCGTATCCTCCACCTTGCCGCCCGGCACGCTGGGATTCCAGGCGAACGCCTGACCGGCGACGACGACATCGGTGGATGCCGGCGTCACCTTGGGATCGCGCCCGAGGTAGCCGGTGGGGCCGCCCTGGTGGTGGCCCTCCCACGCGTCGGCGGGGAGACCGTGCCGCGGGTAGGCGGCGGCGATGTCGGCGAGCACGGCGTCGAGCGTGCGGCCGGGGCTCGTGGCGGCGAATGCGTCGGCTTCGACCTCGAACAGCGCGGCGTCGAGGGCGTCGTCGGGGGAGGCCGTGAACCGCACCCAGCGCGTGAGGCTCACGACGAGACCGTGCCGCTTCGCGCCGACGGCGACCATCGCGCGCGGGCCGAGCGGGGCATCCGTCGGCAGCGGATGCCGCACCGCCCGCCGCGATGCGCCGCCGACGAGCACGACGACGGGCTCCGCGCCGATCCCGACGACGGCGCGCACGAGCTCCGCCGCGGCGGCGTGCTCGGTCGTGTCGGAGCGCACCCCGCGCAGGACGCCGGTGACGGCGACCGCGGCATCCCGGCCGAGGGCGCGGTAGCGGTCGAGCTCGACCGGGAGGAGGGCCGCGCGGGCGGCGCGCAGCTCGGGCACGAGCGCGGTGTCGACCAGCGCTCCCGCGGGCGGGGCCGGGAAGCCCGCGTGCCAGGGGACGGGCCGCACGTCGACGCCCGAGAGCTCCTCGTCGCGCAGGCGCTCCCACTCGTTGACGAGGGCGTCGACGCGCACCTCCCCGTCGCGCGATACGACCGCTTGGAAGACCGGGGCACCCGCGTAGGGCACCGCGACCCGGGCGCCGTCGAAGAGCCAGGCGAGGTTCTCGGCGCACGTGAGCACGAGTTCGCGCGCCCCCCGGGCGTCGAGCAGCTCGGCGATCCGCGCGAGCTTGGCGGGGCGGTCGGTCGGCGGCTGTGGCGTCATGGCATCGGCTCCCGGGCGTCGTACTGGCGGAACGCCGGCCGCAGCCGGACGTAGACGAGGGCGACGACGGCGATCAGCACGCCGCCGACGAGCGACGGGAACCACAGCGCGACGAGCGCCGCGGCGGTCCCCGCGAAGAGGTCGCCGACGCGCGGACCTGCCGTGAGCACGAGCGTGTAGAGCCCCTGGAGCCGCCCGCGCACGAGGTCGGGGGTCGCGGACTGCATCATCGTCGTGCGGAAGATCCCGGCGAGGTTCTCGGCCGCTCCGGCGAGCACGAGCACGCCGCCGAGGCTCGCGAGCACGAGCAGGTCGGGCCGCGCCGGGTCGGGCTCGCGCGGGGTGCTCTCGAACGCGAGCAGCAGCGCGCCGAACGCCGACACGGTGACCGCGTGCGCGAGCGTCGCGAGGGCGATCGCGCGGCCGTGCCGCCGCACCCCGCCGAGCGGACCGGAGAGCAGCCCGCTGCCGATGACGCCGACCGCGCCGGATGCCGCGAGCACCCCGACGGTCGTCGCGCCGCCGCCGACGACGAGGGCGCCGACCGCGGGGAGGATCGCGTAGCTGCGCCCGAACGCGTAGCTCGCGACGTGGAGCGCGATCGCGGTGCGGAGGTTGCGCGCGCCGCGCAGGAACCGCAGTCCCTCGCCGAGGGCCGTCAGCCCGACGCGGCTCGACCCCTCGGGTCGGATCGGCGGGAGCGACACGATCCCCCAGAACCCGACGAGGAAGAGCCCGATGTCGATCGTGTAGGTCCAGGCGAAGCCGACGGTCGCGACGAGGAGCCCCGCGAGGGCGGGGCCGACGGCGACCTGGAGTCCGGCGCTGAGCCCGCTCCACGCGGCGACGGCCGGCAGCAGACGTCGCTCGACGAGACGCGGGTGGATGGCGAACCGCGCCGCCCCGACGAGCGATCCGATCGTCGACGACAGGGTGGTGAAGAGGTAGAACGGCCACAGCTCTTCGACGCCCGACCAGGCGAGGGCGGCGATGCCGACGGGGGCGAGGAACGAGATCGCCGACGCGACGATGAGCACGCGGCGGCGGTCGAAGGCGTCGACGATCGTGCCGCCGAGAAGGCCCATGACGACCATCGGCACGAGGGCGAAGCCGCCGACGAGGGCGACCGCGATCGTCGAGCCGCCGCTCAGCTCGTAGACGTGGATGCCGATCGCGACGGCCGTGAGCTGGGTGCCGATGCCGCCCGCGACCCCGCTCGTCCAGAACCGCGCGTACGCCGGGCTCTCGCGCATCGGCGCGAGGTCGAGGAACCAGCCGCGCGGACGCGGTTCCTCGGGAGCCGACTCTGGCGTGGACACCCCGACAGGCTAGCGTGAAACCGCTTTCTCACGCGTCGGCGTGCGCGTAGGCTCGGCGCATGGCGACGGCGCGACGCATCCTGTTCCTCGGCGGCAACGGCACCATCAGCGCGTCGTGCAGTCGCGTGCTGCTGGAGCGCGGCGACGACCTCACCCACCTCACGCGCGGCATCGGCTCGACCCGCGCGCCGATCGAGGGCGCCCGACAGCTCCGGGGCGACGCGGGGGATGCCGCCTCGGTGCGCGCGGCGTTCGGCGACGAGGAGTTCGACGTCGTCGTCAACTTCCGCGCCTTCACGCCCGAGCAGGTCGCCGCCGACATCGAGACCTTCGCCGGCCGCACCGGCCAGTACGTCTTCGTCTCGTCGGCGTCCGCCTACGCCAAGCCCGTCGCGGCCCTGCCGATCGTCGAGTCGACGCCGCTGCGCAACCCGTACTGGCAGTACTCACGCGACAAGATCGCGGGGGAGGACCTGCTCGTCGCCGCCTTCCGCGAGAGCGGCTTCCCGATGACGATCGTGCGGCCCTCGCACACCTACGACGAGGGCTCCATCCCGCTCGAGGGCGGCTGGACCGCGCTCGACCGGATGCGGCGCGGGGCGCCCGTCGTCATCCACGGCGACGGCACGTCGCTGTGGACCCTCACCCACTCCCGCGACTTCGCGCGCGCGTTCGCCGGACTCCTCGGCAACCCGCACGCCCTCGGCTCGGCCGTGCACATCACGGGCGACGAGGTGCTCACGTGGGATGCCATCGCGCGCGAGCTCGGCGCGGCGCTCGGCGTCGAGCCGCAGCTCGTGCACCTCGCATCCGAGACGATCGCGCGGCTGCACCCCGACATGGGCCCGGGACTTCTCGGCGACAAGGCGCACTCCGTCGTGTTCGACAACACCCGCGTGAAGCGCCTCGTGCCCGGCTGGGAGGCCGTCATCCCGTTCGCCGACGGTGCCCGTGAGATCGTCGCGTGGCACCTCGCCGACCCGCGCCGACAGACGGTGCGCCCCGAGCTCGACGCCGCGTTCGACCGCCTCGTCGCTCTCGCCCGGCCCTGACGCGCGAGGTGCCGGGAGGCCGACGGTGCGGCGCGGCGAAGCCCGGGATCAGGCTTCGCGCGTGATCTCGACCGTGACGAAGAGCTTCGAGCCGTAGGGGCCCGCGTAGACGCCGCGGAGGGGGGCGACATCGCCGTAGTCGCGGCCGCGGCCGACGGTGACGTGCCGGTCGCCGATCTCGATGAGGTTCGTCGGGTCGTAGCCCTGCCAGTGTCCGCAGAAGTACTCCACCCACGCGTGGCTCTCGCCCGCGACGGTCACCCCGATCTCGGCGTCGGGCTTCGGGTGGAGGTATCCGGAGACGTAGCGGGCCGGGATGCCGACCGCGCGCAGCGCGCCGAGGGCGAGGTGCGTGATGTCCTGGCAGACGCCCTTCTTGTGCTCCCACGCCTCCGCCGCGGTGGTCGTGACGTTGGTGACGCCGGGGAGGTACTCGATGCGCTCGCCGATCGCGCGGCAGATCGCGAGGGCCGCATCGCACGGACTCTCGGCCTCGGCGACGATCGCGCGCGCGAGCTCGACCACCTCGGCGGGCGGCCGGGTGCGGGTGGTCTGCCCGAGCTGCTCGACGTACTCGGTCGCCTTCTCGATCTCGTCGGCGAGCGCCGTCCACTCGAGGCGGTGATCCGGGTGCACGCGGTCGCGCACCTCGACGAGGCTCGTCGCGGTGAGGGAGAGCTCGCGGTGCGGCGTGAGGATCTCGAACGACGACACCCGGGTGCCCCAGTAGTCGACGTAGGAGTGGTGGCTCGAGATCGGCAGGATCTCGAGGTTGGAGTACAGCACGAGCTGCCCGTCGGAGCTCGCCGGCAGCATGCGCGCCTCGTTGTACGACGCCGTGACCTCGCCGTCGTAGTGGAAGCCGGTGGCGTGCCGGATCCTCAGCCGCTTCACGTGTTCTCCCCGATCCAGGCGGCGACGTCGTTCGTCGGGAAGTACCGGTTGCGGATCGCCTCGCTCACGCTCGTCGTCGTGCGCTGC
>Ga0065721_10052999_pt1 | contig 10740 bp, 8 predicted proteins | sample Mesricmetagenome_FD_59108 | JGI IMG/M metagenome (GOLD analysis project Ga0065721, IMG submission 59108) | Mesophilic microbial community from rice straw/compost enrichment Sample: eDNA_1 v2 (version 2) | ecosystem: Engineered > Solid waste > Grass > Composting > Bioreactor | place: USA: Davis...
CCGGATTGCGCAGGCGATGGGTCACGCCCAGCGGGATGTAGGTGCTCTGGTTCTCCGACAGCAGCAGCACCTCCTCGCCGCGGGTGACCTCGGCGGTGCCGCTGACCACGATCCAGTGCTCGGCCCGGTGGTGGTGCATCTGCAGGCTCAGCGCAGCGCCGGGCTTCACGGTGATGCGCTTGACCTGGTGGCGGTCGCCCATGTCGATGGAGTCGTACGCACCCCACGGGCGATAGACCTTGCGGTGCAGGGTCGGCTCCGAACGGCCGGCGGCCTTCAGCTGGGCCACGACGGTCTTCACGTCCTGCACGTGGTCCTTGTGCGCGACCAGCACGGAGTCGTCGGTGTCGACCACGACCACGTCCTCCAGGCCGATCAGCGCCACCAGGCGACCGTCGCCCCATGCCAGCGTGTTGCGGCACTCCAGCGCGACCACGTCGCCGTGGTGGGCATTGCCGTTGCCATCCTGCTCGGCCACTTCCCACAGCGCCGACCAGCTGCCCACATCGTTCCAGCCCACCGAGATCGGCAGCACCGCCGCGTCGGCAGTTTTCTCCATCACCGCGTAGTCGATCGAATCGGACGGGCAGGCGGCGAAGGCGTCCTTGTCCAGGCGCACGAAGTCCTGGTCGCGGCGCGCGCCTTCGAAGGCGGCGCGGCAGGCGGCGAGGATCGCCGGCTGGTGGCGGCCCAGCTCTTCCAGGTAGCGCGAGGCCTTGAACAGGAACATACCGCTGTTCCAGAAATACTCGCCGGAGGCGACGTAGCCCTGGGCGGTGGCCGCATCAGGCTTCTCGACGAAGCGCTCGACCGCGCGCACGCCCTGGCCAGCGCTGGCCTTGATATAGCCGTAGCCGGTCTCCGGGCCAGTCGGCACGATCCCGAAGGTCACCAGCTTGCCCGCTTCGGCCGCCGCAGCCGCCTCGGATACCGCAGCGCGGAACGCGGCCGCATCGGTGATCACGTGATCGGAAGGCAGGACCAGCAGCAGCGGGTCCTCGCCATTGGCGCCGGCCTGCAGCGCAGCCACGGCAATGGCCGGGGCGGTATTGCGGCCGACCGGCTCAAGCAGGATCGCCGCCGGCGTGCAGCCTGCCTCGCGAAGCTGCTCGGCCACCATGAAGCGGTGGTCCTCGTTGGCCACCAGGATCGGCGCGGAGCTGGCCAGCGGCGCGACCCGCTTCCAGGTCGCCTGGAGCATGGTGTCGCTACCGGCCAGCGGCAGGAACTGCTTTGGATAGGCCTCCCGCGAGAGGGGCCAGAGGCGGGTGCCGGAGCCGCCGGAGAGGATGACTGGAATCATGTGGGGTCCCCCAGTGGAAACAGCCGCCAAGAATAGCAGTCGTACCTATTCCGCTGGGCACAGGTCAATCGTACGAAAGAGGCCAGCCGTAAGTCGCAGTCAGCTAGAATTGCGGGCTCGATTAACAAACAGGGTGAACCCCATGCAGAAGCACGACCGAATTTTCGTCGCGGGCCATCGCGGGCTCGTGGGCGGGGCAATCGTCCGCCGCCTTCAGGCGCTGGGTTACGAGAACCTGCTGCTCGCAGGGCGCGATGTGCTGGATCTGCGCGACACTACTTCGGTCGAAGCGTTCTTCGCCAAGGAAAAGCCGCAGGTAGTCATCCTTGCCGCCGCCAAGGTCGGCGGCATCCACGCTAACGACACTTACCCGGCCCAGTTTCTATTCGAAAACTTGCAAATTCAGAACAATGTAATCGATGCCGCTTACCGTCATGGTGCAGAGAAGCTAACTTTCCTCGGCTCGTCCTGCATCTATCCGAAGTTTGCTGAGCAGCCGATTCGTGAAGAGTCGTTGCTCACTGGTGCGCTTGAGCCGACGAACGAGTGGTACGCGATTGCTAAGATCGCTGGTATCAAGATGTGCCAAGCCTACCGGAATCAGTATGGATTTAACGCGATCAGCCTGATGCCAACTAATCTCTATGGCCCTGGCGATAACTTCGATCTTAATAACTCGCATGTGCTTCCGGCGCTAATTCGCAAGTTCCACGAAGCCAAGATGCGCGGAGCCGCGGAAGTAGTGATGTGGGGCACTGGCACCCCACGTCGGGAGTTCCTGCATGTCGATGATATGGCCGCTGCGACTGTGTTCCTGACTGAAACCTATGATGGCTCTGACATAGTCAACGTGGGGGTCGGTGAGGACATCAGCATTCGCGAGCTGGCCGAGCTGGTTAAGGACATTACTGGATACCAAGGGCGCATTGCCGCCGACACCTCAAAGCCTGACGGCACCCCTCGCAAACTACTTGACGTCTCGCGCCTGCATGACCTCGGATGGAGGGCGCAGGTTGGACTCCGAGATGGCATCACTCAAACTTATCACTGGTTTCTCGAAAACGAGAAGAATCTGCGTGCCCAATAGTATCCATCTAGAGAGCAATAGAAGACTCTAGGGGCTATCGGGCGCGCAAATACTGAATCAATGAAACTGCTGCACTATCCCTGAGATCAAGTCCAAGGCTTGTTTGAGGTCATCGATATGACGTTGGTCAAGTACCCTGAGCAATCTTTTTAATTCCGTAGATGAAACTGAATCTGTGCGGGGCAAGTACACAACATCACAAACGTCTCTAAGGTCGTCAAAATGACCCTCCCAGTCGTGCCCCATGCCAAAGATGGCTGCTCCGAACCTGGCTATATCTCCCCGTTTCTGATCCCAGGAGTTCTCTGGGAACACCTCGTCAACGCATCTTAGTGCGCCAACTATCTTGGATCGATCGGAGTAGGGAATTACTGTCTTCTTTCCTTTAATAAGGTTAAATTCATCGGTCGAAACCCCTACGATCAGTCGATCGCCCAATGCCCTGAGCCTGTTCAGGAGATTCAGGTGTCCGATATGGAAGAGATCGAATGTTCCATACGTTATTACTGTGCGTGTGTGACGGTTCAGCATAGTCGAGTTAATGCATCCTCAAGTTAATGGATTTGAAGTCGGTCACGTTTGCCTGGGCTTGAGCTAGGTGATCAGAAAAGCACTATCGGACGTCATCTGTAGCGCTCGTGCTACGGAATGGTGAGATCGATATGCCGAGCTTCTTTCTGACCATGTAAGCCGCCAGTCCGTTTTGAAGCGAGATCGCTAGTGACGTAGCGACCGCGGTTCCCAATATGCCGAGCCGCTTAGTTAACGCGTACGTCAACAACAGACATAGCGCGCTTGAGAGCACATATACATTTCTGAAACTGCGTTCATTGCCCGTCATGGTTAGTAGGTGGCTAACTGGGCCGGTTAGAACGTTGATGATTTGGCCAACGGCCAGAACGAGAAGAATTCGGCCGGAGCGGCTAAACTCCGAACCAAAAATTCCCATAACTTGATCGGAGAATAGAATCACACAGGCTGCAACGGGTATCGCAATAGAGTAAAGGAAGCGGGTTACGGTCGTAATGAAGGATTGCAACCCTTGAATGTCGTGCGCGGCGTGCAATTGGGCGATACGGGGCGCCACCACGAAGTTCATTGCCAAAAGTATAAAGTTTATAAGCGCGACTGCTCTCATTGCCACTGCGTAATGAGAGATTTCTTCGGCAGAAACCCAAATTCCGCTGATAAGCTGGCCACCCCAGTTGACAATGACCGACATCAAGGCGATAGCCCAAAGCGGCATTGCCATTGACCACAACTCCCTCCTGTCGACAGGCACCCGCGTCTTCGACGGGATGGCATTTCGCCACCAAACAAAGGCCAGGAGTGTATTAATCAAGGATGCGAAGCTGTAAATCGCGCTCGCCATTACGGGACTATGAGTCCCGCTCAGGATTAAAATGGCGCAGAACAACGCATAATGGCCAATGGACAGCGAAAAGATTGCCTTTGCCGGTTTTCCCGCGCCTTGGAGTTGAAACGACAAGAGGTGCGACATTCCGTTGAATGCCAAACCCGGCACCATGAGCCGTACGACAAGAACTACTTCCCTGGATTCTGGAAAGATAGCGTGCGCAATCTTCTCTGAAAGCAGAAGGAGCAGGGAAGAAACTATAATAAAGGCGAGTAAGACTCTAGAAAAAATCAAACCTGAGATGCTCCATGCCTCAGAGTCTTTGCCAGAACCGACACTTCTGGCAATGTGCTTCAGCGCAACATCATGGAACCCCATCAGGCCCACTTGCAGAAATATGACAACGCCCGAGAATGCCCAGAGAAAGTAACCCGAAGCTACGGGGTCTAGCCTTTTGGCTACCACAAAATTGAAGGCAAAAATCGCGCATGCGGCGAGGCCGCGCATGAATACTGCCAGCGCAGCCTTGAACAGCATGGAGCTATTTCCAGATCGGGTGAGCAACTTCACACAAGGTCGCGCTTAAGGGTAAACGCCCGCATTAGGATGCGCGTCTGATATCTGAGTATATGTTCCTACAGGTGTCGCTCAGCGAGGTCACCTCACTACGCAGTTCAGAGATGATGTCCAAGCCCGCTGATGCTGAATCCCCTGACATTAAGCGATCAATGACGCCCGACCAGGTCAGATTCAGTGAGTTCGAAACTATCTCCCAGTAGTGCTCATACACGCCTCTACTCCCTGAGACGTACTTCTCATAATCCGGCATAAAGAATATTATCTTATCGCTAACTACCAGATAATCAAAAATTGCCGAGGACACATCGGTAATGATGACGTCCGAAATCGCATAGATCCTATTGATATCGGTCATACCAATGCTTGATGCGAGTACGACGCGAGGATGTTCGAGGAGCTGCCAGGAGTCCACCTCGTCCTTAGTCGTTAAGGGGTGCGGTTTGACGACGAACAAGAAATCTTCGCTCTCTAAAAAGCTTATTAGGCGCCTAGCCGAATTCTCGTCGATCCTAAACGACTCCTCCCATTTGCCATCCTCTCGCCAAGTGGGGGCGTACAGCACCACACCCTTGCAGCGCAGGCCGGTTAGCAGTGCATCGCGCTCCTGCAAAAGGCGTCGTATGTAGTCGAATCGCGGGCTTCCGTGGACCCTTACTCTCTCTGGGGGGATGCCGGCGGCCCTGGAGACCACTTGCCCCTCCAGTGAGTTTGAAGAATAAAGTCGAAATATAGACCTATTCATAAGCTTCATCGCTGTTCTGGCGAGCCAGCCCGCTAAACGATTCTTGCCAAATCGCTCAGCCTCCACTTCGGCGTCTAGATACACTTTCTTGATGGGAGTGCCATGCCAAAAGTTAACTACTCGAGAGGTCAGAGCGAGCGTGCGATTGACGTCCCCCAGCCCGTTGCAGATAAAGTGATATCCACCACGAAAGGCAAAGTAGATCCCCTTTAGAGAGGTGCCCAAGTAAGCTTCGTACCCGAGAGACCGTACGAGCTTGACTTCATCTTCCTCGCGCGCGATCCAAATGCACCTCACTTCGCCAACGGAGTGAGCGTATTCCATGAAATATCTCGTGCTATCGGTAAAGCCTTTCTTGTTTCCGAAGATCCATATCAACCTGTTTCTGGGCGCAACCCACGAGATCGGAAGAACTAGCACGGAGATGAGTTCTTGAATGGTACGCATACAATCAGAGTTCCGACCTGATCATCTGTGAGCCCAAATGACGACCATTTCTGAGGAGGAGCTGCTCAATGGCAATTATGGGGAAGAGTACGAACACCGGAACAATCTCGTTGAACATGTAGATGAAGAGGGCCGCCGCCGCGGTTATCGGCACAAACTTCAGCACTGACTGTCTTGGCGACTTAACATACCAAGTAAGAAACATGTAATTAATTAGCAAGAAAGCGAGAGCGCCAAAGTTAATAAGATATTGAATCTGACCGCTTTCGTAGTGTGGTGTATCAATTCCCAAGAGCTGCCGCGGGATCTGGGAGGCGGACCCCGTCATCGTACTGATCAGGAAAGAGGAAGGATGAGATGCATAGAATTCGACTCCGGCCATCCACTGGGCGATGCGCACGGAGTTTGATTCCTCCCCGACATCGATTGTCTGGAATCTTGCAATCAGCAGCTCTACGCCCTCTGAGTGTCTCGTAATGACAAAAGTGGCCGATACCGCGAGGACTAAGCCAAAGAGAATCGCTCTGGGATCAGTTATTAGGGAAGTCAGGCGTTGCGCCTTTCTGCCCTCAACTATGAAATAGTGGGCCAAGGGCAATAGAAAGACTACATACCCAATTCTCGTGTAGGACATCAATAACAGGAAAAGCGTTACAAGTAGGGCAAAAAAAGCAATTACCCCTTTTGAACGGAGCCAGATGCTCAGCAGCAGCAATGCATGCAGGGCAAGTGATAGCGAGAGATGTTGCTTGCTCCCGTAGGGGCCGCTCAGCCTTGAGGCACCCTGGAATGACGCATCTCCTGGGAACTCTACGTAACCCAGAAACTGCGCGAATGTTAGGGTGCATGCATATAGTGCGGAGACTACGACAATTCCGTGGAAGCACTTTTCGAAGCCAGGTGCCACCTTCACAGAGTCATGGAGTGAGCATATGCGCAGGGCGTGGATAACAAAAGTAAGGTTAAGTGCATTGACCGCAAAAACTAGGAAGGCTTGGCTCGGAGTGACTTCACCTGCCCCGATAGAACATAGAAGCCCAAGGGTCATTAGGGCTAACACGATCGCCCCCATCGAATAGGAGCGTGAGGAAAGGAAAGTTTTCGGCTTTGTTTTTATGAACAAAGCGACTGAGATCGCCGTCAGGAAGAAGAGCTGCAGCGAGTAACCAAGCAGTTTGGTACTGACGAGCTCGAAGACTCCTCTGCTCGAGAAGACCAGCAGTGCTAACCCGTAAAGCAAGAGGAGTCTTACATTCATTGAATTCTGGATCTGGATGAGATTCAGCTGGCCCGGCCGAGGTTCACGTCATAACCGTGCTGACGCAACAGTGCTAGCTGTTGAGCGGCGCACACGTCGGCTTCCATCATTTCCGCGACCATCTGTTGCAAAGTAACGGCGGGGACCCACCCCAGGTCGTGTTTTGCCAAGGCAGGGTCACCCAACAAGGTTTCCACCTCGGCCGGCCGGAAGTAGCGCGGGTCGACTCTGACAATAACGTCGCCAACTTTGACTGCGGGGGCTTTGTCGCCACAGATGTCCACTGCGACGGCCCTCTCCTCAACGCCACTCCCCTCGAAAGCCAAAGTTATGCCTAGCTCCTTGGCCGCCAGTTCGATGAACTTGCGAACGCTGTACTGGACGCCGGTGGCTATCACGTAATCCTTGGGCTTGTTCTGCTGCAGCATCATCCACTGCATCCGAACGTAGTCCCTCGCGTGCCCCCAGTCGCGCAAGGCATCCAGATTACCCATGTACAAGCATTTCTCTAGACCGAAGGCGATATTTGCAAGTCCGCGAGTAATCTTGCGGGTAACGAAAGTTTCACCACGGCGAGGGCTCTCGTGGTTAAAGAGAATGCCGTTGCATGCATACATGCCGTAACTTTCGCGGTAGTTCACCGTGATCCAGTAGGCATAGAGCTTAGCGACGCCATACGGGCTGCGCGGGTAAAATGGTGTAGTTTCCTTTTGAGGAATCTCCTGCACAAGTCCGTAAAGTTCAGAAGTCGAGGCCTGATAGAAGCGGGTTTTCTCGCCAAGCTTGAGGAAGCGAATTGCTTCGAGGAGGCGCAACGTGCCAATAGCGTCCACATCCGCGGTGTATTCCGGTGCCTCGAAGCTCACAGCAACGTGGCTTTGTGCACCGAGATTGTAGACCTCGTCTGGCTGGACCTCCGCAATGATCCGGGTCAGGTTGCTGGTGTCTGTGAGGTCACCATAGTGCAGGTGGAAACGCGCGTCGGCCTCGTGTGGGTCCTGGTAGATGTGATCAACGCGCTGAGTATTGAAGGACGAGGCACGGCGCTTGATGCCATGGACCTCGTAGCCCTTCTCAAGGAGGAGCTCGGCCAAGTAGGAACCATCTTGGCCCGTGATACCGGTGATAAGTGCGCGCTTAGTCATGCGATGAATCCTTCGGAGCGAAAAGAAGAGGTAGTACGGAACTTCACGCCGACATCTCGGCTAGCGACTGCTCTAGGCGGCAGAGGATCGTTTCTCGCGCGAGTGTAGTGAGTGCCTGCTGACGAGCGGCGCGACCGAGAAGCGCCCGGAGGGATTCGTCTGCAGCAAGTTCACGTAGACTGTGAATGAAGGCATTTAGGTCGCCCGGTGCAACCACGCGGCCACTATCGTGTAATGCGAGGGCTACGCCTGTGCCGGGCAAGGCCGTAGCTAGAACCGGACGCCCACTGGCAAGCATGCCAGTCAGCTTCGATGGCATGACCAAATCTGCCACATCCGCGCGCTGTGGAAGCAGGTGGATATCAGCCAGTCCGAGCCACTCGTTCAGTCGCTCGGTGGGCTGTAAGCCAAGGAATCTCACGTTTGGAAGATGTCCGCAAAGGGCCTCAAGTGCTTCTCGACCAGGTCCTTGTCCACCGAAAACGAAGTACAGTTGATCTTCGTCTCGTAGTCCCAGAGCTGCTTCCCCAAGGATTTCTAGGCCTTGCTTCAGGCCCATGTTGCCCGAGTACAAAGCCACGACCGCCTCCTCGGGGATTCCAAGTTCCTTGCGGTAAGTGCTGGGCTGTCCCAGGGGCGTAATCGAGTCAATATCTGCCCAGTTCGGGAAGAACATTCGTCTGCTGTGATCCACGCCCTTTGCTTCAAGACGTTCCACCATCTTAGGCGAGATTGTTGAAACTCTATCGAAGCGTCGTAACAGCCAGCGTTCGCATGCGGCTGCCAGTTTCCGAAGTGGCCCCACACTAACAATGCCCATGTCCAAAGCTGCGTCAAGCTCAAAGTCTTGGATATGAAGTTGGCACCGAGCACCACACAGTCGCGCGACGATCCAAGCGATTGGAGCGCTGACCAAAGTGGGGGCTATAGCGATAACATGGGTGGGTCGCCATGGCATCGCCCCAATCATGGCTATCCCAGAAGTAATTCCAAAGCTCCCGAGGTGCAGGAGCCGCTTTAGGCCGGTTGGTTTCTGAGGCACCCAGATAGGGCAGCGGATGACTTCGACCGCGGCAAGCTTTTCTCGTCGGAACCATGCACGCCGATACTCCGGCCAGACTTTCCACGCAGGATAGTACGGCGGAGCGGTGATCACTCGCACCTCGTGCCCCCGGCTGGCCAGCCATGTGCACATTTCACTGGTGTACTTGCCAGTGCTGATGTTTTCAGGTGCGTAATTGACGCCGACGACTAAGATGCGCGGCTTATGTGACCTATCCATGGTTACTCAAGTAAAGCATGCGGTGTACATGCGATATAGCGCTCAGCCGGTCAAAATTCCCGCTCTCAACTACGGCAATCTCCATAATCTTCCTGTTAATACGCGTTCTTATGCACGAACCCTTTAAATAGGGTCATGAAAATTATTTTGAGGTCGAAAGCCAACGACCAGTTCTCGATGTAATACAGGTCACACTCGATGCGCTTGTTGAGGTCGGTCGATCCGCGCCAACCGTTAACTTGGGCCCAGCCCGTGATGCCGGCCTTGACCATGTGCTTCTTCATGTAGGCCGGGATCTCATTCTTGAACTTGTCCACGAAGACCGGGCGCTCGGGTCGTGGGCCGACGATGGACATGTCGCCCTTGAGCACGTTGATGAATTGCGGAAGTTCGTCCAGGCTTGTCTTGCGAAGGAAGGAGCCAACGCGCGTGGCGCGGTTTTCGCCTGCCTTGGCCCAGACGGCGCCGGTTGAGGTCTCAGCGTCTACCGGCATCGAGCGGAACTTCAGCATCCAGAAGGTCTTGTTGTTCCAGCTCATGCGCTCCTGCCGGTAGAACACCGGGCCAGGCGAACTCAGCTTCACCGCAATGGCGATCGCGATCATGAGCGGGGAGATGGCCAGCAGGATCGCGGCGGCCAGCACCCGGTCCTCGATCGCCTTCAAGATCCGTGCAGGGCCCTGCAAGGGGGTCTGCTGCAGGTTGATCACCGGCAGGCCGGCGATCTGTTCCACCGAATGGTTGAGCAGATGCATGCCGAACAGGTCGGGCACGAACTTGATGTCTGCCGTTGAGTGCTGGAGCTGGTTCAGCGCGAAGGAGATCTTGGCCTGCTCCTTCATTGGCAGTGCGATCCACACCTGGTCGACCTGGCGGGAAGCCACGTAGCCTTCCAGCGCATCCAAGCGTCCCAACAGAGGCACGCCATTGATCGTGCTGCGGTCGGCATGGGTGGCGAACCAGCCAGCAACCCGGATACCTGCCCAAGGGCTGCTCTGCAGGGCGTCGACGATCCGCTGTGCATCCGGGTTGGCGCCCACGATCACGGCAGTGCGCTGGTCCATGCCGCGCGAGCGCACCCAAGCTGCCCCGCCGCGCACGACGATGCGCAGGCCGATGGCGGCCGTCAGGCTCAATGCGAACCATGAGGCCAACCACAGCCGCGAGAGGTCGTCGCTGAGCTGCAGGGCGGTGGTGTACACCAGGACCCCGGTGAATACGACCGACCATTGCAGCCCGACCTGGAATGCCTCGGCGGTCAGACCTCGCCCGCGCCAGCTCCGATACAGCGGCGATGTGTTGAACACGATAAGCGCCGTCAGGACGGCCACCACGACAACCCCGATTTCGTCCCGGGCATGCGCGAGGGTTCCAAACCGCAGCAGATGGGCGAGCAGCGTGCCGGCGATCAACAGGATCGGGTCGCCGAACCGGAGGATGGCGCCGAAAGCGGCCGTAAAATTGTTGGCCGAATCTGGCCTGACCTCGGTTGCAGGCCGAAGTGGACTCAAAAGCATCGCGGTTTTCCCCTGTAGGTCTT